>WBZN01002302.1_pt1 | contig 10754 bp, 13 predicted proteins | sample 5204281 | NCBI WGS metagenome assembly WBZN01 (sample SAMN12344347, study PRJNA552823) | activated sludge metagenome | biome: Activated sludge suspended growth; feature: Nitrification reactor; material: Wastewater; isolation source: activated sludge from nitrification reactor of wastewater... | reverse complement strand
CGGCTTCCTGGTGCCGGCCAAGACGGTCTCGACGCTCGGCGGTACCGTGCCGGTGGGCGCCCTCGGAGCGTTCGGCGTCGCGATGATCGCCGCCCTGTGGACCTACGACGGCTGGTACGGCGCCACTTTCTCCGCCGGAGAGATGAAGAACCCCGGGCGCAATCTACCGATCGGCCTGATCGGCGGCACGGCGGTGATCGTCCTGCTCTACACGCTGCTCAACCTGGTCTACTTCCGCGCCCTGCCGACCGCGACCATGGCCGCGAGCTCGCGCATCGGCGAAACCGCCGCCACCGCGCTCTTCGGCGCGCGCGGCGGTCAGCTCCTGACGCTGGCGGTGCTGGTCTCGACGTTCGGCTGTCTGGCTTCGACCATCCTCTATAGCTCCCGGATCTACCTGCCGATGGCCGAGGACGGCTTGTTCTTCCGCACCATGGCGCGCATCCACCCGCGCTATCGCGTACCGACGGTGTCACTGTGGACGCAGAGCCTGTGGGGCGCGATCCTCGCCCTCTCCGGTCGTTACGATCAGCTCTATACCTACGTCGTGTTCGTGGCGGTGTTGTTTCACGCCCTCACCGGCGCCGCGGTCTTCGTCCTTCGACGCAAGCACCCCGACGCCGCGCGCCCCTATCGGGTCTGGGGCTATCCCTTCGTGCCGCTGCTGTTCATCGTCAGCTCGATCATCCTGGTCGCAAACACCCTGCACGAGAAGCCCTTAGAATCCCTGGCCGGCCTGGGCCTGCTGGCGATCGGGCTCCCGGCCTACGCCTATTGGAAGCGCGCCGCGCGCGCTGCATAGAGCTGGCAAGGACGACATCTCCCGGCCGGCTCGGGACCGCCGGTTCGCGCCGGCGGAGGCCTAGTACTCGATGCGGATGCGAGCGCCCGGATGCGCGCTCTCGATCGCCATCCGCACGTGGTGTGTCCCCTTGGCGTAGGCGTCGCCCGCGGCGCTCCAGCCACGCGAGCGCAACGTCGCCGGATAACGTGCGCGGACGCGGGCGACGTCGTCGGGCGTCTGGAACAACGCGTAGCTCCCCTGCGGTCCGCCGCCGAAATCGATCAGGGTCGACGGCTCGTAGACCGGCAGATCTTTCGGAAAGCCCGTCGGGAGGACGCCCGCGAAGGCGGCTTCGTGGCGCTTCTCCTGCGCGTCACCCGCGGTGCTGAGGGTCGCATCGCGCGCTGCCCCGACGTCGACGGTCTCGAGCTTCGGCGGGTCCGGCGCGGGCTCGGCAGCCTTCTGACAGGCAAACGCGGCCAGGACGAGGAGCGGGGCGGCCACGGCGCGCGCGGCCCGAAAGGACTGGCGCCGGCGCCAAGGCGCGGGCTCAGAACTCGGTCGTCGCACCGCCGCCCCCGCTCTGCCCCCCGCCGCCTTCGAACCCGCCTGCCGGCTCCGCATGCGCGCGCGCCGCGGGCGTGAACGCCGCGACGGCGGCCGCCATCTCCAACAGTTGCCGGCGCCCGCCGTCGAGCAGCGCCTCGGCGGTGAATCCACGGCGCTCGTGCTCCGGGCCGTCGTGCAGCCAGCGTCTCAAGGCCAGCGCGCCACCGCCGAGCGCCGCGCCGCCGAGCAGGAGCAGCAGCCAGAGCGGCGCCACGTGCACGTACCAACGCAGCGTCAACACCGAGGCCGCACAGAGGAGCAAGCCGCAGCCGATTACCAGCCGATCGCGGCGCCGTACGCCGAGCGCCAGCACCGCGAGAGGCAGCAGGGCGGTGGCGGCGATGGCGAGCGCCAGCGACCAGGCCATCGGATCGCCCACGACCGAGTCGTTCCACAGGTGCTCGAACAGATTGCGTTCGAGCGAGGCGTAGTTGAGCGCTGCGTAGAGCGCCGCGAGCGCGACCACCATCGCGCACCGCACCGCGGCGCGCTGTGAGGGCGCTAGACGCGCCGCATCGCCCAGCCAGAGCAGCGGCAGCACGAGCCCCGCACCGACGACGAGCCAGGCGAGCCGCGGCGCCGGCGTCTCGGCGAGCGCCATGAATCCAGCTGCGCACGCCAGGCCGCCGTACAGCCAGCCGCCCCACCGCCACGCGGCACCGGCGGCGATCAGCGCGCCGAGGCCGAACGCCACGCCGAGCGAGGACTGGTGGTCTAGATCGAGGAGCAACAGGAGCCCAGCGAAGAGGAACCCGCCTGCGCAAAGCTCCAGCCCGTCGTCCGCGCCGACGCCCGATGTCCGCAGCGGCCCGTGCGCCACCTCGGCGCCGATGACACAGAAGACGCCGGCAATGAGCAGTGCCATGCCGAGCGCCGACCCATGATTCCAGAGCTGGGCCATCGCCAGAAAGGTCCCGAAGCCCGAGAGGATGGCGAACCACGCGGCGCAGCAGATGAGCGTTCGCAGGGCCGGGCCGACCCGCGCGCGATCATCCACGTACCGCCGATCGATCTCCGCACGGCCCGCGGCGTCGATCCAACCCGCCTTCTCCCAGGCCCGCGCCGCGAGGCGCACCTCGCGGCGGCGCTCGCCGACGACCATGGCGGCTCTCATGCCTCGACTCCCTTGCCCAGCCGCAGGTAGACCACCAGAAGCAGAACCAGCAGCGCCGTCGAAGTCGACCAGAACCAGAAGCAGCCGAACTCCGCGCCGAGGCCGCGCAGCACGAGCACGGACAGACCGATGTAGCCGCCCACGACGCCCATGGCGAAGAGCCAGAAGCGGCGCTGCCGCAGGGTCCAGACAGCGAGCCCCGCACCGACCACCAGCAGCGCGAACGACCACGCGATGACCGCGCCGGAGTCGCCGAAGGACTCGCCTACCGAGCCCGCGACCAGGCCGCCCAGCACCAGCAACCACCCCAGATACGAGGCGACGGGCTCGAAGTGCGCCTTGCGGTCGAAGCGCTTGGCGAGCGCGCCGAGAGCCACGAAGGCCAGTCCGCAGACGAGCGCGTTCCAGCGCACGGCGACCGACGCCTCGCCGAGGAGCACCGTGGTGGCGGCGCGCGCCGTGACGGCGAGGCCTCGCCACGCCGCGAATGTGCTCAGGGCGAGCGACCACAGAACGCGTGAGTCGTAGCGCACTGCCATGCCGCCGGTAAACAGCGCCATGAAGAACAGGTGCCAGGACCACTGCGCGCCGAGCGGCGTGAACTGCCATTCGACGTACGCGAGGTCGGCGCCGACCAGCAGCACGCCGAGCAACAGGAGGTAGTCGAACGCCAGGTGCGGCGACTCCTCGACGCCCCACGAGAACGCCGGACCGCGGCGCACGACCCAGAACAGCGCGCCGACCGCGGCGAGCGTCAGGCCGCAGGCGATGCCGAACGGACCGATGCGTTCGAAGTTCTCCTTGACCAGCAGAGAGACTCCGGCGAGAAACAGAAGAACGCCGAGGTACAGCGCGGTGCGCAGCTCGGCACGCACCGACACGAGCTCGCGCCGGGCGATCCGCCCGGCAAGCGCCGCCTGCTGGGGCGCGATCACCCCGGCCTCGACGAGCGCCGGCAGCGCCGCCGCGACTTCGGGATTGAGCTCAGGATTCAAAGCTCGCTCCGCCGTTGGGATTGCGCAAGACCGTCTCCCAGCTCCGGCAGCTCGTCCAGACTCGCGATGTCGCCGGTCCGACCGGAGCGATCCAGCAGCCGAGCCTGCATGCCGCAGGCGAGGGCGCCCTCGACGTCTTCGCGCACGTTGTCACCGATGTGCAGCACCGCCTCGGCCGGCAAGGCGAGGCGGCGCAGGGTGGCATCGAAGATCCCGGCGGCAGGCTTTTCGCAATGCGCGCCCTGGGAGTAGACGATGCAGTCGAAGAGCGGCAGCAGGCCGCTGCGCTCGAGGAGGAGCGGCAGGCGTTCGTCCCAATTGCTGATCACCGCCAGCGCCAGGCCCTGCGCGCGCAGGCGGCGCAGACAGGGCAGCACGTCGCGGTAGATCTCCCACGATTCAGCGCGGCCGAAGCGATCGAAGAGCTCGGCGGCGGCGAACGGCGTCGGCGGCGGGGCGCCAAGCAGGGCGCAGAGGCGTTCGGCGTAGCGCCGCCAGAAGGCCCGGGCGCCACCCGGCTGCAGAGAAAAACGGTCTGCGCCCGATGGCACGGAGCAGCCGAGCTCGGTCCAGACCGTGCGCGCGAGACGACGCACCTCCTCGGTATCGACTTCGGTGCCATGACGGCCGAGGACTTCGGCGTAGATCTCGCCCAGCCGCGGCGCATGGAGTAGCGTGTGCGTGACGTCGAAGCTGACCGCGCGCACTCCGTTCACGGACGATCTCGCAGGCCCAGGTGAAAGAACGCGCTGATCACCAGCGAGTGGGTGATGACGCCGCTCGCCACCATCTCGGGCACATCGGCGAGCGGCGCCGTCTCGACGATGAGCTCCTCCTCGCCGTCTCCGAGCGGCTCACCGACCCGCACCAGATCGCGCGCGACGTAGGTGATGCAGCGATTCGAGAGGAACGCCGGGTTCGGATGCACCTCGCCGATGAGCTCGATCGATCCGGCGCGATATCCGGTCTCTTCCAGGAGCTCGCGCGCCGCGGCGGTCGCCGGAGTCTCGCCCGGATCCACCATCCCGCCCGGGATCTCCAGCGTCGGCGCGGCCAGACCGAAGCGCCACTGGCGCACGAACAGAACGCGCCCGTCGTCGAGCAGCGGAATGACGTTCACCCAGTCCGGCGCTTGGAGCACCAAGGCCTCCCGTCGGTCCTCCCCTGCCGCCAGGCTGTGCCGTTCGAGACGGAACAGACGATGGTCGAACAGAACTTCGGCCCGGTCCAGCAACTAACGACGCATGGTGCGGCGACGATAGCAGGACAGGCCCGGCGGCCGGGCCTCAGACGCCTGATATCTTGCCGCGCATGGCCTCCAGTGGGCGCTCCAAGCTCGGCCCCAACCTGCGGATGCTCCTTGCGGGCTCGTGCTTCTCGGCCTGGCTCGTGCTTCTGTTGTCGGGGCATCGCTTCGGCGGAGCGATCTTCCTGCTCTTCCTGGCCGCCCTGGTCCTCTTTCCCTGGCGCGCCGTCACCGCCGAGGACATCGCCCCCGTCGAACCCATCGAGGAAAACGATCCGCAATGAGGCTCAAACGAATGATCGGCATCGCCCTGATCGCGGCCGGCATCCTTGGACTCGTCTACCGCGGCTTCTCGTACACCAAGGACACCCATCAGGCGAAGATCGGACCGCTCGAGCTCAACTTCAAAGAGAAGGAGCACGTCACCGTGCCGATTTGGGCGGGGGTGGTCGCGATCGTCGTGGGGGCGGCGCTGGTCGGCACGAAGAATTAGGCGACCGGAGGTACCGAGCGTATCTTGTGTTCGGAAACCGCGAGCGACACGAACGGCGGGCGGAGCTGATCGCCGCCTCTACCGGTGATTTGCCCGCCATCCGGAGGCGGAAACCGAGCGCCGTTGGCAGAATACAGCTGGCTCGAGGCGATTTGCTGCGCGCTCGCCATTGAGTCCATGTACAAGGTGTGATCGCGAGCAGATCTCGGCCGAGACGCGTGGCCTGCGCCACTGCTCGACCTCTAGACGGTTGCCCGAAATCCCTGCGAACTCACAACCGCACCTTATAAACGCCAACAAGCAAAGCGAGGATGCTGCCCATAATCAGCAAAGCGTCGCAGATGACCAACCACCGAGTGCTCGCTGCGCGAGCGATCGATTTGTTTCGCAGAAAGACAGCGGCAAGGACGACATCGACAGCGACGAGGATTCCTGTCGCAGAGACTAGCCGCACGAAACTGAGCTGTTCGTCTTCGCGAACCAGCCCTATAACTGACGCGCTCGGATGTGTGGCGCCGTAGAGATGCGCACCGCACATTGCTAGCACCGTAAGGTGTAGAAGCCAAAGGAGAACGCGCCATTTCATTTCAGCTCCTTCCTTTGCGCGTCGAAGAGATCGAGCGACCATGCGATCGACCGCTGAATCGCTAGAGGGTGCAGAGGGGCTGGCCCGCCGATCGAAGCCCCGATCGATCCGATGAAGTCGTGCTGGCACTCCTGCTTAGGGAGTGAGGCTAACGATACGGCGCGGCCGATCTGCGCACCAAGACTCTCGGATACCCGAGAGCCGTGACCCTCTCCTGGACTTCCTCGAGTCTCGCCGGATTCTTCGGACCAACGACCACGCCGCGAAGGAGCGGGGCAGAAAAAGGAAGCGCGATGTAAGGTATCGACGCCCCTTGGCTCTCGCGCACTCTTACCGGCAGGGGAGGCGTCCGTTCCCCTTTGGCGGTGTGTCCGCCAGGGTCCTCATAGCGCTCCCCGCTCCGCAACACCAAGTGAAGCAAACGAGTCTCCCGCTCCTCGAAGAAGGCGGGATGCTTGAGTGAGGCGAGGTCGATGGCGAAGTAGGGCAACACTTCGATGACGGCCAGCACGCGCTTGGCGTCGTTCTCATCCCAGAACGAAGCGAACCTCTCCAGGCTTCGCCGAACGAGCGCGGCCTGGCGCTTTTCGCGGTACTCGACTCGCCTCATCGCGACTGGAAGCGACTTCCTTAGGCCGTACGCATCGAACTGAAGAGCGAAGCCCGATCCATCGTTCGCGTAGGCGCGCCATTGACTCAGGAGGTCACCATTCGCGGAGAGAGAGAGAGCACCAGCGGGACCACGTTCGCGTTCGCGGACGCGAAGACCGAGAGCACGGCGAAGCGAAAGGCTTCTTGGAGAGTAGTGGGGTCTTCCGCGAGGGCGCGAGTAGCCATCTCGCGCCCCCAAGCCAGCTCTTTCTCGTCGTTCAGCGACCAGATGCTCGAGAGCCATAGCGTCTTCGATTCGAGAATTGCCCAGAAGCCCTCGGCAGTGCAGTAGTGATAGGTCGCCGTGCCCTTCCTCGCACGGTGGACCAACGAAGAAAGGTCGGCGCTGTCGCTCATCGATCTCTTAGTCGGGCTCGTTCGGCCCGCGCGTGACCGGCTGAGCGCGTTTCGGCGAGCCGGAGGCCTCCGTTCTCATGTTGGTTGCATGCGGTCGCGCGCCATGTGGAGGTTTGCCAGCCAAAACATCGTGACGCGCGAGCAGCATTCTTCGCCGAGCCTCGATATCGGTATTCGTAGCGTTCCACCTAAGGGTGCCAAACGACTCCTCCATGACCCTGGAATCACGCGACCGCGAAGTAGCGAATCGCCTGAAGGATTACACCCACGACTCCCAGCAGGTCAATAGCGATCGGTTGCGCACCATCTGGCTCCGCACCACGTGGCATCGAACCAATATAGAGCGCATCGGCTGCCAGCACGAGACACCCAGAGACGGCCAGTCCTGCGGACCCCAAGACCGGAAAGAATCCCCAGCCAAACTGCTGAGAGTGTGAAGCGGCAATCTGGAAGAGAGCCGCGCTCGCGTTCGCACCGATCGCGACGGTGGCGCGGTACCGGGGCGCCATGAGTCCGCTCCTTCGAGCTGGCATGGCTCACTCTCCTCCTATTCCGACAAGCGCGGACCTGAAGACGAAGAACTCCTCGTCAAACGCTCGCCGGACTGAAGGCGTGCCGAACCGAGCCCAGTCATCGGATCGACGGCCCGACCGACTGAAGAGCATGCGAAGGCGGCCTCGGAGCTGCCACGTAAGGAAAAGGCTCTAACTCCAGTCCGTTCCGGCTCGTAGGAAAGGTCTAGCGCACCTCTCCCTGTCGCAGCAAGCTCGCGGTCGAGGTGGAACAAGAGAGCCTTGATCGCTTCCATCGAAGTGCCGTTTCCAGGCCTGGCAACTCCTCGCAGCTCGGAGGCGACGGTCTCCCCGAGGGCCGTCGCTTCCTTCTCGGTCCGTCCTGTCCGTAGCGCTAGGGTGCGCGCTAGAGTCCGGACATACCTCAAGTAAAGCTCCGGGCGCAATCGGATTTGGTCAGGAGATGTCCCGCTACACGCGTGGCCAAGTCGGGACGAGTAGAGCCGGGCATGAGCTGTCAGTTCGCGGTGCGCAAAGGTATCTCCAAGACGATGCACAAGCACGCCGGCTACCCGCAACGAAGCCACGCCTGCCAGGGCGTTTGCAGTCCGGCCAGACTCCAAATCAGCATCGCCGCCAGTGAGAGCATGAACAGCCCTCTGATTCCGGTACATGAGGGAATTCCACGTTGGCGCGCCGCTCGCCTGAAGTAGCACCCAGATCGGTCCCAGCGCGGACCGTTCAGCTAAACCCTGGTCCCGCGCGCTCCTGGGCGGAGGACACGAGCAGCCTGTGAGCCATCTGGGATTCCCGGGACAGCCTTGAGCACTGGGCTCCAATTCTCTCAATGCCGTCTCTGCCTGCAGCCGAGGGTGGCGCGGCGTGAACAGGGGATCACCAGGGCAGCGATCTACGAGGCGAGACTCCGCAGTCCGAATAGATGCACGACGAAGCCGACAAATAGGCCGCAGATGAGTGCGGCCATCCGACTGTGGCTTAAGCGTGCCACGACAATCGTCACAGAGAATGTCAGCTCTCCTTCGACGATTCCGCCAACGGCTAGGGCAACCAATGACGCTCCTGTTCCGAGCACAAGACCGACCAAGCCGCTTAGGACTCTGTCGACTGCGCTCAGCGTCAAGAAGAAGGTCCGGGGTAAAGAAGGACGAGGGCACCACCTGCAAGCATAGCCGCCACGAATCGCACATCTTTGCCGATATCTTAGTGGGGGCGGTATTACTGAGCACATTTTGACAGCGCCTCCTGTGACCAGCTTCGATAGACTGCCATCTGCGAATAGAATCGCCGCCGGTAACTCTGAATGCTCTCCGCTCCCGGTGGCCGATTCCGGTCATACCAATCCACGGGGACCCCAGTGCGCTCTATCGTATAGAACCACCCCACCTCGCGCGCGCTTCCGCGATTCGCCGCAAACCCTTTGCGCAGCATCTTGTACAGTTGTTTTTCGTCGACGGACTTCGTCGAACCGAAAATACGCTTTAGCGTATGCAGAGCTTCTATGGCTGCGCGAGCCGCAACCCCCGGCCGCTGAAAGGGCTGGTCAGGTGCCTGCCCTGCCTCTTGGTCCAGGCGACACGTCATTCAAGAAACGAGGTTTCTCGACGTGGGAACTAGTTAGCGTCGCTTTCTCGGGTACGAAGCGCCGCGAAGGGAACTCGCTCCACAACCTCCCAGTGATCGCTGACCCAGATTCTCTTCTCAAGCTCGCTCACCCCGAGATCCCAAACGTCATTGCCGGCTTCAAGAACCAAGCGAGGAGGCTGATCCCCGCAGGCCATCCAGAATCCAAGCCCTTCCGGCTCGCGCCACTTTGAGTACACGACACAGTCCGGCGGAAATCCGCGTGCCTCACGCGGCTGGTCCACAAACAACGTCTCGCCTCCATGCACCCGAAGCAAAGAGTCCATTCCCCATCCATCGGCGGCCGCCGCTCCACGGGTCTCGATTACCCACTCGCCGCCCAGCGACCGAGAGAACCGGCGCGGGTGCGACCACCAGAATCGTGCAAACAACTCTGGACCGAATTGCCACACGGCGATGCAGAGACCGAGCAAGGCCGTTCCAAAGAGTGGAACAACTAGCGCTTTTCGCCTGATACGGATGGCCATCTCTTTTCGATCCATCGTTTGGCCTCGGAGATGGTCGAGGAATTTGGAATCGCTCTACGAAGCTCGGCACTGCGCCGCAGAGACGCCTCGCGCTCTTCACGTCGGCGAGCCGTCTCTGCGCCCCTCATTATCAGGTCGCTGCTTAGCACATGAACCTTCTCGGCAGAGTCAACGACGGTCTCGACGGGGATCTCCCCGCCAACATAGCTATCGTAAGTAGTAGGCCTGAAGGAGACGAATCGCTCAATATTCGCTCGAATTTGCTCAAACGATCGACCGCTGCATTGCGAGCCAAGCAGGTGTTGGCAAAGGCCCGACAGATGTCGAAACACGTCCTCTGCCATGGCCATCGCGAGTCCTGATCGATCGCCCCATGTCCAGTCTGGTTCGTGGCCGCTGAATAGGTGTCCCACCCTTTCGCCATACTGTTGATCGAAATCCCGATGACTATCGCAGCTCTGGTGAGAATAGCTGTCCTCTAGCGCGTGCAGGAATTCGCCTAGTCGCCGACGACTCACCGCGTCGTTCAAACTCGACGCCGAGAAAGCGATTGACCGCATTTCCAAGAGTCTAGCTGGCGAGACGAAGTGCAGCGTGATCATGTTTGCTCGCGCCGCTTCATAGTCTGGCACCATTGCGGACCGATTGTCGTTGTCGAGCTCTTGGGTTTCGTCTCCGATCTGAGATGCAAGGCCCTGCGGAAACCCAGCGCTTCGCGCAAGGAATTCCGTAAGATAGCGATGAACGTCTTCTTCGTAGAAGCCGTACACATCCGCTTGATTCACCGGATCCCCCTCCACAAACCCATACCCATTCGGTCCATCCGGATACCCCATCGGGTCCTTGGTGATGAATCTCCCGAGCTCCGGGTCGTACCAGCGGTTGCGCATGTAGACCAGCCCCGTCGCCGGATCCGCGTCCAGGCCCTGAAAGCCGGCATCGTTGCCGGTGGCCGAGGTGGCGACTTCGCGGTCGTCCGGCAATTCGTAGAGAGGGCTGCTCGCGAGCGGGCCGGAGCTGATCGTGAGCTCTTTGGTCCAGGTCGTCGTGACGCCCCTGCCTGACAGGTCCAGCGGTGCTGCGGTCAGCGACAGCGTGTGCAGCCCGTCGGGCAGGTTGCTGCTCGCCAGGGAATAGCGGTCGCTGAGGAGCGTCCAGCTGGTCGGAGCGCCGTCGACCGTGATGGCTGTCGCGGCTGCGGTGAGATCGACTTCTTCGCTGAACTGCAACTGCACTCCCTTCCCAAGATGCAGCGCGGCCACCAGCTGTGGCGGTGCC
>WBZN01002299.1_pt1 | contig 10758 bp, 9 predicted proteins | sample 5204281 | NCBI WGS metagenome assembly WBZN01 (sample SAMN12344347, study PRJNA552823) | activated sludge metagenome | biome: Activated sludge suspended growth; feature: Nitrification reactor; material: Wastewater; isolation source: activated sludge from nitrification reactor of wastewater treatment... | reverse complement strand
AACTATCTTCGCTCTAGCTTCAGCTTCGGATAAATGATCTCTGGCTGCCACGAATTTTACGTCTTCGAGCTTGATAGGTTTTTCAGGATGCGGGTCATCAGCCATTCTTCGCCAATGGTCTTCACTCTGATCGGTTTTGTATTTATTACTCAAATTGACGAAAATTCTGATCATCGACTCTTGCCACAGGTAGCGATACATGTAAGGTTGTTGTCCAGCGGTGGCAACATAACCAACTGAGTCGATAATGCGCGGCAAATTAGTCACAGTGATGAACGCTAATACCAGGGAGATTATTATTTCCTCCATCTTCCATTTGGACTTTTTAGGCTTCGGCAACACGAAACTATAGTTGGTACCACAAAAGCGACAAGTGGAAAAATCGGTTTGATCCTTTTGCTTGCAGCGAACACATTGTTTCACAGCCATTGCCATCATCTCTCGCTCCTTACAGGTTCTTGATCGATTAATCAAAAAACCTTCTAAATCATTGTCAACATGTCTAGCTTAAGTAAAGTCGGTAACAGTCGGGTAAAATGCTCAATTGACTCGTCTTATCGAAGCTTCGAAGCAGTCCGAGCTGATTGACTGAGGATTGACATAATTCAGCGTTAGGTTAGACGTGATGGCAGCGAATGGCTTAGATATACCCGGGCTTCGCAATTTTTAATGGATAATTTGGGTGAACCGGTTTGAACATCTCAGGCAGTAGTAGCGTTGAAAATACTAGTCATCGATGACGATCAGCTGATTTCAAAATTGGTTGCTAGTACGTTAGCCGCAGATGGACTTCTCGTCGATACCGCAAATTGTGCTGCCGAAGCCCGGGCATACCTCAATGTCTGCGACTACGATTTGCTGGTGCTGGATTGGCATCTGCCCGACCTGGCCGGCATTCAGCTTTGCCAGGAACTAAGGAATGGTGGAATAAATGTGCCCATAATTTTCTTGACATCGAGAGCCGCCATCGAGGATAAACGCACTGGTTATCAATCAGGTGCTGACGATTATCTGACCAAGCCGTTCGAGCCTGAGGAATTGAAAATGAAGGTTCGCGCGATTTTGCGGCGCCCACGAAGTCTGCTGACCAGAGAGATAAAGGTCAAGGATCTGACCATGAACCTCGAAAGCAGACAGTTGTTTAAAAACTCAGTCGAAATCCATCTGCTGCCCAAAGAGTTCGCCTTGCTCGAATTTTTCATGCGGCACCCCAATCAGGTCTTCAGCTCTGATGCTTTGCTTCAAAGAGTTTGGAGCAGTGATTCGACCGCCGCACCAGACACGGTGAAAGTCACTTTGATGCGGATCCGGCAAAAGCTCGAATCAGATTCCGACAATCCGCTAATCACAACTATCAGAGGTTTTGGCTACAGGCTCGACGCCTGATGGCAGTCGCACCCAAAATATCGAGCCGCTATTTTGAGAGTTGGAAATATTTTGAAATGACTGAACATCATCACAGCCGATGGACCCGCCATGCAATTCCACTAGTTGCTTGCAGATCGCAAGTCCTAAGCCAATTCCACTGGAGTTAGAGTGACTCGAGCTGCGAAACTTCTCGAAAATGCACTTTCTCTCTTCGGGCCTTACGCCTTGACCTTGATCTTGAACGCAGATCTCGAGATTGTCTGCATCTTGAGTTTTCGCCCAAATTCTCACCTGGGTGTCTCGCGGTGAGTAATGAACAGCATTGACCAGCAGGTTGACTATCACCTGAGTGAGCCGCTCATAGTCTCCCGCCATAGCTATCTGGCACTCGCCTATGCTGATGTCGATATTCTTATCTTTCGCCAGTTCACTTACCGCAGCCACACTCTCACTAATCAAGTCAACACAAGTAAACTGGCTGACTCGCAGTTTGATTGCTCCAGCATCGAACCGTGCCATCTCAATCAGATCTCGTACCATTCTGTTTAGACTGGCTATGCGCTCACGCGCTTGCTTCAGCTTTACAGTGCCAACCTCGGAGAGTGTGCCATACTCGGCAGAAGGCATCATTTTCAGGAAGCTGTCTACAGAGGCAAGGGGCGCCCGCAAGTCGTGGCTGACCATGCCGAGCAAGTCTTGACGCAGTCGCTCCAGTTGGATGCGATTGGTGGCGTCAGTAATGGCAAGAATCGCTTTCGCGTGTCCCTCAGATTCAAACATTCTTCCAACAACATCCACCAATACTATTTCATGGCTGGACGTTATTGCTTCCAATTCCAGAAGCTCGAAGTGTTGCTCGAAATGCTGTTCTAACGAGTGTTCGCTCAACATTCGATCCAACTGCCGCGCCGATTCTGGTCTAAAAAGTAGAGTCAGGGTGCCGGAAAAAAATTCTCTTTCCTTTCTTTCCAGCAACTGTGCCAACGCCGGATTAACAGCTTCCAGTTTGCCATCTGGTGTGACAATCATCAACCCAAATGGAATACTGTTGAAGATTATGCGAACTCGATTTCTCATGTCGTCGAGTTTCAACTGCGTCAAAGCAGAACGATCTATCCTTGCCAGAATACCTACGCCATTTGAAAGCGGGCCAATTGCCTTCACCCTGAATCGTTCAGCACCACTTTTGGACTGGAACAACAAATCTTGCCAGCCCGCTTGGTGAGAGGCAACCAGCGCATCGAGCGCACTTTCATTTTGTGTGCTGAAAAAAAGCGCATCGAATCGCGCACCTGTGACATCGCCAGGCGCCTGCCCTAGAATCGCCACAACAGAATCGGAGACCCAGGTTACACAGCCGTGTTGCACCGCAAATAAGATGTCATGCCTGGCGTCGAATGTTGATTCGAGTGAAAAGGGTACGTCAAAGTACGAAGATCCTTGATTTGACACAGTAGTTAATAGCTCAGAATTGGCTCAAGATTGATGCAGGCAATTTTGGCATCTTTTAAGCGGAAACATCTAATCTTCGGTTAATTGTAAGTTATGCTCTTCCCGAAAACGTATTGCGCTTCAGGAGAGCAGAAGAGCTCATTGTATCCGCCTTGAGCAATTTCGACATTTGCAAAAGAGCCCAATCATTTTCCCTTTTAGTATTAGATGCGACACAATCTGAGGGAACGATGATTTTATATTCGCGCATATATGCATCGTTGGCTGTAAATAAAACGCAGATACTACCGGCGAAGCCACAAAGGATCAGGGTTTGGCAATTTAAATACTCTAGAATCGGATCAAGGGTCGTGCAATAAAAACCTGAATGTTTGGGCGTTAAAACGAAGTAGTCATTCTCAGATGGAACTAGCAACTTGCTGATACCACTTCCTTTACTCTTCTTGGAAGTGCAGTGTTTAACAACATTAGCGAAATCAGACCGCCAAATCCCGAAATTGTCGTTAACGTAAATAACGGAACCTTCGACTGTAAATCAAGACTTTCTAGCATTGTTTCTATGGGAGAAGTGCAATGCCACAAACGTCACAACGTAACTGAAAGTCGACACATCGCCAAATAGCTACAAGCGACAAAGGGCAGGAACGTGTAGTAAAAAAGTTGACAAAAGGTTACAAGATAACTCATCCAGTGAATACCGCCCCAGACAAACAACTGATCGAACTCACGCAGTACAAGCGGAAATGTGCCGTATGAGTTCGACTATATTATCCGTGGTGGCGAACTTTAGCAGTGCATAATTCGGCTAATTATCACAGCTCCAACCCACCTGGACAATTCTCGGAGACAAGCGATTAAGTCAGGAAGCTCATCGGCTGTACTTTCAACTCTTTGCTCAGAATTGATAAACGAATAGCGCGCACCACATGTAGTGCAGGTGCTGCGCGAACTTTCAACTCTGAACAAACATCTAGAACACACCCTTTTTCATACACACCTCCGGCAGGACGATAGTAGTAGCCCCAGTCCATCTGGAGAATGAACATACCTATCAATGGTTCCGCAGAAAGTGACCAGTCCTGACTGTTTGTTGGAAATCATAAAAATTTGGTTTAAAAATCAATTCTGGGAAAGCAAAATCTGATATCAACAATAGTGTGCGAGCCCGATGCCAATCGGTTCACACACAGCAATACCAACTTCATCATTAAAGCACCTTTGGTATTAATTTCTCGGTGCGCCTGATGGAAACGGTCGAATACCGAGCATAGCGACAAGTCAACACGCACGGATGACATGACATCTGAGCAACTGCTGAGAAACAGTCAACGCAAACGGAGGAATCATCGTATGACCTTGAGTAATATTGTGCAACGCCGTAAATTACAGGGACAGCCTGAACGCTACACCAGACCAGGTGCGTGGTCCGATTACAATGACCCGTGGTTGGAAATGGAGAAACTAGTAGAACGCGCATTCAATTTAACTCCTGTTCAATTCAGCAACAGTGCGACGAACGACTTCATCCCTTCGCTAGAATTGCGCGAAACCGAAAAAAGCTTTCAGGTGCGTCTCGAGATCCCCGGGATGAATGAAAGTGATATTGACGTTTCTCTTTCGAAAGATACGCTTACAATCAGCGGCGAGAAAAAAGAAGAATGCGAAGAGAACGCCAGAGATATTTACCGGCTGGAACGGCGCTTTGGTACATTTTCACGCAGCGTAAAGCTACCTGAGAATTTGATTGACACCGAAAATGTAGAGGCATCCTACAAAGACGGAGTTCTGACGATCAGACTACCGAAGCTGGCGGAAATAAAAGAGAGCGTTAAAAAAATAGCGGTCCGCACGGATAAATCTGACAATCGAGTATTCGAAGCAGAGCCAGCTAACAACAATTAAACAAAGCATCAGTCTCGCCATCGTGAGCATCGATTCTGTAGTGTCGATGCTCCTTTGCTCAGAAAAGCAGAAACACGAATCTATCTTCGCTTAGATGACCACCTGTAGGTGCGAGTCACAATGCGAGGCGTATGGCGAAGAACACGTGAACTGTTGCTGCTCATCTGTGCAGGCTTACCTGAAATTTGATTATTTGTCGTTCGCTTTGCAGAGGCTGAGCCTGCGCTAGAAGCAGGCAATGGCGCAGCACCACGCGCAGATGGACTGTTATAGCCCTCACCGCCAGCCTTCATGTTTGCTGGTGGTGCGGGAAGTGTCATGCTCGGACTGCCGACCATGCCAGGCTTGTTGCCTGCCAATCCCTTGTCACCAGTGTTGTTCTGAGCATTCGGAACCATGTACCCAGGTCCACTGTTCGTCAGCGGACCGCCGGCAGACTCGATACGCCCCTGCGAAAAGTTTTCAGTGCCGGCATGACTGTTTTGCTGATTGGTTGATTGAGAGCTATTGACGCTGCGTGCATTAGAGCTATTCTGGTCGCTCGACTGAGTATCGTACATCGAACCAGCCATAGAGCCGGCCTGGAAGCCTGCCATGCTTTCAGCAATTACAGGCAGCGTGGATGAAACAGCTACAGTAGCAAAAGACGCAGCCGCAACTATTCGTTTGTATTTATCGTTGATCATTGTCTGTCCTCCATTTATCACACGGACAGACAAAAGCTAAGAACAGTTCCCGCTTTGATTGACACACAGACAGACAAACCAATAGACAAACAGAAATGAACGCTGAATCAAACAATTTGTACTAAATCGACCAGGGTTGCGCGCCTATTTCCCGGCTGACCGCTTTTTGCCTTCCGCGCCCACACAAAATGCAATACCATAAATCATATGAACAATGAAATACGTGAAGCGGGCTGCGGGTTTCTTGTCAAAGTATGGTTTCTTTCCTAGACCAGGAAGCACCATCGTCTGCCCCACGCCCCACAATCCAGCACCCCAGAGGACTCCCTTGACCAACCTATTGCCCGGCAGTAAATGTTTGAAGACACATTCATAACTAGCTGGAAAAATCAAAGAGCCAAGCAAATAATGGACCAACATACCAGGCTGTTTATCTTCTTTCTTCGATTTTCTATCGAATTCGCTTTTACTATTTCCCTCTGACTTTTTCCCGGCAGTGTTTATTGCCCCGGCAACATCGACCTTTGGAAGCCGCATCCTGGGCGCAATGTCATACATACATTTCGTCATCAGTTTCGTTGCTACATAACCCGACAACACTGACTTCAATACTTGACCCACAATGGAACTCCTTTAACTATGCGCAAGTTGATGTGTATGTTTTCATCCATCGCTTGACCTGACTTCGTGCACGAGAAATTCTGCTTTTCACGGTTCCTGTTTCGACTTCAGTTAGTTCACTGATTTCTGCATAACTGAGGCCATGAACCTCCCGCATTAACAAAGCGTTTCTATAAGCCGGTGACAATCGCCCAACTGATTTCGCTAGATGCTGAACCAACTCCTTTCGTTCCATCGTCACGTGCGGCATCATTGAATAATCGTGAATTTCTCTTTATTTGCTCGTCAATTGTGGGACTCCTTCTCGGTTTACTAATAATATTTCGTATTACAAAAGTCTACAATTTACAGACATGACGGGCTTCGCGCTTACCCTCGACCCGACTCCAGGTAAACAGGAACATCGATAGGGTGTGGTGCATTGGCAGGCCAGGTTTTCATGCTGTTCCTCGAATACTCAGTGTCCACAACTCTTGCGTTCCCGAAGTCTGCCAAAACACTCGCGCAGGCTGACTCGAAGCTCGTTATGTCATTTTGCTGTCCGCGAATTGCAAGTCGGTATCCTGGCTTCTGTTCAGTTAAAGCGTTCATTCTCTGTTCGTACAAAGTAGATTTTGCGGAATCGCACAGCAGTATTAAGCCATCAACGATCAGATCCAGTCGATCATGCGGAATCGGAATGTACTTTGCATAGCTGCTCAATTCGTTCCGAACGTCTTCAGGAAGATCCAATTTGATTTCGATGTGTTCAAACTGCGCATCCTCAAGTTGTGCCTCACAGTAATATCGACAGCCTTCTTCATCAAACGGCGCCAAACGCTGCTTCTGATCTGCAACAAACTTTTCGAAGTAAGCATCGAAGTTGATCAGCACTTCTAATGCTGTTGAGACCCTCTGCGAAAAATCTTCGTCGTACACCTCATGCGGAGTTCTAAAGGTGTTCACGAGAATCAGCTTGAGATTATGCTTCTTTAGTTGCTCAAACTTTCTCATGAAGGTAAGCGTGTCATCAATACTTGCCGATGCGATTCGCCTGAGAAGATCAGGCTCTGACTCGGGACGTGTTACAGGGCTCACTATGCGCGGTATCAAACACGCGACCTCGGCAAGGTTGCTGTTCGTCGACGCAGTGCCTCCCCAGGACACTCCTGTAATCAAGTTGTAGGGAGGTTTCAGTAAAGACTCCCAACCAAATTGCAATGATTGTTCCTTGCCGCCATCAGTGATTTTGACCAATTTAAGGTCGTCATACCGCACTTCAAACCTCATGATGCCGGCACGGTCATCATCATCGTAGACTTTAGCCGCAAAAGATTCGATTGGCGCGCGAAGTCGTCGCCGCAGAGATTGATTGTAATCAAGCGGACGCACAGTCAAGCAACGATAAACATCTTCCGTTAATCCACGAATACCAACAGAATGGTGCCTGTGCTCTACCTCGCGGAGGAAATTGTTGAAGAGGCGATTCGCCCTTAGAGCGGCTAAGACAACAAGGTCTGGTCGTTCAGACTCGACTCCAAATACAAATGCAAACTCCCGCAATTCAGCAATCATATTTGGTTGAAATGGAAGCGACCAATCTTCGCATCTGTCATGAGCCAATTGAAAATCGGTGATTGAAACAGATTTGAAAAAGTCAGAAGTTTCGGTGAATGGATAGGAGGAGAAATCAACGCTAATCAATCTCACATTGTACTTTTGTAGAACTGCTATCAAGCGTGCGAATTCAACCGATTCCTCAATCAGGTGCATAACTGACTCAACCACTTGGTCGTCCGGCGCAAGATCAATATCGCAGAAGGCCTCTCGCAGCTCGATCAAAGGAAGTTGGCAATCTAGTGGCATTGGTGCGGCACCCTGCGCGAAAAAGGAATAAAATTCTTCTTGTTTACTATGCCAACAAAATGACTGTTTTACACCAGTCCACTAGATCCGACATCGAAAAATGTGTGAGAAACTAGTCAGGTCGGCCGGAGCGAATCGAAATGGTCAAAAATTCCAAGAACCCAGCTCAAACAAGGAAAACTTTTGCAACCCTAGCCAAAGTCTATGGCATCATATTTTTACTTTCGACCATCGCCACCACCTTCTCACTGATTAACGTCGCAGACTTTCTTGCGCACAGCACTCACGTCGATGGGCAGGTGATAGACGTGACCAGAGACAGCAAAGGAAGACTGGCTCCTACAGTGCGTTTCAAAACCGCTGACGGTCAGTTGCAGGAATCAAAGTCAAACATCTATTCTTCACCGGGCCCGAATGTGGGAGATTCCGTAAAAATCGTGTATCGCACTTCTGATCCCCAGGACTGGCAAATTGATGACTGGATATACGTCTATTTTTGGACACTCTTCGGCTCGATCTTTATGTTCGCTTGGGGAATCGCAACAGTTGCGACCATGCTCAAAAGTCGAAGCGCATAAGTAGCGGATCGACGCGCAACTTATTGAATCAAAGATTAAAAAACGAACGAAAAACGCTTGGACCAAAAGAGATTGACGCTCTTACTTGATCAAAACCAGCTTTAGAGTAATGCAGACAATTACTACAATTGCCAGCAAACCGATTACGAGACCAATTTTGATGCCGCGTTTTTCCTTTTGCACCAGAGTTGCCTTCAAAGAAGGCTTGCCGACGGATGCTGTGGACTTGTTAAATGGCGCAGGTGGAACATTGGAAGACAACGCATCTCTCAAATTCTGCGCAAACTCTTGCATCGATTGCGGACGATCAACAGGCTTCTTCTCAAGCGCCTTAAAAACAGCAGACTCTAAACTCGCGGACACAGTCAGATCTGGGCGCTTCGATGCAAAAGACATCGGATGACTCTGAAGCTGCATTTCAATTGTCTCGTGACCAGTACGTCCGATAAAAGGCACCTTGCCCATAAGAGTTTCGTATGCAACGATCGCCAGCGAGTAAATGTCTGAACGTCCGTCTTGCGGTCGACCCAAACACTGTTCCGGACTCATGTATAGCGGACTACCTAGAACTTCGCCATCCTTCTCAATCTGCGTATCATCAAACTCGCGATCTGGCACCATAAGTGTTGCAATCCCGAAATCCACAAGCTTCACATAATCTTGATCATCTTCAAAACTAGTCAAAAGAATATTTCCCGGCTTCAGGTCGCGATGAACCACACCTCGTTCATGCGCATGTTCAAGCGCATCACAGACTTGAGTGACGATATGCACTGTGCGGTCGGCGTTCAGAGACCGCCTCTCATGAACGACCTTGGCAAGTGATTTACCTTCGATTATTTCCATGACCATGTAATTGTAGCCATCGACAGTCTCACCGTAATCGTGCAACGAAACAATGTGAGGGTGTGACAGCCGACTAGCAGCAATCGCTTCGTGCTTGAAGCGCCTCACCGCTACGTCATCATTCATGAACTGTTCACGTAGTATCTTGACCGCTACACGTTGTTTGGTCTGATTATCGACGGCGCTGTAAACAACGCCCATGCCGCCTTCACCGATCACGCCTTCGACGAAAAACTTATTTCCAATTGTTCGACCCACGAATGGATCTGAATTCTTTTCGCCACAGTTTGGGCAGACCTTCAAATTAACAAAAAAACTTTTCTTGCAACCGGTGCAAGACTTTCGATCATCTTTCAGCGATTTTTCTTCAGGCAAAGGTAAATATCCGAATCGCGAAGCAGTAATAAATCGCTAGCAAGATAAATACCAGTCTAGCATTGCAGATTACGACCGGCATCTTTGCAACGCTTTACCTACCGGCAAGGACTATTCGGCGCGACGGCAAGGGCTGACAAAAGTTGCGCCGTTGTCTGCGAGCACGCGCACCCAAAAGGAACTCGCTCTCGTAAATTTCTCTAGATCTACGTAACAACCTTTATATTCTTATCCAGGCGGGAGGAAAATCATCAATGAGAAGACAGCTGCCACGCGCTGGAGTGGCATTATTTCTGGCTCTGTTGACCACGGGAGGAACTTTGGCAATCGCCGGAGAAGCTCCGATCACAGCCTCTGAAGTTAAAAACGCCAGCGCGTGCCTTCCAAGCCTTGCGGATCCGCCCGACTCAATGGTGCAATTCAAAGACGGAAAGTTCAGTTCCGCAGATTATCCATTTGCTAAAATCCGCGCTACCGCATTTGGTGTATTGGATGGCAAGCCGGCAGCAGTGGCAGAAGTGTGCTGGAACACTGGGGGCAGTGGCAACTGGGAAGTCGTAGAGCTATTTCGAAGAAAAAACGGAAAAGTCGTCGGCAACAAAGTTTACTGGCCCAATGATCTTCCAGACGGAGGAACAATGGTCGGCAGAATTGAAATCAAGAACAACAAAATTTTCCTGTTCGGTGAGGCGCCCATGGAAAATCGAACAATCAAAAAGCCTTTGATAATTGGAACGTCGGCTTTCACCAATTTCCGCAAATAGCAGGCCGAAGCGATTGCCTCAGAGTATTGGACCACCGCAATTTTTAAGCTGCACGATCTGCCTTCAGGGCGCGGGACCAACGTAGTTGCACGATCTACATCGAACTTGTTTGTTTTCAATCACCCAATCACACGCTGAAACGCATGTAAGGGACGACTTCTTTTTCGCTTCCTGTTTATCCTTCGTATGGGCGGTCGTCACGATCTGCTCGCAAATAGAACAACGCATCACCACAGCAGCGTCCAAGAATTGCAACACAGGACCATGATGCTTACGGGTACATGGTTCTTGAAAAAAATCATCGAGCATAATTGCACAAGA
>WBZN01002298.1_pt1 | contig 10759 bp, 5 predicted proteins | sample 5204281 | NCBI WGS metagenome assembly WBZN01 (sample SAMN12344347, study PRJNA552823) | activated sludge metagenome | biome: Activated sludge suspended growth; feature: Nitrification reactor; material: Wastewater; isolation source: activated sludge from nitrification reactor of wastewater treatment... | reverse complement strand
GCAGCCCGCCGGAGCCCGGCGATGCCCGCATGCCGGCGCCGCCCGCGGCGACGGCCGCTGGCGCCGACTCCGCCGCGCCGATGGCCAGCGCCCCCGTGGTGGAGCGCGCCCCGGTCCCGCCGGCCGAAGCGCCGCCGCTCGACGGCGCGCTCTATTCGGAATGGACGACATTCGATGACGCCGTGCGGCAGTCGCTGGCGAGCGGCAAGCCGGTGATGGTCGCGTTCCATGCCGGCTGGAACGAGGGCAGCGAGGCGCTGCGCCGCGAGGTCTTCGACGACGTGGCGGCGGGGCTCACCGTGCGTGCCACGGTGATCCCGGTGCTGCTCGTGGACCGCACGCAGGAGGACGGCGAGAACGGCCCGGAGTGGCGCCGGTTGCAGAAGCGCTTCGGCGTCACGCGACTGCCCGCGTTGGTGGTGTACTCGCCCGGCAGCCAACGCGTGCAGCGCCAGCAGGGCTGGCACGGCTCCGCCGCCGTGCTGCAGTGGATCGGGGACGCGGCCGCCGCCGTGAAGTAGCGCCGGAGGCTCTCGCGCGTGGACCCCGCACGGGGCCCGCGATTATCCTCGCGCGCTCATCCCTGCAGCACGCGAGCCGCGCGACCCGCGGCGTCCCCGGCGAGGCGAGTCCCATGCGAGCTCATGGCCCGTGGTCCCGATGCTGGTGTGCCGTCTTCATACTCCAGCTGTGCACCCTCGCCGCGGCGTGCGCGCATGCCGCACCGCCGCCGGCGAGCGCCTGGGCCGAGCGCACGAAGGGCGCGACCCGGCACGACGGGTTGCTCGCCACCTGGACGGACGCGCGCGCCGGACGACTGCTGCTCGAGTTGCCCGCGCCGGCGGGGGAGCGGCAGGAGTGCGGGCGCTTCCTCTACCTGGAGGGCATCGAGACCGGGCTGGGCTCCAATCCCGTGGGCCTCGACCGCGGCCAGCTCGGTGAGACGCGGCTCGTGGTGTTCCGCCGCATCGGGGCGCGCGTGCTGATCGAACAGCCGAACCTGCGCTATCGCGCGCTCACCGCCGACAGCAACGAGGCGCGCGCGGTGCAGCAGTCGTTCGCGTCGTCGGTGCTGTGGGCCGGGGAGGTCGCGGCCGAGGCGCCCGATGGCCGGCTGCTGGTGGACCTCACGCCGTTCCTCGTGCGTGACGCGCACGGAGTCGTGCGGACGCTCAAGGCCACGGGGCAGGGCGCGTTCACGCTCGACAAGGACCGCAGCGTCCTCGACGTGCCGGCATGCCGCAGCTTCCCCGACAACCTCGAGTTCGTGGCGGTGCTCACGTTCGCGAGCGACGACCCGGGCCCCGAGGTGCGCAGCACCGCGCCCACGCCCGGTGCGGTGACGCTGCGCCAGCACCACTCGCTCGTGCGGCTGCCCGACGAGGGCTATCGGCCGCGCGCGTGGGACCCGCGCTCGGGCTCGTTCGAGGTGCTGTTCGCGGACTACGCCAGCCCGATCGCGGCGGATCTCGACACGCGCTGGCTGGTGCGTCACCGGCTCGAGAAGCTCGATCCCACGGCCGCGCGCTCGCGCGTCAAGAAGCCGATCGTGTACTACGTCGATCCGGGTGCACCGGAGCCCATCCGCAGCGCGCTCATCGAGGGCGCGTCGTGGTGGGCGCAGGCGTTCGAGGCCGCGGGCTTCATCGACGCGTTCCAGGTGAAGCTGCTGCCGCAGGGCGCGGATCCGCTCGATGTGCGCTACAACGTCATCCAGTGGGTGCACCGCGCGACGCGAGGCTGGTCGTACGGGGGCGGCATCACGGACCCGCGCACCGGCGAGATGCTGAAGGGCCACGTCACGCTGGGTTCGCTGCGCATCCGGCAGGATCGCATGATCTTCGAGGGTCTGGCCGGCACCGAGGCGACCGGCACCGGCCGCGCGGACGATCCCGTGCAACTGTCGCTCGCACGCATCCGGCAGCTCGCCGCGCATGAAGTCGGGCACACGCTCGGTTTCAATCACAACTTCGCGGCCAGCACCTACGGCGGGCGCGCCTCGGTGATGGACTACCCCGCGCCGCAGGTGGACCTCGCCCCGGGAGGCGCACTCGACTTCTCGCACGCGTACGCCACGGGCATCGGCGCCTGGGATATCCAGACCGTGCGCTACGCGTACAGCACGTTCGCTTCGGAGTCGGACGAGCGCGCCGGACTCGAGGCGATCCTGCGCGAGAACCGCGAGCGCGGCTATCGCTACCTGTCGGATGCCGACACGCGCCCGGCCGGCGCGGCGCATCCGTTCGCGGCCATGTGGGACAACGGCCCGGACCCCGTGGCCGACCTCGCGCACGAGCTCGAGGTGCGGCGCGTGGCACTCGCTCGCTTCGGCGAACACAACGTGGCGCCGGGGGCGGCGCTGGGCACGCTCGCCGAGGTGCTGGTGCCGCTCTACTTCCATCATCGCTACGCGCTCGAAGCCGCGGCCAAGAGCATCGGCGGCCTCGACTACGCCTACAGTGTGCGGGGGGATGGTTCGCCCGCGCCGCGGCCCGTGGGGCCCGCGGTGCAGCGCGCCGCGCTCGCAGAGGTGCTCGCCACGCTCGATCCGGCGGTGCTCGACCTGCCCGAGAGCGTGCTCGCCGCACTCGCACCGGCCTCGGCCGACTACCCCGCCCACCGCGAGTTCATGGCCTCGCGCACACAGCCGGCGTTCGATGCGCTCGGGGTCGCGGCCACGGCGGCCGACTTCACGCTCTCGGCGCTGCTCGCGAACGAACGCTTGGCGCGGCTCGCCGACTTCCATCGCCGCGACGCCGCGCAGCCGGGGGTCGACGAGGTCGTGGGTGCGCTGCTCGATCGCACGTTCGCGAACGCGCCGCGCCCGGCCCGCCAGGAGGAGGTGGCCCGCACGGTGCAGGCGGTGACCGTGCGCCGGCTGCTGGGCACCGCACTGCAGCCCGCGCAGACCCCGGCGGTGCGCGCCGCGCTCGAGGATGCGCTCGGCACGCTCGCCTCGCGGCTCGCGCGGCCCCGTGCGCAAGCACCCGCGGGGGAGCGGGCGTTCCGCGGCATGCTCGCGGCCGACATCACGCGCGCGCTCGCCCGTACGGGCCCGCCCGGGGCGGTGCTGCCGGGCGCGCCCGCCGAGATCCCGCCCGGGCCGCCGATCGGTTCGCTCGGTCTCGCCGACGAGTGCGGCTGGTCCGCGCGCTGAGCCCACGACCCTCCAATACAACGGGGACCACCCTCGCGGGTGGTCCCCGTGTCTGCATCCGTGATGGGCTGCCAGAGGGTCAGCAGTGGAGGCCCGTCACGCCCAACGTGTGCCTGGTACTCGCGGGACTTCTCTCACGTGCGCCGGGGACCGCGAAGTCCAGACGCCCGCCATTCGCACCCCGCTCGTGCGAAACCCACTAGGGCACGATCTTCCACATGAACATCATGGCGTGATCCTCGTGCACCACGTTGTGGCAGTGCGTCGGATACCGGCCCGTGAAGTCACGGAAGCGACGGAAGATCTTCACCGTCTCGCCGTGTCCCAGCCAGATGACGTCCTCACGCGCGATCTCGTCCGCAGGCGGCGTCTTGCCGTTCTTGGACAGGATCTGGTGCTCCTCGAAGTGGATGTGCACCGGGTGCATCCACGCGCCCGAGTTGTTGACGATGTTCCAGATCTCCGCCGTTCCCTGACGCGGGCTCGCCGTGATCACGTTCTGGTCGAACTGCTTGCCGTTCACACTCCAACCACCGTTCGTACGATCGAACACGAACGTGCGCTCGGTGACGACTTCGGCCCGGTTGATCGGCGGCAGGTCGAAGAACTTGGTGGGGATACGGCTGTTGTCGGTGGCGTCCAACGTGCCGTCGACGATGAACTTGAGCGTCTTCACACCCAGCGCCACCGGCAGGATCTTGCCCGTCGGCCCACGACCGTCGACCTGCTCCTGGCAGTTCACCAGATACAGCTCGGTGCCGCTCGCCAACTTGCTGAAGTCGATGATGATGTCGACACGCTGCGCCACCGCGATCCGGAAGTTCTTCACCGTGAGCGGCTTCGGCAGGAAGTTGCCGTCGTGCGTCATCTGGATCATCGACTGGCCGTTCGACAGGAAGAAGTTGTAGAAGCGGCTGGTGCCGATGTTCTGGGCCCGGAAGCGGTACTTGCGACGTGCGACGCGCATGTACGGGAAGATCTTGCCGTTCACCGTGTACATGTCGCCGATGATGCCGTCCAGGTTGAACAGGTCGAAGTAGCCGTAACCCTGCGGGTCGAACACGCGGTCGTGGAACACGAGCGGCACATCGAAGTTGCCGCTCGGCAGGCGCCACGCCGTCGGGCTCGAGTCGTTCTCGTCGCCGGTGTCGAACTCGTTGAACAGGTAGTACACGCCGGCATTGCCGCGGTACACGTTCTGCGACGTGAAGTCGAGGCAGTGGTCGTGGTACCAGAGCGTGCTCATGGTCTCGCGCATGTCGCCCTTGGGTCCGTACTGCGGATCCGTGAAGCCGGCGCGGACGTTGTGATAGAACTGGTCCTTCCAGCAGCCGTTCGGGAGCATGTCCAGCGGATTGCCGTCCGAATCGGACTCCGTGTGGCCGTTGTGCAGGTGCGTCGTGGGCGTCGGCCGGCCGTAGCCCTTGTGGTCCACGAGATTCGGCAGGTTGTTGAAGAACCGCATCATGACCGGCGTCCCGTACTTGGCGTGGATGCGCGGGCCGGGGAAGATGCCGTTGAATGCCCAGCAGTCGTCCAGCGGCAGCTCGCGGTGCCACGAGTACTTCACGGCGTGATTGTCGACCTTGTAGCAGTCGAGGTTGTTCGGGTCGAAGAAGTCCCAGTGCTGATGCGGCACGTCACGGGCCGCTTCACCCGCGGCGGTGTTGCACGCCTGGGTCGGGAACGTTCCCAGGTCGGTGATGGCGCACTTCTGTGCGACCGGAGGCACTGGCATCTCCTCGAGCCACTTGGTCACCGGCGGACCCTGCGGGATCCCCTTGGCGCCAGCCGCGCGCGACGACAGGCCCATCTTCGCGACCAGGAAGCCGGAGCTCGTGAGCAGCCCCATCTTGAACAGGTCACGGCGAGTCAGTTTCGCTTCGACGATCTCCACGCGATTCTTACGCGCGGTCTCGGCCAACTGCTGCTTCCATCCAGCCATCGGATGTACCCCTTTCAGGCGTTTCCAGGGCAGCGCGCGTGGCGCGCCCTCGGGTGCGTGAGTGAGAGTGTGCGGTGAGGCGCTGTCTCCCGGCGGCCGCGAGGCCGCGCGGTCAGCGCGCTTCGGTTACCGCAGCACCACGAGCTTGAGCTTGGACTCCTGGCCACCCGTGCGGGAGACGAGGAAGTACACGCCGTTGGCGACGTTGTGGCCCGAGTCGTCCTTGCCGTCCCAGCTGATCACCTGGCGCCCGGCCTCGGCCGTGCCACGCGTCAGCGTGCGCACATGACGGCCGGCGAGGTCGATCATGCGGACCTCGGCGACACCGCCACGCGACGGGATGACGAACGAGACGTTGAGCGCGCCGCCCTTGTAGGGCAGCGGCCACGCCGCGAGCGAGCGCGCCGGCAGCACCGTGCCGCCGTTGCCCGCCGGCTTGCCGCCGAACTGGACGCTGGCACTCACGACGCGGAACGAGCCACGACCCGTGCGCGCCGTGTAGGCGATCACCGGGGCGCCCGTACGATCCAGGGCGAGCGAGGTGTTCCGGCCGGTGATGCCGTTCGCATCCACCGTCTCGGTCATCCAGATGCCATCCTGCGCCGCCGCGTACTTGAGCGTCTGCTGCGCCGCATCCATGTAGCTGATGTGCGCGTCGCCCTGGGCGTCCAGTTCGAGCGAGGAGTAGGCACCCACGTCACCCGTGGCGTCGACCGTCTGCACCGTCCAGGCACCGTCCGCCTGCTGGGTGGCGTACTTGAGCGCGCCATGCTGCAGGTCGTAGTAGCTCACCCGCGCCAGGCCGTCCGCAGTCACGGCGATCGACGTGTGCTCGCCGACGTCGCCGCGCGCGTCCACCGTCTCCGTGACCCACTCGCCCGCCACCCGCGTCGCGACCTTGAGGTCGGCATTCGAGATGTCCTGGTACGAGATGTGCGCGACGCCCTTCGCATCGATCGCCAGCGACGTGTAGTGGCCCACATTCGGCACGTCCTGCGAGATCGCCGGCTGCTTCGAGGAACGGTCCAGGCGGTTGATCGCCTGTTCGGTCTCGGCGGCATTGCCAGCGCCGTCGACCGTCTCGATCGTCCAGGTGCCCTGACCGAGCGTGGCGAAACGCAGGCTCAGGTTCTGGCTGTCGTAGTAGCTGATGCTGGGGTTGTCTTTCGCATCGAGCGCCAGCGCGCAGTAGTGCCCAACGCCGACGTTGCTGCCGTCGACCACCTGCGTGCTCCAGGCGCCGCCGGTACGGCTGGCGTACTTGAGGATGCCCTTCGAGGCGTCGTAGTAGGCGATGTGCGCATCCCCGCGCGAGTCGAGCGCGAGCGAGGCGTACCAGCCCACCGTGCCATCCGCGTCCACGAGCTCGGTGCGCCAGCCCGACTGGGTCTGGGTCGCGTAGACGAGGGCGCCACGGGAGACGTCGAAGTAGGCCACGTGGGTGCGGCCCATGCCGTCGAGTTCGGCGGACGTGTAATCGCCGAGTCCGTCGATCGAGGACGTCGGCTGGCTCACGAACGGCACCCGGGGGGCCGCCGCGGCCGGACCCGCGAGGACCGATGCCACGGCCGCGAGGGTCAGGATGTGGAACGTGATGCGGGAGAGGGAACGCATGTGCTGATCCTCCTACGGAACCGGATTCCCCCAGCACGAGGGATCCCGGTCTGCTACCGCGTCGCAGGGATGATGCGGCCGTCGAGAGAGGACGGTTGCGCACCGGACACGCCGGGCCGACGCAGGGGAGACCCGACGAGAACTTGTGCTACTTAAGTATGAGTGTGTGTTATTCACACTCGGCAACGCGCAACCCATGGGACCCCGATCTTTTGACAGTCAGCACGCGTCTGTTGCGTGCTGCATCACAGCGGCTGGATTTGCTGCCCTCTGCGAGCGCATGCGAGGTGCCGCTTTCGCTACTGACTCACTTCGCAAATGTGGTGTGAGTGTGCACACATTCACGAGCGGCTAAAAATCTTGCATGTCCGAGATGACAAATCCTGAGAACGCGTTCGCCTGAGATCCCCATCTCGTGCGGGGGAACGACTTGGCTACTCCCGGTGCATATGCCGCGAAACAGGTGGCCTCGCGGGCACACGCCGCAGCGCGTTCGTGGCGACCACTTCTGAACGCCGCACGCGGGATCACGAAGCACGAAAGGCCGCCCATGGGGCGGCCCTGGTGCCGAGCACGGACCCTACGAAGGGTCAGGTCTTCGGGTCCGTGTCCTCTCTCTCGTCTGCCAGCTCGGCCGCTCCGCGTGACGGCCGCCGCGGCTCAGACCTTGAGGCCCGCGACGCGGTCCATCTGGTCGAGCAGGAACTCCGGGTTCGTCATCGCCGGAGACGCCATCCAGCGCTGGTGCGGCTCGTTGCCCATCAGCACCACGTTGGTGTGCTGCGTCTTGGCCCGGTCGAGCTCGGGATCGGGGTCCGTGAACCCGAACCGCACGCGGCACAACTCGAGGTCGCGCGGCGAGCCCGTGAGGAACGTCCAGCCGGGGCCGGCCCCGTGCATCTCCTGGTAGTGCTTGAGGCGCGCGGGCGTGTCCTGCTCGGGCGCGAGCGAGAACGAGTACATGAACACTTCCTTGCCGCAGCGGTCGCCGAGCAGTTTCTGGAACTTGACCAGGTTCTCGGTCGTCACCGGGCAGACGCCGTCCTTACAGTTGGCGTAGAAGAAGTTGATCAGGACGTTCTTGCCCTTCAAGAGGTCGTCGTACAGCTTGACCTTGTTGCCGTCCTGATCCCGCAGCGTCACGTTCGGGAAGTACTCGGCGTGGTAGCCCTCGACCGGACGGATCTTGCGTGGACGGTTCTTCTCTTCGAAGTACTGGATGACGGGCACCGCCGTGGCAGCGACCGGGATCATGCCCAGAAGGGCCAGCATCTGTCTGCGATTCATGTCACCCCCGGAACAGGCGGCCGGGCCAACGGGTCCGGTGGCTCGGGCCGGCCTGCGAATGGCGTCGCGGACCCAGGCAGTGGGTGGCCGCGACCCCCGATCCGGACGCGGCAGTGCAGGTGGAGAGCCCTTGCCCTGCCGGTCCGAGAGTCGGCCGGGTGGCGGGAGCCCGAGGGCTCCCGCGCACCGCGTCCGCTCAGGCGCGCCCTGGGATCAGGGCACGATCTTCCACTGGAACATCATGGCGTGATCCTCGTGCACCACGTTGTGGCAGTGGGTCACGAAGCGGCCCGTGAAGTCCCGGAAACGGCGGAACGTCTTCACCGATTCGCCATGGCCGAGCCAGATGACGTCCTCACGCGAGATCTCGTCCGCCGGCGGCGTCTTGCCGTTGCGCGACAGGATCTGGTGTTCCTCGAAGTGCACATGCACGGGGTGCATCCAGCCGCCCGAGTTGTTGACCATGTTCCAGATCTCGGCCGTGCCGAGGCGCGGGCTCGCGGTGATGACATGCTCGTCGAACTGCTTGCCGTTCACGCTCCAGCCGCCGTTCGTGCGATCGAACACGAAGGTGCGCTCGGTGACGACCTCGGCCCGGTTGATCGGCGGCAGGTCGAAGAACTTGGTGGGGATGCGGCTGTTGTCCGTGGCGTCCAGCGTGCCGTCGACGATGAACTTGAGCATCTTGGTGCCGAGCGCCACGGGCAGGATCTTGCCCGTCGGGCCGCGGCCGTCGGTCTGCTCCTGGCAATTCACCAGGTAGAGCTGCGTGCCGCTCGCCAGCTTGCTGAAGTCGATGATGATGTCGGAGCGGTGCGCGACCGTGAAGCGCACGTTCTTCACCACCAGCGGCTTGGGCAGCATGTTGCCGTCGTGCGAGCACAGCGTCATCGTCTGGCCGTTCGACAGGAACAGGTTGTAGAAGCGCGACGGCCCCATGTTCTGCACCCGGAAACGGTACTTGCGGCGGGCGACGCGCATGAACGGCTGGATCTTCCCGTTCACCGTCATCTTGTCGCCGATGAGACCGTCCAAGTTGAAGAGGTCGAAGTAGCCCTTGCCCTGCGGGTCGAACGAGCGGTCGTGGATGACCAGCGGCACATCGAACTTGCCGCTCGGGAGACGCCACGCGTTCGGGTTCGTGTCGTTCTCGTCGCCCGTGTCGAACTCGTTGAACATGTAGTACAGACCCATGTTGCCGCGGTACACGTTCTGCGCGGTGAAGTCGAGGCAGTGGTCGTGGTACCACATGGTGGTGAGCGTCTCGCGCACGTCACCTTCCGGCCCGAACTTGGGGTCCATGAAGCCGGCGCGCTTGTTCAGGTACAGGTGGTCCTTCCAGGTGCCCGTGTCGATCGTGTCGAGCGGATTGCCATCCGACTCGGACGCGGTGTGGAAGTTGTGGAGGTGCGTGCTCGGAGTCGGCCGGCCGTAGCCCTTGTGGTCCGCGAGCGACGGCAGGTTGTTCTTGAACCGGATCATCACCGGCTTGCCGTACTTCGCATGGATGCGCGGCCCCGGGAACTGGCTATTGAATGCCCAGCAGTCATCCAAGGGCAGCTCGCGGTGCCACGAGAACTTGACGGCGGAGTTCACGTTCACGTAGCAGTCGAGGTTGTTGAGGTCGACCATGTTCCAGTGCTCGTGCGACACGCGGCCCATCTCGCCGAGCCCGGACTGGACGTTCTGCGTCGGCATGATGTCCAGGTCCGCGCACGTCATCGGCGCGGCCACCTGCGGGATCGGCAGCTCCTCGATCCACGGCGTCGTCGGCGGGCTCACCACCGATCCGGCCGCCCCGGCGGCGCGCGACGATAGGCCCATCTTCGCGACCAGGAATCCCGAGCTCGTGAGCAGGCCCATCTTGAACAGGTCGCGGCGCGTGAGCTTCGCATCGATGAGCTCCACGCGATTCTGGCGAGCCGTCTCCGCCATCTTCTGCTTCCATCCAGCCATGGTGTGAACCCCTTTCGAGAGTGTCGGGGCGCGCCGTCCGGCGCGGCGCCCGAGAATGGGAGTGGAGTGGCCCGCGGCTACCGCAGGACGACCAACTTGAGCTTGGACTCCTGGCCACCCGAGCGGCTCACCAGGAAGTAGACGCCGTTGGCGACGTTGCGGCCCGAGTCATCGCGGCCATCCCAGCTGATGGTCTGGCGGCCCGCCGCGGAGGCACCGCGGCTGAGCGTGCGCACGTGACGGCCGGCGAGGTCGATCATGCGGACCTCCGACACACCGCCGCGCGACGGGATGACGAACGAGACGTTGAGCGCGCCGCCCTTGTAGGGCAGCGGCCAGGCCGACAGCGAGCGCGTCGCCGCGACCGAGCCAGCATTGCCCGCCGGCTTGCCGCCGAACTGCACGCTGGCGCTCACGACCCGGAACGAGCCCTTGCCCGTGCGCGCGGTGTACGCGATCACCGGGGCGCCTTCGCGGTCCAGGGAGAGCGAGGTGTTCCGGCCGGTCGCGCCATTGGCGTCGATCGTCTCGGTCATCCAGATGCCCTCCTGGGCCACGGCGTACTTGAGCGTCTGCTGCTCCGCGTCCATGTAGCTGATGTGGGGTTCGCCCTGGGCATCCAGCTCGAGCGACGAGTAGGCGCCCACGTCACCGGCGGCGTCGACCATCTGCACGATCCACGCGCCGTCCGCCTGCTGCGAGGCGTACTTGAGCGCGCCGTTCTGCAGGTCGTAGTAGCTCACGTGCGTGCGGCCGGCGGGATCCACGGCGATCGAGGTGTACTCGCCGACGTCGCCACG
>WBZN01002297.1_pt1 | contig 10762 bp, 6 predicted proteins | sample 5204281 | NCBI WGS metagenome assembly WBZN01 (sample SAMN12344347, study PRJNA552823) | activated sludge metagenome | biome: Activated sludge suspended growth; feature: Nitrification reactor; material: Wastewater; isolation source: activated sludge from nitrification reactor of wastewater treatment... | reverse complement strand
CCACGATCCGGCCAAGGCCGGCGGGATCTGGGAACGCCTTGTGCGGCTGGGGCTGCCCGGCAATATCACGGTACTCGATGCCGCCCGCGCGCATGCCGTGTCCGCAGAGTGCACCGTTCTTCCCGCACCCCTGACGAGCAAGTCCCCGGGTCGTGACCCCACCGAATGGATGGCGGATGCGCAAAGCGCGCCTGGACAAATTCGCGTCGGTCTGGCGCACGGGTCGATCCAGGGGTTCTCTTCTGACGGCGAGAGCACCGCGCCGATTGCTCCTGACCGTGCGGCACGCGCCGGGCTCGACTATCTTGCGCTGGGTGACTGGCACGGTACGACGCGCATCGATGCGCGCACTTGGTATTCGGGAACTCCTGAGCCCGACCGCTTTCCCGACAATGATCCCGGCAATGTCTTGGCGGTCGCCATAGAAGGCGCCGGCGCGCCGCCGTCTGTGACGGTGGTACGGTCGGCGCAGTTCACTTGGATCAAGCGTGAGGTGATGCTGGCTGATGCAGCCGACATCACCGCGCTTGACGCCAGGCTGTCCGGACTTTCGCCCGCGCTCGCGTCCGTGCTCCTGCGCCTGCGGGTCAGCGGAAGCCTGACGCTCGCGGATGCGGCGGCGTTGCGCCAGTGGCAGGAAAGCTTCGAAGGACGCGTGCGTCATCTGGAGTTGGATGATGCCTCTCTTTCCGTCCGCGCCAGTGCGCAAGATCTGGCGATAGCAGGTGAGGACGGAGCGTTGCGCGACGCAGCCCTGGCTCTCGCCGAGATCAGCAATGACGTGGCGCACTCTGACAGTGCGGCGGCGACGCGCGCTCTTCAGATGCTTTATGCGTTCGCCGCCAAGGTGCGCCAGGAGGCCTCATGAGGCTCGTTGCGTTGCGCGCCGCTCAGTTCCGCAGGTTCAGCGATGGCGTTGCGATCGATCACATCTCGCCGGGCGTCAATCTGCTCGCCGGTCCAAACGAGCTTGGCAAGTCGACGTTGTTTGAGGCGCTGGAAGCCGCTTTTCTTGTCCCTCATGGCACGGGCGGCGCGCGGCTGGAGGGATTTCGTCCGCGTGGCGGCGGGGAGCCGCTCGTCGAGGTCGATTTCGAAGCAGGCGGCGCGCGCTGGCGCATCCGCAAGCAGTTCGGCCGGGGCAAGACCGCGATACTGACCAACCTCGATACGGGCCGCGTGGAGGCGCGGGCGGGGGAGGCTGAGGCGCAGTTGTCGCGATTGACGGGAACCGGAGAGGGGCCCGGGCGCATCGGCCTTGCGTGGGTCCGCCAGCAACGTGCCCTGCAGGCGCCCGACCTCGACGTTGATCCAGTCACAGGCAAAGCCAAGACACGCGGCGAAGCCAATGCCTTGACAGGTCTGCTGGCGCAGGAGGTCGTCGAGGCGGCTGGCTCGGGGCTTGCGGAGGATATCCTTGCGCATGCTCGTGCCGAACTTGGCCAGTACATGACCTCGGGCCGGGATGTTCCTAAACGCAATGGGCCTTATGACACTGCGTTGAAGGCCCGCGAAGCCGCGCGCAGCGATCTCATGCGGGCGCGGGAGGTTGCGGCAGCCAGCGAGGCCCGGCTTGTCCAGATTGCAGACTTGACCGCGCGCCTGCGTGACTTGGAGGACCCGCTCTCCGCGGCAGACCTCGCCCGCCGCATCGAGCATCTCTCCAAGGTTATCGCGGCTGCGCAGGCCAATCGCGATCACTGTGCGCGGGCTGCGTCGGATCTCAAGAGCCGCCGGTTGGAGGCGCAGGCCGCGCGCGATGCTCTTGACAAGGCCAAGGCAGCGCAAGGCCGTGAAGCCGAGCTCAAGCAAGCGCTCAGTGCCGCTCAGGCCCTCGGCGCAGAGATCGCGGAACTGGCCAAAGCCTTCAACGCAAACGGTGCAACGCCGCAGCGCGCCGCTCAGCTCGAAAATGCCCGAGCCCTGTTCACACGCGAGCAACAGGCGCTCGAAGGCATGAGCACTTTCGTCGACATCGCACCGGCCGAAGGTGCGCAGGGAAAGATCGAGGCGGATGGCGCGCCGGTGATGCACGCCGCGCGCCTGCCGGTGCGAGAGCGCTTGACACTCCAGATCGCAGGCATCGGCTCCATCCGCGTTATTTCGTCGGATGCCGAGCAGGCAGCTCAGATCGCGCGGCGGCGCGATGAAAGTCACAAGATCATTGCGCGGCTGCTCGAAGAAATGGGCGTGGCGGACGATGCGCAAGCTTGCGCCAAAGCCGCTCAACGCGTTGACACGGGCGTGCGGCTCGATGCGCTGCGCCTGAGGTTTGTGGAGGTAGCGCCCAGGGGAATTGCGGTGCTCGAGACAGAGCTTTCCGACCTCGCCGCCGTACATGCCCAATGCGATGAAGCAAGGCTTGCCGCCGCGCTCGAAGACGGGAACGCCGCAGTACGCGCTGCCCAGCAGGCTTACGAGAGCATGGTTTCCGAGGGCGTCAATGAAGACCGCTTTCGCGTCATGACGGGTGAGCTTGACGGGGCACGGCGCGAGTTCGCGCGCCGGCAGGAGGAAGCACGCCGCACGAGCGAACTGCTGGAGCGCCTGCGCGGCGAGCAGGCTGGCGTCGATGAAGAGGGACGCGCGGGCGAAGTCGAAAGATTGTTGGGGCTGCTCGAACAGGCAGAGGAGGCCGTGCGCCGCTACGAGACCGACATCGCAGCTCTGAAGCTTCTGATCGCGACGCTGGCGCGCGCCATCGAGGATGTGCGCACGCGCTATCTGGAACCGGTAACGAATGCCCTGCTGCCTTATCTCAAACAGGTTTTTCCCGGCGCGGGCGTTGCGTTTCGCGACAGTTTCTCTTTGCAAGCCTTGACGCGCGCGGGCGAGCGCGAAGACTTCGCAAGCCTCTCGGATGGCACGCGTGAGCAACTTGCGGTGCTGGTGCGCATGGGGTTTGCCGGGCTGTTCGCGGCGCGCCGTGCTCCGGTGCCTCTCGTGCTCGACGATCCACTGGTTTATTCGGATGACGAGCGTCTCAATGCCATGTGTGCCGCGCTCAACGAGGCGGGCCGCAGCTATCAGATCGTCGTGCTGACGTGCCGGCAGACCGCATTCACCGCGCTTGATGCGCACCGGCTCACTCTCGCACCATGGACCGGCTCATGAAGCCGGCGCAATCTCCCGGCATCCCGGTTCAGGGTCTTGCATAAAAAATGTCTCCGCACGCCAATACGTGAGCGGAGACATTTTCCAAGGAGGAGACTAGGGACGGGCAGTGTCGTTATAGAACCGTATGAAATTTTAACGTGTGCCTGGCAGCCGGGGCGGCACAATGGTGACGGAAGCCTCCGTGTCGTCCTCGTGCGCAGCAGACATCGCTGCAAACGATGGCGCAGGGCTTGAAGGGACGGCGGACAGGAGGGGTGCTGAGGGAGCTGCATGCGAGGTTCGCGGCAGCTCACTGACGGTCGCGCCCTCGCGTGGATCTTGCGCGGTGCGCCGCGACTTGCCTTCGAACATCGCACCCTGCTCGATCGACAGTGCGTTGTGAAAGATATCGCCCTCGACTTGGCTCGACGCCTGAAGCATGACGCGCTTTCCGCGTACCGTGCCGTTCACGCGTCCGCGGATCACGACCTCTTCGGCGACGATACCGCCGGTGATATTCGCGTTGGGACCGACGATGACATGGCTGCCGTGAATATCGCCTTCCACGATGCCGTCGACCTGCACTTCACCTCTGGACTCCAGATTGCCCGTAATGATGAGATCGGGACCAATGACGGAGAGACTGGCGCGCTCGTTGGAACGCTGGACGGCCATAAACGGACGGGCCGGAAATGCGCTCGGCTGATCGTTGGCTGCAAGACTGTGTTGGGTCCGATCGGGCTCGGGCTCAGACTTGCGGAAATTCGGCAGCATTCGGTAATCCCCTCTGACACAACTTAAGCAACGTAGAGCAACGTGTTACATCCCGCACCCGATCGTAGCCTACGCGCACCACTCCCCGTTCCGTCGAGCACGACCGAATCGCTAACACCGATCTGCGGACCGGTCAGCCCGCCGGGCCAAGATATCCACGTATAATGCCCTGATGAAAAGGCGAATAGCGGCTTGTTGTGCCAGGAGTGTGGCAGCGGATCCACGCAAAGCCCCCACAAGCTCCATCCGCAGGGATCACCCCTTGAGCGCCTTGACGGCCTCCAATACCTCTTCTGCGTGGCCGGGAACCTTCACCTTGCGCCAGATGCGGGCAAGCTTGCCCGACTTATCGACGAGAAAAGTGGAACGCTCTACGCCCATGTATTTGCGTCCATACATGGATTTTTCCACCCACACGCCGTAGGCCTGCGCGACGGCCTTGTCCTCATCGGCGGCAAGACGCACACCCAGGTCATGCTTTGCCTTGAACTTGGCGTGGCTTGCCGGGCTGTCGGGCGAAATGCCGATGACTTCGGCACCTGCGGCAGCAAAATCGCCGGCCAGGCAAGAAAAGTCTTTTGCTTCTGCCGTACAGCCCGATGTGTCGTCTTTGGGGTAGAAATAGATCACCACGGGACGGCCTTTGAGTCTCGCCAGTTGGAGCGTTTTGCCGCTGTCGTCCGGGAGTTTGAAGTCTGGCGCTTTGCGGCCTTCCGAGAGCATGGGCCTGCCTTTCTTTTGTCGTTATTCACCGGGTAGTTGCAGTACGGTTGTCGCGTATCGAAAGTTGGGTCCCGCGCCGCCGGGGCAGTTGTGCATTTCAAGCACGTTTTCCAGGTGTCGGCATGTGCCTTGACCGCCTGAACGTGCCTGGAGACCGAGGAGCGACGTTGACGACTTACCCGACAGGACGGCGCACGCAAGGGGGGCCCCCGGGATCACAGCCGGCAGCGACGCCTCCCCCGCTGCCGAAGGACTGGCCGGCGTCAGCGCAGAACGGCGCGCGAGGAGCCGGGGCGACAGAGGGGCGGTCTGCGGCACGCAAGACACGTGCAACGGCCGAGCCGTTCTTGCGCCGGAAGTTCTCTGCATTGCTGCAGGCTCGCCGCCTTCAATCCCGCCGCCGTCGAAAGGGCGCCGGCCCCAGCATGGGCGCGAGCGTGGGGCGCGGCGTCGGCAAGGCGTTGCTCTACACGTTCATTCCGCTCGTGCTCCTGGGGCTGATTGCCACCGGTGTTGTCATGGTGCGCTTGCGGCACGGCCCGATCTCGTTCGACGTGCTGGTGCCGCCCATCGAGCGCGGCATTAACGCGGAGCTGGTCAGCAACCAGGTTGATATCGAGGGTGCCGAACTACGGCTTGGCAATGACGGGGGCCTCGAGTTCCGTCTGAAGAATCTGAGCGTGCTCGACAAGGAAGGCTCCGTGGTAGCCACCGCGCCCCTGTCGGCGGTGAACATTTCCGTTTCCGCGCTCTGGCGGGCACGCATCGTGCCCGAGCGCGTGATCCTGATTGATCCTGAAATCCATCTGAGCTTCTCCGAAGAGACGGGGCTGGCCTTATCGGTGTCAAAGTTGCCCGCGCACGAAGATGAGGCTGTGCAGCGCGACGACAAAGCGCAAGACCCGGGAACACAACAGCCAAAGCCAGCCTCGCAGACGCCGCAGCCCACTCAACCGCTCAATATCGCCAAGATGCTCAGCGACGCCTCCGCACGCGCGCGCCGTCAGCTTGATGCCACGTCCTACTTGACCGAATTTGGAATGCAGAATGTCTCGGTCATTCTCGACTACGCTGGTCAGCGCAGCTCCTGGCGCATCAACGAACTGAGCGTGGACTTCAACCACCACCGCAAGCGTAGCGTCATCTCAGGGCGTGCCACCATCGCCTCGCCACGCGGTCCCTGGGCGCTGACGTTCTTGACGGACGAAAGCGAAAAGAGCGATCGCATCGCCGTCAAAACGACGATCCGTGATCTGGTGCCCTCCACGTTGTCGGCGGCCGCGCCCCCGCTGGCGCTGCTCAACATGTTCGACATGAATGTCTCGGGCGATGCAACCGTGGAGGTCTCGACGGGTGGCGACATCGCCAAAGCGGAGATCGCCCTGCAGGCCGGAAACGGACAGCTTGTGCTGCCGGGCATTTCGGCTGACCCGTTTCGTTTGACGGCGGGGTTGTTCCGCCTGTTCTACGACGGGGAGAAGCGCAACTGGGAACTTGCGCCAAGCCCCGTGAAATGGGCCGACGGCAACATCATGTTCTCCGGCAACGCCAAGGATATCTCAGGCGAGAAGGGGCCGCCCGTGTGGCGCTTCACGCTTGAGGGCAAGAACGGCACGTTGGAGGCCAGCGAGTTCGGCGTGCCGCCCGTCACGCTCGAACAGTGGAGCGTGCTGGGTTCGATCATTCCGCGGCGCGGTGTAGTGGAAGTTGGCGATTTCCAACTGAAAGGCGGTGGCGGCGAAGTCTCCATGAAAGGCATGACGGTCGCAGGTCCGCAGGGGCAAAGCTCGCGAGCAGAAGTCACCCTCACGCCCATGCCCCTTGCAACGCTCAAGGCCATGTGGCCGCGTGCTCTGGCGCCCGGCGCCCGCATCTGGGTCGGCGAACGCGTCACGCAGGCCACGTTCAACGGCGGCAGCGTGCGCTTTGCATCCGGTGAGTTCATGGAAGGCGAAGCGCCTGCCGCCAGCGCCAGCGGCGAGCGCATGTCGGCATCTTTCGAAGTCGCTGACGTGATCGCCATTCCTTTGGATGGCATGTTGCCGGTCTCCGCTCCGCGTGGCCTTATCCGGTTGGAGAACAACGCGCTCGAAGTCTCTGTTCCCGAGGCCTACGCGAACCTCTCGGGCGACCGCAAGGTCGCAATGAAGACCGTAAAACTGGTTTCTCCGGATGTCATTGGTCCGCAGCCTGATGGCGAGTTGACCTTCAATGTCCAGTCGGCACTGGGGCCTTTCCTGGAGATGATCGCAAGCTTGCCTCTTACACGCGTGCGTGAAGTTGGTGCTCTGCCCAAGGATGCGGAAGGCAAAGTGGACGCGGCAATCACCTTGAAGCTGCCACTGATCGCCGGCCTCGACGCGGATCAAGTGCTGGTTGAAGGCAAGGCCAAGATATCCGACGGCCGCTTCGGCAAAGTTGCCGGGCAGTTTGACGTGCAGGGTTTTACGCTGGCGCTGGAGCTGTCCAGCAATGCGCTTGATGCCAAGGGCGACCTGCTGATCAACGGAGTGCCCGCCAAGATCGCCGGCCAGCGCCTCCTGACCGGATCTCCCGCTGAGCAGCCGCCGATAAAGATCACCGCAAAGCTCGATGACGCGGATCGCACGCAGCTTGGCCTCGACATAAATGACTTGGTGCGCGGGACCGTTCCAATCGACATCACGCTGTCGAAGAACGCGCAGCAGGAGCCGGTCATCAAGCTCAAAGCGAACCTGACCGATGCGGAACTGATGATCGAGCCTATCGCCTGGAAGAAGGCGCAAGGGCGTCCAGCCGTTCTTGAGGCCGATATCGCAAGTGGGCGTACGCACAAAACGGAACTGCAGAACTTCAAGCTCGCCGGCGACGACATTGCGGTCGAGGGATGGATCGGTGTCGGTGCCGATAACAAGATGAAGGAGTTCTATTTCCCCGAGGTCACGCTTAACGTCGTCTCGCGGCTTGAGTTGCAGGGTACGCGCGGCAATGATGGCATCTGGAACGTGAAGGCCCACGGAAAGACGTTCGACGGCCGGGACTTCTTTAGATCGCTCTTCTCGCTCAACGACTCCCAGAAGGGCAGATCGCAAAAGCCGGATGCCGGCGTCGATCTCGTTGCAGATGTGGATACCGTCCTTGGTGCGTCCGATGTTGCACTCAAGGGCCTGAAGCTGAAGCTGTCGTCGCGCGCGGAAAAGCTCGTGGCGCTTGATGCGCGCGGAACCCTTGAAGGCGGTGCGCCGCTTGCTGCTGTTCTCGACAAGACTGGGGGATCGCGCCGGCTCCTTGCCGATTCCAGCGATGCGGGCACGACGCTCAAGCTTGTCGGCTTTTATCCCAACATCCAGGGTGGCCGGCTGCGGCTCGAAGTCAACCTCGACGGCAAGGGTGCGGCCGAGAAAACCGGCATTCTATGGGTTGAAAACTTCAAGGTCTTGGGCGACCCGATCGTAAGCGAGGTCGTCGGCAGCGCCGACCAGAGCCGGCCCGCCATAGGTGGCCGGCAGGTCACGCGCGAGGTCTTCATCTTCGACCGCATGCGCGCCCCGTTCTCCATCGGCTATGGCCAGTTCGTGCTCGAGGATGCCTATGTGCGCGGGCCTCTGATGGGCGCGAACCTCACCGGCAAGGTCGATTTCAAAACGCGGCGCATCAATCTTGGCGGCACGTATATTCCCTTGCAAGGTCTCAACAATGCGTTGGGCGGAATTCCGGTGCTGGGCCAGCTTATCTCCGGCACGCGCGGCGAAGGCATTTTCGGCATCACGTTCGGCATTCAGGGCGATCTCAACAACCCGCAGGTTCTCGTCAACCCGCTGTCTTTGGTGGCGCCCGGCATCTTCCGTGAAATCTTCCAGATGACGAACCCGAACCCGAAGGTGCAGGCACGCGGCGACACTTCGCAATTGCCGCCGGTGGAGCAACGCGTGCGTGCGTCCGCGCCCCCTGTGACGGCCGACAAACAGCGCGCACCGAAATCGGCCGGCACGTCATCGGGACCTGTCGATGGCTGGTCATCGACCACGCAGCCCGGGCGCAACTGATCTGGTGCGTTTTGAGGAGATCAGGCTGGAGCCGTTCCGGGTTTAATGGAACAGCGGAACGGCTCTAGGCTTTTTTTGTCGTGCTTCTTATCGGAAAACCGGTTCCCACTTTTCCGCAAAGCACTCTAGGGCAGGCGTTCCAAGCCTTCCGACACCTCCTCGGCGATGGCTTCCAGCACTTTGCGCATGTTACCCGGCTGCCGGCGATGAACCATCCATGCATCCAGACAAAGAGAAAAGTCAGTTACGTCGACGGTGGCAATGTCACGACGAACGGCGCTGGTTTTGAGCGCGCCGAGCGGTACAAGGCCCAGACCAGCTCCGGCAGCCACCATGCGTAGCTGCACTTCTGTGCCATAAGTATCGATCGCGATACGCAACACCCCGTCACGCTCGCCCATGGCGTCTTCAAGCGCCGCCCGATAGCCACAACCAGACGGGTTGAGTATCCACGGTTCGTTTGCCAAATGGAGCAGCCGAACCGGCCGACGAAACCGTGCTGATTTTCTCGCCTGGATGATGTGGGTTCGCACGGACCCAAGGCAGCGCCCTTGCATCCTTACGGGAGGACGCGAGGAGGCCGGTAGGAGGATGAGCGCAGCGTCGAGTTCGCCTTCGGCGACTTGCTGGCTAAGGCCACGGCTCCAGTCCGTGCGCAAGCGCAGGTCGAGTTGCGGGAACGCGCTCTGCAGCCTTTTGACGACGTCGGTGAGTACCAGGTCGCCGATACCCTGGGCAACTCCGAGCTTCATGATGCCGACCGGGCCAGTCTTTTCCTTGGCCATGGCGACCAAGTCCTCAACGGCTCGAAGAATTGGCACGGCGTGCTCGTAGATCCGTACACCCAAGGCAGTCGGCGACGAGGGGCGCTGCGTGCGATCAAACAGGCTGGCGCCAAGCACATCCTCGAGGTGCTGCAACCGGCGTGATACCGCCGACTGGGTCACGTTGAGCCGAGCCGACGCCTTGGTGAGCGAGCGCGCCTCGACGGCAGCCACTAGCGCCTGTAAGTCCTCAATCATGATGCAAAACCCTCATGCAAATCATGAAATGTATGCGTTTGCTTCATTCTCATGTCCAGCCTATTGCTGACCCCAGCTGGATTGGCCAGCAGGGGGTGCCCCAGGCAGTGCTCCAGGCACGAGAAGGAAGAAAAGCCATGCCGCTTGTTAGAATTGATCTCAGCAAGGACGCGCCCGCAGAGCGTATTCGCGTGGTCAGCCAGGCAGTTTATGGCGCAATGACCGACATCGCGAACGTTCCAATCCACGACAAATTTCAGATTGTTACACGGCATAGCACGGACGAGATCATTTATCCCGACGAGGGCTATCTCGGCGTTACGTACTCGCCCGATCTGATCTTCATACAGATCACGTGGGTGGCGGGACGTTCAATCGACGTCAAGAAGCGCTTCTACAGGCGCATCGCCGATGAAATTCACGAAAAGGCCGGCGTGCGCAAAGAGGACGTCTGGATCAGCCTCGTAGACGCCAGCCGTGAGGACTGGTCGTTCGGCAACGGCGACATGCAGTACGCTCCTAAATAGCAACGAAGCGGGCTGCGTTCCCGATGGCGAAAGACAATACGACATTCATGTGCGGAGCAGACCCGCTAATGCTGCGGACGCTCGGCAAGTTCGTCTTAGACCGGCTTTAGAAGGACGTGGCGCTTCTTGCCAAGCGAGAGCTTGATGACGCCGCTGTCGGCATCCGACGAGGTCAGGACCGCCTTGTCGTCAACGACCGGGCGGTCGTTGATCTTTACGGCGCCGCCCTGCACCTGACGGCGCGCCTCGCTGTTGGACGCGACGAGGCCCGCCTTGACGAAGGCGGCAAGGACGCCCAGTCCCTTGTCGAGATCGGCGCGTGACACCTCGACTGTCGGCAGACCTGCGGAAAGCTGGCCTTGCTCGAACGTCGTCTTGGCGGTCGCCGCAGCCGTCTCGGCTTTCTCACGGCCGTGGATCAGCGCGGTCGCCTCCGTGGCCAGGATCTTCTTGGCCTCGTTAATTTCAGAGCCATGCAACGCCGACAGCCGCTCGATTTCGTCCATTGGCAACAGCGTGAAAAGCTTCAGGAAGCGCTCGACGTCGGCATCTTCCGTGTTGCGCCAGTATTGCCAGTAGTCATAAGGCGAAAGCT
>WBZN01002296.1_pt1 | contig 10766 bp, 8 predicted proteins | sample 5204281 | NCBI WGS metagenome assembly WBZN01 (sample SAMN12344347, study PRJNA552823) | activated sludge metagenome | biome: Activated sludge suspended growth; feature: Nitrification reactor; material: Wastewater; isolation source: activated sludge from nitrification reactor of wastewater treatment... | reverse complement strand
GGAGGCGCTCGGGGCGGTCCGGTCGCAAGCCGCCTGAGCAGGGCCCGAGAGGACGCGAGCACGAGGCCGGCGCGCCGGCGCTCAGGCAGGCAGCTTCTCGGCGGTCACCTTGAGCATGTTCATCCGCGGCACGCCGCCCAGGAGCGTGCGCGCTTGCTTCAGGAGCGCGCGCGGCACCCTGCCGGTGAGGTGCTTGATCCGGGCAGGACTGTCGGGAAAGACGTCGAACAGGCCGTACCTGCCGCGGTCCAGCTGCACGGCGAACCACGCCTGGGTCCTGGGCTCGTCGAGCACGAATGGTCTCGCGTCGCGCAGGAATTGCTCGAGCAGCAGCTCGTTGCCTGGTTTCGCCTCGAGCGTGAGCCAGAGCCCCTTGCGGTCGGGCTGGTCTGGATGCCTGTCCGGGAGCTTGTCGGCGAGCACGTCGAACTTGTGGATCTCGGGCGCTCTCGTGAACAGCGCCTGGTGCTCGAACAGCGCCTGAGCCACCGGCCCGTCGAGGTGCGCCGCGCGGCTCGCTTCATCGGGGAACGCGTCGAAGATGCCGTACTCCGAGCGCCGGAATCGGAGCGCGAACCACGCGGTCGTACCGGGCTCCATCCGAACGAACGGAAGGGCCGAGTGAAGTAAATCCACGACGGCCTGATCCTGTCCTTTCTTCGCGTACAAACGGACCAGCAAACCTGATCGGCTCATGGGGGGATCCTCCGCCGCGGAAGGCATGCGAGATCGAGGCCGCGACCTTCGCGAGCTGCGCGTCTCCGAGATCTTCCAGCGAGTGGCCTCGGAGGCGTGCTTCGTTGCGCGATGGTGAGGAACGCGCTCCTCGCGCGCTCGCAGGGGGCGCGCTTCGCGGGTCGGCGAAGGAGAGCGTCACCGCGCGAGCGATTGCGGCGAAGGAAACCAGGCGAGAGGGCGCCCTCGTCGCGGTCATTTCCCGAGGTCGTACTTCTGGACCAGGCGAATCAGATTTCGGCGCGAGACCTTGAGCTCTTCGGCAGCGCGGGTCTTGTTGCCGCTGTGGCGCTGCATCGCCGCGGCGATCATCCGCCGCTCGAGCGCCTCGACCGCGGCGGGCAAGGAGTCGGGAGTCGCATCGACCGCGTTGTCCGCGGGAGCCCACTGGCGGATCCGAGGTGACAGCAGCTCGAGGCCGATCGTCGTGGCGTCACCGGCGAGCACGACGAGCCGCTCGATCTCGTTCTCGAGCTCGCGGACGTTCCCTGGCCATGGATACGCGAACATGCGCGCCGCGCACTCGGGGGCGAGCTGCTTGGCCGCGCCGCGGGCTCGCGGTCGAGCCTTCGCCAGGAAGAAGTCACTGAGGACGGGGATGTCGTCGCGCCGCTCGCGCAACGCAGGCAGCGTCACGTTGATCACGTTGATCCGGTAGTACAGATCCTCGCGAAACTCGCCGGTCGAGACGAGGTGACCGAGATCGCGGTTGGTCGCGGCGATGATCCGGACATCGACCTTGCGGGTCTCGCTGTCGCCCAGACGGTTGAACGTGCCCTCCTGGATCACGCGCAAGACCTTGACCTGAAGCGCCGGCGACATGTCGCCGATCTCGTCGAGGAAGAACGTCCCGGTATCGGCGAGCTCGAACAGGCCGGGCCGATCCGCGACCGCGCCCGTGAACGCACCGCGTTTGAAGCCGAACATCTCGGAATCGAGCAGGTTGTCATTGAACGCGGAGCAGTTGACGACCACGAACTTGCGCCCGCAGCGCTCCGAGCCATCGTGGATCGCCCGCGCGACCAGCTCCTTGCCGGTGCCGTTCTCCCCCTGGATCAAGACCGTCGACTCGGACGGTGCGACGCGATCGAGCAGCGCGTAGAGGTCGTGCATCACCGGAGCGGCGCCGATGATGTTGTGCCGGCGGCCCGGGGTCTTGTTGCGAGCGCCATCGCGATCGTCCAGCGCGAGCGCCACTTCGAGGGCCGTCTCCGCGAGCATGATCTCCACGAACCCGAGCTCGGGGGTGGTCAGCTCGGGCGCGATCACCGCGAGCCCGGCCCCCGACAGATCGTCAGGAGAGAGCGGCGCAAACGCCGCGCGCTCGGTCGGCTTGCGTTCGACCAGCGTCAGCTCGAGCCCGCGCCGGCGCAGCACGCCCCGCACGTGCCGGAGCACGCGGAGATCGAGTCCTGTCCACCAGGGTACTTGCACCTGTCCCAGTGTGACAAACCGTCACATTCCGGACAAGTGCGGCCCTTTCAACCTGCAATCACATGCAGATGCACGGTCACCTCAGTCCGGCAGATCGACGCACCAGCGGAGCGCGGTCCGGCACTCGGTCCACGCGCGCTCGTCGATCATCAGATAGGGGACCTCGAGGGTGATCACCTCGAGGTTCTGCTCGACGCCATACTTCGCGCCAAACGAGCCCGGCGTCGGATAGCCCATGTCTCGCTCGACCGGGTAGCCACAGCGCTCGGCGAGCTCGATCGCGAGCTGCTCCGCGCAGCCATCCCAGTTCACCATCCGATACGTCGCGTGAACCGTGATCAAGCGATGCGGGCGGACGCGCTCGATCAGCTCGACCAGGGCGCGCGTCTCGGGCTGGTCCTCGGCCGCCTGGCCGGGGTTGTAGCCGGGCCGGCGGGCGGTCCCCCAGCTCTGCGACGCGAAATTGCGGTTGAGGTCGACATCGCTCGCGTTGTTGCGCGTTCCCGCGAGCACCCCATCAGGGTTCACGCAGGGGACGATCCACGTATCGCGACCAGGTGGTCGCTCGATCAGCTCGTCCGCGAGCCGCTCGAGCATCAGCTGCGTGACCGCTTCGTCGCCGTGGATCGCGCCGAACAGCAGCGCAGGCGGCCGAGGCTTCGCGTAGCCCGGCGGGGTGAAGTGGACGGCCTCGATCGGGCGGCCGAGCACGGACTGACCGATCACGACCTCGCGGCGATGACTCATTCCAGATTCTTACCGATCACGGTCGCGCCGCCATATCCGATGATCGCGAGATAGGCGACACCGATCCCCGCGCCGGCCATCATCATCGTGAGCGCGGCCGCATCACCGCCACCCATGCCGGTCCCGCCCGCGACCCAGGACATCGCTCCCGCGAACGGCGTCTTGGTGACCATGTCGGGATCGCCGACGAGGAACAGCATCGCTGCGTGCACGAACAACGGCCACAACATCAAGAGCCATGCGATCGGCTTGGCGCCGCCGCTCGCCGGCGCCGGGAGCCACGCGAGGAGCGAGAGCACGAGCAGCGCGACCTGCGCCAGGATCAGGATCAAGATGATCTTGGTGGCGCCGGGCGCATCGATCGCCGCCTTGAACAGCTCGACGAGTGGCACCGCGCCATGGACCGGGATCACCATCGGTAACAGCGCCGCGCTCGCCCCGAGCGTGATCAGGATCTTCGGCAGCGCCGCATCGCGGTACTCCTGCCGGACGAGCAAGCTCGGGACCAGCACGATGATCCCGATCATCGAGACGATCAGTTGCCATGGCGGCATCCCGTGGAGCATCACCGGCACGAACACGCCGGCAAGCCCGAGCAGCGCCGCGATCATGCCGCGTGGCGACGGGGTCATCGGGATCGCCGCGACGACGATGCTGAGCAGACCGACCGCAGCCATGATCAACGGCGGCAGCTTCGCCGTGCCCTCGGCATGGAGGATCGCGTCCCAGTTGAACGCGAGGGGATCGAGCGACACCGGCGTCGCGAACGCGGCGAGCAGCAGGCCGCCCCAGAGGAACATCATCAGCCGTAGGCTGTCTTTCCATGGCTCGATCGGGCGGCCCGAGCGAGCCGCGGTCTGCGACGCGAGGTATGGCGGCGTGGCCGACGGGATGGGCTTGACCGCGACAGGCGTCACCGGGACGAGCGGCGCGGGCGCGAGCGGCGCCGACTGCATCGCCGCGGGGTGCATCGCCGCGGGTTGGCCCCCGCCCGCCACACCGCCCCCCGACGGGCCACCGGGATAGCCCCCGCCCGCCACACCGCCCCCCGACGGGCCACCGGGATAGCCCCCGCCCGCCACACCGCCCCCCGACGGGCCACCGGGATAGCCCCCGCCCGCGACACCGCCCCCCGGCGCGCCACCGGGATAGCCCGAGCCTGGCGTCCCCCCCGGGGCAACGTCTCCACCCGGGACCATCGTCGGGGCGATCGCGGCGACGGGATAGCCCGAGCCTGGCGTTCCCCCCGGGGCAACGTCTCCGCCCGGGACCATCGTCGGGGCGATCGCGGCGCTCGAGGGAGCGCTCGCCGCCGGTGCCGGGAACGCCCCGGCGCGTGGTGGCGCCACGGGAAACCCTTGCGATGGGCTGCCATGAGCGGGTGCGTTGGGCGGCGGCTGCGACGGTGATGGCCGTCCGCCGCTGTATGGCGCCACTCCAGGAGGCGGGCCGAGCGGCGACCGTGCTTGCGCTTGCCCTCCTTGCTGGCGGAGCTGCTCGATCACATCGGCTGCCTGGTAGCCCATCACGGTCTTCGCCGCCGCGGGCTGTGACGCGGGCGCAGGAGCCTGCTTCGCGCCGCAGAACACGCAGTGAAGCGCCGCGTCGGGCAGATCCTTGGTGCAGCTAGCGCATTTCTTCACAGTCCCTCTACGTCGCGAGCCGCGGCTCCGACCATGTGGATAATAGGGCCGCAGGTGAGCGCGCTGCAAACGGAAGCCTCGGGCGATCGTGTACCGTAGCGACATGGTCTCGCTCGGCGACGTGCGACGCAGCGCCGCGACGCTGTTCGCCCAAGGCCAACACCTCGCGGCACTCCGGCTCTACGACGCGATCCTCGCCGCCGCGCCGCTCGATTTCGACGCGCGGATCCGGCTCGCGGATTGTGCGCTCGCGATGGGCGACGCGGGAGCGGCGCGGGTGTTTCGCGCGGCCGGCTGGTACTGCCTCAAGTCCGGTCACCCGCTCGCCGCCCTGGTCTGTGCGCGCGTCCTCGAAGCGCACGGCGCCGATTCCAGTGACCTGACCGCGGCGCTCGTCGTGCAGTACGGCTGCGAATCCGAGCTGCTCGGTAAGGCGGCCACGCGCATCCCGCTGCCCGCCGAGACCCTCCCCGTACCGGTGCCCGATGTTCGTCAGCCGGCGGCGCCCGATGTCGTCGCGGCAGCCCTCGCGCGGGCAGAACACTGCACCTCGCAGTTCGAGGACTTCCCGGAGGCCGTACACCCGATCCCGCTGCTCTCGTCGCTGTCCGAGGCGGCGTTTCGGCGTGTGCTCGGGACGCTCGTGCTCCGGCGACTCCCGGCCGACACGCTCGTGATCCGGGAGGGCGAGCCCGGCACCTCGTTCTTCTTCGTCGCGAGCGGGCAGCTTCGCGTGTACGCGACGGACGGGCTCGGGCGGCAGACCCCGCTCGCGCAGCTCGGCGAGGGCGCGGTGTTCGGAGAGATGGCGCTGCTCTCGGCGCAGCCGCGGTCGGCCACGGTGGGCTGCATCGGCGAGGTCGATCTGCTCGAGGTCGGCCGCCAGTCCCTCGCGTCGCTCGCCGACGAGATCGGGCCGGTCGCCGAGGCGCTCCACGGGTTCACCCGCGATCGTCTGCTCGGCAACCTCATGGCGACCAGCCCGCTGTTCAAGCCGTTCAACCGGATGCAGCAGCGCGATCTGTTGCGCAGGTTCACGAGCCACGACGTAGCGCCCGGCACGGTGGTGATCAATGAAGGGGAAGAAGGCCGCGGGCTGTTCGTCGTGCTGTCGGGCGAGCTCGATGTGTCGCGTCATGTCGCGGATGGCTCGGTGGTTCCGCTCGGAGGTCTTCGCACCGGCGACGTGTTCGGCGAGATCTCGCTCCTCCGAAATGTGCGCACGAGCGCCACGGTCGTGGCACCACGGCCGGCCACGGTGCTGTTCCTCGCGCGCGAGTACGTGACGCGCATCGTCACCGCGATGCCGGAAATCAGGAGCTATCTCGAAGCGTTGGCCGAAGATCGCGAGATCGACAACCAGCTGATGCTCGGTGAGGACGACACGCCGGCGGATGAACGGATCCTCATCTGACGGGCAGTGAACCGGGCGCCTACGCCTAAACGATTCCCGGACGAGCGGGAGCACGTCGCAGGACCTATACTGGCTGGATGGATGAGACCAAACCCAAGCGTTCCGGGCTCGGACGGCTGCTGTGGCTGTTCGTCCTCGTCGCGGTCGTGGTGATCTACTGGTACTTCAGGCCCCAGGCTGATCCCGGCGCGACCATCGCCGAGCAGGAGGCCGACCGGATCGCCGCGGTCACCGATCCAGACAACATCCTCGTCGACCTGAAAGACGACGTGACCCCCGAGCAGATCGCGACGCTCCAGCGCGACGTCGGGATCACGCTCGCGCTCGTCGACAGCACCGCGGAGGGGACGAAGCTCTACCGCGCGCACGTCGATCCATCGCGGCGCGACGCGGTCATCGCGCAGCTGCGCAAGCGCTCCGAGGTCGAGATCGCCGAGCCCGACGCGCAGATGCAGCTGTCGCCGACGGACATGAAGCAAACCGCGCCGGTCACGGAGCCGACACACGAGGGCTTTCCCAACGATCCGCTCTACCCCAAGCAGTGGCACATGCGGCAGATCGGCATGCCCGCGGCGTGGAAGCTCGCCGATGGCAACGGCGTGATCGTCGCGGTGCTCGACACCGGCGTCGGCTACGAGGACTACAAGAACTTCCACCTGCTCCCCGATCTCAAGGGCATCACGTTCGTCGACCCCTATGACTTCGTCGCAAACAGCAAGCACGCGAACGACGACCATGGCCACGGCTCGCACGTGACCGGCACGATCGCGCAGGTCACGAACAACGGGATCGGCGTCGCCGGCGTCGCACGAAACGTCCGGATCATGCCGCTCAAGGTGCTGTCGGGCTCGGGGTCAGGCTCGGTCGGCGGCATCGCGGACGCGATCCGCTACGCAGCCGACAAGGGCGCGAAGGTCATCAACATGAGCCTCGGCGGCGCGTTCCCGTCGAAGGTGCTCGCCAAGGCGGTCAAGTACGCACACGACAAGGGCGTCACCGTGGTGTGCGCGGCCGGCAACGAGAGCCGCGGTCGGGTCGGTTATCCGGCGGCGTATCCCGGGGCGGTCGCCGTCAGCGCGACCCAGAACGACGAGGCGATCACGTTCTACTCGAACTACGGCAAGGACATCGACATCGCAGCGCCGGGCGGCAACACGCGCGACAGCAGCGGCGGCCGGAACAACCCCGACGGCGGCGTCCTCCAGAACACGATCGTGATCGGCGATCCCACCAAGGACGGCTACTTCGCGTTCATGGGCACCTCGATGGCCGCGCCGCACGTCGCGGGGGTCGCGGCGCTGGTCGTCGGCGAGGGCGTCACCGATCCCGACGCGGTCGAGCAGGTCCTCAAGGACACGGCGCGCAAGCCCACCAACCAGACCTACACCCACGACAAGTACGGCGCCGGCATCATGGATGCCCCGGCGGCGGTGCTCAAGGCGCGCTCGGAGACCGGTGGCTGGCAGCTCGGCCTCGGCCTCGTGATGGCCGGCGCGGTCGTCGCGTCGGCCCGCCGGCGCGGTCTCGGCGTCAAGATCGGCCCCGCGTACCTCGCGGGCGTGCTGTTCGGCGCGTCGGGCCTGTTCTTCCTGCCGTATCTCGCACCGAGCCTGTCCTCGACGACGTTCGTTCACGCCCTCACGCACGGGATGCCCTCGTGGGATCTCTCGGTGCTCGGGCCCGCGGGTCACGGCAATGCGCTGTTCTTCAGCGCGCTGGTCCCACTCGTCGCGCTCGCGATCGGCTACAGCGTGCCCCGGCTGCGGGTCGCGCTCGCGGGCTTCGCCGTCGGCGTCGCGGCGCACCTCGCGTTCTTCGCGGTGGTGCCGTTGACACAGGTCCAGTACGTCCCCGCGGCGTTCGGCATCGGCACGATCTGGTTGGCGCTCAACGCGTTCGCCTGCCTCGGGCTCGCGCGGCTCGCGCTCCGGCGCTAACCGGCGGCGGTGTCACTCGGGCGAGTCGTTGACGCGGCTCGCCCTGCGTCGTTTCGGCGCCCTCCGATCGGGTATGGTCCGGCGGTGACCCGGCACCGGATCTCGATCGCGCGCGAGCAGTACAAGTTCTCGGTCGCGCACATGACGGTGTTCTCGGACGGCACGAAGGAGCGCCTTCACGGGCACAACTACACCGTCGCGCTGGCGGTCGAGGTCGACCGGATCGAGCTCGGCGCGATGATCCCGTTCGCACCGATCAAGGCCGCGCTCGGCGAGCTGTGTGCTGCGTGGAAGGAACACGTGCTCCTCGCCGCGAACAATCCGTTCTTCACGCTCGTGCGTGACGACACCGAGCTCGAGTTCACCCTGTGCAACGAGCGTTATGTGATGCCGCGGCAGGACGCACTGCTGTTGCCGATCGATAACATCTCGGTCGAAGCACTGGCCGCACACGTCGCCTCGCTGCTGCGCGAGCGCATCGCGATCTTCGATGCGCCGCAGGTGCTTGCGCTCGAGGTCACGATCGAGGAATCGCCCGGGCAGGGCGCGAGCTGCGCGGTGTCGGTGCGTTAGGCCGGCGCGCGATCGCGAACACGCACGGCGCCTGCTGCCCCGGGTCGATGCGTTAGGCCGTCGCGCGATCGCGAACACGCGATCAAGGAATCGCCCGGGCAGGGCGCGAGCTGCGCGGTGTCGATACGTTAGGCCGTCGCGCGATCGCGAACACGCACGGCGCCTGCTGCCCCGGGTCGATGCGTTAGGCCGTCGCGCGATCGCGAACACGCACGGCGCCTGCTGCCCCGGGTCGGTACGTTAGGCCGTCGCGCGATCGCGACCGCGGCCACCGCGCCTGCGACGCTTGCGGCCACCACCACCACCACCACCACCAGGCGCACCGCCACCGCCACCGCCACCACCACCACCACCACCACCGCCGCCATGGTGATACCCGTTGTGCTTCGGCGCATCTGCGGCAGCTTCCGCGGCGATCTCCGTCGACATCTTGCCGGCCACTCGATACTGATCTGGCTTCCAGCCCTTCTGAGCGATCACTTCGATCTTCTTCTGGAACCGCTTCTCGAGGCTATCGAGGTACTCGCGCTCCTGGCGCTGCAGCACCTCGGCTACACGCGGCGCGGCCTCGATGTCGATCTTGTCATTGTCGACGAGCGTGCCCGACCGACGGACCTCGCGCAGGATCTCGTACGCGACCGTGGTCACCGACTTGACCACGGCCGAGCCCTCGCAGGTGGGGCACGGCTCGGTGAGCAGCTGCACGAGCGACTCGCGGGTGCGCTTGCGCGTCATCTCGACGAGGCCGAGCTCGCTGATCTTCGTGACGTTGGTACGTGAGCGATCGCGGCCGAGCGCCTTCTGGAACGCGTCCCACACCTTGCGGCGATTGCCTTCTCGATCCATGTCGACGAAGTCGATCACGATGATGCCGCCGATGTTGCGCAGGCGCAGCTGGCGGGCAACCTCGTCACAAGCCTCGAGGTTGTTCGCCGTGACCGTGTCCTCGAGGTTCCCCGAGCCGGTGTTGGTGAAGCTGCCGGTGTTGACGTCGATCGCGGTGAGCGCTTCGCCCTGATCGATGACGAGCGAGCCACCGGACCTCAGCGGCACCCGGCGCGCGACCGCGAGTCGGAGCGCCGGCTCGATGTGATAGTGGTCGAAGATCGGGCGCCGGTTCTCGTACTTCTTGATCCGCTCGGCGAACCTCGGCAGGAACGCCATCGTGAACTTCTTCACCCGGTCGTACTGCTCGTCGTCGTCGATCATCACCTCGGTCGTGTCTTCGCGAAGCAGATCGCGAACGACGCGCAGCGAGAGATCGAGATCTGCGTAGACCAGGCCCGCGCCGCGAAGATCTTCTTCGCGCCGGGAGATCTCGCCCCACAGCCGGGCGAGGAAATCGACGTCGTCGCGGAGCTCCTGATCGCTCGCGTCCTCCGCCGCGGTGCGGACAATGAAGCCCGAGCCCTTCGGCCGGACCTCGTTGACGAGATCGCGAAGCCGCCGGCGCTCCTTGTCGGATCCGATCCGGCGCGACACGCCGATCTGCGCGACGTGCGGCATGAACACGCTATATCGACCGGGCAACGAGATGTAGCCCGTGACGCGCGCGCCCTTGAGGCCGATCGGATCCTTGACGACCTGGCACACGACGGTGTCGCCGGGTCGAAGCAGATCCTCGATCTTGCGCTGCGCGAGCTGCTTTCGAGATCGCGCGATCCGCGACGCGGCACCCTCCGGCGAGTCATCGCCATCGTCGGTGTCTGCGTCTCCGAACAGCTTCTCCTCTTCGCCTGCGCCGAGCACGTCGGCGACATAGAGAAACGCGGCGCGCTCGACCTTGGGACCAAGATCTACAAACGCCGCCTGCATACCGGGAAGGACTCGAGAGACCTTTCCTCGATAGATGTTTCCGACAATTCCTCGATCGCGTTTACGTTCGACAAAGAACTCCGCCAGGGACCCTTCTTCGACGACCGCGACGCGGATCTCGGGTCCCTCTGCGTTGACCACGAGCATGTTCTGCATGGAAAGCTCTGCAATTCGTTGCGCCCGCTCCGGAGCGTCGCGACATGGATGTCGTAGCGCGGGCTCGGCGGATAGCGGGTCGAAGGGTTTCGGTAGCACGCAAGGCGATTGAATACAATGCATTGCGTCCGAGCCCAGAACCCTGGCCCGTCACTTGCTTCTAAGTCGGGCCGCGGTCGGCATTGCCGTGTCGGCTACTCACCCGGTTATGATTTAAGACCCGGGTATTTATACTAGTTTAGTCCTACCTTACTTAGAATGAACGCCTGGGTTGCCGCCCGGGCGTTCGTGTTTTCGGCCTCCTGTTTCCAG
>WBZN01002295.1_pt1 | contig 10766 bp, 12 predicted proteins | sample 5204281 | NCBI WGS metagenome assembly WBZN01 (sample SAMN12344347, study PRJNA552823) | activated sludge metagenome | biome: Activated sludge suspended growth; feature: Nitrification reactor; material: Wastewater; isolation source: activated sludge from nitrification reactor of wastewater... | reverse complement strand
GGGAGCGACAGCTCGGAGCAGCTCGGCGAACTTGTCGATCGACGGGACGCTGTCGCCACGCTCATAGCGGGCGTAGAGATTGCGCGACGAGGAACCGAGGCTCGTCGCGACCTGCGCCAACGAAAGCCTGTGGACGCTACGCTGGTACTTGAGCACGTATGCAGCCAGCGCCGCCGGATCGCTCGTTTCGACCAGCACCTCACCGCCCGGCCCGTGATCGCTGACCGTGACGCGGAACCCGGGCCGATTGATCAACGCCTCGAGCGCATCGGCGAGCATCAGCTTCGCGTCCTTGCGAGATTTGCCTTGCGTGAATACCCCTGCCACCGGGGCTTCCGCCGACCACCAAACGCCCTCCACCTTCCGAATGCGGCCGCCGAGCAACATCCATCCACTGTGCACATATTCGTGTGCGCAATCAACGTCCTTTTCGCGCAAGTCGTGATTCCTGGCGGTCTGCACCAAGCGCGGTTTGGTGCAGTCGACATATTGGGGAGCGATCTGGCGTGGTTGAGGGTGGAAGTCCACGGGCTCCTCACCCGCGCCCTGGGACGAGGCCGAGAACTCGAGCCGCGCGTGTCGCGGTCGCCGGTGCCCGCGTTGGCGAGCTCGGCGATCCGATCTCAGCGTCCGCCGGTACGCGTACGGCCCGACCGACCCGGATGCATCGCAAGCGCTCCTCTCGAATCGCCTTGCGCACCGTCGAAGTCGAGATCGAACGTTGGCGGGCGTACTCGGCGATCGTGACCTGACGCTCCGCCGTGCCGATGGATGACCGCGATTCCGCGAACTCGGCGCGCAATGCACGCACCTCGGCGAGCACCTGCTCGAGAATCCCGGTCACGTGCGCTGCCCTCGTTGGAGGCGCACCAGCTCCGCACCCATGTACACGAGCGTGTCGCGGAGTTCCTCGCTCGCTTCACGCCGGAAGTCGCGGCGATCGCTCTTGGTGTCGAGCTCGCCGTACACGGAGCGACCGCGCACAAGCCCCTGCGCGACGAGAGCGAGGACTGCGAGCTCATCAGGCCCCAAGGCTCTCGCCAGCTCGGCGATTCGCGTGCGAACAGCGTCGGCTGTCGTGCCCGGATTCTCCGCCGCGATGCCTGGGTGCTCTTCGAGGGAGAGGACCGTGGCCGAAAGCCTGAGCTTGGCGTAGCCCTCCGTCGACGTTCCCTCAGACTCCGCGTACGCTTTGATGGCCGCATCGAGTTCGCGCGCACCGATGGCCGCGCCGGACCGAGATGGAATTCTGGTCACCACATCTCCGTTGTTGGGGCGTTCCACGTCGCATCGACGAAGCCCTCCGCGCCGTTGTTGTTCTTGATCACGAGCACCTTCACGAGGCGCTCGAACTCTTGGTTGCTGGGCGCGTGGTGGCACGGCACGCCCTCGAAGCAGCTGCAGTCGAAGTCGATGCCCCTCTTCGGCGACTCGTAGTAGTACGAGCCTCGGTATGGGCTGACGATCAGGCGGGGGCGCTCCTCGAGTGCCCCGGAGCCACGCAGGTCGGACTTCACGGGGCGCTTGTCGACGCGGTCCTCGACCTTGCGGTTGAGCTGACAGAGCACGAGGTACGCGATGTCGTCTGCGAGCGCCGCGTGCGAGAACGCGGTGATGATCTCGTCGAGCGCCGCGTTCTCATCGAGCCCGCGCGCGCGCCGGATGACCTGGATGTAGTCGATCACCACGAGCCGGGTCTTCAGCTCTGCCTTGTAGCGGCGGACGCTCCGAATGATCTCCTGTGCCGACAACCCGGCACGGTCGTCGATCATCCAGTTCTTGCGCATGTGCGCCGTCATCAGCGCGTTGCCGATCGCCGCGGTGTCGCCCGACTTCAGGTCTCCGGCACGCAGGCGCTGGACGCTGACGCCACTGAAGCGCGACACGATCTTGTCCGCCTGCATGCGCCAGCCGCCTTCCTGCGAAAACACGTGCGCGCCGTAGCCCGCTGCCGTAGTCGCATCGACCGCCGACATTGCCATCGAGGTCTTACCCATCGCGGGACGCGCTGCGATCATCGACACGTCGCCGCGCGGGTAGCCGCCAGTGAACGTGTCGAGCGTCGCGATGCCGGTGGGCACGCCGACCATCGCTACGTCGCCACGCTCCTTCGCGGCAGCGAGCTCCTCGTACTCCTTCACCCGGCGCTTGACGATGTCGCCGACCAGCAGCGTGCGGTCGGACTTCGCGCGGTCGAGGCGCGAGATCGCCGCCATCGCGCTGCTCAGGTATTCGTCGGAATCGAGCCCCGCCTCGTATCCACGCTCGTGGATCTCGCTCGTGGTGAGCATGAGCTGGCGCACCATGCTGTGGTCCTGGACGATCTCGGCGTAGGCGATGACGTTGTCCGCGGTCGGAACCCGTAGAGTCAGATCGCCGATGAAAGCAACGCCTCCGATTGCCTCGAGCTTGCCGAGCTTCTCGACCTCGCTCTCGATCATCACGACGTCGATGGGTCGCTGGGCGGCCTCGAGGTTTCGGATGGCCTGCCATACGATCCGGTGCTTCATGTCGTAGAAGTCGTCGGACTCGAGCGTGTCGAGCTGGAGCAGGACGTCATTTTTCAGGATGACGCCGCCGAGGATCGACGCCTCTGCGTCGAGATTGTGCGGAAGTACTCGCGAGCTCATGACGTCACGCCCTGCTTCAAGCGACGGCGTTCTGGTTCAGGGGTTCGCGTTCCGTTCGTCCCGCGCGCGCCGGCGCGTGGTTGCCCCGCCTGCGCTGCTTGCTCGGGCGACATGGACGCACCGATCGCGAAGCTGTCGGCGTGCCAGATCCGCATCGGGATGAACCAACGTAGGTGTCCGGCCCGACGCGCCTCGACCGTCGCGACGTCGATCCGGCGACGAAGCACCACCTCGGCGGCCGCGAGGTCTGGCGGGTCGCCGAGCTCCTGAAGAACCTCGTCCACACGCGCCTTGCACTCGGCCCACGCCTCGCCGCCCGGGTTGATCCCCCAGCCGATCGCGGTCGGGTCGATGCCCTCGCCCTTGAGTTCGCTCTGCTTCAGCGCGGCGTAGCGCCAGGAGTCCATCGCCAGCTTGGTGCGGTGGTCACGGGTGCGCACCTGATCATGCTCTGCACGGACCGTCGCACCAGGATCCGGAAGCTCCGGACGGTCCAGATCCGGAGAGCGCTCCTGATCAGAGGTCAGGTTAGGTAAGAGTGACCGATGAGGGGGGTAGCCGGACAATCGGTCACGTTTCGTGACCGGATCAGCGTCAAGCGACCCATCGTGGTCACGATTCGTGACCGATTGTCCGTTTGGCGTGGCGGCGGCGGACCGTGCGCGGCGCTTCTCGCGTGACTCGCGCTTCCGGTGCTTGTCGCTCGCCGGCGCCTCCTGCGCGGTCATGAAGTTGGGCGCGAAGTAGCCGTTCGCGATCTCGCGGACTCGGCCGTCCGCCACGAGCTCGGGGATGGCGACGTCGATCACTTCGATCGGGTACCGGACCAGCGCGGCAAGGCCAGCTCTGCCGCGCTTGAGCTCGATGAGCCCGCTGCGGTCGAACTTGCAGAGCATCTCCTTCCAGATCGCTCGCGCCTGCCACGGCAGGACGAGGTCGTCCTCCGTGTCGCGGGTGTACATGCGGACCCAGTTTTCGTTGGACCAGTCCACTCAGCCAACCTCGGGACCGGAATCGGTTACGATTCGGAGATGGGGATGGCGCAGGCTGATGGGTAACGGGATGCGGGCGTTGATCCTGCTCGGTCTGACTGCGTGCGGGCCGACCGGCATGGAGGTCAGCGGCAGTAGCCAGCTGCTCAACCTCACACCCGCGCCGCCAACCTTCGTCGGCGGGTTCGACTTCGAGCTGTTCGGACAGGTCGAAGGCAAGTCGTGCGCAGACCGCAAGAACACCGAGTCGACGTACTGGGTCGGTGTCACGGACCTCGCGAAGGTCTCCAGCGATCCTCTCACCAGGCGCGCGATCGCCGCGGCGGCATTCGATGCGATCTCGCATCTCGACGCCGACTCACTTGTCCTCACGCGTGTCGTTGCAGAAGGACACGGTCCCGACCGCGTGTGCGCCACCGTCTTCGGTCGTGCGGTACGCCTGACGAAGGCGCCCATCGTGAGGGCCGCTCCGGTACCTCCGCCGGCGACGACACCATGATGTGATGGGGGTTGGGTGTGCTGCCGATCGTGGCGTGTCGTCACCGTGTAGCTCCGCGAGCAGCGCGACGGATGCGCTCCAGCGCCGGAGCGACGTCCGGGGGGCGCGAGGCGGAAGCAGCTCTCAGCGTGCCCATCTCATCGGCCCGTCTGATGTCGCCGGCGAGCCAGCGGTCGAGATCCTCACGTCGCACGATGCGCGTATGGCCTTGGCCGCCAACGCGGCCGTAGAGGGGCAGGTCGCCGCGACCAATCGCTCGGTTCAACGTGGACCTCGACAACCCGCTGTAGGCGACCGCTCGGGCGATCGTAAGTAGCGGTGGCCAGGCGGAGGCGTCGTGCGTGGTGTTGAGCGGCCCTGGCGATGGGTGGACTGGCATGAGCCAATCCTTAGATCGGCTCGAAGGGGGGACCCTGGACAAAGCTATCAGTCGCCGCGTCCAGCCTGTCTAGTCGATGTCGGCGAACGCCGCGTCCACGGTCTCGAGCGCGCGGAGAACGCCCGCCCATTCGCCCTCCCACTGCTCTGCGATCTCAACGCCCGCCCATTCGCCCTCCCACTGCTCTGCGATCTCAGCGAACTTGGCCACCTTGCGTTGCGCGCGCCTCCCGTTCGTCGCCTTCACGTTCTTCGTGGCCTCGGGGGCCAAACCGTCAGGCTGACGCACGCGTCCCACGGTGCTTCGCCCTTTCACCCTTCCCGTTTGAAGCAGGACCCGACGAACGACATCGGCTTCCGACTCGCCTCGGAGCGCACAGCCGAGTCTCGTGAGGCGCGCGATCTCGTCGAGGGTATCGCGGAGCTTCTGAAGGGCAGCCCGTTGGAACGGATCGACAGCGCCGAGCTCGGCCAACATCGTCACCAACCGCCACGCCATGACCGCGAGCTCGGAGCGCTGACGGCGCCGTTCGATCTGCGCGATCGCGATGTCCGCCGCCGACTCCGCGGCCACGCCCGGACGCCGTGCGGTTGCGGCAGGAGCGGCCCGTAGTGGTCGCGTCGCAACCTCGATTGCATCCGGGAGCATCCGCGCAAGCTCGGCCTCGACAGCGGCGTCAACGAGCTCGCGCACTTCGCGATGCGTGAGCCGGGCATCCGCGCCGCGCTTGTGCGCGCGATAGTCGGCGAGGTTGATCACCTCAGCGAGGGACACCGGCTCCGAAGGAGCGATCTCTCGCACCGCACGCGCATGCGCGCGCGGATCTGGCTGCTTTCGTGTTGGCACGGGGCGTCCCTGTCCCCCCGGCATAGAAATGGGCCCCGCGTCCAGGGAGAGCGCGGTTCGCGTCCGATAGCTAGTCGGACGGTGGCTTGCCCGCGACGGTAGTGGGTCGGTCTGACAGCTCGGACATGGCCGTCGCGGGCAGGAGTGCAGGGTGTGGCAGAGACTAGGTGTCTTTTCCGATTCGCATCGCTCGCTGGATCACGGTGCCGAACGCCTCGTCCCCGCGACGGTGCGGCTGTATCCAGGTCAGGCGCCGCTCGCTTCTACCAGCGCCAACCGCCTGGTTCCGCCAGTGACCCCGAACGATGTGAGACAGCGCCCTGCGCGCCCCTGTGAAGTCCCCGTCTTCATCTCGGCCCAACGGGCGGCAGTAAAGGCGCCGATGTATCCGGTGCCGCTCATCGTGAGACACGCTCGAAAGAGCGGTCACGCGGTCCTCGTTGCGTCGCGAGCACGACGGTCAGCACGCGCACCCCGGTCCCTTGTGACACGTCTTCGCGCACGAGATGCACGAGTCGCCGCACGCGCACCCTTTGCTGCACACCTTGCAGCACGACCGCTCGACCGGATCGGACGGGGCGTCCGAGGGCGCCGCAGCCTTGCGCCTTTTCGACGAAGACCGCGTGCTCGCTGGCGGTGGCGAGGTGACCTCGAGCTCGGGCGGCGCTGCGACGGCAGCCGGCGGTGGCGCTACGGGCGAGGGTCGATCGAGCTCGGCCACAGGTCGACGCCTCTCAGCTCGATCAGCTGACTCGCATCCCAGGACGAGGAACGACACCATCACCATCACCATCACCGTCACCGTTCGCATCCCTCCATCGTATCCGGGTCGAGGCGTCGAAGGGCGGTGAGGCACCGGACCTTCACACGGACCGCGGTGCACCAAACTCCCACCCGCTTCCCGCAAGTCCAAGAGGTTAGCCCGCGCGACCGCACCTGACTGCACCTGGTAGTGAGCTTGGTGCATCGCGACCTCAAGCCCTCAAACCTGTTCCATCGTTGGTCCGCTTCTGTGCTGCCATCTGTCACTCCTCCTGCTTGGGTTGGAACTCGGACTCCCACTTGAGGGCCAGCTCGAGCAGCTCGGTGTGGTCGTCCTGGAGCCGGAGCATCACGGACATCTCGTCTGGCGAGATCCGGCCCTTCCGTCGCCGATAGAGCGCCTCGCACGCGGCGAGGTCGTTGCGGGGCAGCTCCCACACGGAGTATTGCCTCGACCGCGTCACGGTAGCCTGTGCGCGAACCGGCGGCGACGGAGCTCGCTGATGGTCCAGAGCCCCGCGGCCACTAGCCCTCCCTGATCGCGCGCACCGCAGCGCTCGGGTTCTTCACCGCGTCCCGGAACGCGTCGACGAGCTGGAAGGCGTAGCGGTCCAGGTCGTCGCTCTGCACCTCGATCCGCTGGATCGTGATGTTGACGTTCGGCTTCGCCGACATCGCCGTGTGTCTGCCGGCAGGGTCGTCGGTGGCGTTGCGCATGATCGACAGCACCTCGGCTATGTTGAAGCCGAAGTTCCCCTGGGCTTGCTGCTGCTTCAGGTAGGAGAGGACCTCGAGCTGTCCAGTGCTCACGTCGAGCGTGCGCTTCTGGTAGTCGGTGAGCATCGTCATGCCTTGCTCCCAGGCGGCCACCCCGAGCCCGCCGACGGCAGCCTGGCGCACGCTCATCGACGTCGAGAGTTTCGCCATCTCGTTCGCGTACGCCGTCAAGCCGCCGCCCTTCGCGAGGTCCTCGTTGTTGATGCCGTGATCACGCATCGCCTTGACGGCCATTACATACTTCGCCTGGTCCATCATGTCGCCGCTGTCGGCGGCGTCACGAGCGCGGAGGACGTCGCGCACGAGGTTCGCGCGCTGCCCGTAGTCGGTGCTCAAGCCACCGAGCTGGGTGAGAGCCACACTCGAGGCCATCCCCGTCTTGCCCGCGGCCGCGCGGCGCGTCGCGTCGCGTCGTCGAGAGCATCCATCGACCGCTGGATCTCGTAGAACTTGTCGGTGGTCTCGTCGGTGACGCCCACCAGGCGCTTGAACCCCTCCGACATGGCGTTGCCCGTGAGCTGGTCGAGCACGGTCCCGATCGCGAACCCCGCGCTGAGCGATTGGCCGATGCCGCCCATGCTTCCCGCGACGTCCTTCCATCCGGCCTTCTGACGACCCGCACCCCCGCCGGAGAACTGGTAGCCGCCTCCGAAGAACGTTCCGCCTGCCTCCGAGCCGCCGTCGCGGGACCCGCGCGCCCACGCCAGCGCACCGCCGCCTCGCCCAATCGCTCCCATGAGTCCGCCGCCAGCGCCAGCGAGCATTCCGCCGAGCTTCACGCCCGCCCAGACCTTCGCGAGCATCATCAGCATGTCCGCGTGCTCGACGAGGAAGCTGAGCGCATCCTTCACGGCTCGGAAGCCGGTCACGAGGCCATCGGCGAACTTCGCGGCGAATGCGTCCACCTTCGCCTGATTCCCGTCGAACCACGTGTTCCAGCTCTTGAGCTCGACGGTGATTGCCTTGAACAGCGGAAGTCCGACCTTGCCGAAGAACTGCTCGATGGTGTCCTGCAGCGTCGAGAGCATGCCGTTGAAGGTCTGTCCCTGAGCCTCGGCCATCTCGAGCATGCCCTTCTGCATGAGCGCGCTGCGGAGCGTCTCCGCGCGAGCGCCGGCGTCCATGCTGTTGAACTTCGCGCGGCCCTCTTCGCCCTTGAACCCGGCCGATCCGAGGATCTTGCCGGCAAACGGGTCCGTCGAATGAAACTGACCGCGCAGCGCTTGGTCGATGTCGCGGGCAGCAAGGTCCCACTGGTAGCCGAGCGCCTTCGCGCCAACGGTCGCGGCCTCTGTGATCCCCACGAGATCGTTCATTCCAAGCCCCGCGTCGATGATCGGCTGCGTGAGCATCCCGGCCATGCGCGTGTACTCAGAGGTGGTGCCGGGCAACGTAGCGGCATCCTTCTGCAGCCGGGCAAAAAGGCGCCCGGCGTCGCCCAGCTGCTCCTTGAGACCTGTGTGCCGCGCCAACGCGAACATCCCGCCGATCTGCAGCTTCGTGTCCTGGACCGTAGCGTTGAAGCCGATGAGCGCCTTGGCGCCAGCGCTCACGCCGAACGCACCGACCACCGCGGCGCCCATCTTGGTGAACAGCCCGGTGACCCGTCCAGTCTCGCGACCGAGTTGGCGGACCTCGTCGGTGACGCCTTGTACGCCGCCGGCGGCCTTGCCGTCGACGCTGTACCGGATTTTTACTTCATAGATCGTCGACGTCATCATGGTTCGTTCTACTCCTCGAGCACAACGGTCAGTTCTCTCGCGCGGCCAACTCTGCGTTCATCAGCGTCGCCCAGCGCTTAAGCGCCGCGCTGTAGCCCTCCGCGATCGACTGGACAGAGGCCGCGAGCTCGGGATCGATCTCGAACAGCCGCTCGCCGAAGGATCTCCAGTCCACCGCTGCATTCCGATCGTAGACGCCGCCGACGACCGTGAGCGTCTGAATCACAAGCTCCGCAAGAGCCATGACGCGGAGCCACGAGAACTGCCCGTCGCGGTCGAGTTGCCGGAGCTCGAGCTCGAGCTCGTTCCAGCGGTCAAGCTGTTCCGTGCGCGTCATGATCAAATTCCGTGGGCAACGTAGAAGCGAACGAACGAGACGCAAGCGACGTCCTCGCTCACGAGCTTGAGTGCCACGCGCGAGAACGGCGTCTCACCGGCGGACCCGGGCCGCGCGGGCCCCGCGGGGAAGCCGTTGCACCACATCGGCGTCCCGATTCGGCGGTTCGCGACTCGCGTGCCCTTGCCCGGCGCCCGTCGGTCGTCCGCGGAGCACTCCTTCACTTGCGTGCCTGCACTGGCGGTGCCCAGCGGCGCGGCGCCTTGCTGTCGTGCCATGGCCATCCGTTCAAGATCTCGACCGCACGCATCATGCAGGAACGTCAGGTCGTCGCGTCTGGCGCCGGTGCTCCCGGCGATCTCGGTCCCTCCGCGCTTGCGTGACCGCTTCCTGGTTCGCTTACGCAGACGGTCGCCGTGGAACTTCGCCACGCTCGACACATCGAGAATCTCGCCGTCGTCGAGGGTGGACAGCAGCGCCTCGATGCCACGTGCGAGGCGTTCGCACGTGGTCTCGGTGAGGTTGCTCAGCCAGCCTGTCGACTCGACGACCATCTCGAGGCCGTCGAGGTCATCGGCCTCGACGAGCTGTCGCAGAACGATCTTGATCGATTCGATGTGCCGACCGCGTCGCGAGGTCGAGCGCCCCGCGTTGTACTTCGAGATCACGCGATCAGCTTCGTCACCGTCGATGCCGAGCATCTCGGCCCCCTCGGCTGCCTTCCGCGCATCTGCGCGGGCGTTGGCCGCGGGGTCAGGATTGTGGCGATCGGTGCATGTGGAGCATCGCCCTGGTGTCGTGTTGGTCATGAGCGCGTTCATCGGTGTCCTCCTGGCTGTCGTGTCAATGCGCGCCGCTCGGCCGCACGATTGCGACTTCTGGCGCGAACGGTAGGGGTCGCGCGATCGACGCTTCCAGGCCAAGCCTGTGCGGTCGTGGACGCGGGGCCGGTGGGTCGCTCACGGGCTACCTGCTCCTGGATCAGCGCCGTCGAGCTCGGCAAGCACCCGCAACAGCTCGCGCCGCAGTCGGCGCATGTCGCGTGTCTCGGCCCAGGCGCTCCTCGCTGCGTCGATGGAGTTCGTGATCGGATCGGTCTGCACCACGGTTGGTGCACCGCGTGAACGCTCGGGGATGCTCGGCGATGAAGTGGCGACCGCGACGGTCTGCGCTCGCGTGCGCCTAGACGTTACCGAGCGTTCATCGTCCGCGCCTTCAAGTCCCGTCCGCTCCGCCAACTTACGCCCTGATTCTTGGACCTTAGACGGTTCCGAGATCAGGGCGTTCGGCGTTTTCGGGCGAAGCCGAACTGGTACGTGGGCTATCAGGAGCACGGCGAGTGGAAGTACCGGCCGTCGCGGCAGCCGACCAAGGAGCAGGCCAAGCGGTAGGTGGCCGAGGTCGAGGCGCGGATCGCGCGCGGCCTGGTGGGCATCGAGGAGGCCGGCGACAAGCCCGCGTTCAAGTCCCTGTTCGAGTCGTTCCTGGACGGCCTGACCAACCGCAACGCGGACGATGATCGCAGCCGCGGCAAGCGGCACGTGCTGCCCGTCTTCGCGCGCAAGCGGCTCGCGGACGTCACGCTCGCGAGCGTCATGGAATGGATCGACGATCAGCGCAAGGCCGGCGAGATTGGGGACGCGAGCATCAGGCACAACATGAATCTGTTGAGCCGGTTCTTCTCGTGGGCGATCGCGCGCGGCAAGGCGACGATCAATCCGGTCCGTCAGATCCCGATGGGCAGCCGCCCCACGCAGACCGTGAAGTCGGACACGCCGTGGATTGAAGACGACGCGATCGTGCGCAAGCTGATCGCGGATCTC
>WBZN01001312.1_pt1 | contig 10767 bp, 12 predicted proteins | sample 5204281 | NCBI WGS metagenome assembly WBZN01 (sample SAMN12344347, study PRJNA552823) | activated sludge metagenome | biome: Activated sludge suspended growth; feature: Nitrification reactor; material: Wastewater; isolation source: activated sludge from nitrification reactor of wastewater... | reverse complement strand
GCGTGCCCCGCCTGAGCCTCGATGGCCGCGGCGCGCTCCGTCGCGTCGAGCGCCCCCTCGATGGCGCGGGCGATCCGGCTCGCGATCGCCGTCGCAGCCTGGCGCTGACGCTCGTCTTGCGCCGCGATCGCCCCGCGCTCGTCCCCATAGGAGACGGCGCCCAGGTAGGCGATGCCCGCGGCAGGCACCAGCAGCGCCGCGACCGACAAGACGTAGATCCACGCGCGCCGGGACCTCACCATGGCGAGCATAGCGCGTTGCGGTGCGGCCGTCGGATCGCTATCGTCCGCGCCCGATGCCACAGGCATTGATCATCGTCCCCACCTACAACGAGCTCGACAACGTTCGCGGCTTCGGCGAGCGCTTGCTCGAGGCCGTTCCTGATATCGAGATCCTGTTCGTCGACGATAACTCGCCCGACGGAACCGGCGCGGTCCTCGACGAGATGGCCGCCGCACAGCCTCGGATCCACGTGATGCACCGCGCCGGGAAGCTCGGCCTGGGCACGGCATACGTCGAGGGATTCGGCTGGGGGCTCGCCCGCGCGTACGACTACTTGTTCGAGATGGACGCCGACGGCAGCCACGATCCCAAGTACCTCGCGCAGATGCTCGCGCTTGCCCGGGACGGCGCCGATGTCGTGGTCGGCTCGCGCTACGTCCCAGGCGGCGGCACCGAAAACTGGGGCCTCGGCCGGAAGCTGATCTCGCGTGGCGGCGGCCTCTACGCACGAACCATCCTCGGCGTGGACGTCCAGGATGTCACCGCCGGCTTCATCTGCTGGCGGCGCGCCGCCCTCGAAGCGATCGAGCTGTCGACGGTCAGCTCCAATGGCTACAGCTTCCAGATCGAGATGAAGTACCGCGCCCTCAAGAAGGGGCTGCGCCTCGTCGAAACGCCGATCGTGTTCGTCGACCGGCGGGTCGGCCAGTCCAAGATGTCGCGCGCGATCTTCGCAGAGGCGCTGCTCAAGGTCTGGGCGATCCGGCTCGGGCGTCGGTAGGTGGGCGGAAACTCGCCCGTGATCCCGAGTAGCCGCTGCCGGCGAGGCGATGCTACCCTCGCCGGCGGTCGTCGATGGTGATCCTCAAGCTCCGTATCCGCTCGGCCGAGGAATGGCGCGAGCTGGCGCCGGGTGACTCGGTGAACGCATCCGTATTCGTGCCGACCACCGATGAGCTCGAGCCCGGTCAGCAGGTGATCATCGAGGTCTCGTCCGTGCTCCTGCCGAACAAGGTGCTGGTTCGTGGCGGGGTCCAGACCTGGCGGCCCGCGCTGCCGCGAATGCGCGTGCGTGCCGGGGCGACGATCGAGCTCGCGCCGGACGAGCAGATCAAGCTGACGTTCTTGCACGAGGTGTTCTCCGGCAAGCGCACCGATGTGCCGCGGCGCCGGCACCACAGGTTGCCGGTCTCGGTCCCGGTGCGGTACCGGCTCGCGAACAGCTCGAGCTATATCGAGTCGGAGATCTCGGAGATCGGGGTGGGTGGCGCGCTGCTGACCACGCCCGAGCCGCTCCCGATCGACACCGAGCTGACCCTGGAAGTCGTCCCGCCCGGGGGCGCCGGCGCGATCGCGATCGCCGGTCGGGTCTCGTATCACGTGACCACGGGTGGCTCGGGGTTACGGTTCGTCAGTCGTGATGGGGACGGCGAGCGTCGCCTCCGAGAGCTGATCCGGCGGCTGCGGGCGTCGTGAGGAAGCCGCCCCGGGCGCGCGAGGCACAGTCCGCGGCGAGCGCGATCGCGTCCGCGCTGCAGCTCCACGGCCTCGGTGATGACCTCCGTGCGCAGCGCCTGATCACCGAGTGGAGCGAGCTGGTCGGCGCCAAGATCGCGCAGCGAACCCGCCCCGACGGCGTCACCGATCGCGTGCTGTGGGTCGAGGTGGCGACGAGCGCCTGGCTCCACGAGCTCAACCTCCTCAAGCCGCAGCTGCTCAGGGGGCTGCTCGAGCGCCTGGGCCAACCGCGCCTGTTCGACGAGATCCGGTTCAAGCTCGCGGGCCGCAGCCGCCGCCCGCCGACGAACGTCCCGCGCGCGCGCGTCCCCGGGCCCGTGGCCTCGCGTCCGTTCACGATGCCCGCCACCGGCGCGGCCCGCGAGCAGATCGTGAGAGAGACCGCCGCCGTGGATGATGTCGAGCTTCGCGAGCTGATCGCGCGCGTGCGCATCACCAACGATCGCTGACGTCCGCGCGGTCGATCGTCGACCCGTCTTTGCCGCAGCTCACCTCGTCACGCCCGCGATCGCCGAGCCTCCGACGGTTAACAGCGCGGCGAGATCCTCGTCGTTGAATCGCAGCATGGCCCCCGCGAACACGTCGCGGCCGAACCGGAACGTGTCGAACTGGATCGGGACGTCCGAGGTGCCCTTCACGATCAGCAGCTCCTGCGGGCTGTTCAGGATCTCGTCGATGCCGCCGAGGATGTAGACGTGCCGGAACACCTCGAACGCCATCGCCAGCTTGACCCGTGGGAACCGGTCGAACGTCGCGTCGAAGCCGTCGAGCGAGAACCTGAGGTTCCGCCCGAGCCACGTCACGTCGGCGTCCGCGCCGATGCCGCCGGTGGACTCCTTGATGCCGTAGCGCAGGGTGAGCCACGAGAACCGCTTGGCGAACTGGAACGTGAACCGGACCTGATCCTCGATCACGCTGCGCCGCACCCAGTAGTTCGGATCGACCGTGGGATCGAACGTCAACGTGACCTCGGGGTAGTTACCGCGCGGGCCCTTCTCGAACTCGATCAGGTAGTACTTGTCGGGACGCGTGTGCAGCTCCACGGAGATGTAGTGCCGCGCGAGCCCCGCGAACACGTTGTACTCGCTGCGCAGCCCCACATAGGCCTTGAGCCCGAACAGCGTGCCGAGGAAGTCCTTGGCGTCATCCGTGATCTGCTCGACGTTGTCGGCGATCGCCGGATCGTTGACGAGCTTGCCGAGCGTGCCCTGGTCTTCGTCGATCTTCCTCGTGATCGACTGCGTATTGTCGATCACCCCGTCGAGCTTGTCGAGCTTGTTGCGCAGCTTGTCCCCGGTCTGGGTCAGCTCGCTCTTCGCGGTCGCGACCAGATCCTTGGCCTCCGCCGACGCGGCGTCGAGGTTCTTCAGGATGTTCTCGACCTGCGGATCCGCGCCCTTGGTGATGTTGCGCAGATCGTTCGTGATGCCCTCGATCTTCTTCATCGAACGATCCGCGCGCTCGATGATGTCCGCGACCGTCCCCGCTTCTCGTTGCACGAGGCCGTCGACCCGCGTCGCCACCGAGTTCAGCGGCCCGTTGACGATCCGCCGCACGTCCTCGGACAGATCACGCACGCTCTCGAGCACCCGGTCGACGTTGGGCAAGGTCTGCTCGATCCGGTGGAGCAGCTGATCCGGCGTCGTCGCCTCGACCACATTGGGGATCTGGCGACACGGGTCAGACTTGGACCGGTCGGAGTCTTCGTATGTGGGACACCGCGGGCCGAGCCGGATGAACGTCTGCTTGGTGCCATCGGGCAACTGCTTGACCGACTCCCCCGGATCGATCTCGAGATAGTTGTCGCCGAGCAGCGACGTCGCCTTCTTGATCACGACCGCGCTCGACCACACCTCGATCTCGTTGGAGATCTTGAAGGTAACCTCCGCGTACCGTCCGCTGACATCGAGGCCCGTGACCTGACCGACCGGAATGCCCGCGACCACGACCTTGCTGCCCTTCGGCAACCCCGACGCGTCCCGGAACCTCGCGAACAGCGTGTAGTTGTTCTTGCCCGCGGGGTTCTGCCCGAGGTTCTTCCACACCAGGTAGCCGCCGATCGCCAGGAGCAGGAACAGGATCGCGACCCGAACGCCCGCGGAGACCGCCTTCACGGCTCGTTCCTCGCGAGCTTGCCGATCGCCGACACGCCCGAGGCGCGCAGGAACTCGTACACGAACGGGTCCTGGCTCGCCGCGATCAGCTCCGCGGGCCCCGCCTGGAGGATCCGCTTGTTGTGCAGCATCGCGATCCGGTCCGCGATGCGGAACACCGACGCCATGTCGTGCGAGATCACCACCGAGGTCACCTTATACCGGGCACAGGCATCGAGGATCATCTCGTCGACGTTCCGGGTCGCCAGGGGATCGAGTCCGGTAGTGGGTTCGTCATACATCAGGATCTCCGGCTCGAGGACCAGCGCCCGCGCGAGGCCCACGCGCTTGCGCATGCCGCCGGAGAGCTCGCCCGGGTACTTCTTCTGCGTGCCCTGCAGCCCGAGCGCCCCGAGCTTGTCGGCCACGATCTCCTTGATCTCGGCGTTGCCCTTCTTCGTGTGCTCTCGCAGCGGGAACGCGCAGTTCTCCTCGACGGTGAGGGCATCGAACAGCGCCGAGAACTGGAACACGAGGCCGAACTTGCGACGAAACCTCGATAGCTCCTGCGCGCCCAGCGCCATCACATCGATGCCATCGACCCAGATGTGGCCCTTGTCGGGACGGAGCAGACACATGAAGTGCTTGATCAGCACGCTCTTGCCCGCGCCCGAGGCGCCGAGGATGACGTTGACCTTGCCGCGCTCGATGTCGAGGTCGACGTTGTCGAGCACCAGGTTCGGGCCGAAGGACTTCGACAGCCCGCGCACGCGGACCTGCCAGCGCGGATCGGGCTGGTCCGGTGGTGACAGCCCGATGATCTCCGACGCACGGTCGACGTCCGTCATCTCAGTGACCCTTGCCCGTCCCGAGCACGGTCAGCAGGATGTCGGTCAAGAAGTAGTCGACCACCAGCGTGGTCACCGATGCCAGGACGACGGCGCGCGTGGTGCCGATCCCCACGCCGCGACCACCGCCGGTCGCGTGATAACCCTGGTAACAGCCGATCAAGGTCACGAGGAACCCGAAGAACACGCTCTTGATCAGGCCCTGGACGACGTCGATCGGGACGACGATGTCACGCAGGTTCGCGATCCACTGGCCTTGATCGACGTGCTCGATGATCACGGCGACCAGGTACGCGCCGCCCATGCCGATCACGAAGAACAGCAGCGTCAGGATCGGCGTGACGATCATCGCGGCGACCAGCCGCGGCAGCACGAGGTACTGGATGGGATTGACGGCCATCGATTCGAGCGCGTCGATCTGCTCGGAGATCCGCATCGTGCCGAGCTCCGTCGCGATCCCGGCGCCGGCGCGGCCGGCGAGCATCAACGAGGTCAGCACGGGGCCGAGCTCGATCGCGAGCGCCTTGCCGGTGGTGCCACCTGAGAACGACTCGAGCCCGAACTGGCGGAACGCGTAGACCGACTGCAGGGACATCACCATGCCGGTGAACGCGCCGACCAACAGGACGATCGGCAGGCTTCCGAACCCGATGTACTCGGCGGCCTCGAGGTAGTTCTTGAACCGGAACGGCCGGCGCGGCAGCCACGACAAGGCGCGCCCCATCAGGATCAGGTGGCCGCCGACCATCTCGAGGAACCGCATCACCGGGGCGCCCGCGTCCTTGACGCCGGTCAGCACCGCGCGCCCGACGCCGTCTCGCGACGTGCCGTCAGGTGCGATCGTGGGGGCTGGCGCCGGCGGCGCCTCGGGCGGCTTGGCCTCGGACGCGGGCTGCTCCACCGCCGGCTCGGGATGGACCTCCGTGGGCTCGTCCTCTCCCGCGTGGGTGGTCACGGCGCATCCCCCACGTACGTGCGAGGGACGCGCTTGCTCATCCCGCAGGTGACCTCGTACTCGGACAACCCCGCCCAATCACCGTACTCCGCCGCCGAGATCGAGGCGCCTCCGCTCGCGCGACCGAGCAGCACGGCCGCGTCGCCGACGGCGACATCCGGCACATCGGTCACGTCGGCGATCGCGATATCCATGCTGATCCGGCCGACGAGCGGGACCCGCTTCCCGCGAATCGCGACCTGGGCGTGGCCGCTCGCGCGGCGTGGCAGACCATCGGCGTACCCCACCGGGAGGACGGCCAGGCGACTGTCTCTGGGCGCACGCCAGGCGGCGCCGTAGCCAACCAAGCTGCCCACCGCGATCGCGCGAAGCTGTGCGACCTCGGTGACGAGCCGCATCGCCTGCGTGCGCTGCGCGCCTTCGGGCCACCGCCCGTTGCCATAGATCGCGATGCCGGTCCGCACTAGATCGAACCTTGCCTCCGGAAACAGGAGGGCGCCCGAGCTGTTCGCCGCGTGCCGCACCCGCAGGGGCGCCCCCGCCAGGGTCACCACGCGATCCGCCTCGGCGAATCGACGAAGCTGCTCGCGCGTCATCGACGCTCGGTCGTCGGGATCATCGGTATCCGCGCACGCGAAGTGGGTCATCAGCCCGACGAGCTGGATCCCACCGGCGGCCGCGGCCACCGCGATCTCGCCCGCACGTTCGATCGATACCCCGAGCCGGCCCATCCCGGTATCGACCTTCAGGTGTGCCTCGATCGGTTGCCCGCGACGGTGGATGACCGCCGCGATCGCGGCGACGTCTTCCTCGCTCCCGATCACGGGGGTCAGCCCGGCCGTCACCATCTCGTCTTCACCGCCGTGCTGGCTTGGCCCCATCACCAGCACCGGTGCGGTGACGCCCGCTTGACGCAACGCCACGCCCTCCTCGACGAGGCTCACCGCAAACCCGGAGGCGGCCTTGGCGCGCGTCAGCGCCTGCGCGACCGCGACCGCGCCGTGTCCATACGCATCCGCCTTGACCACCGCATACAACGTGGTCGCGGCGAGCGCCCGGACCGTGCGCGCGTTCGCGATGATCGCGTGGAGGTCGACCTCGACGCGGGTGCGCCGGATCATGGTCGACGCGTCCATCCCGCGATCTGGCGCCGCTCCCGCGTGCCTGTCAAGGTAACCGGCCGATTCTTCACGGATTATTCCGATCTCCCTGTACGGGAAGAGCCGAAACTCGGATCCCTGAGCCTACCCCGACGCGCGGGCCGAAATGCAGAGACGCGCTCGGCGTTGCAGGCCGAGCGCATCCCGAGCATCACGCCGACCTCCCTCAGGCCGCTTTCTTCTTCTCCGCCTTCTCGATCAGCGCGGGCGTGACGACGAGCGACCGCCCGCGTGGAATGATCAGGCCATCACGCGCGAGCTGGTTGAACGCGCGCGAGATGGTCTCCCGGCAGCTGCCGATCATGTTCGCGAGCTCCTGCTGGGTCGGGCGGCGGCGCACGACCAGGCCATCCGGCCCGGACGCGCCCTCCTCGCGGGCAAGGCCGACGAGGCGGTGGATCAAGCGCTCGTTGACGTCGCACAGGGCGAGCTGCGCGATGGTCTCGTCGGCACGACGCAGCCGGCGGGCCATCTCACCGAGGAGGTTCATCGACGTGCGCGGATGCGATTGGATGTGACGCATCAGATCGTCACGCGACAACGCGAGCAGCGTGGTGGGCTCGATCGCGAGGCAGTGCGCCGATCGCGGCGCCTGATCGAACAGCGACATCTCGCCGAACGAATCCCCGGAGCGGAGCAGCGACAGCGTCACCTCACGCCCGCTCTCACCGAAGATCACCACCTTCACGCGACCCGACATGATGACGAACATCGCGTCACCCGGCTCATCCTGGGCGACCACCGCGGAGCCCACCGCGACCTTCCGGACGGCGACGCGGGAGGTGAGATCTTCGATCGCGCTGATCGGAAGCGCGGCGAACAGCGGCGCGCGCGCGATCGTGGCTCGAATGCGTGCGAGGTCTTCACCTGCGATGCGCGGATCCGAGGTGGGACGCACGGGCATCGATGGCGAGAACGGCGCGGGACGAGCAATTCCTAGCGTCATATCGATTGAGGCTCCTGTGGAACGACCCACGAGGCGGGTTCTCTGCGAGGGGCGTGCCCGTGATCGAGATCGCCCCCCTCGGACATGGTTCTCATGGGTTGCCCCGCCACCTGCCCCCCGGGAGTGTGATGCTGGCTTCACAAACCCACTCGTGGCCAGGGCGCAAATGTCGTGGTCATCACATCTGGCGACCTGCGTCATTGCCGGGGACTGGCGTACGCCTGGGGCGGGCGACCCCGCCGCTCTGGTGGTAGTTTCGCCCGCGATGTCGACGAGCATCGACGTGGTCATCAATGGCCAGACCCGAACGGTGGCCGATGGAACAACCGTATTGGCGCTGATCGGCGAGCTCGGGCTCGGCGGAAAGCCGGTCGCGGTCGAGCGCAACCGCGAGATCGTCCCGCGCGCGCTGCACGCCACCACGTTACTTTCCGACGGCGATCGCCTCGAGGTCGTCACGTTCGTTGGAGGAGGCTGAGATGGCTGAGATGGCTGAGATGATCGATACCTGGAAGCTCGGCGACCGCACGCTGCGGTCCCGCATCATCGTCGGGACCGGCAAGTACGCCTCGCTCGACGAGACCCGCGCCGCCCTCGCCGCCTCGGGTGCCGAGATCGTGACGGTCGCGCTCCGCCGCGTGGATCTCTCGAGCAAGCAACCGACCGTGCTCGACGCGATCGATCGCAAGAAGTACATCCTCCTGCCCAACACCGCCGGCTGCTACTCCGCGGACGAGGCGATCCGCACGCTCCACCTCGCCCGCGAGCTCGGCATGGACGACCTGGTGAAGCTGGAGGTGATCGGCGATCCGAAGACGCTGTTCCCCGATAACACCGCCACCGTCGAGGCCGCCCGCCGGCTCGTCAAGGACGGCTTCAAGGTCCTCCCCTACTGCTCCGATGACCTGATCACGTGCAAGCGCCTCGAGGAGGCCGGCTGCCTCGCCGTGATGCCGCTCGCCGCACCGATCGGCTCGGGCCTGGGCATCCGCAACCCGCACAACATCCGGTTGATCATCGACAACATCAGCGTCCCCGTGATCGTCGACGCCGGCGTCGGTACCGCGTCGGATGCGGCGATCGCGATGGAGCTGGGTTGCGCCGGCGTCCTCATGAACACCGGGATCGCGGGCGCGACCAAGCCCGTGCTGATGGCCGAGGCGATGCGCCTCGCGGTCGATGGGGGCCGCAAGGCATTCCTCGCCGGGCGCATGCCGCGGCGCGACTACGCGAACGCATCGTCTCCGACCGGCGGGCTGATCGAGTAATCATCGCGCGATGCTCGAGCACGTTCGCGTCGTCGCGATCACCGATCGCCGACTGATGGGTGACACACCGGACGCGTTCGGCGCCGCGATCGAGCGCGCCACCCGGGGGTGCCCGCCTGGCTCGGTGCTGGTTCAGGTGCGCGAGAAGGATCTCGATGCCGCGGCCCTGATCGAGCTGGTGCGAGTCGCGCGGCGCTCTTCACGGGTGAGCGTCAACGACCGGATCGACGTCGCGATGGCCGCCGGCGCGCTCGCCGTACATCTCCCGGAGGACGGGCTTTCGGTCCCCGACGCTCGCGCGCTGTTCAGCGGCGTGATCGGCGTCTCGCGCCACGCCGCGGACGCCACGACCGGCGCCGATCTGATCCAGCTCGGTCCGATCTGGGCAACCCCGTCCAAACCCGGCGCGACGCCCCTCGGCCTCGATGCGCTGCGGGCTCCTCACGGCGCGGCGAAGCTGGTCGCGGTCGGCGGCATCGATTCCCCCGAGCGCGCGCACGCCGCTGCACGCGCTGGCGCGGATGCGGTCGCGGTGATCCGCGGCGCCTGGTGCACCGAATCACTCGTGCCGTTCGTCACCGCGGTGGACGCCGGCCGGTCGCTGCGTGCATGAGCTCCGTGCCGTGCGGCGGCCACCCTGAGGCCCGCGGCGGCCGGCCGAGCGCGGCGCGCAGTACGTCCGCCTCGGACGACGCGCAAGCTCCACGCGGACGCGCGGTCCAGCGACCAGATCGCCGCGTCGAGTCAAGCAGCGCAGCCCACACCGCCAGGCGCCAAGCGACCACTCAGAACCGGTCGTAGCCGAGCGAGAGCGCCAGGTGCGTGACCGTTCCGACCGCATCACCCGCGAAGTAGAACCGCGCATCGAACGCGATGTTCAGACGACGGCTCTTGCCCTCGCCAGTGCTCTTGAACGGGTACCAGCCCGCGCGAAGCCCGAGGAGTGGGCCCGACGGATTGTTGAGCACGCCGTAGCCAGCGCCACCGCCGACGAAGATCCGTTGCGGCAACGTGTACTCACCCGTGACGGCGGTCGCGAAGTTGCCGGTCATGCCCGAGGCGCCCCCGATATGTGCCGTTCCAAGCGACAGGTGCGAGTTCAGATACACCGCGAAGGCATCGCTGAGCTTGGCGCCGATCCTCCAGTCGAGACCATAGAGCTGCCCCGAGAGCCCAGACGATGGACCGGATCCGGTTTCCTGCCCCACCGACAACGAGAAGCCATTGCGCAGCGTCACGCCACCACCCGGCGCCGGCGCGGGCTCGGGCACCGATGCCGCCGCCGCTGGCATCGGCGCGGCTGGCTCCGAGACATTTGACCCGGCGGCGACACGCTGACCATCAGCCCAAGCGATCGCATTCATCGACGCGAGACAAAGCAAGATCATGGACGAGCTGCGAAACATCATTACCTCCAGAGATACGACGTCAGCCCCTCTGACGATGCGTTCCCCCGGATTCTCCTACGCAAGGTCGGTGCCGCGACGTAGTCGGTCCTGGTTCGCACGTGTCGCCGCAAGCTGTCACCGCGCGTTCATGGTGCGATTCACGGTCGCCACCACAGACATTGACTGCTCGCACCTACGGTCGCGCAGCTTGCCACAGATGTCAGGCGCCACCAAAACGGCCCCCCTCACGCCACCAATTCAGACACCCGCACCGGCCAGACACCCGCACCGGAGTTGCAAGACACCCTCACCGGAGTTGATTTTCGGGCGGCAAGAGACGAAGTCGAAAGATGTCCGAGACGGTGTCCG
>WBZN01002294.1_pt1 | contig 10770 bp, 7 predicted proteins | sample 5204281 | NCBI WGS metagenome assembly WBZN01 (sample SAMN12344347, study PRJNA552823) | activated sludge metagenome | biome: Activated sludge suspended growth; feature: Nitrification reactor; material: Wastewater; isolation source: activated sludge from nitrification reactor of wastewater treatment... | reverse complement strand
CGCAAGCCTGATTTCACGGCAAAGTGTGTCGATATAGGATGATATAACCTTCGTATGGTTGACAATCTTCGTATGGCAGCCGCAATAGTGACAAAGGCTGTGGCAAAAGGGTATGTGAATGTAAAGGGAAACCGGCTCTTTGTTATTCAGGGCTTCCAGGCAGGACTGAACATTTTTATCCGTGAATCCGTCATGAAACTGCACGGCCGTAGGATAGCTGGTGTATCTTGGAACGGCACCACCATATTTTTGAATCAACTTTATTGCTTGTTCGGATATCATAGTTAAAACAATAATCGGAAGCCGCTCGAAGGCCTTGATGCAGATCAAGAGCCTTGCAATTACGGCTACTGCACCAAGGGGTTCTGTGCGCCCTCCAGACGAAAGCCGCTAATCTGGCAACGTCCGACCAAAATCTGGATGTACTGATTAAAAGCGCGATTCCAGCTCTTTTCACGAAGATCGCTTGCGATCCAGTCTTTGGCATTTTCAAACGGCAATTGTTTACCTTCAACGCGCTTATGCACCTTGATGATATGGTAGCCTACTTCCGTAGGAACAGGTTCGGCGCTAACGTCCCCTTCCTGCATCTGGAAGAGGGCTGCTTCAAAACCGGGCATGGTCTGACCGCGGCTGATCTGTCCCAGCCTCCCACCATCTTTCGCGGAGGAACAGGCCGATTCTTCCCTTGCGATGGCCTCAAACAAATCCGGAGAGGCTTTTACCTTGGCAAGAGCGGCCTGCGCGCGCAAGAGCGCGCTTGAGCGCGCCTTCTGATCATCCGGGGGGGCCATATAAAGGATATGCGATACCTCAAAAAGCGGAGAAGTAAAAAACTTCTCCTTATTATTTTCATAGTATCTTTTACAGGTTTCCTGATCCGCCTCCGGAACGCTGATCTCCTTGACCAACAGATCATCAATGATCGGATCCGGGTTCTTCACGGCCTCGTCCCGTTGACAGAGGCCTAGTTCCGCTGCCCTTTGAATCAGTACCTCTTTGATGACAAGCGCCCTCATAGCCTCGTATTTGGCCGAGAAAAGGCTTTCCGCGGGATGATATTGGACTTCGGCATTAATTTCCTCGATGGAAATTTTAATACCATTGACTTCAATGCCGGGTGCAAGCGTTTTCATAATGATTACATCGCCCGTTTGCGGACAATCTGGTAGGGACGAAGGACGTACCCCACGGGGGCGCTCAAGGCATGTACCAGACGGGTAAACGGAAAGATCAGCAGCAGGAATAACCCCAAAGTGATATGCAATTTGAAGATCAGGGCAACATCGGTAACAAATTCATGCGCCCCCCCGCGGAAGGTCACGATATGCTGCGCCCAGTTCATGAATTTCACCATTTCATGACCGTCCAGATGATGCATGGACGCCGGGATCGTCAAAAGCCCTAAAAGAAGCTGAGCCAGCAGGAGAACCAGAACAGCAATATCCGCAAAGGAGCTGTTCTTGCGAATTCTCGCATCAAACAGGCGCCGGTGCAGTAGAAGGCACAGCCCGACAAGACAGAACAATCCCGCGATGCCGCCGGCGGTCATAGCCAGAATTTGCTTGGCGCTGTGTGAAATGCCCAGGGCGTCAAAAATCTGTATAGGGGTGAGCAGCCCGACAAAATGGCCCGCGAGAATCACAAGAATCCCCAGATGGAAAAGGACGCTGCCTATAATCAACTGCTTCCGCCGCAAAAGCTGGCTGGATTTGGTACGCCATGAATAAGGGTCACGGTCAAAACGAAGTATGCAGCCCAGAAGGAATGCGGCGATCGCAATATAGGGAAAAATCTGAAAAAGGAAAAAATCCAGAAATCCGTTCATGATTATGCCCTTTCTCCTTGCGTGTATCCAGCCATCCGCGCCAGCATTTCCTCTGCTTTTGGACAGCCTGCATCCTGGCCTGTCGTCTGTGCCGTATTGTCGAATGCAAATTGCTCTTCCCATTCCTTGTCTGTTTCATCAAGGCTAAGAGCCGCGCCGGAGGATTTTTTCAAATAGTCCTCAATAGCCTTCGGATCCGGCGAGCGGGCGGCCGTTTCGCTAAGAGCGTCCAGAATGTCAGCATAGAACGAATCCCTGTTCCGGAGCCGCTCAGCCAGGGAAGACATGATATTGACGACGCTGCCCATTGTTTCGGATGCTTCCTGGTGCGGAAGCGTCGCGGCATATTCCGCGAAGAGGGGGAGATAATCCGGCATTTCCTCCGCGTCGATATAAAGCCCGGCTTCTTCATAAACCTTCAACAGATCCGCCAATGCCTGGCCGCGATCCCGTGAATCGCCATGGATGTGCTCAAAAAGATGGAGCGAAAGAGAAGGCGTCCGGTCGAACAACGCGACATAATCTTCCTGAAGATCAAGAAGGTTTTTTCCTTTAAAATTTTCAATCGCCTGAATAAGTCTTTCAAGCCGACTGGCGGACAGCCATTTTTCGGCTTTCAGGATGTTCACGCATTCCTCAACAGCCAGAATATGATCCTGTTCGGGATAGGTCAGAAAAAATCCGAGAATCTTGAGCGTTCTCATCCGTTTGATCCTTTTTTGTCATTATGGCCGTGGCCGCCGCAAGACCCACAGCATAAATCCTGTACGGCTGCCGGGATTTTCTCTTGCCTGGGCTGCGGAGACTCTTTTTTTACAGCGCCAGCGCTTTTCTCAACATCCTTTTTCCCATCGCCCAGTCCGAGCAAATTACGAATTCTCATGGCATTTCTCCTTTATGCTACCCACATCCCCCGCCAGTGCTACCGCTACCGCACCCGCCGCTGCCGCAACCTCCGCTACTGCAACCGCTTTTGATAACGGATATCTTCTCATAGTGATCGCGCTCAAAAATCGTATTGACGCGATTGCTTTTCGTGCTTCCGGATTGCCCACGTGTCTGTTTCGGGCTTTCAAACAGGTCATAGGCGCTATTGCTATGTGAAGAGCAACCATTCCCGAAGGAAAAGCCACACCCGCCACTTTCTCCGAAAGCGTCAAGCGTTTCCTCACGATGCCCGGTCGGGATGACATAGCGATCTTCATAGTTTGCGATCGCCATTATTTTGTACATATCCTCTACCAAATCCTGGGTAAGGCCGGTTTCCTCAAGCAATCCCGTATCCGGCCGCCCCTCGAACATCTTGCTCCGCATATAATGCCGCATGGCCATCATGCGTTTGAGGCCCAGGCGAATAGGGGCTTCCTTACCGCCGGTAAGCATATTGGCCAGATATTTGACCGGGATCCGCATATCGTCCAGATCGGGCATGATGCCATCAGGACGCGTGGGGATTTTGCCTTGGGCGGCCGCTGACTGCACCGGGGAAAGGGGCGGTATATACCAAACCATCGGCAAAGTGCGGTATTCCGGGTGCAGGGGGAAAGCCACTTTCCAATCAATGGCCATTTTATAGACGGGTGATTTTTGCGCTCCCTCGATCCAGTTGTCCGGGATGCCGTCTTTTCTTGCCTGCGCGATAACTTCCGGATCATGCGGATTCAGGAAGATATCAAGCTGCGCTTCATACAAATCCTCGTCATTTTCAACGCTGGCGGCTTCCTCTATCCGGTCGGCATCATACAAAATGACGCCCAGATAACGGATGCGGCCTACACAGGTTTCAGAACAAACGGTCGGATCGCCGTTTTCGATACGCGGATAGCAGAAAGTACATTTTTCTGCCTTGCCGGTTTTCCAGTTATAATAAATTTTCTTGTACGGACAGCCGGAAATGCACATACGCCAGCCGCGGCATTTATCCTGATCGACCAGAACAATGCCGTCTTCCTCGCGCTTGTAGATGGATCCGGACGGACATGACGCCACACAAGTCGGATTAATGCAATGCTCGCACAGGCGGGGAAGATACATCATGAATGTATTTTCAAACTCCCCGTACATTTCCTTCTCGATATCCTTAAAGTTATAATCCTTCTTGCGATGCTCGAATTCCGTGCCGAGGATTTCCTCCCAGTTCGGCCCCCATTGCACTTTCTCCATGCGCTCACCTGTAACAAGAGAGCGCGGGCGTGCCGTCGGCATGGTTTTCATTTCCGGCGCTTTTTGTAGGTGGTCGTAATCGAAAGTGAAAGGTTCGTAGTAGTCGTCAATCTCCGGCAAGTTGGGATTGCCAAAGATATTGGCGAGGATACGCCAACGGCTGCCCTGGTTCGGCTCGATCTTGCCGTTGGCCTTGCGTTTCCAGCCGCCCTTCCATTTCTTCTGGTTTTCCCATTCCTTGGGATAGCCTATGCCGGGCTTGGTTTCGACGTTGTTGAACCAAGCATATTCAACGCCCTCCCGCGACGTCCAGACGTTCTTGCAGGTCACAGAGCAGGTATGGCACCCGATACACTTATCAAGGTTGAGAACCATCGCTATTTGTGCGCGTACTTTCATTACTCTGCTGCCTCCATTTTCGCCGGCTCGTCCATCCAGTCCACTTTGTCCATACGGCGGACAATGACGAATTCATCGCGGTTGGAGCCGACCGTGCCGTAGTAATTAAAGCCATAGGCCAACTGTGCATAACCGCCAATCATGTGCGTCGGCTTAACGGTAGCCCGCGTGACGGAATTATGAATGCCGCCGCGCGCATTGGTGATTTTGCTGCCGGGCGTATGCACCAACTTTTCTTGTGCGTGATACATCAACATCATGCCTTCATTGACGCGCTGCGAAACGACGGCGCGCGCGACAATCGCGCCGTTGGCGTTGAATACTTCCAGCCAGTCATTATCCTTTACATCAATCTTCCGCGCATCGACCTCGCTTACCCAGACAATCGGCCCGCCGCGGGACAGGGTCAGCATATGCAAATTGTCCGTATAGGTGGAGTGAATGCCCCATTTTTGGTGTGGCGTAATGAAGTTGAGCAGGATGGTTGGCGACTCCTTGCCATGCTTGTCCAGCATGTTTTCTACCGTCCGTGTATTGATCGGCGGACGATAGGACACCAGAGCCTCACCAAAATCGATCATCCAAGGGTGATCCTGATAGAGTTGCTGCCGGCCGGTGAGGGTGCGCCAGGGGATGAATTCATGCACGTTGGTATAGCCGGCGTTATAACAGACATGTTCCGACTCAATACCACTCCAAGTGGGAGAGCTGATAATCTTGCGCGGCTGCGCCTGAATATCGCGGAAACGGATTTTTTCTTCCTCTTTCGGCAGGGCGAGGTGCGTATGATCGCGTCCGGTAATTTTGCCCAGCGCTGCCCATGCTTTCACAGCAACTTCGCCGTTCGTTTCCGGGGCCAGGGACAGGACGGTTTCGCAAGCGTCAATATCCGTATCGATTTTAACCCGGCCGCCTTTTTCCCCATTGAGTTTTTTCAGGAACTCAACCTCATGCTCCGTATTCCAGCCGATGCCCTTGCCGCCATTGCCCAGTTTTTCCATCAGGGGGCCGAGGGTCGTGAACCGTTCGAACGTGGCGGGATAGTCCCGTTCGATCACCTTCATAGCTGGTGCCGTTTTTCCAGGGATCAGGGGACACTCACCCTTTCGCCATTCCTTGACGTCAGGCTGAGAAAGCTCGCCCGCCGTATCGTGCTGAATCGGGTTCAGGACAATTTCCTTTTCAACGCCCAGATGCCCGACACACAATTCGGAGAATTTTTTGGCAAATCCCTTATAAATCTCCCAATCCGACTTGCTTTGCCAGACGGGGTCGATCGCCTTGGACAGCGGGTGGATAAAGGGGTGCATGTCCGAGGTATTCAGGTCGTTCTTTTCGTACCAGCTTGCCGTCGGCAGGACGATATCGGAATAGACGCAGGTTGTTGACATGCGGAAATCCAGAGTCACCACAAGGTCAAGCTTTCCTTCCGGTGCTTGGTCATGCCAGACGACTTCGCTCGAACGCCCCTTGCCTTCGCTACCCAGATCCTTTCCCTGCACCCCATGCTGCGTGCCGAGGAAATGTTTCAGGAAATATTCATGACCCTTGCCGCTGGATCCCAAGATGTTGGAGCGCCAGACGAACATATTGCGCGGCCAGTTTGCCGGATTGTCCGGATCTTCGCAGGACATACGCAGATCGCCGCTGCTCAGGCGGTCAACGACATAGTCAACAGGATCGCGGCCTTCGCTTTCGGCTTTTGCGACAAGGTCAATCGGGTTTTCTTCCAGCTGCGGCGCGGAAGGCAGCCAGCCCATGCGTTCGGAACGGATATTGCAGTCTATCAGCGTTCCCGCCCATTTGCCTTTATCCGCCAGCGGGGACAGGATTTCGTCCAGTTGCAGCGTTTCATAGCGCCATTGATCGGTATGGGCATAAAAGAAGGATGTTGAATTCTGCTGACGCGGCGGACGGCTCCAGTCGAGCGCGAAGGCCAGCGGCGCCCAGCCTGTTTGCGGCCGCAGCTTTTCCTGCCCTACATAATGCGACCAGCCGCCTCCCGACTGGCCGATACAACCGCAGAAAACCAGCATATTGATGCAGGCGCGGTAGTTCATGTCCATGTGATACCAGTGGTTCATGGCCGCGCCGATGATGATCATCGACTTGCCTTTGGTAATGTGGGCGTTCTGCGCGAAGGCGCGGGCGACTTGAATAACCTGTTCTGCCGGAACACCGGTGATGCTTTCCTGCCATTTCGGTGTATAAGGTATATCATCCTCATAGCTTCCGGCGACATGATCACCGCCAAGCTCTGGCCGCGCGATACCGTATTGCGCGCAAAGAAGATCGAAAACGCAGGCAACCGGTGTTTTTTCGCCGTTCAGTTCGAGGATGCGGACAGGGATATTGCGTTCCAGAACATCAGCGCGCTCATTGGGCTGGAAATATCCATGTTCATGCGGCTGGCCGCCGAAATAGGGGAAGGCGACTTTCACAATATCCTCATGCCCGCCCAGAAGCGTTTTGCGCGGCCGGATGGTCTTGCCTGTCTGTGAATCCGCGGGAACGATGTTCCATTTTCCTTCCTCGCCCCAACGGAAACCGATGGAGCCAGTCGGCACGGTGATATCACCGCTTTCCTCATCAAAACAGACGGTTTTCCATTCAGGATTGTTGGCTTCGTTCAGATTGCCCGCAAAATCAGAGGCGCGCACCATGCGGCCGGGAACAAAGCGTCCGTCGCGCTGTTCCAGCTTGACCAGGAACGGCATATCGGAATAGGCGCGGCAATAATCATCAAAATAATCGGACGGATTCTCCAGATGATACTCCTTGAGAATGACATGGCCCATTGCCATACCGAGTGCCGCATCGGTGCCTTGGCGGGGATTAAGCCAGATATCGCCAAACTTGGAGGCCTCCGAGTAATCGGGCGTCACGGTGACGACTTGCGTACCCTTGTAGCGGGCTTCGGTCATGAAGTGCGCGTCCGGGGTGCGCGTCTGGGGGACATTCGATCCCCACATGATGATAAAACCGGCATTGTACCAGTCGGCACTTTCCGGCACGTCCGTCTGTTCGCCCCATGTCTGCGGGCTAGAAGGGGGCAGGTCGCAATACCAGTCGTAGAAGCTCATGCAGACGCCGCCAAGAAGGGACATATAGCGCGATCCGGCTGCATAGGAAATCATCGACATGGCCGGAATAGGGGAGAAGCCGATAATCCGGTCAGGGCCGTGCGCCTTGATCGTATGGATATTGGCCGCCGCGACGATTTCATTGGCTTCATCCCATCCAGCGCGCACGAAACCGCCGCGGCCGCGCACTTGCTGGTAAGACTTCCGCAGCACAGGATCCGCTTGAATGGCGGCCCAGGCCTTGACAGGATCTCCGCCGGTCTGCTCCTTCGTTCTGCGCCACAGGTCGAGAAGGCGTTTACGGATCATCGGATATTTAAGACGGTTGGCTGAATAGATATACCAGCTGTAACTGGCGCCGCGTGAACAGCCGCGCGGTTCATGGTTAGGCAGGTCGGGGCGCGTACGCGGATAATCTGTCTGCTGCGTTTCCCATGTAATCAAGCCATTCTTGACATAGATTTTCCAGGAGCAGGAACCCGTACAATTCACGCCATGCGTGGAACGCACCACTTTGTCGTGCGCCCAGCGATCGCGGTATGATTTTTCCCATGCCCGGTTTTCGTCAGTCGTTATGCCGTGGCCGTTCGAAAACGGCTCGCGCTTCTGCGAAAAAAAGCTAACCCGGTCAATAAAATAACTCATATTCTATGGCTCCTTATGCTGTACCATTCATGCCTTTTTTGCCAACATCCGCCCTTGATCTGAATCAAGAGCATGAATTTTCAGCACTTTATCTCTGCCTTCCTACGGGTATAGAAAAACCAGGTCATAAACAGGCATAGCGCGTAAAAGCAGACAAATACCCATAGTGCTGCCTCTGGCCCGCCGGTCGCGGCAATGGATGAACCGTAACTTTTCGGGATAAAGAAGGCTCCAAAAGCGCCTATGGCGGAGCTGAAACCAATGACGGCCGCCGATTCGCGTTCGGCCGCTTTACGCACGTCCTCTTCGGGTTGGCCCGCCAGGGCTTTTTTGCGATCTTGCCAGAAAATGGCCGGAATCATCTGGAAGGTTGAGGCATTGCCAACGCCCGTTGCGGCAAAAAGCAAGAGGAACATGGCGAAGAAACCATAAAACGCGCCGGGCTGATCTTTGATGCCAAGGAAATAAAGAACGCCTATCGTTCCCAAGATCATGACGACAAAGACCCAGAGCGTTACGCGCCCACCGCCGAATTTATCGGATATCCATCCGCTGCCGGCACGGGACAAGGCGCCAACAAGCGGCCCGATAAAGGCGAGTTGCAGCGAATTGACCGCGGGGAACTGCGATAACGCGAGCAATGGGAAGGCTGCCGAGAAGCCAATGAATGATCCGAACGTCCCGATATAAAGTACGCACATGATCCAGTTATGCTTGCGCTCGAAGATAGCCATCTGCGATGCAATGGACGCACGGACGTCAGCAATGTCGTTCATATAAAACCATGACAATACGGCCGATATTGCAATAAACGGCACCCATATGAAGGCAGCGTTCTGCACCCAGAGTTGGGTTTCACCCGCATCCTGAGAACCACCTGCCAATCCACCGAAGATGTTGAAGACAATCACGATCGGTACCAGGAATTGCACCGCACTGACACCAAGGTTGCCAAGCCCTGCATTCAAGGCCAACGCGTTCCCTTTTTCTTTTTTGGGGAAGAAGAAAGCGATATTAGCCATGCTCGAGGCAAAGTTACCGCCACCAAATCCGCATAGAAGCGCCAGAAGTAGGAAAACGGCATAGGGTGTTTGCGGATCCTGCACAGCAAGACCAATACCGATGGCCGGGATCAACAGTGCCGCCGTGCTGATCGCTGTCCAGCGGCGACCACCGAAAATCGGTACCATGAATGAATAAAAAATACGCAGCGTTGCTCCCGACAAGCCGGGCAGGGCCGTCAGCCAGAAAAGCTGTTCGGTTGTGAAATCAAACCCGATTTTCGGAAGATTAACGACCACCACGCTCCATACCATCCAGAGCGCAAAGGCAAGAAACAGCGCCGGTACTGAGAGCCACAAATTCCTGCGGGCGATTTTGTGACCTTCTTTCTTCCAGAAAGCCTCATCTTCCGGCTTCCAGACTTTTAAAACAGGCCCTTGCCGTTCAAGCTCGGTAAAGTAGGCCGGCTTCACGATTTCGGGGAATTTTTCCCGCTCCATGAGGCGGATGGACACATGCATCCACAAGAAGGCAATGGCGACGAGGGCGAACATCAGCATGAAGCAGCTTGTCCACACGTTCAGATAGTCGTTCATCAGACCGAAACAGAGCGGCAGGAAAAAACCGCCCAGTCCGCCGATCAAGCCGACAATCCCCGCGACCGACCCAACATCGTTCGGATAATAAACGGGAATGTGTTTATAGATAGCCGCTTTTCCTAATGACATGAAAAAGCCGAGAGCGAACACGATAATGGTAAACGGCACGATCCCCCAGCCGAAAGAGAACGCGATATTGCCTTCAATACCGTGAATCACATAGTCCGTTTTCGGATAGGAAAGCAGGAAACAGCAAATCGCGCAGACGATAAACGTCCAGTACATGACTGCTCTGGCGCCGTATTTGTCCGAAAGATATCCGCCAGTGGCGCGAAAGAGGGAGCCGGCCACGGAAAATAGCGCGGCCAGCACGCCAGCCATCTTGATATCCATGCCATAGACACCGACATAATAGCGTGGCAGCCACAGCGCCAGCGCGACAAATCCGCCAAAGACAAAAAAGTAATAGAGAGAGAAGCGCCAGACCTGCAGCTTCCCTAACGGCTTCAGCGATTCCATCATAGATTTGGGCGCGGTGCGCGCGGCTTTCTGTGCCTGGATTTGTGGTTCATCTTTTGTGAGAATCCAGAACAGGGCAGCCATAACCACAAGAGCAATAGCCCAGATCTGTGCGACCATATGCCAGCCATAAGCAACCATGACGAAAGGCGCGATAAATTTTGTGACGGCGGCGCCGATGTTACCCATGCCGTAAACGCCGAGTGCCGTTCCTTGACGCTCTTTTTCATACCATTTGGATAGATAGGCAATCCCGACGACAAAGCTCCCTCCGGCAAGCCCCACGCCCAGAGCCGTAAGGAGCATCATTTCGTATGTGTCGGCATAGGTCAGGCACCATGTAAAAAAGGCCGAGGAAAGCATCACGGCCATGAAAATAGGTCTGCCCCCATATTGATCGGCCCATATCCCTAAAAACAGTCTGACAAGAGATCCTGTCAGGATGGGCGTCCCGATCAGCAGGCTGAACTGGGTATCACTCAGCCCCATATCCTCTTTAATCTGAACCCCGATAATCGCGGCGTTGTCCGAG
>WBZN01002293.1_pt1 | contig 10776 bp, 10 predicted proteins | sample 5204281 | NCBI WGS metagenome assembly WBZN01 (sample SAMN12344347, study PRJNA552823) | activated sludge metagenome | biome: Activated sludge suspended growth; feature: Nitrification reactor; material: Wastewater; isolation source: activated sludge from nitrification reactor of wastewater... | reverse complement strand
CCCCGGGTTGTTCTCGTCGGACCGCGGGAAAAACCACCCCGCTCCGCAAAACGCTGTTTTGCGGCTGGCCCTGTTTCACACGTTCTATCGCCGGTTCGGCGCGATGGCAGCCCGGTGGGTTCCGGGTTCTGGCCAGGCTCGATCCGTGACCCAATCTTGATCCGAAGCCCACGGAAGCATTGACAGAAACAGACAGAGATTTATCAATTCTGGCCACAGAAGCCCGGGAGCCGAAACATGGCGGGAACCAGACGAGCGGGGTCCGGAACGCGCGCCACCGCGCTGCAGACGCCGGTGCCGCAATTCTTTTTCGTCCTGCAGCCGGAATTCCCGATGAACGGGCTGATCCTCGCCAGCGAAGCCTTGCGCATCGCCAACCAGAACAGCGGGCGCGAGCTGTTCCGCTGGCGCTTCCTGTCGGAAACCGGCCTGCCCGTACGCTCAAGCAACGGCATGTGGCTGTCGGTGGACGGCGCGCTCACGGCCGAGATCGCCGGAGACGCGGGCCGCACCTATGTCCTGATCTTTGCCAGCAACCTGCCGACGCAGCGCAACTCGCCGCATCTGCTCGGCGTGCTGCGGGCCCTGGCCCGGTTCGGCGCCATTCTCGGCGGCATCGACACCGGCGCCTTCGCCTTGGCGCAGGCCGGGTTGGTGGGCGGCGGCGCGACCGTGCTCCATTGGGAAGCGGCGGCGACGTTTCGCGAACGGTTCCCCAAGGCGCGGCCGGCCGATCAGCTGTTCCTGATCGACGAACGGCGGCTCTACAGCGCCGGCGGCATCGCCGCGCTCGACCTGATGCTGGAGGTGATCGGGCGCCTGTATGGCAGCGCCCTGGCCAGCGAGGTCGCCAACGCGCTGCTACACACGCCGCGCGCCGCCACCCTGCCGCAGCGGCCGGACTCGCTGCCTGGCCTGCGACAGGACGGCAAGACCGAAACCAGTCCGCGCAATCTCGCCGGGCGGCTGGTGTCGCTGATGGAGAACAATCTTGATTTTGCCTTATCGCTCGATGATCTCGCGAAAAGACTGAAGACGTCACCGCGGTCCCTCACGCGGCTGTGCCGGCGGCATTTCGGCGTCACGCCCATGCGGCTTTATCTGCGCATCCGCCTGCAGGCGGCACGCAACATGCTGTTCTATGAGGAATTCAGCATCGGCGAAGTGGCGATCGCCTGCGGCTTTTCGTATGGCTCGGTGTTTTCCCGCGCCTTCCGCCAGCAATTCCAGCAGACGCCGCAGGCTTTCCGCGCCGAACTGCGGCGCAAGCAGGACCACACCCTGCGCCCGGAGATTCGCCGGCTGATGCTGAGCTTCGCGCCGACCGAGCGCGCGCGCTGACGGATCAGGTCCGGCCAAAAAAAACGGCAGCCGCGAGGGCCTGCGGCTGCCGTCGGCTTCGCCTCTCTTGGGGATAGAGGCGTCGGGGACATTCACTGAGGAGCGGAGTGCCGGTCCCGTCGGACCCGTCGCCAAACCGCGGCGCCACAGCGCCCCGCTCTTCAGAAACCAGTAAGCTTAATATTGGCGAAGGCCGCCGCGATGTCGTGGATCAAACGTGTGATCCGGCTGTGACCTTAGGTCACAATTGCTACCGTAATGGGAAGGCGAGCGGCAGGTCGACGACGACGCGGAATCCGCCATCCGGACCATTGTCGGCGGAGACGACCCCGCCCAGCATGGCGACGTTGCGTCGGACAATCGCCAAGCCGAGACCGAAATGCGGCTGGCCGTCATCCTGCAAGGCGTCGTGGCCGTTGCGGGTGGAGAAATGCCGCTCGAAAATGTGCGGCAACAGGTCCGGCGGCACGCCCGGCCCCTGATCTTCGACCGATAGGCGCGCCCGGTCGCCGGCGCGCTTCAGGGTCACCTTGACCGTGCTGCCGCGCGGCGAGAAGCCGACCGCGTTGTCGAGCAGATTCTCCAGCACCGTCTCGATCGCCTCCTCGCTGCCCACGACGGCCAGGTCGGGAACGAGCTTGCAGTCGATCTTCGGGCTGTCCTGCTCCATCTGCTGTTCGTTGGCCGCGCGCGCCGCATTGGCGGCCAGCGCGCTGAGATCGATGATCGAGCGGCCCTCGGCGATGGAACTGGCGATATCGTGGTCGATGCGCCGCGCCGTGCTGATCAGCCCGTCCAACTTGGCGAGCGAGCGATCGATGGCGACCGCCGCCTCCTTGATTTCGTCCGGCTTGGAATTGCGCAGGGCTTCCAGCGCCTGGCGGATCGAGGCGACGGGTCCCTTCAGGGCATGCGCGTTCTCTTCCGCCGCCTCCCGGATGGCGCTGGCGGCGCGGCGCATCGTATCGACCATGCGGTCCATCGCGGTGGCGATCGGGTGCAATTCCTGCACCGGCGTCAGATCGACGAAACGGGTCGACGGCTCGATGCTGGATTCGCTCATCCGCCGCGCCAGGCTGCCGAAGCGCCGCAGCGATTGCCAGATCGACCAGCCGGCCCAGACCGACAGCACCGCCATGATGACGTAGAACATCGCCGCCCAGCGCAGTTCCGGCGCGGCGGAGAATGGCCGCGTCAGCGAAGCGATCACCGGATCATCCTCCGGATAGGACGTGACCACCAGCCAGCAGCCCTGCTCGGTATGGAACGGCGTGAGCGAGGTCAGCAACTCGGCGACGCCGGTCGGTCCCTCGAATTGCGTTGCCAGCGCACGATTGCCGGCGCAGCTTTCGGTCGCCTTCAGCAGCAGGCCGGTGTCGATCAGCGCGTCGCGGCCCTGGTTCAACTGCTCCTCGGTCAGATGCGGGGCGCTGGCGATATAGTAGTAGCTGGAGGCATTGTCGGCCGGCCGCAGCAGCAGCTTGAGGCGCAGTTCGCCGCGGCTGACCGCATCGACCAGATCCTGGGCCTGGACCGGGGCCCTGGGACCCGCGGCGATCAGCTTCTCCTGCAGGGCCTGGGCGGCGAGGCGGCCCTGGATCTGCAGGTTGTTGACCATCAGCGCCTTGCGCTCGGCGTCGGCCTGCTCGAAGCGGCCGTAAAGCAGCGCCGGCACGATCAGGAACACCGCCGACACCAGCATCAATTTCAACGTAACGGAGGAGCGGAACCGTTCACGCGTTGCCATCGGCCACTCCCTCGCGCCACCGGTAGCCGAAACCGGGCACCGAGACGATGGCGGCGAATTCCTGGTCGACATCGAAGAACTTCTGGCGAATGCGCTTCACCAGGGTACGGACGTTGGCGCGATAGCCCTCGGAGCCGGAGCCGGCGATGAAGCTTTCGCCCTTCAGCACGTCATAGAGCTGGCGATAGCTGACATCGCCATTGGCACGCGCCAGACGCTCGGTGACGCGGAACTCGCCCAGGGTGAGCGACACGACCTTGTCGCGCCACTTGGCCTGGTGGATCGCCGGCTCGATCAGCAACGGGCCGCGCTGCAGCACCGCCGCCGGCAACACGCCGTCGCGCCGCTGGCCGGCCAGCACCAGCTCGATCCGCTTGCGCAGGACCGAGAAACTGCGGGTCTTCGAGATGAAGTCGATGGCGCCGGCCTCCAGCGCCGCTTCCTCGTAGAATACGTCGTCATGCGACGTCAACAGCAGCGCCGGCGCCTTGCAGCCGCCCTTGCGCAGCATCTCCAGCAGGTCGACGCCCGTCATGCCCGGCAGCCGCCAGTCGAGGATCAGCAGGTCGGTCCGGTCGAGCGCCGGCACTCCGCTCAGCGCCGTCTCCGGCCCGTCGAAATGGGTCGCGGCGAAGCCGGCTCCAGCAAGGTTGTTGATCAAGACTTTGGCGAACACGTCGTCGTCCTCGACGACGACCAGCATGGGCTCGGCTGCCATGTCAGCTCCGGCGAAGCTTGCCGTAACACGCATCGGCGACCGTGCCGCCGTCCGTATCGCTCGTGATCTCGCCCGGCGCGGGTTCGCTCGCTGTCGCGTCCGCGGCTGTCGCCTCCGGCGCCGCGGCCGGACCGGTCGCGGCCGTCGCATCTGTCGCAGCGGCCGGATCGGCCGTGGATTCGACGGTCAGCACGCGCTCATCCGCGCTCGCCATGTCCAGGAAGAAGAAGACGTCGAGGCCGCATTCATCCTTGCGGTAGGTCCAAACCGTCGACGCCGCGCGCTGCTCGACGCGCACCGGGGCACCGATCAGGGCAGTCACCTCGGTCTGACTCTTGCCCACCAATTCGGTCGCGCGATAGACGGTCGCGTCGGCCGGCGCGGTGGCGTCTGCTTCCGGCTGCTTCGCCGCGGGCACGGTCTTTTTCGCCGGTTTCTCGGCTTCCGGCTCGGCTTGGCGCACCGCCGGCTGGGTTGGCGCGCGACGCACCTGCTCCGGCGTGGCGGCCATCTGCACGTCGTCTTTCACCGGTCGCGGCTGGACACATCCGCCCGCCAGCAGCACCGAAAACAGCGCGAGCGCACCAGCGAAGATGCGCTTTGAATTCCGATTTCCCACCATCATGTCACAGATCATAATGCACATGAGCGATCATTCCAGTCCTTTTGCGCAATATTCATCCAACATCGGCGTGAGCACGCCTCCATTCGCACAAACGCGGCGCGGTTTCTCACACAATCGGGTGAAGAAGCGAAAAGAGTCGAAAGCGTCGTGAATCACACGCGTGATCGCGGCCACTAGACTGCGCGGCAACGCGCGAACGACACCCGACATATGGTCCACGCAAGAAGCGCGGCTGAGATCCGCCTCGAACTTTGCATCAGCCATCGTGATCGTCCTTCGAAAGGCCAGGGGCGTTCGCCGTCTCGTATCGAACAGATGGAAATGCGCCTGGCGGCAGCCAGCCGCCCTGCGGACCCATCCCACTGTCTGGCCCTCGAAGTCGTCCCGATCGTTCCGGGTTTGCCCGGTTTCTGCCCCGGTATGCCGGGTTATGCGTTCAGGAAGCCCCCAAGCTTCCCCGCCATCCGCTATGCGAATCGGATGCCATCTAGATCGTATGGCTTAAAATGCTGAAAGATTGATTAAAATAGTGTAAATGCCAGCGTTCTTTCGCCACAGGCGGCCGCGCCAGCGCCGATAACCGGGCAAGATTTGCCGTGCCGGGAGCGAGAGACCGCCCGCGAGGTGTGCCAGATGGTGACGTCGGGTGAAGATGGGGAGTTTGCGTCCGTCGACCAATCAGCGGTCGGGCTTCCATTCGGGTGTCGCACGCGGGAACTGACGATCCACGCGGATGCGCGCGGCGCATTGGCGGAGGCCTTCCGCAACCACTGGTTCGACACACCCAAGCCGGCGCGCTGGATCAGTCTGCACAGCCAGGCCAATGTGCTGCGCGGGGTCTGTTTGCACACCTCGGCCTGGACATATCTCTGCATGCTGCATGGCCGCGCCTATATCGGCCTGCACGACCTGCGCCCGGCGGCGCCGACGGCGCACCACGGATACCTCATCACGCCGGACGCGGCCGCGGCCCGGGTGATCGCCGTACCGCCCGGGATTGCGTACGGCCTGTATTTCCCCCACGGTGCCCTGCATCTGAGCGCCACATCGGCCTCCGATCCGGCGGATACGGTGCTGCAGTGCCGCTGGAATTGCCCGGAACTCAAGATCGATTGGCCTTGCACGGCGCCGCTATTGGAGCCGTCCGAGATGGCAGCGCAGGACTACGCCAGCCTTTCCGCGCGCTACCTCGCCCAAACCTCTGGCGCGACCGCCTGATGCCGCCAAGACGTTGAAATACCATATACATTTTGAGCCCCTCGCAGCGACGCCTTGCTTTCCCGGGACGCGTGCAACATCATGCGCCGCAATCGCGCAGTGAATTGCGAGCACCATGTCGCAGATCCGGCACGCCTCCTACCGCCCCATGGAATCGCGCCTCCCGGCGGGCGTGATGCTGCGCCGGCTTGCGGTCAACGTCAGCAGCACAGGCCGTGTCACCGACCTGTTCGATCTCGACGAGCACGCCCTCGAGCCAGTGCAATGGAATTTCGTGACCAGCCGCCCGAATACGCTGCGCGGCGTGCACGTTCATCCGCAGCACACGGACTACCTCACCGTGACGCAGGGCAGCCTGCTGGTCGGCCTGCATGACATGCGCCACTGGTCGCCGACCCATGCGCAGTCGACATTCGTGACCCTGCGTGCCGAGGAGCCCCAGGCCATCACCATCCCGCCCGGCGTGGCGCACGGATTCTACGCCGCCGCGACCGCCGATCACGTCTACGCGGTCGATCGCTACTGGGACCCGGCGGATGAACTCGGCTGCCGCTGGAACGACCCCCAGCTGGGCCTCGAATGGCCCGCCGACAATCCGAGCCTGTCCCCGCGGGACGCCGAAGCGGGGCCCTACGCGGCGCTGGTCGAGCGCCTTGCCGCCCTCCACGCCAGTCAACATCATCCATGAGCCTGCGGATCGGGCTGATCGGCTGCGGCGCCTGGGGCCGCCATATCCTCCGGGACCTGAAAGTCTGCGGCGCGACGGTGCATGTCGTCGCCAAATCGGACGCCTCGCGCCGGAATGCGATGGAGAACCGGGCCGATTCCATTCTTGCCACACTCGCTGACATGCCTGCGGTCGACGGCTATGTGGTCGCCGCCCCCAGCAGCCTGCACGCCGAGATCATCGAGACGCTGCTGCCGACCGGGCGACCGATCTTCACCGAGAAGCCGATGACCACAGACATCGCCAGCGCCCGGCGCATCGTCGCGGCGGCCGGCGAGCGGGTCTTCGTCATGCACAAATGGCGCTATCACCCCGGCATCGAGCGCATGCGCCGTGAAATCGCGGCGGGCAATGTCGGCACCGTCCGCGGCATCCACATCCAGCGCTGGGGCTGGGGCAATCCGCATGGCGACGTCAACGCCATCTGGGTCCTCATGCCGCACGACCTGTCGATCATCCTGCACTGGCTGGGGCGGATCCCGCCCCTCCGCGACGCCCGCCCGACACTGTCGGGAGCGGCCGGCACCGGTGTCCTGGTGCAGCTGGGCGGCGGCGCGGAGGGCCCCGTCACCATCGACCTCTCGATCGCGGCGCCCGAGCATCGCCGCACCTTCACGATCTTCGGCAGCAAGGCCAGCCTGGAGTTGCGAGATTCCTACGACACCGCGATCCGGCTCCGCCGCGGCGCGCCTGGCGACCCTACAGCCGTCGCCGGGACCATCGAGATCGGCGGGGACATGCCGCTGTTGCTGGAGCTGCAGGCCTTTCTCGCCCATCTCCAGGGCGGGCCGCCGCCCCTCAGCTCCGCCGCGGAAGGGCTTCTGGTCGTCGAGCGGACGGCCGAGATCGACGCCGCCGCGCAGCTGTCCTTCGACGCCATGAAGTGCGCATGACCGATCCGGCCTTCACCGTCCTATTGCCGGTGCATCGGCCGCCGGCGCTGCTGCCCTATGCGATTGCATCGGTCCTGGCGCAGCATCGGCAGGACTTCGAGCTGTTCGTGATCTGCGACGGCGCCCCGATCGAGACGGCCGCCTGCGCGGAGCAGTTCGCCCAGCGCGACCCCCGGATCAAGGTCTTCGCGCATCCGAAGGGGGTGCGCAATGGCGAGGCCTATCGCCACCTGGCGCTGCAGCAGGCGCGCGGCGGCTATGTCTGCCAGATCGGAGATGACGATCTGTGGCTGCCAAACCATCTCGCGGAGATGGCGCGTCTGCTGGCCGATGTCGATTTCGGCAACCTCCCCCAGATCGAAGTCGGCGCCGATGGCTTGCTGAACCTGGTGCCGGGGGATCTGGCGGATGGAGCAACGCGCCAGAGGATGCAGGATCGGCCGTACAATTTTTTCGGCCCGACCGTGTGCGGGTATCGCCTGAGCGCCTATCGCGCGCTCCCCGAAGGCTGGACGCCGGCGCCGCCGGAGACGCCGAGCGACCTCTTCATGTGGCGCAAGTTTCTGGCGCAGGGCGGCCTGCGGTTCGGCACGCGGTCGGTGATTTCATCGCTGAAATTCACGGCGTATTGGCGCGCCGATTGGCCGATCGAGCGGCGCGCCGCGGAGATTGCCGCCTGGGCGGAGCGGCTGTCTCAGCCAGAAGGCCCGTATGAAATCACGCAGGCGGCCCTCCACCAGATGAACCGGTCGCTGTATGACGTATTCCAGAAGCTCGAGCGGCGGCGGCAGCGGCTGGTGGAGCGCAACCGCAAGCTGGACAAATTGCGCAGCCGCGAACGCGCCCTGAAGGCAAGCCTGTCCTGGCGCCTGACGCGGCCGTTCCGCCGCCTGGCGCGCCTGCTGCAGCGCGGCTAGATTTCGATCTGGGTGCCGAGCTCGACCACCCGGTTGGGCGGGATGTTGAAGAAGTCCATGGCGCTGGTGGCGCTGCGCGACATCCAGGCGAAGATGTGTTCGCGCCACATCGACATGCCGGGCCGGCTGCTCGGAATCACCGTCTCGCGGCTGAGGAAATACGAGCTCTGCATCGGGTCGCAATGCAGGCCCTTGCGCTCCGCCTGGCGGATCGCCTCGGGGATGTTGGGCTCCTCCATGAAGCCGTAATGCACGACCAGGCGGAAGAAATTCTTCGGCAGCACGGTCAACTCGAAGCGCTGATCCTCCGGCACGAAGGGGATCTCCTCGAAATGCACGGTCAGCACCACCACCTGCTCATGCAGGACCTTGTTGTGCTTGAGGTTGTGCAGGAGGGAACCTGGCGTGCCGGACGACGTGCCGGTCATGAAGATCGCCGTGCCGGGAACCCGCGGCACACGTTCCGACACCGCGTTCAGGAAGGTTTCAAGTTCCAGCGTATCCTTGCTTACCCGCTGGAACAGCAAGGCGCGGCCGCGCTTCCAGGTGGTCAGCACCATGAACACCAGCAACCCGACGAGCAGCGGGAACCAGCCGCCATGGGTGATCTTGGTCAGGTTCGCCGTGAAGAAGCTGAGATCGACGAACAGGAACAGCCCGATCACCAGCCCGAGAACGATCGGCTTCCATTTCCACAGCAGGGCCGCGATCACGGCCAGCAGCAGGCCGTCGATGATCATGGTCCCGGTCACCGCGATGCCGTAGGCCGCGGCCAGATGGGTCGATGACTTGAACCCGACCACCAGCATGGCGACGATGAAGGCGAGCATCCAGTTGACGAAGGGCACGTAGATCTGTCCGATCGCCATCGCCGAGGTGTGAATGATCTGCATGCGCGGCAGATAGCCGAGCTGGATCGCCTGGCGGGTGACCGAGAAGGCGCCGGTGATCACCGCCTGCGAGGCGATGATGGTGGCGATTGTCGCCAGCCCGACCATGCCCAGGCGCAATTCCTCGGGCACCATGCGGAACAGCGGATTGTCGATGGCATCGGGCTCGTTGATGATGAGCGCGCCCTGGCCGAAATAGTTGATCATCAGCGCCGGCAGCACGAGCACGAACCAGGCGACGCGGATCGGGAAGCGGCCGAAATGGCCCATGTCGGCATAGAGCGCCTCGGAACCGGTCACCACCAGCACCACGGAGCCGAGCGCAAGGAAAGCGGTCCAACCGTCGAGCTGGAAGAAGGCGAAGGCGTAGTACGGATTGAGCGCCAGCAGCACGCGCGGATGCGCGATGATGTTGATCACGCCAAGCACCGCAAGGGTGGAAAACCACAGCAGCATCACCGGCCCGAAAAACGCCCCGACCCGCGCGGTGCCCTGCTTCTGCACCGCGAACAACACCACGAGAATGCCCAGGGTCAGGGGCACGACATAGTCATCGAGCGCCGGAGCCGCGACCTGGAGGCCTTCGACGGCCGAAAGCACGGAGATCGCCGGGGTGATCATGCTGTCGCCATAGAACAAGGCGGCGGCGAAAATGCCCAGAACGACAACCACGGGCGCGAGATTGGAACCCTGGGTCAGGCGGCTCGCCAACGCCAGCATCGCCAGGCTGCCGCCTTCGCCCTTGTTGTCGGCGCGCATGATGATGGCGACGTATTTCGCCGAGACGATCAGCATCACCGACCAGAAGATGAGCGAAAGCACACCGAGGACGTGCGGCTCGTCCGGGGTCAGCGGATGGGTGCCGGCGAAGGATTCCTTCATCGCGTAAAGCGGCGAGGTGCCGATATCGCCGAAGACGACGCCGATCGCGCCGAGGGCGAGGGCCGTCGCGCTCTTTTTCTGGTGCGTGGTTGTATCCACGATCCTGGCCTTGGGTACCCGTGTTTGTCGCGCCGGCCAAAGCGGCTGACGGTGCGGTGCAAAATTAGGGTCGCTATTTAGGTCGGTATTGTCGCCGTGACAAGCGATTTCGACGCCGCCAGTCCCGTTCGGCCTTAACTAACATGCTGATAGTTAATGGGATTACTTCTGCACGACACCATGTGCCGCAGGCCCGCTGGGACGTCGAACCCGCGCTCAAAGTGGGCGGCGTGGAACGTTTCGCCGCTCATCGAAAGCAGGTAAAAGAGCCGACGGATTTCGCCAACGACCGATATTGCAACGCCCTGGAGGAAGCAGATGGCCCCGCAGGCCCCGAACCCCACCAAGCAAAACCAGTTCTACCCCTTCGGCGAGCGGCCGATGCCGTTGACCAAGAACGGCAAGCCGGTGAACCCGGCGGTGATTCCGCTGCACGACGTGAGCCCGCTGCCCGACGGCGCGAAATTCGTGGTGGTCGGCGCCGGCATCCACGGACTCTCCACCGCCTATCACCTGGCCAAGAAGCTGACCGAGAGCGGCAAGGGCAAGGGATCGGACGTGGTGCTGATCGACAAGGCCGGCCCGGGCGCCGGCGCCACCGGCCTTGCCTGCGGCTGCGTGCGCAACCTCTATATGACCAAGCCGCTGCACGCGATCCTGCGGGAAAGCGTGAAGGTGTGGAAATCCGACCCGGTCAATTTCGGCTTTCAGCAGGTGGG
>WBZN01000918.1_pt2 | contig 10779 bp, 12 predicted proteins | sample 5204281 | NCBI WGS metagenome assembly WBZN01 (sample SAMN12344347, study PRJNA552823) | activated sludge metagenome | biome: Activated sludge suspended growth; feature: Nitrification reactor; material: Wastewater; isolation source: activated sludge from nitrification reactor of wastewater... | reverse complement strand
AGGATGGAGGACAGCGACGAGCGCCCGGTGATCTTCACGTCGGTACCGTCGAGGATGGCTTTCAACAGCCCGCGCGAATAGTTGCTCATATACTGCTGTAGGCGCTCGGCTTCCCGGGGCGGGATCTTGATCTGTTCCAGCTCGGCGTCGGACAGGTAATCGTTGAGCGCCGCACGCACCGAGTAGACGTCGAAGCTGCGCGCGCTCATCAGCGCCACCAGACGGCGGCGGTCGTGCTCGTTAAGGCCCAGTTCGCTGATGACCTCCGAGGCGGTGCGGATACCGATACCGACCCCGTTGGCATTGAACATATCGACGACGGGTTTCAGATCGTGCAGCAGCACGACCTTCGAGCCGGCCAGGGTCTTGCTGTCGAAAATCGCCCACTTGTTGAGCGGCATCTCGAAGAAGATATCGATGGGTTCGAAGACGGCGATGGTTGCCCCGATCCCGATAACGACGGTGACGGCGTGCTCGATGCGCAGGACAAGTGCCCCGCGGATCCCGAGACCAAGAATGGCTTCCAGGACGAGGACGGCTGCCCGGACGAGATCCCGGCGAAGCTGAAGGCGTTCACAGGCGTCATCCAGGGCATCAACTTCCGCACGAACGATGCCGCGCTGATCGCGACGTCGAACAACGCGCTCGACAAGGCCGCCGCGGTCCTCAAGGAGTACCCGGATCTCAAGATGGAGATCCAGGGCCACACCGACGACCAGCCGGTCAAGAAGGGCGGCAAGTACGCCGACAACCTCGAGCTGTCGCAGGCGCGCGCCGAGTCGGTTCGCGCGTACCTCGTCACCAAGGGCGTCGAGGACTCCCGGCTCACCGCGAAGGGCTACGGCGATAGCCAGCCGGTCTCGGAGATCAAGGACCTCAAGGGCGGCAAGCTGAACACCGCGCGCGCGAAGAACCGCCGCGTCGAGTTCAAGCTGATCTCGACGCTCACGGGCGCCGCTCCCGAAGCGGCGCCGACCCCGTAAGCGCGTCGGTTCGATCGTTTGCGTTGCGAGGCCCACCGAGGGCCTCGTGTCGGTTTCGGGCCCACCGATTCACGACGGGTACCGGCCGCGGCTACAGACGTGCTACGACCTGCCGGTGTTGCCAAAGGACCTTCTCGAGATCCTGGTGTGTCCGCGATCGAAGCAGGCGCTGATCTATTTCCCGCGGGGCGAGAGCAACCGAGAGGAGCGGGACGGGTTCCTGCTCTGCCCAGGCTCTGGGCTGCGCTACCGCGTCGAGGCAGGCGTTCCGGTCATGCTCGTGGAGGAGGCCGACCTGCTGCCGCAAACCGCTGTGTTGCAGCTGGTTGCGCGTGCTCGGGAGCTTGGCCTGCCGGTTCCAGCGTGATCTTGAGACGTTAGCTACAAGTTCGCTCTTGACCTTCTCGGCCAAGGGCGGTAGATCGCGGTTCCTTCACGGAGCCATCCGGTGCTGAAGTCGCTATCGATCTTCACGGGCAATTCGAATCGCGCGCTTGCAGATGAGATCTGCAAGTTCGTCGAGATTCCGCTCGGTCGCGCGGACGTCACCCATTTCTCCGACGGCGAGATCTACGTCGAGATCGGGGAGAACGTCCGAGGTGTGAACTGCTTCGTGGTTCAACCGACCTGCTCACCGCCCAACCAGGCGCTGATGGAGCTGCTGATCATGATCGACGCGCTCAAGCGAGCGTCGGCCGGCAGCATCGTCGCGATCATCCCCTACTTCGGTTATGCGCGGCAGGATCGCAAGGCGAAGCCGCGCACGCCGATCACCGCGAAGCTCGTCGCGAACCTGATCACCGCAGCCGGCGCAGATCGCGCGCTCGCGATGGACCTCCACGCTGGCCAGATCCAGGGGTTCTTCGACATCCCGTTCGACCACCTCTACTCGATGCCGGTGTTGATCGAGGAGCTCCGGGTGCTCGGCTACGGCGGCGACCAGACGGTCGTCGTGTCCCCCGACGCGGGAGGTGTCGAGCGCGCACGCGCGTTCTCGAAGCGCCTCGGCGCCGGCCTGGCGATCATCGACAAGCGCCGCCCTGCCCCCAACGTCACCGAGGTGATGAACATCGTCGGTGATGTCCGAGGCAAGAAGACGGTGATCGTCGATGACATCATCGACACCGCCGGCACGCTGACCAACGCGGCCCGCGCGATCATGGACGCCGGCGCCGCCTCGGTCGCCGCGTGCGCGAGCCACGCGGTGTTCTCGGGCAAGGCCGTGCCGCGAATCACCGACTCACCGCTGTCCCACGTCGTGGTGACCAATACAATTCCGCTCTCGGAGGCCGGCCAGGCCTGTCAAAAGGTGCGCGTCAAGAGCGTCGGGCGCTTGCTCGGCGAGGCGATCAAGCGCATTCATCACGGAGATTCGATCAGCTCGCTGTTCGTCTAGGAAGAGCCTCAGGAGAACGTCATGGAAGTCGGAAAGCTCACTGTCACCGTTCGCACCACCATCGGCCACAAGGGCGCGGCTCGTCAGCTGCGCGCACAGGGCAACGTTCCTGGGGTCTGCTATGGCACTTCCGTGGACGGCAAGTTCGCGCCCCTGCCGATCGTCGTCAACGTCAAGGCCCTGCGCGGCGCGCTCGATCCGATCCGCAAGCAGAACACCGTGATCAACCTGACGATCGAGGGCGGCGCGAGCGCCCAGTCGATTCATGCGCTCGTGAAGGACTACCAGCTCGATCCGATTCGCCGCGAGATCCGGCACGTCGATCTCCTCGCGATCGATCCGAACAAGGAAGTCCTCGCGGACGTCCCGCTCGAGTTCACCGGCAAGCCGAAGGGCGCGATCAACGGCGGCCAGATCCGCATCGTCATGCGCAAGCTCGAGGTGCGTGCGAAGCCGAGCGACATCCCGGTCAAGCTCATCATCGACGTCTCGCCGCTCGAGATCGGTGATGTCATCCACGTCTCCACGGTCGCGCTGCCCGCGGGCGTGGAGGTCGTGACCGGTCGTGACCTCGCGGTCGTGACCTGCGCCGCCCCCGAGGCGGACGAGGTCGTGGCAGCGACCGAGGCAGTGGCGACCGACGCGGCGGCTCCGGCGGCGGCGGGCGCGGCGGCGGCTCCGGCGGCAGGTGCGAAGGACGCCAAGCCGGCGGCAGGTGCCAAGCCAGCGGCGGGCGCCAAGGATGCCAAGGCGGCTCCGGCGGCGGCGGGCAAGGCAGCGCCGGCGGCGAAGCCTGCCAAGAAGTAGCGGTCCGGCATGTGGCTGGTGGTCGGGCTTGGAAACCCGGGCGGGAAGTACGAGCGCAACCGCCACAACATCGGCTTTCTCGTCGTCGACGAGCTCGCGAACAAGCACGGGCTTCCCGCGTGGAAGACCGGCGGCAAGCTCGGCGGCGATACCACGACCGGCATCATCACGACCGAGCGCGGCCGCGAGAAGGCCGTGCTGGTCAAGCCGATGGAGTTCATGAACCTCTCCGGGTTCGCGGTGCAGCGCACGGCGGGGTTCCACGGCATCGAGGTGCCGAACATCCTCGTCGTCCATGACGAGATCGATCTCGATTTCGGCGTCGTCCGCCTCAAGAGCGGCGGTGGCCACGGGGGCCACAACGGCCTGCGCTCGATGATCGAGCAGCTCGGGGATCCAGGGTTCGCCCGGTTACGCATGGGCATCGGCCGCGATCCGAACGCGCCTCCCGGCTCCAAGGACGCGGCCGGCTGGGTGCTCTCGGACTTTCCCGCAGCGCAGGGCAAGCCCCTGGCCGCAGTGATCGCGGCGGGTTGCGAGGACATCGAGACCGTCCTCGCGAAGGGAGTGGGCCCGGCGATGAATCAGCACAACGGCCGTCCCAAGCTCTCGTCTCCCGGGACGGGTGCGTGATATAGACCCCGCCTTCACGACCTCGCTCGGCCTTGCCAAGGCCGGGCTTCACACCCACGAGGAAGACCCATGGCACGTCTGCAGAGTCTGAGAGATCAGCCGAACACGGCACGCGAGTACGAGACCACCTACATCCTTCGTCCCAACACGTCCAACGAGGGCGTCGCCGAGGTGAACACCCGCATCAAGGGCATCATCGAGGGCATGGGAGGCAAGGTGATCAAGGTCGACAACTGGGGCAAGCGCCGCCTCGCCTACGAGGTCGCCAAGGAGCGCAAGGGTATCTACCTGTACTGGCAGTACCTGGCGCAGCCGGGCGTCGTCGAGGAGACGGAGCGCAACCTCCGCATGCTCGATTCGGTGATCCGCTATCTGACCGTCAAGGTCGACGTCGACGTCGACGTCTCGGCGCGCCCGATCGAGATCGATGACACGTCGTACGAGAAGGCCGCGACGACCGCGGCCGACGAGGAAGATCTGTTCCTCTCGCGCGGCGGCGATGACCAGTCGCCCAACTTCGACGACGACGGCTTCGGGGATGACGATGGTGACATCATCCCCGGCTCGAAGAAGCCCAAGGATGCGGAGGCCGAGGCCGCCGCGGACCCCGCCACCGAGGACAAGGAGTAAGCCATGTCGACGCGTATGGATGCCCGTGATGATGATGGCCTCGATCGCGATGGCGATGACCGCCGTGGCGGCAAGGGCGGCCGCGGTGGCACCGGAGGCAAGCGCAAGCTGCTGTCCGACGAGATCGTTGCCAAGATCGACTACAAGAACCCGCAGATCCTGCGCTCGTTCGTCACCGACCGCGGCAAGATGATCCCCCGCCGCATCAGCGGTGCGAGCGCTCGCCAGCAGCGCGTGATCTCGACTGCGATCCGGCGCGCGCGCATGCTCGCGCTGCTGCCGTTCTCGGTGACAGGAGACTAGTCATGGCGATGCAAATCATCCTCACGCAGGACGTCGATAACCTCGGCAAGGCCGGCGAGCTGGTCTCGGTGAAGCCGGGCTACGGCCGCAACTACCTCGTGCCGCGCGGCATGGCGGTGAGCGCGACCGTGCGCAACAAGAACCGGCTCGACCACGAGCGGGCGCTGATCGAGCGCAAGGTGGCCAAGGAGCGCGCGACCGCGACCGAGATCGCAGCTCGCATCAACGGCATGACGCTCCAGTTCGAGCGCATGGTCGGCGAGGACGAGAAGCTGTTCGGCTCCGTGACGAACCGCGACATCCAGGAGCAGCTCAAGCGCGCTGGTGTCGACATCGATCACCGCTGGATCCAGCTCGACAACGCGGTCAAGGCGCTCGGTAAGTACGAGGTTCCCGTCCGCCTCTCGGCGGGCGTGATCGCGACGCTGAAGTTCTGGGTCGTCGGTAAGGACAAGTAAGCTCGACCGCAGGGCCGAGCTGCCCGCTGCGCGGCTCCAGCGAAGGCTTCCTCGCGGCCGAGCTCGCATGCGCGCTCGAGGGCGAGCGTGACGTGGTCACCGAGGGCCACATCGACGGAGAGCCCCCGCGATGCGGTCATGCCGCGACGCTGCGGGTTCTGGATTCCGGCGCACCGGTGTCCATGATCACCCCGCTGGTGTAACGTCGGTCTCCAATGGCGCGCGATCGGCGGGTGCTGCCGCACAATCTCGACGCCGAGGCCTCGATCCTCGGTGGTGTGATCTTGCGCAACGAGGTGCTGCTGCACCTCGAGACCCTCGAGGTCGACGACTTCTACGACATGAAGCACAAGGTGGTGTTTCAAGCGATCCGCAACCTCGAGGCCGCGGCCAAGCCGATCGACGTCGTCACCCTCGAGGCCGAGATCGAGAAGTCTGGAAAGCTCGACGCGATCGGCGGCATCGCGTTCCTCGGCGAGCTGACGCTCCGGGTGCCCACCGCGGACAACGTCGTCAGCTACGCCGAGATCGTCACCGACCGGCATCAAGCGCGAAAGCTGATGCTCGCCTCGAACGAGATCCACGAGCGCGGCTACGAGGACAACCTCGAGGTCCGCGACTACCTCGATGGCGCGGAAGCGCAGATCTTCGAGGTCACCCAGCGGCGCGATAAGACGGGACCCGAGCCGGTGAAGTCGCTGGTCAAGAAGGTGTTCAGCTCGCTCGACGAGCGCTTCAAGTCCGCCGGCGGCATCACCGGCGTGCCCACGGGGTTCGCGGATCTGGACAACAAGACCGCCGGCCTCCAGCCCACCGAGCTCATCATCCTCGCGGCGCGCCCCGCGATGGGCAAGACGTCGTTCGCGATGTCGCTGGCCCAGAACGCGGCGACCACCGGCGGCTGGCCGTGCCTGGTGTTCTCGCTCGAGATGTCGGCGACCCAGCTCGCCGAACGCATGCTGTGCTCCGAGGCGCGCGTCGATTCGTCCGCGCTGCGTCGCGGCCAGCTCCAGCGCCAGGACATGACGAACCTGACGTACGCGGCGGCGTCGCTGTCGAAGGCACCGATCCTGATCGACGACACCCCCGCCCTGTCGCTGCGCGAGGTGCGCGCGCGCGCCCGCCGGTTCCGGCTCAACAAGGACCTGTTCGGCGACAAGAAGTTCGGCCTTATCATGATCGACTATCTCCAGCTGATGCGGGGCTCGCCGCAGGCCGCGAAGGCGAGCCGCGAGCAGGAGATCAGCGAGATCTCGCGCGGCCTCAAGGGGCTCGCGAAGGAGCTCGAGTGCCCGGTGCTCGCGCTGTCCCAGCTCAACCGCTCGCTCGAGCAACGCACCGACAAGCGCCCGCAGCTCAGCGACCTTCGCGAGAGTGGAGCGATCGAGCAGGACGCCGACGTGATCCTCTTCATCTACCGCGACGTGATCTACAACAAGGACACCGAGAGCCCGAACATCGCCGAGGTGATCCTCGGCAAGAACCGCCACGGCTCGACGGGCATGGTCGAGACGCACTTCGAAGGTCGCTACACGCGGTTCGAGAACGTCACGCAGCGCAGCAACGATGGCCCGCCGCAGTACTGACGTAGCTCAGCTCGCTCGCCATAGCGGCTCGCCGCCCCACCACGCGTGATAAGCGCGGAGCGCGCGCGCGATCCCGGCATAGCCCCCGAACGCGCGCGTCTGGGAGGCATAGCAGGCGATCGCCGCGAGCTTCTGCGGCTCGTACGCCCGGATGTCCGACGGCTCGACGGTCCACGCGGCGTCCCGCAGTGGTGCGGCGAGCAAGCTCGTGACCTCGGGGCCGCGGCGGGCGAGGCCGATCGAGCGCATGATCACGCCGAGGCGGCGCGCGCGCAGCAGGGGCGACTGCCACCGCTTCCACAGCCGCTGCCTCGCGACCGGATGGCGCCGCCGCATCAGCCGCGACAGCGCGTAGAAGTCCTCGTAGAACCGGACACGATCGAGCACGCCGTGCGCGATCGCCCGATCGGTCGCCGCGATCATCGTCTCGACGTGATCGATGTGGTTACCGATGCCGATCGGCACCAGGACGCGATCCGGCGCGAGCTCGAACAGCGGATCGAGGGCGCGGCTCACCGCGTCGAGCGTGGTGAACCCGGCGCGATCACCGGGCGTGGTGAAGAACGACCAGCCGGTCAAGAACGGCCGGCGGAACGCGCGCTCGATCTGGCCGAGCCAGCGGGCCTCGGCACCGACGACCGCGACCGCCGCCGCGTCCTCGGCCCGCCGCGCTTCGTAGTCCGCGAACTTGCGCATGCTCGGCGCGACCTCGGCCAGCGCCGGCCCGGTGGTGTAGACCGTGCCGATCACGACGCGGTCGCCGGCCGCGGCCCACGCCGCGATCGAACCGCCGATCGACAGCACCGCGTCGTCGAGGTGAGGCGAGACGATCAGGGTCGTTCCGGCCATTGCTCCAGTATGACGAGGAATCGCGAGGCGCGCCCGGGTGTTGGCTCGGCATCTGTTGCGACTAACGAGGCCCAGGACGCGCGCGCACCGGGTAGGCGCGATAGGATAACGCCGTGCCGAATCCGCAGCCGGGGACGATCCTGGGCGCGTACCGCGTCGACGGGACGATCGGCTCGGGCTCGATGGGCGAGGTGTTTCGAGGCATCGACACGGGCCTCAACCGCAGGGTCGCGATCAAGATCCTGTCCGAGAAGCACAAGGACAGTCCGGAGCTGCGCGCGCGGTTCGTGCGCGAGGGACGCGCGGTCGCGGCGATCAGCCACCCGAACGTCGTCCAGGTGTTCGCGACCGGGAGCTTCGACGAGCGGCCGTACATCGCGATGGAGCTGCTCGACGGGACCGACCTCGGTTCGCAGGTCGAGAAGGGGGGGCCGCTCGATTCCCTCTCCGCCGCGCTGGTCGTCCTCGACTCCGCGCAGGGGCTCGCCGCCGCCGCCAAGGCCGGGCTGATCCATCGCGACGTCAAGCCGTCCAATCTGGTCCGGCTGTCCGACGGGCGGGTCAAGGTCACCGACTTCGGGCTCGCGAAGCCGGTCGATCCGGGCGCCGAGCCCGCGCTCACCGCGATGGGGGTCGTGGTCGGCACGCCCGATTACATCGCGCCCGAGCAGGCCCGCGGCGAGGCGATCGACGACCGCGTCGACATCTACGCGCTCGGCGGTACGCTGTACTTCCTGCTCACCGGCGTGCCGCCGTTCCGCACCGGCAAGCCGGCCGAGGACAAGTACCTCAAGGTGGTCGCACGCCACCTGCGCAACCCGCCGCCGGACGCCACCGTGGCCAACCCGTCGTGTGACAAGGAGCTCGCCGCCCTCGCCCGCACGATGATGGCGAAGAAGCCCGCGGAGCGGCCGACCTACGATGATCTGATCATGCAGCTGTCGCAGCATGTGGCGCGCATGGATCCGAGCGCGGTGCCGGTCCTGCTCGCGTCATCGCGCGACCGATCGCGCCCGAACACCCAACCAGGGGCCGTGCGGATCGGCGGCCTCGCGGCCTCGGCGACGGTGAGCGAAGGCGAGCTCGGCGAGGCCCCGGCCGGCGGCTTTCCGGGCTGGCTCTTGCTCGTCACGCTGGCGTGCGTCGGGTTCTTCGTCGTCGGACTCGTGATGTACGTGCGCCGAGGCGGCGATGACGCGGCGCTGGGCGGCAGATCACCACGCGACGCCGGCGCCCCGGCCCGCAGGGACGCCGGGGCGATCGACGTCAAGCCTCCCACCGGGATGCTGCTCGTCCGCAAGGCCGATGGCACGCCGTGGTTCTTTGCCGATGCCTCGCCGATCACGCTGGGCGCCTACAAGACGGTGTTCAACAAGCACGAGCAGGACGGTAAGCCCGAGGAGTCGGTCGTCGACGTCTCGTACACCGAGGCTCGCTCGTTCGCGCAGACGCGCGGTGGCCGCCTGCTGACGAGCGAGGAGTGGGATCACGCCTCGACCACCCCGAGCTTCGTCGTCGGTGATGGCGTGTTCGAGTGGGTCGACTCCCCCGATGAGAAGAAGAAGCTCGTGCGCCAGCACGGCAAGGACCAGGTCCGCCAGGACCAGAAGTACAAGGACGTCACGTTCCGGGTCGCCCGGGACCCCTGATATGTGCAGGCACAAGCACTCGCACGTCCTCGATAATTTGGGGTTCGGTATATAGTCGCGAAGCCCATGAGCGACGTCGATCGGCTCGTCGAGATCATCACGCGGAAGGTGCAGGAGCGCCTCGGTAACCCCTCGAACACCGGCGCGAAGCTCGCGCTGGTGCCGCGCGATCGCGGTGACTGCGACGACGACTCGGCGCCCGGCGAAGACTGCGCGGGCTGCGGCGCATGCGTCGTGCGGCGGCCGTGGTCGGTGCGCGCGATCGAAGCTGCGGGAGCGATGCGGGTCGGGGCCCTCGCCGGTGTCGGCGCCGTGCCCACGGACATGGCCAAGCTGATCGACCACACGCTGCTCAAGCCGGAGGCCACGCGCGACGAGGTGGTCAAGCTCTGCGAGGAGGCGCGCAAGCATCGGTTCGCGTCGGTGTGCGTGAACACCACCTGGGTGCCGCTGTGCAAGGCGATGCTCGCCGGCACCGACGTCATGGTGTGCGCGGTCGTCGGGTTCCCGCTCGGGGCGATGGCGCCGCAGGCCAAGGCGTACGAGGCGCGCGCGGCCGTGCGTCAGGGCGCCAAGGAGATCGACATGGTGATCAACATCGGCGCGCTCAAGTCGCGCGACTACGAGACCGTGTTCGAGGACATCTGCCGCGTCGTGAAGTCGGCGGCGCCGGCCGGCGTCAAGGTGATCCTCGAGACCAGCGCGCTCGATACCGAGCAGAAGATCATCGGCTGCACGCTGTCGAAGCTCGCCGGCGCGGCGTTCGTGAAGACCTCGACCGGCTTCGGCAAAGGCGGCGCGACCGTCGAGGATCTGCAGCTGATGCGGCGGATCGTCGGCGACGACATCGGGGTCAAGGCGTCGGGTGGCGTGCGCACCGCCGAGGACGTGCTCAAGATGGCGCAGGCAGGCGCGAACCGGATCGGCGCCTCGGCGAGCGTCGCGATCGTCACGGGATCGACCGCCGCCGGCGACGGCAAGGCGAAGGGCTACTGAGTGCTGCCGGTCCAGCTGATCCGCAAGAAGCGCGACGGTGGGACGCTCGACGATGACGAGCTCCGCGCGTTCATCGGCTGGGTCACCGACGCCGCGATCCCCGACTACCAGATCGCCGCGATGCTGATGGCGATCTTCTTCCGTGGGCTCGACGATCGCGAGCTCGCGACGTGGGCCGACGCGATGACGCGCTCGGGCGACGTGATCGATCTGTCGCGGATCGCGCGCGCGAAGATCGACAAGCACTCGACCGGCGGCGTTGGCGACAAGATCTCGATCCCGCTCGCGCCGGCGGTCGCGGCCTGCGGCGTCGCCGTGCCGATGGTGTCGGGCCGCGGGCTCGGCCATACCGGGGGCACCCTCGACAAGCTCGAATCGATCCCGGGCTTCCGCGTCGATCTCGCCGTCGAGCAGTTCGCCGAGCTCGTCGATTCGATCGGCGTCTGCCTGATCGGCCAGACCTCGCGGATCGCGCCCGCCGACCAGCGG
>WBZN01002291.1_pt1 | contig 10780 bp, 13 predicted proteins | sample 5204281 | NCBI WGS metagenome assembly WBZN01 (sample SAMN12344347, study PRJNA552823) | activated sludge metagenome | biome: Activated sludge suspended growth; feature: Nitrification reactor; material: Wastewater; isolation source: activated sludge from nitrification reactor of wastewater... | reverse complement strand
TGTCGGTCACAAGACGCTCATGCCCTGGCTCGAAATCGGGAGAAAGCAGATCCTGCATCGGATCGCTGGTGAGCATCGAAAGAATCGGGATCAGGGATGCCACCATTTTCTGGAAGTGCTCCCGGTTATGCTCATAGGTGGAAATGAGGCCATCGATATCCACTGACTGCGCCTCATGTATGGCAATTTCCCTGTAGAACGTAATGTAAGCCTCCAGCTGACGATCTTTGTGGCGCTTGCTAATGGCAGAGGCTCTACTTTCCCAGTCATTCACATGGTTGGTGAAATGAACTTTCAAAGCCCGCAGCAGTAGGCTTTCAGGGCCACCTTCCACATACCGTCTAAGTTGAACGAGATTTGGGCGGTGGCCACTGGCAATCATTCCATTGGTGATGTCGTTTAGCACCTTCCATCCGAAGGCAGTGAAAGGGTCAGCCCCTGTCTCTGAGGGGATCAAGGCGGCTACACGGCTTGCTAGCTCGGTTTTCCGGTTCCAATTGCGCAAAGGATCGATGCAGGCTGATCGATCAGGATGCGCTGGATGGAAATACACAAAGCGATCCCCTGCCCCGCTTGCCTCACAGGCTGCTCGTGCATTCCGTGCCAGGCCGTGATCTCCTTTGGGATCGATGATGATGACTGTCTCACCTCGGAATATGGCTTGGGCGATCAGTAAGTCAAAAAGGCGCGTTTTTCCGACGCGAGTGGTCCCAACGATAAGCGTATGGCCAACCAAATGTGAAAGCTCTGAATACAAGTTTTTTTCAGGAGCAAGGCCATGAATCCAGTAAGCCCCTTCCACTTGTTGAGCTGCCTTGCCAAGTGTTCTGACAACACCGAGAGACATCAGCGTATGTAACTTGTTGGCTTCAATGTCCGTCCATGGGAACCCCTTCCCAAGCCAGAAAGACTGATGGTTATTAGCCAACTGTGTTTGTTTGTCGAGTTCAGGAAGACGGATGAACTCTTTACCGAATAAGCCGAGCCTAGATTCGTTAACCATTCGTCTATAGGCGTGGTATCCACGAAATGCCCCAGCGGAGGCGCAGGCAATGGCAAGTGAAGCGGAAAATTGGTGAAACATCGGCACAGCATTGGAAACCAGAATGATTAGAGCCGAGGCAACAACCCAGACCAGCATCATCCTGGCTTCGAAATTAGGACGCCATGGGACCTCGAAGTCATAGGGGGAAGAAGACATCAACCAAAAGCCGGCAACAACACGTATATCTTATCAAGCCATCTTTTAGCGCCATGCTCCCGTTGCACCATCACTGTTAGCTTGGGATAAAAGGTGCATGACAGCGATTCCAGACCAGATAGCAATTGGCCATTCGCAAGCTGGAATCCAGGTTGAGAGTATCAGAAGCCCCTGAATGGCTATGGACAGAAGCGCAAGTGCTGCGGCAAGTCGACGATTAAGCACCCTGTCATTGATCGACATGGTGATAATGAACCCAATCCAAACCAGGGTGCTAATCAAAGCCAGCCCCAACGGCCTACCCCTGACCAGCTGTTCAGTCATTCCCCCGATAGTGGTAACCATCATGGCAATCCAGACGAATCCGATTGAATCAGGCATCAACTTCCATTCACCTCGGAAGCTTAAGAACCTCCAGCAGTGATGGGCTAATGCCATGATCAGTCCTGATTGTGTGCGTTGCATGTTTTCTTCTTCCATAAATGTGTGGTGCCCCGTTACGTGGGGCGGACGATGCATTCAGTCGTGATGGAGGCACCAGTTTCTGGGCTTTCACAACCTTGCACTGCCGGTGTTGAAACTTGGGCACCGCCGGCTGGCCCCGCGACATCAAGATCGGACTTGGGAATCGTCGTGTTTGATCTGTCCCAACTCATTTTACGGATTCCTGAAAATATGCAACTTTTGAAATCCGCCCAGCCAAGCCATATTTCAACGATGGTTGGCTTGTACTGGTTTATGCGGAGAAGTTATCCACGTGAGATCTGTCTCAAAGGCCAAATCCTTGGTTTGCAAGCCAGACGTAGATTCCCGAAGTCGCACAAAGTTATCCACGTGAAATCGGTCTCATTAGTGAGTGAAATCTGTCCCATGATTACGTGAAATCTGTCTCATCCATCAGGCTGAAAGCCTTATCTGGCATGGCGTAGAGTGATGCCTCAAGTAGTAACAGGTAGTTTTCCTGTAGATTTACAAATAAGAAGACAAACCCGCTTGTGTATAACTACCAAGCAAAGAGCCTGAATAATGAAGCCTATAACGCGGAGAGTTTGGCGCCACCCGTGTGGCGAATGCGTAGCCGGCTGGCCACAACGAGAAGTCCAGCATCCTGAGCTGTGACGTTAGCTTCTGGGTAAAACAACAACGCTTCTTTCAGCCGCTGCAGAAAGCGCTTTTTAAAGTCGAGCAGCCCTCTTGGCGTGTTGCCATAGTCAGAGCCAAACTGAAGCTTTAATGACTGCCAGGGTATGAGGACGCTGGGTCGATTGGTCACTCGAAGCAGAAATATCCGATAAACCAGCCACGCATACACATCCATGGCTAAAGGCGATTTGGATAGCGCTCGCAAGACTCGCATATCAATCGGTACTGGCGACTCCGTAACATTCCGAAAGAACTCACTTGAGAGCTTAAGAGTACTTTCCCACAGCATTCGATCATCTGGTCGATGAGGATCCCAAAGCACGAACGCCTCGTCTGCAATCGGCATGTTCTTCAGCCCGAATTTCCCATGGTTTTGATAGGTAATGGACAGCATTGAAGAAAATAGCTTGAGAGACTGAGCACGAAGTCGTTGGCAGTCCCGGCCATCCGTTCTCATTCCAAGCTTGCGCAGAAACTCGTTCTGACTTTTTCCGAGGCCAAGCATTGGAGATTTAGATTTCACCGCCTCTGTGCATATCCAGGCCAGCAACAGCCTTGGAACCGTGCCAAAAGGCAGGCCAATTCTGGGGTTGGCAATGATGGACAACGATACGGCTCCATTGGTGCGCTCAAAAAATGGTGCACCGGGGTCACTGTGAGGCAATGTAGTCTGGACCAGAGCCTGCCCCATGAAGGCGAGAGATCCAGCATCCACCTCAACATCATTTATTTCGGAAGCCAGGGCGATGAGCTTGCCAACCCGCGATGGTCCCGTCACAACAAAGCTCCAACAGCTTCAGGAAGGAAAACGAAGGCTTGCTTGCTACCAAGCGATGATTGGCTGACGCGCATGCACAATTTTTAACATCGCGGCCAGTCAGGAAGCCTTTGAAAAGCGAATTTTTAGGCCACGTTTCGTCTTCAGATAACAGGCTTGTGATGATCAAAAAACCGAATGATGGATAAGACGAATATGCACCAGTTACTCTAGCGGTTCATAGCATGGCTGATTGGCTTGAGCGGGTGCTCTACGGGTGCACTTGAGTACTTTCTTCATTCGTGGGAAACAACTCCACGAGCAAGTCTATCTATGAAGAAGATCCCCAAGTGCCTTTGCTTGTTTTTTGAAATCTGCTGGTCGACTCTTCTGGAACTTCTGCAGATTGAGCACCTTCCATCGAAGTCCGGGTAAGCTTTCCGCATGCGGGCAATCAAGAAGTGACCAGTCAGGGCTGGCCTCAGCTAGACCTACCAAGAATTTCCGGTGTCGCTCGGATAAACGCGATGCCACATCGGCTCGCAACCTCGTTCTGGCATCCAGCAGCGATTCAAGGCTAGGTGACTCGTCGAACGTCATTCCAACGAAATTATTTGCATAGGTCGCACTGATGTCCTTGTCGTTACCGAAAAGCACCTCGTGCGTCGGACGGTTGTGGCCAGCCAGGTAAATTACGACCGCTTCCATGATGTCAGGTGTCAGATCGCCTTGTTCATAGAGCTTGAGTATGTCGAAAAGATCACGTGGATGCTGGCGATCCAACGCGGCAACAATCTTGCTGCCGTAAAGCTCGGCATCAACCAGAACAGGGGCGTCCACTGTCGTGCTGAACATCTGAGCAGTTTTTGCCGTCAAAGAACGCCTGACCACAGGGAAAATCGTTCCCCGGAATACAACGTTCACTTCAACTTTTACCTGGCTTTGCCCATCATCAATGAATAGCTTTGTTTCGCTCTCTGCGTTGAGCTTGCTGATGCGCACGGACATTCCAAGTTTTTCCAGGCGACCTTGAATCAAGGAAATTTCGTCAGCAATGGCAAGCAGCGCCTCCTCTCTTGAAGGGTCACGCGGCACGAAAACCAGGTCAATATCCACGGAGAGACGGGGCATGTCTTGCACGAAAAGGTTGATCGCCGTACCGCCCTTCATGGCGAAAATCTCATTCCTGAACACGTCAGGCACAACCCTCAGCAAAAGCCGTACAGAATTGATATAGCTCTGGTCAATCATGCGGCAAGCTCAGTAATGTGCCATCCGCCATGCGTCCCATCCAGCGGGATGAACTTCCAACGGAAAGTGGATATTTCTCACGAAGTGAGGTGACATCCAGCACCTCAGTTTCCTTTGCCCAGAGCAGAAATAAGCGAACTGTTTTGACGCTGGTGCAATGGGACAGGAGTTCTCCCATGACTTCAAACCTAAGACCACGAAGACTTTCAAAAAGGTTACGGGCCTCTTCCAGGTCTTGTGTTTTTCCAACCTCATACAACATTTCCAGCACAGCACGCTCGGGTTCTGATACTTGAACGCCTTCCAAAAATCCGAGTGGCGTACCTACCCGGTTAGGCAAATCATCAAATGAAAATAATGATGTAAATCTGTAGGTTGCTGGATATTCCTCAACAAACCATTTAGGTAATTTCGCCCGCTTATCTTCCCCCCACAGAGTCAGATGCTCACGTGCAGTCACGTTGTGCCGCACGCCATGCCATGCCAGCGCTGTTTTTCCTGCCACGTGCAGCCCTTTGATTTGCTCTTGGAGGAATAGCAGGCATTGATCGCGATTAAGCGTGTCACCGGCAAAGGCATACACACCCTGTGCAAGTCGCCTTAACCAGCCGCTACGAGCGTACTTAGCTGCAAGGAAGGCGGAAACCCCTTGCTCTTCAAGCATAGCCAAATCCATCGGTCGTCCACGTGGCGCAGACACCTGAAGGCTCTTGATTAAGGAATGACGGAGATTTGAACTCATAGTGCAATATTACGTCCGCTTTCGCATCGTCGCAAGAAAATATGCGGAGAAATGCCAAATTATTTAACCATGAGTTAAATATTACGTAATATTCTAATCGTTTGCAGAAGCCGTAAAACGAATAAGTTGACCAAGCAAAGAGAACGAAATCAGGCTGTGACTTCGATCTGAACCCACTTCATGATAGCCCCATGATCGGTCTCCACGGATCTAGCAACAAGCAAAATTGGACCATTAGGAGACAACGTTACCGCGTCTCTGTTGACTATCGCATCTGCCCATCCGCCATGAAGGCCAAGCTCCTTCTCACGCTCAGATTCTTCAATTCGCTGGCAAACCTCTTCCAAGGAAATCTCGGTCAAGGTAATGGCGGTCGTTAGCGAGGAAAGTATTCCTAGGTCAAACTGGTCACTCAATAAGTAGCGAGGGGTCATAGTGAAGACGCCTCCCCTACTGGGATCTCATGGTTGAGCGAATCCATAAACCGCTCAAGGCGACCAAGCGTAACAAGCATATCGGAAATGTAGTGCGCCTGACGGCGATACTGGCTGGCTTCTGCCTCGACTTCGGCCACAAGTGCGTTATCCCAACCCAATGTATGCCGAAATAAGTCATCCAGGTTATATGAGAATACTTGCGCATCCCGACGACGGCTTTTGTTGCGCTTATGTATGTATTTCCGGCGCAGCTTGCGATCCTTTTCTAGCTTTCCATACCAGCTGATTGAATACCACTCGATGGCAATCGCATTGCCACGCATGCGAACTCGGAATTGGAGTGTGTTCTTCTGGTTCCAGTCCTTGCTCTTGTTAGCATCCATGACTTCCTGCAGGTAGCGGTTCCCAAGATCTTTGGCGTTCTCGAATACATCGTTAAGCTGCCCCTTGAGTGATGTTTTGACTTCCATAATCCAGTTATTCATGTGTAGTTCGTACCACCTATTAAAGATCAGGATTTGTCAGCTACTTAATCCTTTTGAACAATGAACCTGCTGCCAATCGGTGCCGAATTGTCATAACCGTATCGATTGCCGATATTAAATTAATCCTAATTTGTTGTTTTTTAATGATTGTCCAGGCTATAGCAGCAGCGATGGCAACATTAATTCGACATAAGGCAGCACTGATAGCAATCCATTTGAGATAAGGATTCATAGGTGCCATCGTAAATACCAAGACTGTGTCTATACGCTCGAAATGCGTCCTTTTTGGTCATATTTCGAACTCCCAAGCATCCACTGGACCAATAGGATCAGGTGCACTGGCGGTGCACGCAAAGTTATAAATCGATGGGAAGGCCGACGATGGCTTTACAGGTTTCCTGAAGTGCAGCTACCAGCATTCGCGGCCCAATCCCGGGAGCGATAGTTAATGAAGTGCAAACTGGAGAGAACCTGAGATGAATGTTCTAGGTATTGATATTGGCTATTCAAACCTTAAGCTGGCTTACGGACAGCAGGGTAGCGAACCAAAAGTTCTGTTGCGACCGGCTGGTGCTGCGCCGGCTGATCGCATGGGAGAGAAAATTAGCGGTAATAGTGAAGAGGATTTCCTGCGTGTGTTGGTAAATGGAGCGCCATTTGTGGCTGGCTTCTCACCTGACCGAGCTGAGCTATGGAGTAGAGAGCTACATGAGGATTACACATCGACGGACTCTTACCGCGCCCTCTTCCATACTGGCCTTTTACTGTCGGAGCTTGAGCAGATCGACCTTGTTGTGACTGGCTTACCGGTAAACCAGTACCTTAACCAAGAGTTTCGAGATCGCCTGTCTGAACAAATGAAGGGGGAGCACCAAGTCACTCCACGCAGGAAAATTGCGGTTAACAAGGTGAAAGTCGTGCCGCAACCAGTCGGCGGGTTCGTAGACCACGTATGGAGCTTACCTGACGCAGCAGAAATTGAAGACAGTCGAGTGCTGGTAGTTGATCCTGGATTTTTTTCTGTTGATTGGGTTTTGATTAGTAACGGAGAGTTGCGGCGGCAGTCCTGTGGCACAAGCCTGGAGGCCTCCTCTGTCGTCCTTGATGAAGCAGTCAGGCTGATTGCTGATGATTTCGGAGGAAATGTTGGGAGAGAACGACTTGAGCACGCCATTCGAAACGGTCATGCGCATGTTCGCCTATTTGGAGAAAGGGTTGAAGTCGAGCCATACCTTAAAAAGGCGGCTGCCAAAGTTGGTCCAATCGTAACAACGAGGTTGCGGGAGTCTTTGCGTAAGGAAAACGCCAGTGCAGACATGGTGCTTCTTGTCGGTGGAGGCGCTGGTTTTTTCGAAGCTGCGGTCAGAGATACATTTCCACAACTCAAAGTGACAATTCCAGATTCCCCAGTTTTTGCGAATGCTCGTGGCTTCTGGCGCATGGGGGGATGAAATGACAGCCCTTAGGATTGTTGTGAAAATCCCGGCCGGGACATATCCAGAGTTATGTGCAGCGTTGTCTCAGGTCAGTCCCCGTGAGCGAGCTGAACGGATGCGATTGCTGGCCATGATAGGCCTTATGGGCATAGGCGATACCGGGCATCGAATATCGCATGCCAGCGTGAACGACATTTCGATCGAAGAGCAATCTGCAAAGCTTTCAGATCATTCAGCTGCATCAAGGCTGATACAAAAGCTAAGCTCAGGCCTTCAGGACTAGATAGAACTCCTCAACTTCGCTTGCTTAGTGCGCAGAAAGGACATGATCTGGCATGTGATTCGTTTGGCTCGTAAATAAACATGGTCTGGCAGCGATAACATCGCTGCCAACCAACGATCTTGGCTCTCACATCTCTGATCGCATACCAAGCTGCATTGATATCTAGATTGTTGTTTCCTATCCGACAGTGCATCTTCCAGACACGCAACAGCATAGCCGCTGTAATTGATTTGCCATCGCCGTCATCGACTCGGTTGTAGATGGCTACAAAACTCGAGAGGTTAGCCAGGATCATGGCATCGCAGATAAAAGATCTGACTGATTCTGGCAGCTTGCCGTTGGGCGGTCTTTCATTATGAAGCTGCCGCCAACGAAGCCGCAGTGGCTTGGAATGGATATTGGTCAGGTAATGGACAATGGGCACCCTAAGCCCTAATCGAATCAGCTCATGGGCAACACGGCTATTTTCCAGCTCCTCAGGGGAAAGTAGCGCCGGCACGGCCATTACCTAACAGTGTTGCCTCGGCGTATGAGCTTTTAGCATTTCGGGGCATCTGTATTAGTCGGTTCAAGGCCGGGTCCGTCAATCGGATGGTGTAAAGAGAGACGCCTATTGTTTCGGCTAGCTCATCAATTTCATCCATATCTAGAGAGGCGATCCTGTCGATCACTGAACGAGGCAAGCCAGTCATTAATTCGGCAGCAGTTCCATCCATGGCTAACTGACGAGTGAGTAACAGGAACTGCCGGTTAATTTTTAGTATGTCGCGCTTTTCCATAATCTTTAGTAATTTATTGTGGTAACTACTACGCATTTTATATTACAATAAACACAACAAACAACATCGTAACGAATAAATTATGATTAATTCTGATGCGCTATCAAAATCAAGTAACAGCCCTGTTGCGGAAATCCTTGAGGCCCTGATGAGCAAGCACCGGTTAAATCAAACCGAGCTGTCCAATCTTTCTGGTGTTTCGCAACCGGCTATTAATCGCATCCTCAATGAGCGCTCCAAGGCGAAGGCACCCAGAAAGGAAACACTCCAGAAAATTGCGGGCGTACTTGGTGTGACACCTGGGCAATTAACTGGTCAGGAGCCACTACCCAGCCGAATGATGGCGTATGGGGCCGTGCCGGTAATGAATTGGGAAAATCTGGCGAATAGCGCCACTGGTCAACAAAACGACTGGATGGCTTGCCCTGTAGCTCACAGCGGGTTGACGTTCGTTCTGCCAGTTCTCGGCGAGGCAATGTCCGGGGATGACGGCTACTATGAGGGCGAGATCATTTTCGTTGATCCTGGCGTAGCACCTAGCCACGGGAAGGATGCAGTTTTAGTCACCGGCCAAACCGCACTCTTGAGAAGGATGATAATCACTCAGGAAGGTCGATTTCTTAAGGCAGTGAACCCCAATTGGCCTAACCCCATCATGTCACTACCAGAGGATGCCATTATCTGTGGCACTGTGGTGTTTTCAGGTCGCGTTCGGTGATGGATGGATCAGCTAGCAACGGCGACAGGTAATTCTGTCCAGCGCGTCGTATATGCCGGCGATTTATTATCTGATTTCATTTTCCATCGCTGAAGAAAACCGTCACTTGCCAGCTGCAGCATTTGCTTTCCCATCTTGCGGTTGACCGCATCCAGAACCTCCATTCTTGCGGTTAACCTAGATCTGCTTTCTCGGCTGAACATGTCTAGCTGCAATGCATGTGCGGGCACAATTTCAGCCAATGTGACGCCAGCCTTCTGGTATTCGTAGCCAGGTCGATAGATACGCGTCAATCCCCATAGCGCCACCCTTACCAAGGTCATGGTGTCATCGGTTGCCTGTGGTAGTGGAATGGTGATTCCCTGGCTGTATTGTGGGTGGCCTTCCCGGTGAGGGTTGGTACGGATATAGATGTAAATGGATCCCGCGACAGATTGCTGTTGCCGTAACTTCACTGCAGCACGGCTGACATACTGGCTAACGGCCTCCGCCAGCTCGTCACGATTCGTGATGTAAACGCCAAAGCTGCGTGAACTCATGATTTGCTGCTTATCTGGAATCGCATCTTCAAGATCAAGGCAAGCAATCCCGTTCAGTTCCCGAACCGTCCTTTCAAGTACCACACTGAAACGGTCACGGATCATAGTCGGATCTGCCTGGCGCAAGGCCTGTACGGTATGAATGCCCAGTCCTTGCAAGCCTTCAGTGATCTTGCGCCCTACTCCCCATACTTCTCCAACAGCAATGTGCGACAACCAACGATTTAATTCTTCAGAGGTCATGGCATTCAGATTACAAACACTGCTGAACTGCGGGTTTTTCTTGGCAATGTGATTAGCCAGTTTGGCCAATGTCTTGGTTGGCCCGATCCCAACGCAGACAGGTAGACCTGTCCATTGCTTTACCCGATGCCTGATTTGTTGCCCATAATGAATCAAGTCGCGCGCTTTAAATTCGGTCAAATCGAGGAAGCATTCATCGATTGAGTAAACCTCCTGGTCAGGGCTGAAGTCCCTAAGAATGCGCATAACCCGGTTGCTCATATTGGCGTACAGGGTGTAATTGCTGGAAAAAGCGATGATTCCGTGCTTTGAAGCGAGCTCCTTGATTTGGAACCATGGTTGGCCCATTTTGACGCCAAGGGCTTTGACTTCGTTTGAGCGGGCGACCGCACAGCCGTCATTATTTGAGAGCACTACAACCGGCTTACCTTCCAATGACGGATTGAACGCCCGTTCGCAGCTGACGTAGAAGTTATTGCAATCAACCAGTGCGATAGAACGCATTTATTTGACCGGATGGATGCTGGAGGTTACGACTCCGAAAATAACGAGCTCCTGGCCATCTTGGAGCAAGATTGGGCTAAAACCAGGGTGTTCGGCCTCCAGCCGAGTCATCCCGTTTTGCATATAAAGCCGCTTGACCGTGAGCTGTCCATCTACGGCAGCCACTACGACATGATCGTGTTTGGGCGTGATAGACCGATCTACCACGATGGTGTCACCGTCAAATATTCCGGCGCCAGTCATGGAGTCACCTTCGACCGTC
>WBZN01002290.1_pt1 | contig 10784 bp, 8 predicted proteins | sample 5204281 | NCBI WGS metagenome assembly WBZN01 (sample SAMN12344347, study PRJNA552823) | activated sludge metagenome | biome: Activated sludge suspended growth; feature: Nitrification reactor; material: Wastewater; isolation source: activated sludge from nitrification reactor of wastewater treatment... | reverse complement strand
AGAAGCTTCTGTATAAGTTACGCCATGTCGTGACGGCGCAGTCGGTCGCCCAGGACCGCCGCGACACGGAACTGAAAAAGCTCAATGAGGTCGTCGCGAAGCTCACGGCGCCGGCCAACCGTGTGGGACTGCTCGTGGAGGTTCCGGCGGAGGGCGTGGCGCGCATCGTGGTGGGCGGGGCGGAATATTACGCCAACATCGACCCACGGCTTCCGGCCGGGGACCTCAAGATCGGGACGCAGATCCTGGTCAACGAAGCCTATACCGTGATCAAGGCCTTGGGTTACGACCGCAATGGGCCGGTACTGAAGGTTGCGGAGATTTTGCCGGACGGGCGTATCCGGTTTGAACAGGATATGGGCCGGCAGGCGTTGATTCTGCAGCGGTCCAGTGATTTGCTGGGCACGGACCTCAAGGCCGGCGATGAAGTCCGCATTGAACCCACCCACCGGATTGCGATTGAAAAGTTTGAAAACCGTCAGGCTCGGACACATCTCTTGGATGAAGTGCCGAGTGTCACCTGGGGGCAGATCGGGGGGCAGCATCAGGCGATCGAGGCCATCCGCAAGGCGATCGAATATCCCTTGCTCCATGCCGACACGTTTGCGAAATATCAATTCACGCAGCCGAAAGGGTTCTTGCTGTATGGCCCGCCGGGCTGCGGTAAGACCTTGATCGGCCAGGCGGCGGCGGCGAGTTTGTCGCAACTCGTCCGGGAGTCGCAGGGACAGTCCGTCTCAGACGGGCGGACCCACAATCCGCCGGTGACGAGCGGCGCCTTCCTTCATATCAAGGGGCCGGAAATTTTAAACATGTGGCTCGGTGAGTCTGAGCGGATCGTGCGGGATCTGTTTGCGAAAGCACGCGCCAGGCGCAAGGAAGGGGCCTTGCCGTTCATTTTTATCGATGAAGCGGAGTCGGTGTTGGGGACCAGGCGTTCGATGCGGTCGTTCAACATCAACAATACGTTGGTGCCGATGTTCTGCGCTGAAATGGACGGTATCGAGTCGCTGCAGGATGTGGTGATTATTCTGGCCTCCAACCGGCCGGATCTGATCGATCCCGCGGTGCTACGGCCGGGCCGGATCGATCGCAAGATCAAAGTGGCGCGTCCGGATCGTGAGGCCGCCGTGGAGATTCTGTCCGTGTATCTCACGCCTGAGCTCCCGCTCGATCGCGATTGGTTGGAGCACCACAATCAGGATCATGGAACGGCACGTCTCGCCCTCATCGATCAGGTGGTCGATAGCCTGTTTTCGAGAACCGACCAGAACCGCGTCCTGTCCATTCGTCTGCGAAACGGGCAGAACAAGGTGCTGTACCGCGGCGATCTTGTCAGCGGGGCCATCCTGTCCTCTATCGTCCAGCGGGCGAAGGAACAGGCGATTGAGCGGGCGGTGGCGCAGACCGGCGCGGCGGCCGGCGACGGGATTCGCCCGCAAGACCTGCTTGATGCCGTGCAGGAGGAATATCGGGAAGGGGACATGTTGCCGCCTGACGATGCGGCGGAAGAATGGTTGAAGCTGCTGGATCATCATCCTGAGCAGGTGGTCGGTGTCTCGTCGTTCCGCCGCGGAAGACCGACGGAAGAACGATTGGTCAACCAGATTATTTGATCGCATAGAATGTGAGGGCGAATGGCAAAAGGCGGGCATGTGTTCCGCCTGACGCCTGATGGATTATGCATCTCTTCGGCATTGAAACGGAGTATGGCATCACCAGGGAGGATCTCGATGCGGTCGATCCGGTCGAGGAATCGATGGAGTTGGTGCGCGCTCATCTGACCGGCGAGTTCGAACGGCGATGGGATTATCGGGGCGAAGATCCCCATGAAGATGCCCGCGGCTTCCGTGTTTCCGGTCTGCAACAGGATAAGGAGGAAGACGACTTTGCCACGGTCGATGCCCATCGTCCGTATTCCTTCCATGAGATGAAAAGCGATCTGGTTCTGCCGAACGGCGCACGGTTTTACAATGACCATACGCATCCCGAATATTCGACCCCGGAATGCCGGACGCTCAAAGATCTCTTGGCGCATGACCGCGCAGGGGAGCGCGTCGCGCAACGTGCGGCGGATCGCCGGAATCAGCGGCTGGGCGGCGCGTATGTGCAACTGTATAAGAATAATACCGACTTTCACGGTCACAGCTATGGCTGTCACGACAACTATCTCGTCGCGCGCGCGATACCCTTTCCGCAGTTGACACGGGGCCTCTTGCCGTTCCTGGTGACCCGTCAGGTGTTTGCCGGAGCCGGGAAGGTGGGCATGGAAGCGCAGGAGTCCGGCTTTGTTCCCGGTCCCTTCCAACTCTCGCAGCGGGCAGATTTTATGGAGGCGGAGCTGGGCGTGGACACGATGCACAACCGGCCCATTCTCAATACGCGCGATGAGCCTCATGCCGACCGGAAGAAGTATCGGCGGCTGCATTTGATTGTGGGCGATGCCAATTTCTGCGAGTACGCCACGGCGCTCAAAGTCGGGACCACCAGATTGGTGTTGGATGTGCTTCAGCACGGCGCCGCTCCGCAGATGGAGCTGGAGCAGTCGGTGGCCGCGATCAAGCAGCTCTCGCGCGACCTCGATCTGAACACGACGGTGCGGTTGAAAGATGGACGGACGATGTCCGGCCTGGCTATTCAGCAAGAGTACTGGAACGCAGCGAGCCGGGTTTGCGGGGGGAGCGATCCCGATGCCGATTGGGTTCTCCGTGAATGGCACGACACCCTGCAGTGCCTCGGCGGAGATCGCACACCACTCGTCGGCAAGCTGGATTGGGTAACGAAACAGTGGTTGCTGGAAACCTTCATGCGCGAGGAACAGCTCGCGTGGGAGGATCCCTGGCTCGTCAGCCTGGATTTGGAATACCATAACCTCAATCCTGACCGTGGATTGTTTCTCGGGCTCGAAGCCGAAGGGAAGACGTGGCGCATGACGGCCGAGCGCGACATCGCGCAGGCGCTCTCAGCCGGTCCGTCTGACACTCGCGGAGGATTGCGCGGGTTGTGTGTCAGGCGGTTTTCCGAACAGATCACGGGAATGCAGTGGGAGCGAGTCCAGTTCTCCGGCGGGTTGCGCGGCCGTACCTTGGAGATGGGCGATCTCTTCGAGCCGGAGGCCGTGCAGGCTTGTGCCGCGTTGCTCGAAAGCGCCGCGTCGCCGGCTGATGCCTTGGCTGCGTGGGCACAACGAAAGGATGCACAATGATGCGATATACAGTGATGCCGGAACGTCGTGAAGCCCCGGGCGATCCGATGCCGAAACCGACAGGCCCCTCGGAAGAGGGCGGCGGCCCTCGGCGGCCGGACACAGGTTCGCCGGACAAGGATAATCTGATGAAACGGATGCGAAAGGTCGATCCCAAGCAGGCAGAGCGGTATCGGCAGCGCACGGGACAATAAACGTGAACGGTACATAGTGACACGCAAACGGTTGCGAGTGTGAAGATTGAAGACATTGTCCGTCGACCGTGACGGTATACGTTTCATGCCTAATGAGGTGGCAATGGGGATGCAAGGAGATTTCTTTCAGCTGTTGAAAGAGCAGGGGTACCAGTTCGGCAATCCTGCGGCGGCTGCGGCGGGAATGGATATTCCGAACGCCACCACCATTCTCGCGCTGAAGTATCGTGACGGGGTGTTGGTCGCGGGTGATCGCCGGGCGACCGCCGGGAATACGGTGATGTACGATCGCACTGACAAGGTGTTGGAGATCGATCGCCACAGTGTGATGGCCATTGCCGGTGTGCCGGCTACCGCGTATGAGATGGTACGGGTGCTGGCGCATTCGTTCAAATACTACCGACGCACGCAGCTGCAGGAGCTGAGTTTTGAAGGGAAGCTTCGCGCGGTGTCGAAGTTGCTCAAAGAGAACGTACCGGCAGCGTTGGCTGGAACGGGGGCCGTCGTGCCGGTCTTTGCCGGGTATGACCATGAGCAGGAGGCCGCGAAGATTTATTTCTACGACATTCTCGGCGCCGAGTTCGAAGCGGTGGAGTATGCCGTGTCCGGTTCCGGCTCGCCCACAATCCGGGGCATCCTCCATTATGTGAATACCTGGGGGCCTCAACCGCTCGCGGCGTTACCTGAAGAACAGGCCACCGTGCAAGCCTTGCGATTGCTCTCTAGTGCTGCTGAATTCGATTCGGCGACCGGCGGCGTGAATCGTGAGCTGAATCTCTATCCTGTCGTCAAGCTCATTACCGCAGCAGGCGTGCAGACCATTGCGGATGGCCAATTGAAACAATTATACGAGCGCGAGGTCGTTCGGGGGCTCTAGGCCAGAATGATGCGCTGCCGGCCGACGAGCGTGCGGGCCCTATGATTAGGATGAAGGTGACGCGTTATGTATGAAGAACCCTATCGGTGGATCGAGGCGGTCGGCAATCGGCGTCAGTATCTTGATGAACAATTTACGATGGGCGCGCCGGTCGTGGCGTTGGCCTATGCCGACGGCATCGTGATGCTCACTGTGAGCCGCGGCACGCCCAAGCTCTATGAAATCTATGATCGCATTGCGCTCGGTGGAATGGGACATCCGGCCGATCTGGAGAAATTGCGGTTCTCACTGTTGGAAATGGCCCATGTCGAAGGGTTCAACCGATCGCCGTCGGATGTCACGGGCGCAAGGCTGATGAAGTATGGGTTGGCGCCGACCATCAAGCAGGCCTTTGAAGAGATTTATAAAGCGCCCTTCATCGCCAAAATTCTGCTGGCCGAATTGGGGATGAAGCCGGAGCGAGATCTCCTCCTCACCATCAACTATGATGGAAATTTTGAAGAGAGACGGGGGTGGGCCACGCTTGGCGCGACGTCTGCCGTTCAACGTCAGATGGGACGGTATATCGACTCGCAGCCTGGATATGCCCAAGCCTCATTGGTGCAGGCCATTGAAATTGCCCTCTGCGCTTGGGCAGTGGGAAATCTGGCGCAAACCTCGTCCGGAGGATCCGAGGGCGAATCCTCGTCTGCCGCTGAGCCGGGAGAAACACCGGAGGCAGAAGCCTTGCCGGAGAAAGCGACCCTGCTGGCTCATGTGCGAAAGACCGTCGCCGAGAAATCTCTCGAATGCGTTTTGCTGGAACGAAATGGCCACGGGTCGTCAAAATACCGGGCCCTTCGCGCAGACGAATTAGGCGGGATGCTGCCGCCGGCCGTTCAGGCGGCACCTTCTCGTTGACATGGTGTCGTCACACTGCCGAACGGCAATGGGCGCCCCCGTGAGTACCACGTCCGAGACCGTTCTCGACAGCCGGGTGACATGCTGAATCGTATCTTCGGGCTCGAAACGGAATACGGCCTCCTGGTCAACCAGGACCGGCCTGACCATTCGCCTTCCTGGGTCGCCCAGCGTATCCGGGATCACATTTTTCATGTCGCTCGGCGAGGGGTGCTCGATCTTCACCATCGTGGACACGATGAGCCACCCGGCAACGGGGGGTTTTTGACAAATGCCGGGCGCATCTACATCGACATGGGCCATCTGGAGTACGCGTCGCCTGAATGCACCACACTGGCCGATCTCGTCGCCTCGGACCGCGCCGGGGACCGGCTTATTCAACAGACCGTGACAGCGCTGGGACTGGAGGACACGGTCTCGCTCATTAAGAACAATATCGATCACGAAACCGACGCGACGTTCGGTTCGCATGAAAATTATCTCGTCACACGCCAGTTCCCATTTTCCAGGCGTGGTCTTGGCCCGCTGGTGACCTTCCTGGTCACCCGGCAGGTGTTTACCGGCGCGGGGCGGATCGGGTGTGCCGGTGATCCCAATGAATGGGTGCAGATCGGCGGGCTCATCTTGCATCGGCCCGGGCTACGGGATGCGCTGGATCGGTCCATCGTTCCGTTTCAGATCTCGCAGCGGGCCGATTACATCGTGAATGACTTCTTCGAGTGGGTGCAGCACAACCGGGCGATCGTCAATACGCGCGATGAGCCGTTGGCCGACCCCAATCAATACCGCCGCATCCATCTCCTGTGCGGGGATTCGAACATGGCCGAATATGCCACCGCACTGAAGATGGGAACGACAGGGTTGGTCCTGCAACTGATCGAGGCAGGCCAGGCTCCTCGTGGATTGAGTATCAGCGAGCCGGTTGAGGCGTTGCAGGACATTTCACGGGACCCGGATCGCCAGTGGATTGTCCGGCTGGAATCCGGGCAATCAATTTCTGCGCTCGATATTCAAGAGCAGTTTCTTGCCGCCGCACAGCGCCATTGCAAAGGGCAGGACGAAGAGACGGATTGGGTACTGGAGCAATGGGAGTCGGTGTTGACCGACTTGCGGAACGGTTATGAAAAACTGGTGGGGCGGATCGACTGGGCCTCAAAACTCTGGTTGCTGGAAACCTATCGCGAAGCGGAGCAGCTGGCATGGGACGATCCCATGCTGAAAAGTCTCGATCTGGAATACCACAACCTGCATCCTGAGCGCGGCCTGTGCTACGGCATTGAAGAGGAGGGGCGCGGGCCTCGCCTGACGACGGACAAGGGCGTTCAATTAGCGCAGGACCATCCCCCACGCAATACGCGGGCCTTTGGCCGAGGTGAATTGGTCCGGCATCTGCTGGCGTCCACCGCGACGTCATCGGAGGCAGATGTCGCGCATAGTTTTGGTGACCATGCCTCCTGTGAATACATCATCAACTGGTCCAATTTTAAGTTGCGTGATACCGAGCCGTTTTTTATGGCCGACCCCTTCAAGACGTATGCGCAGGACGTGCGAAGTCATCTCAGTGGACGATAGTTTTCGCCTACCGTTTCCATCCCATTCGCTCCAGCGCGCCTTTGGAGACGTCGAACGCAAAGCGCAGTTGCACCGCAACGTACTTTTGGACCAGCCCGGACTGATCCAGCGGCCGATCTTCTTCGCGGTAGAAGGCTAGCTCCATATCCTGCCAGCGCACGGCAATCCCCACGATCCAGTCGAGTTCAGAAGGAGTGAGAGGCTGACTCGCCTCCCGGTCGGTGAAGAAATTCATGTCGCCATACAGCACGACTTTGTTCTTATACAGGTCCAGGTCTGCGTGGGCGACATACCGGAACAAGGCGCGGCCGGTATTGTTGGGCCGTGCGAAGTACTGGCTATTGTGGAACAGCCAGCCTGCGCCGGCGTAGGCGGTGAAATTTTGGTGAGGGAACGTGCGCCGCCACCACGTGGAATCCTGGATGGCTTGAAAACGTGCCGTCACGAGGGCGTCGGCATAGGCCTGCTTTAAACCCCGGCGATCGAGTGGCGCATCCCGTTCATACTGCAGACGCCAATTAAACCGGTCGAGAACGCCGGTGAATGCAAAGGTGCCGTCCCATTCTGACAGTTTGATCCACCCGTCGGTTCGATCCGAGAAAAAATTCTGATCGGTATAGAACGTGAGGTATTGTTTGTAGAGGTCCGTTTCCAAATGCAGCATGTGGCGCATGCCGACGAGACCGGTATTGTCAGGGCGGGCGGCAAAGGTCGGGTTCTTCACAAATGCGCCTGTGAGGAAGTATCCGCCGAAGAGTGTTTCCTCTTCTTCTCGTGCTTCGTGCTCCGGTTCGTCCATGGATGGAAGCGGACGGCCATATTTTTCAAGCCCATAGGCGGGTGGGATCCAGCCAGCCAGGACCTGCAGGCATCCGGCTAGCAACATCAGGCCCAGGATCTGCCGACCATTGGCGCGCCGGGTCTTCATTCCTGGCAATTCGCGAAGATTTCTTCGCAATCGTTGGACGCATCCACGGAGCTGGGCACAAAATGATACCGGACTTGTTGGACCCGGTGGGCTTGGAGAATCACGGTCGCCCAACAGCCATGATGGACGGTCGGCCTGCTTCCCTTCGACGACACCATGGATTCTTCCAGGAGCGGCGCCTCTCTGTAATAGCGGAGCATGGTGACCGAGTTGTCTTCTCGCCTCTGTAGCGGATTTCCGGCGCAGGCGAGTACCTGTTGGAGGGTTTTTCCCTGGAGGGCCTGCTGATGAGGATACCCCTCAGTGATGGGCGGGGCGCTCTGGCAGCCAAGCACGAACCCCGCCAGGAGCGTGCACCGCAAACCATTGTACAGTCGGAGATAAGCCGGGCGCATGATGAGTACCACCGCATCAGATTCAGGCTCTGTGGGTAGCATACCTGGTTTGTTCAAAGCAACCGATCAGGCGTCGTTGGTCACTGAGGCCGCCTTTTCACCCCAATGGTGTATCCGGCGGCTATCGGATGGATGCCGGGCCTGTCAGGACGTGAGAAGAAGCGTGGATCATTCCCCGGCGGAGGCTCGGACGGTCGCGCCGAATATCATGCGAATCCGGTGGGCTCTCAGAACTACGTATGTGCCCTGCCTGCGCGTCAGTATCATGACGGTCGTCAGCGCTCTGACTGGTCCCGACAGATCGATGGGGCGGCGGGCGTCATTCCTGGGGGACAGTTAGCCCTGACGCTATCAACTAAGTTATTTCTTGTAGGGCGGGACATCTTTTTCGACTGATGAGTTGACAATTATGTCTAATTCCCTAGAATAAGCTTCGAATCTAAGACAGGTTAGCTAGTCGCTGTGTGCCTACACTGAGGCTGTGCGTGCCGCTTATCCTTCCCCGTTTTGATCCTCCGACATCCTCCCGCGGTTTTGGAATCGTTCGTGCGCTTGCAAGAGTCCAGCCTCGCCCGGAGCTCGACGCATGACGGGGCGAGATGGCCACAGGTTGTTCACCACGATGCTGCGGCCAGACCGGCACCTGGACTCAAACTTGCGGGAGGAAATGTATGTCGTCTCACATCATTGCGCATAATGTGACGCCGCTGTTACCGGTTCGACGGGGGCATGAGGATAGCCCGAACGCTTCCGTGGTCGAGAGAAAGAAAACGAACGACGCCTGGTCGCTCTCCCTTGCGGAACGGCGGGCTTCCCGTCGTCTTGCTCTTCGCCTCTCCACTCAGCTGTTCTTTCAGGGCCATACATGGAACGGCGTCACTCAGAGCATCAGTTTGGGCGGCCTCTCGATGGACTTTGTTTCGGACATTCCGGCCATGCTGAATCAGCGCATGATGTTGAGTTTCAACCCGGATGAGGGCGCGTTGGACAGCATCGGGATCGTCTGCGGCATTCGCTCGTCCGAGGATGTGCCCGCGTCTGGTCGCAGTCACACCGCGGTGACACTGGCCATTCAATTCGTGCGTTTGAGTGCCGCGGACGAACTGGTGGTGGCGTCGCTCCTCAGTGAAGGGCGCACCCCGTCAAGACAGCTGCGTCTGACGGCCGCCTTGGTCGTGCAGGAAGGTGAAGAGTCGCTCATCGACGCCGGTTCGCAGCAGACGGTCAGTGCGCCGCCGGCGGTCATGCAGCTGGTACGAGGGCCCGAGCGACCGCGGCGGGAGCGACGGCGTCAGCAGCGGGTCGTGGTCGGATTGAGCACTGAAGTGAGTCTCCGGACTCGTACGGGTGGCCGACCGTTGTCCGCCGCCATGACGACGGACTTGTCGGCCAATGGCGCCTGCGTCCAACTGTCGGCTGAAGACAATCTATTGGGCTCGGAACTCGAATTGCGATGGTTGTCCTCGACGCCGCTCCAGGGATCGCTCCCCGTCCCCATCCTCCCAACAGTCTGTTCGATCGTGGGCGAAGTCGTGTGGACCAGACCGGCTGCGCCTGATACCCGCCCCGGTTGCGTTCCCGTGGCAGGGCGGACTGTACTGGCGGGCGTGCGGTTTCTTCCCGTTGCGAAGGAAGCTGAAGATATCATCGAACATCTGCTGGGACAGGTGCAGGCCCCGAGCGTCGAGGCCAAGACCGGAGGTGCGGCCGTCAGTACCGAGTTCTCAGAATGTTTCCGGCCGTCCGGCCTCCGGATCGTTATTTGCCATGACCGCCCGCGAGGCGACCTGGCGGCCGATGCCCCGATTGTGGTGTTGGCGCCCGGATATGGAGAGAGCAAGCGCGATTATGTGGCCTTAGCCTATTATCTGGCGGGCAATGGGTTCCACGTTGTCCGCTACGACAATGTGAACCACGTCGGAGAGAGCGACGGTCTGGTGACTCAATTCCGCCTGGAGGACATGGAGTCCGATCTCGAAACCGTGCTCGACCATGTCGCCGGCCAATGGCCGGGCCGCCCGATCGGCCTCGTGGCTACGAGTCTGGCCGGCCGCGTCGCATTGAAGGTCGTCGGCAAGGTGTCGCATGTGCGACTGCTGATGTTGATCAACGGGATTATGGACGTCCGGCATACTCTGCAGGCCGTGCATCAAGAAGATTTGATCGGGGAGCATCTGGCGGGCGTGCACAAGGGCGTGGTGAATATCATGGGGCTCACCATCGATGCGGATCGTTGGTTGGCGCATGCGGTGGAGGGGGAGTATGCCGATCTGTTGACGACCCAGCGCGATGCCGCGCGTCTTCGAACTCCGGTCGTGCTGTTTCACGCTGAGCAGGACGCCTGGGTTGACCCTGCCTCCATTGAGCGCGTGACTGAGGCGATCGGCCCGTATGTGCGCCATTCCTTCGTCGTGCCTGGCGCATTACATCGGCTGCAGGAGAGTCCACGGAAAGCCCGCGCGGTGTACCGGCAAATTGCCGCCTGTTGCCAGCAGGAGCTTTGGCCCGCACGGCGTCAGGAACGGATGGTCGAACCGTCCCATCGTGAAATCGGCATGCAAAACCGACTTGAGCGCGAACGGAGCAAGAAGCGGCAGTCGATGGGAAAATCGGATCACGTGGCGTTTTGGCAGGAGTATTTGCAGAATTTTCAGACGATTCCCAATGTGGCCGATTTCTGGCGCCTCATGGATCATCTGTATCGATTAATGGG
>WBZN01002289.1_pt1 | contig 10785 bp, 8 predicted proteins | sample 5204281 | NCBI WGS metagenome assembly WBZN01 (sample SAMN12344347, study PRJNA552823) | activated sludge metagenome | biome: Activated sludge suspended growth; feature: Nitrification reactor; material: Wastewater; isolation source: activated sludge from nitrification reactor of wastewater treatment... | reverse complement strand
ACGGCGCCCTGTCGATACAGTCGCTCGTAAGCCGCAGCGCAACCGTGAGTTCCGGGAGATCCGCATGCCTCGTCTGCTCCGCGCCGAAACCGCCCTGCTCGCACTCCTGCTTTCGGCCTGCGCCGCCAGCGCACCGATCGTCTCGACAGGCCGGGCCGCGCCAGGCCGCGCCGCGCCAGGCCGGGCCGCGCCGGGCCTGCGCCGCGACACGGCCGGAACGGAGCGCACCGCGGTGCTGCTCGCCATCAACGATGTCTACCGCATCGAGGGCGTCGCCAACGGCACGCTCGGCGGCTACGCGCGCCTGCGCACCCTGCGCCGCGAGCTCGAGCGCGACCATCCGGACATGCTGACCTTCCACGCCGGCGACCTGCTGTTCCCGTCGCTGCTCAGCCGCGTCTTCGCCGGCGCGCAGATGATCGACGTCCTCGATCGCCTGGACGGCGACCCGCAGGCGTTCGACTCCCGGCTGTTCGTCACCTTCGGCAATCATGAGTTCGAGAAGAGCAAGCTCAAGGACGCGCCGCTGCTCTCGCGCCGCGTGCACGATTCGCAGTTTCGCTGGCTCGCCGGGAACTTCGACTTCGTGCCCGGCGCCGACGGCAAGCTGGTGATCGCCGGCGAGAACGTGGCGCCGAGCTATCTCGTCACCTCGGGCGGCATCCGCTTCGGCGTCTTCGGACTCACGGTCGGCGACATCCAGCCGCAGTACGCGACCGCGTTTCGCGACCCCGTCGCCACGGCGCGCGCGCTGTCGGCCGATCTGCGCGCCCGTGGCGCCGAGGTCGTCGTGGGGCTCACGCACCTCGACGCGGCGGTCGACCGGCGCATCCTGCGCGAGCTCGGCGCGGCCGGGCCGGACCTCATTCTCGGCGGCCACGACCACGAGCACGTCGCCTGCAACGTCGGCGGACGCCTGCTGCTCAAAGCCGACGAGGACGCCCGCACCGCCAACGTGGTGACGGTAACCGTGCGCGCGGACGGCAGCGTCGCCGTGCGGCACACGCTGCGCGCCATCGATGCCAGCCTGGCCGAGGACCCGACCTTGAACGTCGCGATCGACGCCTGGCGGGCTCGCCACGAGGGCGTGTTCTGCGGTCTGGAGGCAGGAGCCAAGGCGACCGTTCCCGATCCGTTCTGCCTCGGAGAAAAGCTCGGCACCACGGCAACGACGATCGACGCCGAGGAGAGCCATATCCGCAGCACCGAGAGCGCGCTCGGCGACTGGATCGCGGACCGCATGCTCGAGACCTTCCGCGGCTGCGGTGCCCAGGCCGCCTTCGTGAACTCCGGCTCCCTGCGCCTGTACCAGGATCTGCCGCCGGGGAGCGAGATCCTGCGCCGCCATGTCGAGGAGCTGTTCGCGTTCCCGGCGCCGGTCTACATGCTGCGCATCGACGGGCGCACGCTGCAGCAGGTCGCCCAGCACGCCATCGACTACTGGCCCGGAGCGGGCAACTGGCTGCAGATCGCCGGTTTCGGCTTCGACCACGACACCGCGACCGGCAAGGTCTCCAACCTCCGGCTGCTGACGCCCGCGGGACCGCGCCCGATCCAGCCTGACGAGGCGCTGCGGGTGGTCGCGAACCTGTATCTCTTCGACCGCACCGGCGATCGCGATGGCTTCACCATGCTGCACTTCGAACAGATCGACCCCGACTGCGCGCTCAACGCGCACAACTACGACCTGAAGAACGACATCGTGATCCCGGCGATCCGCACCGCCGGCGCGATCGCGCCACGCAGCGACGGACGCATCCACCAGGACCCGCCGCCCGCGGCGGTCAATCTCTGCGGCGATGACCCGAGCGAGTAAGCGGCAGCGGGGCCGCTAGTCGGTAAAGCGGCAGCGCGCCACCGACGCGCGGTGCGCCACCCGTCCGTCCGCTTCCAGGAACACGACCTCGCCGGCGGCGCGATCGAAGACGGCGCGGTCGGCCAGATTGCGCGGTTGGAAGGTGGCGGAGGTGAGCAGGGACCAGCCGGATTCCTGGAGGCAGTAGATCCAGTAGTCCGTGGTGTTGCGTCCCGACCAGGGAATGTTCCAGGCGACGAACACGTGCGCTATATCGGTGGCGTCCTCCGCGTACGAGGGCGCACCGTAGCCCTTGTGGCGATCGATCCACGACCGCAGTACCGCGCGCGAGTCCGCGGACTGCGGCGGTCTGGGGCCGCTCGGACTCTCGAGGTGCTCAGGCTGCTGCCAGTCGGACGACCATCGTTCGACGCGCAGTGCGACGACCGCGGCCTCTACGGTCTCGAGGTCGTAGGCGGGAGAAGAGCCCGCGACGATCCTCGGCAGCGGCCCGGCGGGCCGGCCGGCGAGCTTCATTTCCACCGCCCAGGCGCCGATGTGCGGCGTGTGGACGGCGATCCCGGAGCTCCAGCGGCTCTCCAGGTCAGCCACCCACAGCCCGACCGTCCAGTCCTCCTGATGGGCGTCACCGGCCACTGCGTACGGCCGCGACAGCCCGAAGGCCGCGACGACCGCACGCGCGGGAAGCGGCGCCGCAAGCTCGAGATCGAACACGGTGTGGTTCTCGCGCCCGGCTTGCTCGGACAGCCGGGCGGCGAGGGCCGGAGCGAGCGACCGCAGCCGAGCCCGCAGGGACGCGTCGTCCATGGTGCCCTGCAGCGCGGCGCGCAGGTCACGCAAGCCCGGGTTGGGAGACTCGGCCGCCGCGCCCGAGCAGGCGAGGATGGCGGCGAGCAGCAGCTTCGGCCAGCGGGCACGATTGCGCATGAAGCACTCTAGCCTGCCCGCAACCCGAGTCCGCTCTGGTCAGCGCTTCCAGACCACCGACACCGAAGTGGTCCCATCCACCTTGCGGAAGCCCGCCGGCGGACGATTGTTCCGTTCGTACAGGTAGCCGACCCGCAGGGCCCAGGACGCCGCCAGCGAGGCCTCGACGGCGGTCTCCGAGCGCATCCGCCAGTCATCCGTGTGCTCGAAGTTCGGATAGAGCAGCAGCCGCTCGCGCAACGTCGTCGTGGCAGTGATCTTCCAGACGTACGTGAGACCCGCGAGGCCGCCCACGGAGCCGTCCCGCGAGCCCAGGAGCGGATCCACGCTGGTATACGTGAGACCGGCGTCGAACGCCAGCTCGTGCACCGGACCGGTCAGCGCGTGCCACTGCGCTCCCGCTTCCGTGACCACCCGCGAGTCGAAGCCGGCGAAGCGGTCACGCTCGTACGAGACACCCGCGAACAGGTCGAAGCGCTCCGTCAAGGCGCGCTTGCCGCGCACTCCGGCGAGCCACTTCTCGCCTGTCTTCACGCCGTCGGTCTCGGCGCGATTGGCCAGGGTGACGATCTCGACACCCCACGGCGTGGGCTGGCGCGCGAAGGCTGCCGCAAGACCGAGCGTCTGATTGTCGCTGTTGCCGCTGGTGGCGACGTAGGAGAGGCCCAGAGACCCCGTCCACAGTGGGGCCGGGGGCGGTGGCGGTGGGCAGGGGCACGTCTTGGCGGGCTCGTCGGCCCGAGCCGCGACCGGATGCAGTACACCCGCGAGGAGGGTCAGAGCGGCAGCGAGCCCGGCGGCAGCGATTACCGAGAGACGAGGCATTGAGGTCTCCTTTTGTCTGGGGTCTGGTTCTTCCATTGATGCATCCGCGGCCTTCGATGCAGGGGAGCGCGCCGGCGGAGGCATGTCTCCTTGGCGGCCACGAGCCGTGTCCGGCGTCGGAGCGCGCGCGTCGCCCGCGCCTTTCCTCACCTTTATTCGCTGGCCGGGAGGGGTGAAGCCCCGCGCACCGCCGCTGGCGTCCTTGCAGGCGGCATGCCATCGAGCAGCAGGTCGACGACGATCCGGCTGACATCGGTCACCAGGTACTCGGCGGGCGGCGTCCAGTCGCGCGGCGCCGCCAGGGCCTCGGCCAGGCCGGCGAGCACCGGCTCCACTTCCACGCCGGTCACCCGGTTGCTGCCGCAGGCCACGGTCTCGGGGCGCTCCGTGGTGTCGCGCAGGGTCACCGCGGGAACGCCGAGCAGACAGGCCTCTTCCTGCACGGTGCCGCTGTCGGACAGCACGCAGCGGGCGTCGCGCTCGAGACGAAGGAAATCCGCGAAGCCGAACGGTGGGCAGAATCGCAGATCCGCTCGCTCGTCCGAGCGCGCGTCGGCGTTGAATCCGGCCTCCTGCAGGCGATGGCGTGTGCGCGGATGGACGCTCCACACCGCCGGCAGGCTCCAGCTTCGCGCCGCGGCCTCGACGGCTCGCATCAGGCTCGCGAGCCGCTGCGGCACGTCCACCGTCTCCTGCCGGTGCGCGGTGACGAGGAAGTACCCGCCGGCGGAGAGTCCCAGGCGGTCGAGCACGTCGGAGCGCTCCATGGCCGCGGCGTGGCGCAGCATCACCTCGCGGATCGGGTTGCCGGTGACCAGAATGCGCTCGGCCGGAAACCCCTCGCGCAGAAGGTTCTCGCGGCTCCCCGCCGTGTACGGCAGCAGCACGTCGCTCAGATGGTCGATCACCCGCCGATTGGACTCCTCGGGCACGCGTTCGTCGTAGCAGCGGTTGCCCGCCTCCATGTGGAAGACCGGGATGCCGAGCCGCTTCGCCACCAGGGCCGACAGCCCGCTGTCGGTATCGCCCAGGATCAGCACGCGGTCCGGCCGGCACTCGCGCAGCACGGCGTCGATGCCATCCAGGATGGCCGCCACGCGCTCTCCCCATCGTTCCCCGCGGGCCTCCAGCGCGTAGTCGGGCGCGCGCACCCCGAGCTCGGTGAAGACGTTGGCGTGTAGCTCTGGAGTGTAGTTCTGTCCGGTGTGCACGAGCACGTGCTCGCAGCAGGCATCCAGGCGCTCGATGGTCGGCGCGAGGCGGATGACCTCGGGACGCGTGCCGAGGACGGTCAGGATTCTCACGCGACAACCGGTGTCGGCGCGCGGGCGAGCGCGATGGCTTCGGCGTACAGGGCCTCCATCTCGGCCGCGTAGTCTTCGACCGATCGTACGCGCGACGCCGCCGCGGCCAAACGCCGGCGCAACGCGGCGTCCTCGCCCAGACGATGGAGTGCCTCGGCGAGGGGCGCCACCGCGCCGGGCTCGACCAGCAGGCCATTCTCGCCGTCGCGCACGAACTCGGGCAGCGCACCGATGCGACTGGCGATCAGCGGCACGCCCGCTTGTGCGAATTCGCGGGCCGCGATGCCGAAGGTTTCCGGGGCGAGCGAAGGCACGACCCCGATGTCGGCACCGCCGAGGATGTCGGGCAGCTCGCCCCGGCCGTACGGACCGTGGATCCGCGCCGCGGGCAACGCCTCCGCGAGCTGCGCCGCGCCTTGCGCGTCCACCGGGCCGTGCAGGTGCAGCTCGTAGCGCGGGTCGAGAAGCGTCCGCACCGCGTGTGCGACCACCAGTGCGCCCTTGTGCACCTGAGTGCCGCAGAGCAGGACGATCCGCACGGCGCCTGCCGGAACCGCTGGGCGGTGCGCGACGGGCCGCGCGAGTGGCGGCAGTCCCAGCTCGACGGTGCGCAGGCGTCCGGCCGGCAGCTCGCATAGCGCGTTCAAGCGCTGGCGGAGATCGTCCGAGATCGTGGTCACGACCTCGGGAGAGAGCAGCTGCCGGCGCATCAGCTCGCGGCGCAGGTCGTGGAGCGCCAGGCGCCAGTCGGGCTCCGCCGGCCCGGCCCGCCTACGCACTCCGCCGGGGTCGCCCTCGACGCAACGTACGCAATCGTCCCTGCGATCCGGTCCCGCGCACGACGTGCCATCGCCGCGCACGAGGTGCACGCGCTGGCAGGCCCACCAGTGATCGTACAGGGCCAGAACCGTGGGAATGCCGCGGGCGCGCAGACTTTCGGGCAGCGTGGAGGAGAGCTTGTAGACATGGTCGACGTGCACGGCGTCGGGCCGCACCTCGTCCACGAAAGCCATGAACTGACGATCGACCCGCGGCTCGCGAAATTCGGCGAAACTGCGCTCCGGGTCGAATCCGGTGCGCACCACTCGGCGCACGCTCGCCCGGCCCACCGTCTCGTCCCATTGCAGGAACTCGCTGCGCGCTGGATCGGACGCCGCGGCGTAGACCCACACGCTATGCCGCCGGCTGAGCTCGTCGACCAGGTTGACGGTCCACACCCCCGGCTCGCGGGGCGGGAAGCCATGCGCGACGAAGAGCAGGCGCATACGGTCAGCGCGACTGCGCCGCGCCCGCCGGCACCCCGTCGACGAGGACGCCGCGGCGCTCGAGGAATTCCCGCACTTGCGCCGCGGGCAGCGGCTCCGCCGCCGAGCCGAACTCGAGGCCGAGAAACGGCGCGTCGCCGAGCGCCCGCTGGAGCTGCGGCAGGGCCGGCTGAATCACGAGGAAGTTCCGGCGGTGGGTGGCGCGCGGCGCCTCTTCCTCGCTGATCAGCACCTCGTGCGTCTTTTCCCCCGGCCGGGAGCCGACGAACTCGATCGGTAGCTGGCGAGCGCCCAGCAAGGCCGCCGCGATGTCGGCCACCCGCGCCGAACGCACTCTCGGGACCAGGATCTCGCCGCGGTTGGCGTACCGCAAGGCGCAGAAGATGGCGTCCGTGGCTTCGTCCAGGCTCATCCAGAAGCGCGTCATCTCCGGCGTGGTCAGGGTGATGGGCCCACCGCGACGGATCTGGTCGAGGAACAGCGGCACGACCGAGCCACGCGAAGCGAGGACGTTGCCGTAGCGCGCGATCACGAAGCGGGTGTGCGGGCAATCCAGGTTGGCCTGCACGAAGAGCCGCTCCTGCACCGCCTTCGTCATGCCCATCACGTTCACCGGCTTGCAGGCCTTGTCGGTCGAGATGCCGACCACGGTCTCGACCGGATAGCCCTGGTCGCGAATCGCCCGCACGATGTTCTGCGCCCCGAGGATGTTGGTCTTCGCGGCCTCGAACGGCGCGTACTCGCACGCCGGCACCTGCTTCATCGCCGCGGCGTGCAGCACCACCTGCGCATCGCGCAGCGCCGCGCACACGGCCGCGTAGTCGGCGACGTCGCCGACCCTGAATCGCAGCCGGTCGAGCGACCGGTAGGCCACGTCCTCCGACTCCCGCGCCGATTGCGCGAAGGCGCGCCGCATCTCGTAGTGCTTGTTCTCGTCGCGCGAGAAGACGACGACCTCGCGCGGCTGCCCGAGCTCGCCGGCGAGCACTCGCCGGACGAGCACGTTCCCTACCGAGCCCGAACCGCCGGTGATCAGCACCCGCTTGTCGGTGAGAGACGCATCGGTGAGCGGCTCGTCCGCGAGCCGCCCGTCCGTCGAACGCTCATCTGTGGGCATGCATCTCCCGCTGGTCGGTGTATGGCGTCGTGTCGGCGGCGAGCTCGGCCAACATGGCGCTCCAGCTTGGCGCGCGCCAGTCGGTCGCCGCCACGAGCGCGCCGGTGGCGAGCGACCGATCCAGCACCGGCGCGGCGCGCGGCACCACCCGTATCCGCAAGTCGAACGCGTCGTTCAGCAGCCACAGCAGTTCGGCCTTGGCGATGGGCTCCCCGCCGGCATGCAGCAGGCCGGCGGGCAGATCCCGCCGCAGGAGGTGGCTCACGAGGTCGGCGAACGCCGCCGTCGAGAGGCCGTTGAACACGGCGCGAGTGTAGCCGTCGACCTCGCCGCCGCGCCCCCCGAGCAGCCACTCCAGGAGCCCTCGCCGCCCGGCGAGCTCGCGACCGAGGAGCGACACGCGCAGGGTGAGCGCATCGGCACCGCTCGTGCCCGCCGTGCCCACCGGCTCGCCGGCGAGCTTGGTCCGTCCGTACAGGTCCGGCGGATCGGGCAGGTCGTCCTCGCGGTAGCAACCCCGCGCGCCGGAGAACACGCAGTCGGTCGACACGTGGATCAGCCGCGCCCCGCGGTCGCGGCACAGCCGGTGCAATCGGTGCGGGAACAGCGAGTTCACCGCCGTGCACAACTCGGCGTCGCGGCTCGACGGATGCTGCTTGACGATGCCGATGCAATTGACCACCACGGTGGGCGCGGCACGGTCGAGAGCCCGTGCCACGCTTTCCTCCGACAGCGCGTCCACGCCGACGAGCACGCGGTCTGGCGGCAGCACCTCCGGCCAAGCCCAGGACGCGTTTCGCACCGTCGCCAGGGTCTCGCAGCGCGGGATCAGGCGCTGCGCGAGCTTGTGACCGAGCATGCCGCCGCCGCCGAGCACCAGGACCCGCGTCGGCGTCATTCTCTTGCTCCGTCCGCCGCTCCGTTCGCCGCTCCGGTCGCGCCAGTCTCGCCTCGCGTGCGCTCGAGGGCCGCGATGCGCTGGTCGCGCGCCGCCACTTCGCCCCGCAACCAGGCGATGGCCGCGTCGCGCTCGGCGACCGCCGCGTGCAGATGGTCGATCTCACGATGTCGGGCGGCTACTTCCCGATGCAGCCATTCGATGACCGCCTGGGGCGTGCGCTCCGACGGTCGCGCGGCGCTGGTTTCGCCCGCATGCTGCGCGAACCGGTCCTGCACCTGAAAGCGTTCGCCGGGAAAGTTCGGGAAATCGTCGATGATGAGTCCAGCTTCGATGTACACGCTGCGCAGCGCCTCGGCCCGTACCGCGACTACGTCGACGGGCAGGTCCGGACGCTCGAAGAAAGTCTCGATGGCCCGCACCTGCTCGCGCGCCATCGCGAGACCGCGCTCCGAGGCGGTCACGGAGCCGCCATGCACCCGGAAACGCGCCAGGACTCCCGGCACGTAGCGGAAGGGCCCGAGCAGGCCGAGCCGGAGGAGAAAATCGTAGTCCGGCACGAAACGGTAGGCCGGATCCCAGCCGCCGATTCGACGCTGCGCCGCGCGGCGGAACATCACGGCGGGCCCGCCGGGGCAGACGTGGTGGCGGAGCATGTCGGCGAAGGAGCCCGCGAAACGGACGCCCGGGCCGATCGGGGCCCCCAGTTCGTCCATGCGTTCGTAGTCCCCGTAGACGGCGACGAGGTCGCGCCGGTCCGAGAAGGCTTCGGCCAGCAGGCGGACCGCGCCGGGCAGGAGCAAGTCGTCGGAGTTGAGCACCATCAGGAGCTCGCCGCGCGCGAGCTCGAAGCCGCGGTTGAGCGTGCGCGCCTGTCCCATGTTGTCGTGGCGAAAGGTCCGCACCCTACGGTCCGTGCAACGCGCCAGCAACTCGGGCGTGCCATCCGTCGACCCGTCGTCGAGCACCAGGTGCTCGAGCGCCGGATAGTCCTGCGCGAGAACGCTCGCCATCGCCTCGGGCAGCAGATCGGCTCGGTTGTAGGTGGGAGTAAGGATGGAAACGAGAGGAGTGGCAGTCATCGCGTATGCGGCCCGCGACTACCGGGTCCGGGGCCTAAGCGTACCCCACCGCCCCGACCGCGACGGTCCGGCGCACGGCCGCCTCCGTCCAGCGCTCCCAGAACGAAGAAGGCCGGCCCCAGGTGGGACCGGCCGGAGTTCGAGCCACCCGGGATCGCCGCGAGGGGCTCTCCCGGGCCTCGAGCGGAGCGCGCGCGCCCCGCCCAGATCGAGCTTTTAGTACATGCCGCCCATGCCGCCGCCGCCCGGGCCGCCCGCCGGCTTCTCTTCCTTCTCCTTGATCTCGGAGATGAGCGCCTCGGTGGTGAGCATCAGGCCGGCGATCGACGCCGCGTTCACGAGCGCGGTCTTGGTGACCTTCGCGGGGTCGATGACGCCCGCCTTCACCAAGTCCTCGAACTCGCCCGTCGCCGCGTTGTAACCGAAGTTGCCGGTCTTCGCGACCACGTCACGCACGATCACCGAACCCTCCTGGCCGGCGTTCTGCGCGATCTGACGCGCCGGCTCCTCGAGCGAACGACGGACGATCTTCACGCCCACTGCGATGTCGCCCTCGGCCTTGACCTTGTCGACCGCGGCGACGCAGCGCAGCAGAGCGACACCGCCGCCCGCCACGATGCCCTCTTCGACCGCCGCCTTGGTGGCGTGCATGGCGTCCTCGACACGAGCCTTCTTCTCCTTCATCTCGGTCTCGGTCGCCGCGCCCACCTTGATCACCGCGACGCCGCCGACCAGCTTGGCCAACCGCTCCTGCAGCTTCTCGCGGTCGTAGTCGGAGGTGGTCTCCTCGATCTGGTTGCGGATCTGCTTGACGCGGCCGGCGATCTGCTCACGACGCTTCTTGTCGTCGCTGTCGGTCACGATCGTGGTGTCGTCCTTGTTGACGACGACCTTCTTGGCCTCGCCCAGGTCTTCCCACTTGACGTTCTCGAGCTTGATGCCGAGGTCCTCGGTGATCAGCTTGCCGCCGGTCAGGATGGCGATGTCCTCGAGCATGGCCTTGCGGCGGTCGCCGAAGCCCGGCGCCTTGACGGCGCAGATGTTGAGCGTGCCGCGCAGCTTGTTGACGACCAGCGTCGCGAGCGCCTCGCCCTCGATGTCCTCGGCGATGATCAGGAACGGCTTGCCCTGGCGGGCGACCTGCTCGAGGATCGGCAGCAGGTCCTTCATCGAGCTGATCTTCTTCTCGTGCAGCAGGATCTTCGCGCCCTCGAGCACCGTCTCCATGCGCTCGGCGTTGGTCACGAAGTACGGCGACAGGTAGCCGCGATCGAACTGCATGCCCTCGACCACTTCGAGGGTGGTCTCGAGGCCGCGCGCCTCTTCGACGGTGATCACGCCGTCCTTGCCGACCTTCTCCATCGCCTCGGCGATGATCTTGCCGATCTCGGGGTCGTTGTTCGCCGAGATGGTACCGACGTGGGCGATTTCCTTGCCCTCGACCGGCTTCGCCATCTTGTCGATCGCCTCGACGGCGGCACGGACCGCGAGCTCGATGCCCTTCTTGAGCTCCATCGGGTTGGCGCCGGCGGTGACGTTCTTGCTGCCCTC
>WBZN01002288.1_pt1 | contig 10788 bp, 11 predicted proteins | sample 5204281 | NCBI WGS metagenome assembly WBZN01 (sample SAMN12344347, study PRJNA552823) | activated sludge metagenome | biome: Activated sludge suspended growth; feature: Nitrification reactor; material: Wastewater; isolation source: activated sludge from nitrification reactor of wastewater... | reverse complement strand
CAGCAGGACGATCGCGACCTTGACGTACACGATGACGTTGTTGAACCGGGCCGACTCCTTGATGCCCACCACCAGCAGGCTGGTGATCAGCAGGATCAGCACCATCGCCGGCACGTTGAGGATGCCATTGACCAGCGTGAAGCCCTGCGCCACGCAGTCGGCCACCGGGATGGCGGTGCGGGTCACGGCGTTGACCGCGACCGCGCCGCTCCCCGAATCGGTGCAGATCTGCGCCGGCACCAGGGTGTGGGTCCCGACCACGGTGAAGGGCGCGCCGGTCAGCGCCGGCGGCAGCTTGATGCCGAGCTCCGCCATGAAGGCGGTGAAGTACCCGGACCACCCCACCGCCACGGTGGAGGCGGCGAAGAGGTACTCGAGGATCAGGTCCCAGCCGATGATCCACGCCACCAGCTCGCCCAGGGTGGCGTAGCCGTAGGTGTAGGCGCTGCCCGCGATGGGGATCATCGAGGCGAACTCGGCGTAGCACAGCCCCGCGAACAGGCAGCCGAGGCCGGCCAGCACGAACGACAGCACGATCGCCGGGCCCGCGTACTGGGCGGCGGCGGTGCCGGTCAGGACGAAGATGCCCGCGCCGATGATCGCGCCGATGCCGAGCAGGACCAGGTTGGAGGCGGTGAGGGCGCGCTTGAGCCCGCCTTCGCCTTCCTCGGGCATCAGCTCCGAGAGGGACTTGGTGCGGAACAGGGACATGAACGGCTCCCGGGGGAGAGAGACTGTGAGGGAATGACGACCGGCGCTTCAGGAACAGCGGGTCCTGCATGCGACACACGAGGGCCCGGCGCGGCCGCGGGGGCCGCGCCGGCGGGGAACCTGCCCGGCCCTAGACGTTGTAGTTCGGCGCTTCCCGGGTGATGGTGACGTCGTGCGGGTGCGACTCGCGGAGGCCGGCGCTGGTGATCTGCACCAGCTCGACCTCCTGCCGCAGCTGGTCCACGGTGGCCACGCCGCAGTACCCCATCCCGCTCCGCAGCCCGCCCACCATCTGGAACAGCACGTCACCGACCGGCCCCTTGTAGGGGACGCGCCCCTCGATCCCTTCCGGCACCATCTTGGAGGTGCTGAGTTCCCCCTCCTGGAAGTACCGGTCGGCGGAGCCTTCCTGCATCGCGGCCAGGCTGCCCATGCCGCGGATCGACTTGAACCGGCGCCCCTCGGCCAGGATCGACTCGCCCGGGCTCTCGTCGGTGCCCGCCAGCATCGACCCCATCATCACCGAGCTGGCCCCGGACGCCAGCGCCTTGACCACGTCGCCGGAGTACTTGATCCCGCCGTCGGCGATGATCGGGATGTCGCCACCGCCGCGCACCGCGTCCATGATGGCCGTGACCTGCGGCACCCCCACGCCCGTCACCACCCGGGTGGTGCAGATGCTGCCCGGCCCCACGCCCACCTTCACGGCGTCGACCCCGATCCGCACCAGCTCCCGGGTGCCGGCCTCGGTGGCCACGTTGCCCGCCACCAGCTGCACGTCCGGGAAGGCGTCGCGCAGCAGCTTCACCGTCTGCAGCACGCCGTCGCTGTGGCCGTGCGCCGAGTCGATGATGAGGGCGTCCGCCCCCGCGTCGACGAGGGCCCGGGCCCGCGCCTTCGCCTCGGGCGTCCCGCCCACCGCCGCCGCCACCCGCAGGCGGCCGTGCTGGTCCTTGTTGGCGTCGGGGTACTGCTTGCGCTTGAAGATGTCCTTGACCGTGATCAGGCCCTTGAGCCGCCCCTCGGCATCGACCACCGGCAGCTTCTCGATCCGGTGCCGGGCCAGGATCCGCTCGGCCTCGTCGAGCCCCGTCCCCACCGGGGCCGTCACCAGCCGCTCCTTGGTCATCACTTCGCGGATCGGCTGCTCCAGGTTTCGCTCGAACTGCAGGTCGCGGTTGGTGATGATCCCCACCAGCATCCCCGCGCCGTCCACGATCGGAACGCCCGAGATCCGGAACCGGGCCATCACCGCCGCGGCCTCCCGCAGCGGGCGCTCGGGCGAGAGCGTGATCGGGTCCCGGATCATGCCGCTCTCGCTGCGCTTGACCCGGTCCACCTCCGCCGCCTGCTTCTCCACCGACATGTTCTTGTGGATCACCCCGATCCCGCCCGCGCGGGCCATCGCGATGGCCATCGCGGCCTCGGTCACGGTGTCCATCGCGGCGGACACCAGCGGGATGTTGAGCGGGATGGCGCGGGTCAGCCGGCTCTGGACGCTGACCTGGCGGGGATGCACGGTGGAGTGGCGCGGGACGAGCAGGACATCGTCGAAGGTGAGCGCCAGGCCGGGACGGATGACGCTCATGCCGCGGCCACTCGGGATGTGTTCGGGTGTTCCATCCTTAAAGCTACGGCGCCCGGCGGAGGGGGCGCAAGGTGACCCGTCAGTCGCCGCGATCCCGGCGCCACAGGAAGTAAATGGGGACCCCGAGCGCCACGATGAGCAGCCCCGGCCAGGTGTACAGCGGCTTCTTGAACAGCAGGATCACCATCAGCGCGGCCACGGCCACCATGTACAGCGCCGGCCCCACCGGGTAGGCGAACGCCCGGACCGGGCGGGGCAGCTCGGGCTGCGTGATCCGCAGGCGGAACAGCGCCAGCACCGTGAAGAAGTAGAACAGCAGTGACGCGAAGATCACGTAGTCGAGCAGGTTGCCGTAGCTCCCGCTCAGGCAGAGCACCATGGCCCACCCCGCCTGCGTCACCAGGCCGAAGACCGGGGTCTTGAACTCCGGGTGCAGCGTGCCGGCGCGCGCGAAGAACAGGCCGTCCCGCGCCATCGCGTAGTACACCCGCGGGCCGGCCAGGGTGAGCCCGTTCACGCAGCCGAAGGTCGAGAGCATGATGGCCACGGCCATCAGGAGCCCGCCGGTGGGGCCGAACATCACCTCGGCGGCCGCCACGCCGACCCGGTCCTGGGCGGCGTACTGGATGCCCCGGGCGGTGGCGTCGGCCCCGGCGGGGTCGCCGCCGAAGGGCAGCAGGTGCAGGTACGCCACGTTGGCGAGCAGGTAGATGGTGCACACCAGCGCGGTGCCCACCCCGAGCGCGAGCGGCAGGTTGCGCTTCGGGTCGCGCACTTCCGCGGCGGCGAAGGTCACGTTGTTCCAGGCGTCGGCGGAGAAGAGGCTCCCCACCATCGCGGCGCCGAAGACCGGGATCAGCGCCAGCGACCAGTCCCCGGTGCCCCAGAAGGCCGCGGTATTGCCGGCCCACTCCACCGACCCGTGGCGGAGCCCGAGGCCGCAGACGATCAGCACCGCGAACGCCGCCACCTTGGCGATCGCGAAGACGGTCTGGACCCGCGCGCCGAGGGTCACGCCGAAGACGTTGACCGCGGTCAGCATCGCCACCACGCCCAGCGCCACCAGCCGCTGCCAGGAGAGCCCGAGTTCGATGGTGCCCCCCGGCATCGGCAGGTGCCCGAGGGAGAGGAAGACGTCCGGCGTGACCCCGGGAAAGAGCACGCCGAGGAACTTGCCGAACGCCACCGCCACCGCGGCGATGGTGCCGGTCTGGATCACCGCGAAGAGCGTCCACCCGAACAGGAAGCCCACCAGCGGCGAGAGGCCGTCCCGCAGGAAGACGTACTGGCCCCCGGCCGTGGGCATCATGGCCGCCAGCTCGGCGTACGCCAGCGCGCCCATCACCGTCATCAGCCCGGTGACCCCCCAGATCACCAGCAGGCCGCCAGGCCCCCAGGCGTTGACCTGGCGGCCGATGTCGGCCGAGACGATGAAGATGCCGGAGCCGATCATCGTCCCCACCACCATGCTGATGGCGGCGAGTGGGCCGATCCCGGAGATGAATGACGGTGAGGCGGAGGAGGATGCCGTCGGAGGGGTCACGGGCCGTCAGCCTTGGGGGGAGGGGAAGGGGGTGCCGGGGGCGGGGTGGCGACCTTCACGGCTTCGTCGACCACGGCCTGCCCCGCCGCGGCCAGGCCCTTCATCAGGCGGCCGGCGCTGTCCATGACGGACGCCGTCCCGCTGATGGCCTGCACCGGCAGCTTGGCCGCGCGCATGGTGTCCTCGACCGTCTCGGTGATCCGGGCCAGCAGGCCGCTCGGCGCGGCCCGTTCGGCGTACTTGCTCTCGAGAAACTCGACGTAATCCAGGATCTGGTAGGCGCGCTCGTCGGGGAGCGACTCGAGCCGCCGGAGGATGCGCTGCCGCAGGAGGTCGTTCATGGGGCGTCCCGCCTTCCGTCGTCAGTTGGCCACGCCGTCCATCACCTGGACCAGGTCGAGCACCGGCGTGGGCAGGTACTTCGTGGCCGCGGCGCGGAGGGTGCCCCGGAGGGTCAGCTCCTTGAGGGCGGGCACCGCCTCGAAGCGGGCGACCTGGCTGGACGGCACTACGACGTAGACGAAGCCGGGTTCCGGCAGGGGGCCCCGGGTGAGCAGGTAGGTCTGCCCCAGGGGGATCTCGGGGCGGAGTTCATCCGCCTTCTGCACCGCCACGAACTGCACCCGCCACTCCACCACCTGCCCCACGTAGCGCGCGGGATTGGCCCGCACCTCCGCCACGCTCACCCCGCGCAGCACCCCGCTGTCGCCGGTCTGCACCAGGCTGTCCGGCACCCAGACCTCGAGCTGCAGGCGGGTCCAGCCGGCCGCCCGGGCGATCACCCGCGCCGGCACGCCCGAATCGACCGAGCCGACGACCGCGCCGCCCGCGGCCACCGCGAGCGGCGCCTTCCGGGCCAGCACCCCGCGGTCCGGACCGGCCGGGGCGGCGGCCGTGGCCCCGCTGCCGGCCGCCGGCAGCGCCTTCTGCTCGATCCACGCGGTGCGCCGGACCCGGGTCCAGGTGCCGCGGGTGTCCACCTTCACGAACCCGACCCCGCTGGAGAGGCGGGCCACGACGCTGCCATCCGGCGTGAGCCGGAGCGATTCGCCGCCCCGGCGATTGAGCACCGCGTCGAAGCCGTCCCGCGTGAAGGGGCCCAGCGCCGCGGTGGGCAGCCACCCCTCGAACGCCACCTCGACCGATGCCCCCGAGGTCCGCCCGGGACGCACTTCGGAGCCCGCCACCAGGGTGCCGAGCACGGCCCCTCGCGGTGCCTTGGTGAAGCGGGCGTCGGCGGTGAGGGTCACGCCGGATTGACCGGCACCAGGGGTGACGATGCAGACCAGGGCGGCCACCAGCAAGGCTGGTAGGCGGCACCCGCGGGGAGTAGATTCTTGCGCGGCTCGCACGCTTTCGATTGTAGAGACGCCGGAGAGTCATGTCAAACACGCGCGGTCCCGTGGCGCTCATCGTGCTGGACGGCTGGGGGTATCGCGAGGCCCGTGAGGGCAACGCGATCGAACTCGCCCGGACCCCGGTGTGGCACGGCCTGTGGGCGAGCCAGCCGCGCACCCTGCTCGAGGCCAGCGGGCTCGCGGTGGGGCTCCCCGAGGGACAGATGGGGAACTCCGAGGTCGGCCACCTGAACCTCGGGGCCGGCCGGGTGGTGCCCCAGGACCTGGTGCGGATCTCCCAGAGCATCCAGCGGGGCGACTTCTTCCGCCTCGAGCCGCTCGCCCACCTCTGCGCGGTCCTCAAGCACACCGGCGGCACCCTGCACCTGGTCGGGCTGCTCGGCCCCGGCGGGGTGCACGCCATCGACCAGCACCTGCTGGCCTGCCTCGAGCTCGGGATGCGGCACGGGGTGCCCCGCATCGCGGTGCACGGCTTCCTCGACGGCCGCGACACCCTCCCGACCATCGGCGCGCAGGTGGTGCGGCAGCTCACCCAGGACATCGCGCGGATCGCGCCGGGCCGTGCCCGGATCGCGAGCCTGGTGGGCCGCTACTACGGCATGGACCGCGACCGGCGCTGGGAGCGCACCCGGCTGGCCTACGACGCCATGGTGCGCGGCATCGGGCTCGCGGCCGCCGACCCGGTGGCGGCGGTGGAGGCGGCGCTGGCCCGGGGCGAGACCGACGAGTTCGTGAAGCCGATCGTCCTCACCCAGGACGGCGCGCCGGTGGCGCCGCTGCGCGACGGCGACGGGGTGTTCTGCTTCAACTATCGCAGCGACCGGATGCGCCAGATCGTGCGGGCGCTGATGATCCCGGGGTTCGACGGGTTCAACGTGGACGACCGCCCGCGGCTCCGCATGGTCACGATGACCCAGTACGACCGCACCTTCCCAGTGCCGCAGGCCTTCCCGCCCTTCAGCATGGCCCGCATCGTGGCCGAGGTGCTCGCCGACCAGGGCCGGACCCAGCTGCGCACCGCCGAGACGGAGAAGTACCCGCACGTCACCTACTTCTTCAACGGCGGCTACGAGCCGCCCTACAAGGGCGAGGAACGGGCGCTGGTGGCCTCGCAGAAGGTGGCCACCTACGACCTCGCCCCCGAGATGAGCGCCGCCGGGATCACCGACACCCTGGTCAACGCGCTGCGGAAGAAGAGCCACGACTTCATGCTCTGCAACTTCGCCAACGCCGACATGGTGGGGCACACCGGCGTGCTCCCTGCGGTGCTCCAGGCCGTGGAGACGGTGGACCAGTGCCTCGGCCGCATCCTGACCGCCGCCGAAGCGTCGGGCACCACGGTCCTGGTCACCGCCGACCACGGCAACTGCGAGCTGATGATCGACCCGGCCACCGGCGGCGCGCACACCGCGCACACCACCAACCCGGTGCCGCTGGTGGCGGTCGGGGCCGGGGGGCCGCTGCGCGGCGGCGGCGCACTCTGCGACGTCGGGCCCACGGTGCTCCGCCTGCTCGGCATCGAGCCGCCGCCCGAGATGACGGGCCGCGACCTCCGCAGCGCGTAGCCCGCCCCGCGGGCGCCGCGGGCCTCCGCACTTCCCCCCGTCCCCCTTACTATTCCCCAATGCACCGTTCCCTCCGCCTCGCGATCCCCGCGCTCGCGTTCGCCCTGCCGCTCGTCGCCCAGGTCGGGCACGCGCCCACCGCCTCGCCGTACCGCGACATCACCAAGGGCAAGTCGCTGACGCTGCTCTATGGCGACGTGGGGGGCGACGGCGGCAAGCTCGGCATCGGCCCGCACAACGGCCAGTCGTACGGGCTGCGCTTCGACATCCGCATCGGCACCCCCGTGCACTTCACCGTGGCGGTGGCCAAGGCGGAGCTGCAGCGGTTCGTGGTGAGCGCCGACGACAGCGTGGCCACCCGCAAGCGCGGGCCGGTGGACCAGGGCCTCACCATGATCGAGGCCGGGTTCCAGCTCAACGTCACCGGCAAGAAGTCGTGGCACCGGCTGGCGCCCTTCCTCGGCGTCACCGGCGGGTACGTCGATGGCGAGGACCTCGCCGCCGGCGCGGTGGAGGACTCGAGCGGCTACCGCTTCGGCAGCAAGCTGTACCTGGCGCCGGCGGTCGGGGTGCGGGTGTTCCTCTCCAACAGCCTGCAGCTCCGGCTCGAGGCGCGGCAGCTCTACTGGAAGCTCGACTACCCGCTGTCCTACACCCAGGAGCCGGCCGCCGAGCCCTCCGCCGACCCCGACAACCCCAACGCCGTCCTCCCGGGCGGCAAGCGCGACCAGTGGTCCGGCGCGCGCGAACTGCGGGTCGGGCTCGGCTTCTCGTTCTAGCGCATGCGGCTCACCCTCACCCGGGTCCGCGGCTTCCGGGCCACGCACCACTACCGGCTGCCGGGACTGACGGCGGAGGAGAACCGGGCCCGGTTCGGCGCCCTCACCGAGCCCCACCCCCACGACTACACCTGCGCCGTCACCGTCGGCGGCGCCCCCGACCCGGCCAGCGGGATGCTGCTCGACCTCGCCGCGCTCGACCGGGTCCTCGCCGAGGAGGTCGGCGGCCTCGACGGCCGGGACCTCAATGCCGCGATCCCCGCCTTCCGCGACGGCACGGCGCAGCCCGCCTGCGAGGCGCTCGCGGCGTGGCTGTTCGCCCGGATCGCGCCGCGCCTCCCGGCCGGCGCGCGGTTGCGGCGGGTGCGCATCGCGGAAGACCCGACCCTCTACGCCGACTGCACCGCGGACGACTGAGCCGCCCCGCGGCTGTGCGGCTCCCGGGGACCCGCCGCGTCTCCACCCGGACCGTGACACACCGCCCGTTCCACCCGACCAGATGCGTGGCGCCATGACCGATGCCCGGGCCGCCCACGGCGCCCTGCTCCGCGGCGCGCGGACCATCGCCGTGGTGGGGCTCTCCCCCGACCCCGGCCGGCCGAGCCATGAGGTCGCTGCCTACCTGCAGGAGGCCGGCTACCGGATCCTCCCGGTGCGGCCCGGCGGCGGCACCATCCTGGGCGAGCCGGTGTTCGCCACCCTCGCCGACGCGGCCGCCGCCGCCGGCCCGCTCGACGTGGTCAACATCTTCCGGCGCTCCGCGGCGCTGCCCGGCCTGCTGCCGGAACTGCTCGCAGCCCGCCCCCGGCTGGTGTGGATGCAGGTCGGGGTGTCGGACGTCCCCACCCGTGATGCCCTCGAGGCGGCGGGCATCCCGGTGGTCATGGACCGCTGCCTGATGGTCGACCTCCCTTCGCTCCTGAGCCTCTGATGCGGCGACCGCTCTTCCTCTGCGTGGCCCTCCTGCTGGCTGGCGCGCCGGGGCTCGGGGCCCAGGCCACCGCCGACCAGGCCCGGCTCATGTTCACCCTCGGCTTCGGCCAGACCTCGGGGGGCGGCACGCTGTGGAGCGTGGGGCACCAGCCCTTCATCGTCGGTCCCGGCAGCGCCGACACCCTCGCCGTGTCGCGGGCCTTCGGCCGGAGCCTGGCGGTGACCTTTTCGGGCACCTACTTCCCGAATGACAATCTTGGCTTCAATGTGGAGGCGCAACTGCTGGGGCTCGCCACCGAGGATACCTGTCGCCTGGTCTCCAGCGTCGGTGACACCCTCGGCGCCGACCTGTGCCGCTCCATCAACGGCGGCGGCCGCAACGCCTCGGCGGTGGGGCTCTCCGGGGGACTCGTCTACCGCGCCTTCAGCCACCAGCCGCTGCACCCCTTCCTCCGGGCCAGCGCCGGCTTCGTGGTCAGCCAGCAGAGCTACCTGCGGACCGCGGGCCGGGTGGGGATCGACAGCGACAGCACCGCCGCCGCGGACCTGACGCTCTACGCCGATGACAGCCCGGGGAGCATCCAGCCCTACTATTCGGTGGGCGGCGGCGTGGTGGCGGTGGTGGGCCGCGGCTACCAGTTCCGGGCGGAGGTGCGCGACAACTGGGTCCGGGTGCCGGCCGTCGCGGGCGCCACGCCGCGGCAGGGGGTCACCCCGCGCTCGACCCAGGTCGGCAAGCACTTCCTCACGTTCCTCATCGGGTTCGACATCGTCCTCGAGCGCAAGCGCGGGCGACGCTACTAGACGCGGGGAGCCCCTCATGCGCCGTGCCGGACTGCTGGCCCTCGCCCTCCTCGGGCCCTGCGCGGCACGCCCCGCCGCCGCCCAGCGGCAGGCCGACGAGGCCCGGCTGACGATCGGCATCGGCCTGCTGCACACCAGCGGCGGGGGCCAGCTCTGGTCGGTGGGACGCCAGCCGATCCTCGACGGGGCCGGGACCGACACCCTGAGCATCTCCCGCCGCCTGACGAGCGGACTCGGCTTCTCCTTCCACGGGGCGTACTTCCCGAGCACCTACTACGGCATCGCCGGCGAGGTGCTGGTGACCCGCCTGGGGACCGGCGACGACTGCCGCCTCCGCTCCGCCGCCGCGACCCTCTACGCCTCCGACCTGTGCGGCTCGCTCCAGAACAACGAGGCCAGCACCAGCACCGCCTCGCTCTCGGCCGGGGTGATGCTCCGCCCCGGGCTGCGGGGCACCATCCAGCCCTTTGCCCGCGCCATGGGGGGGATCCTCATCGCGCAGAAGAGCTTCGCGGCAACCGACGGGTTCGTGCGGACCCCCGACAGCGTGGTGGCGGTGGCCGCGGTATACCGCGACGAGGACGTCACCACCACCTCGCCCTACCTCTCCTTCGGCGTGGGGTTCGCGGCGGGGATCGCGCCGGGATGGCAGGCCCGGGTGGAGGTGCGTGACACCTGGGTCCGGCTGCCGATGATCACCGGCGCCACCAGCCGGCAGGGCGTGGAGCCCACCCTGGGCCGCCGTGGACACCACCTGCTCAGCTTCGTGGTCAGCGTGGACGTGGTGCTGGAGCGGAAGCGGGGCCGCCGCTACTGATGCAGGGTGCGATCCTCGCCGGCGGCGACGCCTCCCGCTACGGCGGCCAGCCCAAGGGCCTCCTGCAGGTCGGCGGGGTGCGCATCCTCGACCGGCTCATCGCCGCCTTCACCACCGCGCTCGGGGCGCCGCCGCTGCTGGTGGCGAACGCCCCCGAGGCCGCGGGCTGGGCCCCCGGCCTCCGGGTCGTGCCCGACCTGCGCCCGGGCCAGGGGGCCCTCGGCGGGCTGCACACCGCGGTCGTCCAGGCCCCGGCGCCGGTGGTCGTGGCCGCCTGGGACATGCCCTTCGTGACCCCCGCCCTGCTGGCCGCCCTGGCCGCCGGCCTCGACGGCCGGGACGCCTGCCTCCCCATGAGCGGTGGACCCCGGGGCCTCGAGCCGCTCTGCGCCGCCTACGGGCCGGCCGCCGGTCCCGCCATCACCGCCGCGCTCGACGCCGGGGACCGCCGCGCCATCGGCTTCCATGCCGGCCTGAAAGTCGGTATCCTCTCCCCCGGGCAGGTGAGCGGCCTGGGCGATCCGGGCCGGCTGTTCTTCAACGTGAACACGGCCGGGGATCTCGCGGCGGCGGAGCAGCTGTGGCAGGCACACGCATCCTCTCGGTGATCGGCAGGCAGGGCGCCGGCAAGAGCACGCTCATCGCCGCGCTCATCTCGGAGTTCGGGCGCAAGGGACGCACGGTGGTCCA
>WBZN01000627.1_pt1 | contig 10789 bp, 9 predicted proteins | sample 5204281 | NCBI WGS metagenome assembly WBZN01 (sample SAMN12344347, study PRJNA552823) | activated sludge metagenome | biome: Activated sludge suspended growth; feature: Nitrification reactor; material: Wastewater; isolation source: activated sludge from nitrification reactor of wastewater treatment... | reverse complement strand
GCTGCCCGTCGGTGCGCTAAGCTTCGGGGTCTCCGGGCGGCCGCGGGCCAGGGCCCGGGCGTGGAGCCTTTCTAGAACCCCCAACGGAGAAGCGGATGGCCACCGACGTCGTGATGCCGCAGATGGGCGAGTCGATCGCCGAGGGAACGATCACCAAGTGGCTGGCGAAGCCCGGCGATACCGTCGAGCGCGACCAGCCGCTGTTCGAAATCTCCACCGACAAGGTCGACGCCGAGATTCCCAGCCCGGCGTCCGGCGTGCTGCTCGAGGTGCTGTTCGCCGCGGGCGCGGTGGTGCCGGTCAACCAGTTGGTGGCGCGCATCGGCGAGTCGGGCGAGAAGCCGGCTGCCACCGCCTCGGCGTTGGCGGCCCAGGCACCAGCCGCGCCGGCGGTGACGCTCCCTCCGGCCGCGAGCCCCGTTCCCGCGCCGGCCCCGGCGCCGGCTCCCATGACGGCGGCACCGGCGGCACCGCCCCAGGCGCCGCTGGCTTCCGAGCTCGAGCAGCGCCTGCGTTCGAAGTCGAGCCCGCTGGTGCGCAACATCGCCGCGGCCGAGGGCGTCGACATCACGCAGCTCTCGGGTAGCGGCCTGCACGGTCGCGTGACCAAGGACGACATTCTGGGTTACGTCGAGCAGCGCAAGAGCGGCGCCCTGCCCGTCGCGGCGCCGGTGGCGGCGGCGACTGCTCCCGCGGTCGTGGCGGCCCCGGCCGCGCCGGCGGTGGCTCCCGCCGCGGTCGCCGCCGCGGCTCCCGCGCCGGCCGCCAAGGTCGACACCGGCTTCCGCGTCGCCGCCTACGGCCCGAGCGAAAACGTGGTCATCGAGCCGATGTCGAAGATTCGCCAGATCACCATGGCGCACATGCGCTATTCCAAGGACACGGCGGCGCACGTAACTACCGTGTTCCACATGGACATGTCGAAGGTGCACGCGGCGCGCGAACGCTCGAAGGCCGGGTTCCTCAAGGCCAACGGCACCAAGCTCAGCTACATGCCGTTCATCTTCAAGGCGGTCTGCGAGGGTCTCAAGTCCAATCCCAAGCTCAACTCGGCGATCGACGGCACCAACGTGGTGTTCAAGAAGGACATCAATCTCGGCATGGCCGTGGCGCTCGACTGGGGCCTGCTGGTGCCGGTGATCAAGAACGCGGACCGCATGAACCTGGTCGGCCTCGCGAAGACCGCGAACGACCTCGCCGATCGCGCTCGGACGAAGAAGCTCAAGCCGGACGAAGCGCAGGGCGGTACGTTCACCATCACCAATCCGGGGGTGTTCGGCTCGCTGTTCGGGACGCCGATCATCAACCAGCCGCAGGTGGCGATCCTGGGCATCGGGGCGGTGGAGAAGCGCCCCGTGGTGGTCACCGACGAAGACGGCAACGACTCGCTGGTGATCAAGACCATGGCGTATTTCGGCATCAGCTACGACCACCGCCTGGTGGACGGCGCCGACGCCGATCACTTCATGAACGCGGTGAAGAAGAGCCTGATGGGCCCCTGGCCAGAGCTCGAGCCGTACATGTAGTCGTCGGCGGGCGCGACACGGTGTCGCGCCCGCCCCGTCCAGGCCGGGCCCGGCCCCGGGTCAAGGCGCGCCGGCAGCGAGAGCCCGCAGGTCTCTGCGCCGCCGTCCAAACACGCGTCGAAGAACGCACGCATCCCGCGGTATGGCACGGACGCTCCTGCTCGCGGATGATCGGTCCGGCCGCGGGCGGATCGTTGGCCTTCCCGCTCTCGCCGCCCTGGCGGAACCGGCGCGGCGGCCGCCGGCGTCCCGTTCCGGGCGGTCGTGAAGCGACCCGGCGCGGCGATCCGCCGCAGCCGCCCTAGAATGGGGCCGATGAGTGGACGCACGCTCCATTGGTCGTTTCTCGGCCGGGTGCCGTATCGCGAAGCTGCCGAGCTCCAGGTGGCGACGCGCGAGGCGATCCGCCGCGGCGTCGGACCGGAGCGGTTGCTGTTGCTGGAACATCCGCACGTGTACACGCTCGGCCGGAACGCCGACGGCAGCGACGTCACGGCGCCGGTCGAGTGGCTGCGCGCGCGCGGTGTCGAGATCGCGGAGTGCGATCGCGGCGGGCAGGTGACGTATCACGGTCCGGGCCAACTGGTGGGCTACCCGATCCTCAACCTCAGCCCCGACCGGCGCGACGTGCGGCGCTACGTGCGCGATCTGCAGGAAGTCCTGATTCGCGTGCTCGGCGAGCTGGGCATCGCCGGCGAGCGCCGCGACGGGCCGGACTTCATCGGCGTCTGGGCCGGCGGGCAGAAGATCGCGTCGATCGGCGTGCACCTCAGCCGCTGGATCACCACCCACGGCTTCGCGCTCAACGTCACCACCGACCTCTCGTACTTCGAGGGCATCGTGCCGTGCGGCCTGCGCGACGTGCGCATGGCCTCGGTCGAGAGTCTCACCGGCACCCGGCCGGCGCTCGCGGAGGTCGCGGCGCTCTGCGCACGCCACGCCGGCGAGGTCTTCGAACGCGAGCTGCTGCGCGACGACCCGGCCCGCGCGGGCGTCCCGGCGATCGGCGCAGGGACCGTGTGAGCGGCGAGCGCGGCGGCGGACGTGCCCCAGCGCGCGGCAGCGCGCCGGCGGCCGGCGATCTGGCGATCGGGCTGAGCGCGGTGATCGTCGCGGTGACCGCCGAAGTGCCGCTGGTCCTGGTGGTGCATCGCGCCGAGCACGCGCTCGCCCGCCTGCGCGCCGCCCTCGACACGCCGCTCGACGCGCTGCCGTTCGGTCCGCTCGACCCGGCGGGCGACCGCACCCTCGAGCGCGCGCTGCGCGGCTGGGTGCGCGCGCAGACTGGTCTCGATCTCGGCTACGCGGAGCAGTTGTACACCTTTGGCGACCGCGACCGCTTTCCGGGCGCCCAGGATCTGCTGCGCATCGTCTCGGTCGCCTACTTCGCGCTCGTGCGTGAGGCGCGGCCGTCCGGCGACGGCGATGCCCACTGGCGCGGCTGCTACGAATACCTGCCCTGGGAAGACTGGCGCGGCGGCCGCCCGGCGGTGCTCGAGCGCGACATCGAGCCGGCGCTGGCGCGCTGGGCCGCGGCCCCGGGCGCCCCGGCCGCCACGCGGCGCGAGCGGGTCGAGATCGCCTTCGGGCTCGGCGGTGCCGCGTGGGACCCGGACCGCGTGCTCGATCGCTACGAGTTGTTGTACGAATCGGGCCTGGTGGCCGAGGCCGCCATCGATCGCGGCGCGGCTCGCGAAGTGCCGTCCCATGCGCTGGGCCGGCCGATGGCGTTCGATCACCGGCGCATTCTGGCCACGGCGCTCGGGCGGCTGCGCGGCAAGTTGCGCTATCGCCCGGTGGTGTTCGAGTTGCTGTCGCCGACGTTCACGCTGCTGCAGCTCCAGCGCGTGGTCGAAGCCCTGGCGGGTGTGGTGCTGCACAAGCAAAACTTCCGCCGTCTGGTCGAGACCGGCGGCCTGGTGGAGGGCACCGGCCGCATGGACTCCAACACCGGCGGGCGGCCGGCCGAGCTGTTCCGGTTCCGCCGCGAGGTACTGCGCGAACGCCCGGCGCCGGGCGTGGTCAAGCGCGGCGCGCGCTGAGCGGGACCGCGGCGGCTAGCCGCGGAACTTGAGCTCGGGATTGGCGCGCGAGGCGCGCAGGTACGCGGCCACCTCGGTCACCAGCTCGAGCGTGGCGGCCTCGCGCTCGGCCGCCTGCTGGAAGACGAGGAACGCTGCGATCGCTTCGCGATGGATGCCCAGCGAGCGGAACAGGGGAAGGGCCTCGGCCGCCAGCCGTTTCGTGTCCTGGGTTCTGCCAAGTCGGAGGTAGACGCTTGCCAAGTCGAGAGTCACGAGAGCCACATCCATGACCATGATGTGCTCGACGAACTGTTGGCGGACCTCTTCGTAGATGCGAATGGCTTGATCGGGATCGCCGAGACCCGCGGCGATCGCCCCTTCTGTCATCCGAAGTCGAATCAAACTCACGGCATCGCCTAGGTCGTGATGACCATGGCGTAGGGCCTGAACGTGGGTCGCGGCTTCGTGGAAGTGCCCTTGCCGGACGAGGCTACTGGTGAGGTTGTGGCGCGCCGCGAGATGAAGTCGTGGATCCCGCGCCGGATCGATCATCTCGAGGCTCTGTCGCAGCAGCCGCATGGCGCCATCGTCGTCCCCCTGGCGGGAGAGCACGAGGGCCTTGGTCACGATCACCCCTCCAGCCAAGTGACGATCACCGACGGCAAGATAGAGCTTGATCGCACGATTGAGCAGGCGGGTGGCTTCCGGCAGGCGTCTCTGCATCATCCGCAACTGGCCCGCGGATTCAGCGAGTTTCGCCACTTCCAACGGATCCCCGGTGCCTAGGGCGAGATACCTCTTTGCCTTAGCGAAAGCCTCGTCGGCGTCGGTGAATCGCGAGACTGCCCGGAGTGCGTTGCCGAGGAAGGTCCAACTCCGCCCGCGCAGATCGCTGAGTAGGGAGTCGCTCGGGACGGCGATTGCGGCGCCTTCTGCGATCTCGACGGCCAGCTGGGCCAGCCCTAAACCTTCCGCCGGCGAGCGGAAGAGCTGGCGGACGCTCTCTTTGTGAAGGAGCTGACAAAGGCTGAAGGTGTGCAGGCGCGGACTGTTGTGAATGACCGTCTCGCGGCGCGCCGGCGGCTGAGACATGAGCTTTTCGAGAACCCTCTTGGCCTCGTCTTGCTCTTGGATCTGAGCGCGCTCGTGTTGCAGGACGGAGTCCAAGACCCGGTCGTGCCAGCCCTCGGTAAGAGTTGCCGACTCATCGTCGCGGTTGATTTGGCGAAGGTCGGTACTGGCTCGAATATCGCGCGCGAGCGCGCTAGTTCTACCCTCGAGCTTCAGAAGACTGCGAAGGGCGGCTGAACGCTCCGCCTTCGGCAGGCTTCGAACTGCGTCGAGATCGACGACTGACTTGGTGGAGTCGCTCATTCTTCGACGCCCTTCGCCGGATTGGTGATCTCACGCGTGAGTGCGGAGAGGCAGCGCATTGTCACGCTGCGCACACTCGACTCTTGATATCCGAGATGGGACGCGACCTCGCGTGTCTCAAAGCCCATGGCATAGCGAAGCCGCAGGACCGACTGACAGCGTTCAGGGAGTTTCGAAATCGCGACACGCAGGTCGCAGCGCCAGTCCTGAGCCTCGACTGAAGACATCCCGTTCTTGTTGTCGTCACGCATCGCGGAGTCGAGTTCCTCATAGATCCATCGGCGGCGTCGCCGCCAATAGCTCACACAGGAATTCTTGAGAGCGGTGATCAACCAAGGGGCGGGCGACACGATCTCCGCGGATTTCGCCACGAGTGCCAGGAGGCAATCCTGTAAGAGGTCCTCTGCGTCCTGAGGCGGCACGCGGTAGCGCAGGAAGACACGGCCGATGTCCTTGTCGAGGTCGAGGACAAGCCGCTCGATACGACCCGCCGCGAGCGTGGCTGACTGCGTCGACATGTCGAATCAGGCCTCATGAAGCACACTAGCAGCCCGACCGGACGCAGTCCAGTTAGCAAGACTCTCAATCGAGCGTAGGAGTTCGTCCTACGTGTGGGCCTGAAAGGAACCGGTCTCAGCCACCGGGAACGACGTCGGTCCCTTCGTTCGCCCAGATCGAAACCATCCGCTGGACCACGTCCCGCACTCCCCGCCACGACCAGGCGCCCCAATCCTCGAAGCGATCCACGATGGAGACGTCGTCCGGGAGTCGCCGTTGGGCCTGGGCGGCGGAGGGGGCGATCGAGGACAAGGCGACGATCAGAACTGCGGCGGCGGCTAGCTTGCGGCGCATCTGGGGCTCCTGGAGGGTCGCGGCTTGCTCGGCCTGAGCTGGCTGGGCTGTTCGTCGACCCCCTCACTTCTATTCGTCGCTCCACCCCCTCGATTCGTGGCAAGAAAGGCAAAGAAAAGAATCTTCGAAGTTCTTGCCACGAATTCACCCTCTCGGGCGACAGATATGTATGAAGGGGTGCTCTCCGCTTACCGCGGAAGGGAGGCCCGAGAGGAGAGGGGTGTGAGCGTGAGCCAGCCAGCAGAGCCATTGGGCGGGGTTTCAGGGCGGTCCCTGCGGGGGTTGCTGGTGGGGGCGCTCCCGGGGGAGGCGTGGGTATTCTCGGAATGGCTGCGCGACGTGCTCCCCGGCGGGGGCGAGCTGGAGCTCATCGAGGTGGACGGGCTGGACGCCGCTCTCGATGCCGTGCGACACGAGACGCTCGAGCTGTGCCTGTTCGGTCTCAATCTCGGGTCGGCCGCGCTGCTTCGGTTCCTGCGTCAGAGCCGGGTTGGCGCGCGCGTGCTGCCGGTGCTCGTGCTGGCCGGGCGAGCGGACGAGGCCGCGGTGGTCGAGGCGCTGCGCGAGGGCGCGCAGGACTTCCTGCTGCGCGAGGAGCTGAATCGCGACTCGGTGCGGCGCGTCGCGCGTACCGCGGCGCGCCTGGGGCGGGCGCTCGAGCGCGAGCGCGCCGCCGCGGAGCGGGCGCGACAACTCGAACTGCGGTTCCGCTCGCTGGCCGAGGCGATGACCGACGGCCTGCTCTACTTCGGCAGCGACGGGCTCCTGGAGCTGTGCACGCCGATGGCGAGCGCGCTGATCGGCGCATCCGAGCCTCTGGAGGGGCGCTCGATCGAGGAGATCGCCGCGCTGTTCTCCGATGCTTCGGGCGACCCCTGGATGGGTACCGGCTTCCCGGCGACCGAGGCGCACGTGAACGGGCGTCCGGCGACGGTGCACGGCGCGACGCCTCGCGGGCCCAGTCCCGTGATGGCACTGACCCTGCGCGCCCGGCCGGTCTTCGCTGGCGATGGCGACCATCCGGAGGTGCTGCTGGTGATCAACGCCGAGGAGCGGCCGAGCCTGGCGGGCGGTCTGGCGGTTCGCACCGCCGGCATGGCGCACGATCTGGCCAACCTGCTGCAGGCCGTGCAGGGCGGCAGCGACTTGCTGCGTCGTCAGTTGAGCGAGCACGAGTCGGCCACGGCCCGCGCGCTGGCCGAGCAGGTGGAGTCGGCGGCACGCAGCGCCGCGGTCATGGTGCGGCGTCTGTCCGAGCTCTCGCAGGAACGCGTGCACAGCACGCGGCCGCTGCGGCTGGACGAGGCGATCGGCAACGCGCGCGGCTGGATGCAGCTCCTCGCCGGCGTGGACGTACGGCTCGATCTCCACCTGCAGGCGCCGGCGGCGGCGATCACTTGCGATCCGGATGAGTTGCATCGCATTCTGCTGAACCTGATCGCGAACGCCCGGGAGGCCATGCCGCATGGCGGCCGGATTCGCGTCGCGACGCGCACCGTTCCCGATACCGTGGTCCCGGGCGGCGTGCGGGCCGCGCTGGAGGTATCCGACAGCGGCTCCGGTATGGACGCCGCCACGCGGGCGCGGGCCTTCCAGGCGGAGTTCAGCACGAAGCCCAACGGACATCGCGGCCTGGGCCTCGCGACCGTGCGCGCGATCGTCGAGCGCCTCGGCGGTCGGGCCGAGCTGAGCAGCGAGGAAGGCCAAGGCACAACGGTGACCGTCTCGCTGCCGGTCGTCAGTTGACGGCGGCGGTGCCCGGCTCGGTGGGCCGGCGCGGAGGAGCTCGTTACGCAGTGGGCCGGGTTGCGTGGTCATGGAGCCGGAGAACTGGCTCAGGTCGCCATGATTCGTGATCGCGAAGGCCGTTCCCCCGTGGCGCGGAGCTCGGCCCGACAGGCGGCGGCACGACCAAACCTGTTTGCGTCCTCTGGATTTCTTCTCAGCCGCTGGGTTCGGCGTCGACGCGAACTGCCGAGCCGTGTCGACAGGCTTCTCCGCCGCGCGCGAGTCCGGCCAGGTGGACCCGTGGCATCGCCGAAGACACGAATGGACGAGAACGACGAGACGCAGGAACTGCGAGTTTCGTGCGGCCGGCGCGGGACCAGAGTCCACCGCGAGCGGATTGCAGGGCAATGACGCGCCAGGATTCCAGCGATCGAAGCGCGCGGCAGGGAGCCACGCCGCCGGCGTGGAGCGCGTCGACGCTGTCGGAGGGCCGGCTCGAGCCACCGCACGCCTCGCTTCCACCGGGAACTCTGGTAGCCGAGCGCTTCGAAATCGGGGAAGTACTCGGCGCCGGCGGATTTGCCGTGGTGTATCGGGCTCATGACCGGGCTCTCGGGTGCGAGGTTGCTCTCAAAGTCCTCCGATCCGATCGCCTGACGCCGCCGGTCCTGAGCCGCTTTCGACGGGAGGCACGGGTAGCGCGAGCCCTGGCGCATCCGAGGCTGCTTCGCATCTTCGACTTCGGCACGACGCCGGAGGCGGTCTACCTGAGCATGGAGTTGATGCCCGGCGGCTCCCTCGCGGAGGTGCTCCGCTCGGGCCCCTTGACGGTGGACGATGCCGTGCGCTTCGCCACGGAGATGTTCGAAGCGCTGGCGGCGCTCCACGAGGCCGGCGTCATTCATCGGGACCTGAAACCGAGCAATCTGCTGCTCGACGCGGACGGCCATCTCAAGTTGGCCGACTTCGGTCTCGTGCGTTGGGCACGGAGCGATGCGACGGAGACCGCGACCCTCCAGCGCATCCTGGGCACGATCGCGTACATCGCGCCCGAGCAGGCTCTCGGCCAGGACGCGGATGCTCGCAGCGACCTCTATTCGGCGGGCGTTGTGCTGTTCGAAATGCTTGCCGGAGACCCGCCGCACGAGGCCGGACGATCCGACCTGGGCACCCTGATGGCGCAGCTCAAGAGACGTGCCCCGAGCATTCGGGCACGAAGGTCGGAGACCCCGCGCTGGCTTGCGGCGATCGTGGCGCGACTGCTCGAGCGCCGCCCCGGGGACCGCGCCGCCGGCGCCCGGTCCGTGTTGCGCGACCTCCAACGAAGACGGCCGGCCCGTTGGCTGAGTGTGCAGGCGCGACGCTGGGCCGCGACCGCTGGGTTGGCGCTCGTTGGTGCCTGTGGCGCGGTGTTCTTCGAGAAGGACAAGCCGCGGGCGGCCGACCTTCACATCGCGCCGCTTGGCGCCGAAGGCATCGAGGCCCGTGACGGCAGCGGCGAACGCGTTTGGTCGATGCCGGACGTGTCCGCCGACGTCCGGTTGGTGCCGGCCCGGTTCGCGGCCGGCGCTCCTTCGGTTCTCGTGGGCGTCGTGTACCCGCCCGACGGAGCCTTGCCGGACCCGCGTCCTGTCGATCGTCGACCCGGCAAACGGCCGGATCCTGCGGCAGATCCAGATGCCCGATCGTCCGGACATGTTCGACGAGCTGCCGGATCGTTACCACGTGCGGGAATCCCTCACGGCGGTCGATCTCGACGGCGACGGCCTCGACGAGATCGTGGCGACCTTCAACCACGCGGAGTCGGCGCCCTCCTACACCGTGGTCTATGAACCGACGCGAGATCGCGCCAGAACGGTCTTCTACGGCTGGGGTAACCAGGACATCGCGGGAGTCGCGGACCTCGATGGTGACGGCAGACCAGAGCTGCTGATCGCCGGGATCAACAACGGATTCGGTTGGTACAACGAGCTCGCGGCGGTCCGGATCGACCCACCGATCGGCGCGGATGGCGTGGTGTCGGCAGCGGTCTCTCCCGAGTCCGCGGCGTACCCGGAACAGCGAAAGGATCTGCTCTGGTACACCCTGCTGCCACCGGGGCGCTTCATCGAGCTCCAGAATCGGGTGCGAGCAGATCCTGCTCGAAAGCGTCTCGACGTCTACTTCGAAGACCGGGCGCCGGTCGGCATTGGATTCGATGGCTTTCGTCTGGACGAACCGTCGTCCACGCCGGCTCCAGATCGCGCTGCGGCGCGGGACCGAGCCTATCGGGCGGCGTACGAGGCGCGCCGGCTGGCGGCTGCCGGTTTCGCGCCCGCGGCTCTGCGCCAAGGCGAGGACGCCGTCCGGCAAGCAGCTCTGGCCGAAGACGGCATCCTCGCCGAGTGCATGGCGCGGCAGCGCGCGCGCCTCCTCGTTGGCGTGGGTCGCGAGCGGGAGGGGCTGGGGCTTTTCGACGCGCTGGCCGGAACCTCGCCCAACGCCTCGGACATTGCCTTCGATGCCGCGCGTGCGCTGCACCTTCGGGGTGCCCTCGAGCCCGCCGAACGCTGGTACGCCCGCGGCCTGGGCCCCGGCGGCCGCGTCGACGTCGGGAAGAGCAAGTGGGAGTTCGCGGAGGGAGCGCTCCTGGCCCTGGGAGAACAGCATCGATGGGTGGAGGCTCGGCGCTGGCTCGATCGGTTCTTGGGTTCCTATCCCGAGTTTCGAGGGTGGGTGAGCATCTATCGCGAGTACATCAACTGGCGCTCGGGCGAGACGGTCCATCTGCAGGAGGTCGCCGACAGCCCGCGAACGACCGTGCAGATGCGCTATTGGCTGATGGAGTACCGGGCGCGAACGGGAGAGGCCGCCGCCTCGTTGCTTGTCGACGTGGAGAAGGAGCTCGAGCAGCCTTCGGAGATGCGAGGGGAGCTGCGGTCGCTCGAGGGCGTTCTGCTTGCGCGGTTGGGCAGACGGCAGGAGTCCGAGGTCGCCGAGCGGCTGGCTTTCGAAGAAGTGCGACGGCGCCTTGGAACGAGTGTCCTCGCGCGCGCCCACGTCGATCTGGTCGCGGAGCGGCTCGAGCGCGCGGTGGGAGGTCGAGAAGCAGCGTCGACGCGAGAGCTCGTCGCAGCGGTTCTGCGACAGCTCGAGCATCGAGCGCCAGGCTCGTGAGCCGCGGTCGCCCGAGGGCGAAGTCGCGGCATGGGGAAGTCTTCTAGGGGCGTAGGAGGGGGGCACCAGCCGATGCAGGAACGCTTGCGCGTTTCTTGGCGGGGCACAGTAGGGCGATTGGATCTCGCC
>WBZN01002286.1_pt1 | contig 10796 bp, 10 predicted proteins | sample 5204281 | NCBI WGS metagenome assembly WBZN01 (sample SAMN12344347, study PRJNA552823) | activated sludge metagenome | biome: Activated sludge suspended growth; feature: Nitrification reactor; material: Wastewater; isolation source: activated sludge from nitrification reactor of wastewater... | reverse complement strand
CGTCGAGGACCTTGAAGCGATCGTTGCAGACGTTGGGCTTGCGATCGTTGCCGTACGGGTAGCGCGTGAGCTTGGGCCCACGACACGCGCGCACCCACTCGTCGACTTCGCACAAGCGCTTTCCCGCGTTGCCGCAGGCAATCTGCGCCTGCACTCCGCTGATGTAGCCCTGGGCGCGTACGCCTTTCACGCTGACCGCGCGCACCTCCTTCTCGATGCCGTCGATGTTCTGATTGAACGGGTGTGGTGCGCTCTGTCCATTCGGCTTGGCGCGCACCAGCGAACGGGTGGGAGGCAGCAGTAGTTCAGCGCTGCGGCCACGAAATGAAATCAGGGCGACGCGGTCGCGTCGGTGCGCCCGGGCGTGAGCGTCGAGGTCACGCGCGAGCCGGTCGGCGTCGTGGGGCTGATCACGCCGTGGAACTTCCCGATCGCGATCCCGGCGTGGAAGTCGGCGCCCGCCCTCGCCTTCGGCAACACCGTGGTCATCAAGCCGGCCTCGCCGACGCCCACGATCGCCTCGGCGCTCGCCGACATCATCCACGAGAGCGGCGCCCCGGCCGGCGTGTTCAACATGCTGTTCGGCGGCGGAGCCATGGGCGACGCGCTGGTCAGGCACCCGGATGTCGCCGGCATCTCGTTCACCGGCTCGCAGGGCGTCGGCGCGAAGGTCGCGGCCGCCGCGGTCGCGCGCCAGGCGCGCGTGCAGCTCGAGATGGGCGGCAAGAACCCGCTGGTGGTGCTCGACGACGCGGATCTCGAGCGCGCGGTCGCCGTGGCGCTCGACGGCTCGTTCTTCGCCACCGGCCAGCGCTGCACGGCCTCGTCGCGGCTGATCGTCCAGAAGGGCATCCACGACCGCTTCGTCGCCGCGCTGGCCGCGCGCGTCGCCGCGCTGCGCGTCGGCGACGCGCTCGACCCCGCGACGCAGATGGGCCCCGCGGTGAGCGAGGCGCAGATGGAGCAGAGCTACGACTACATCGGGGTCGCGCGCGCCGAGGGCGGCCGCGTGGTCGCCGGCGGCCAGCGCATCCAGCTCGCGCAGCGCGGCTGGTACGTGCAGCCCACCCTGCTCGCCGACACCGCCCCCGCGATGCGCATCAACTGCGAGGAGGTGTTCGGGCCGGTCGCCGCGACCACAGTGGTGGCCGACTACGAGGAGGCGCTGGCACTGGCGAACTCCGGCGAGTTCGGGCTCTCCTCGGGCATCGTCACGAACTCGCTCAAGCATGCGCGCCACTTCCAGCGCAACGTGCGCGCCGGCATGGTGATGGTCAACCTGCCGACGGCCGGCGTGGACTACCACGTGCCCTTCGGCGGCACCCGCCGCTCGAGCTACGGCTCGCGCGAACAGGGCTTCGCCGCGATCGAGTTCTTCACGCAGGTGAAGACGGCCTACTCATGGTCCTGAGGCGCGCATGACGGGTCGCGAGGCAAGGCCATGAGCGACGCGCACACCGCCCTCTACCCGAGCCTCGAGGCGCGGCGCGTGGTCGTCACGGGCGGCGGCTCGGGCATAGGCGAGGGCATCGTGCGAGCCTTCGCCCGCCAGGGCGCCGAGGTGCACTTCCTCGACGTGGCGGACGAGGCCTCGCGCGCGCTCGAGGCCGCGCTGGCCGGCGCCGCGCGCCCTCCCCGCTACCACCGCTGCGACCTGTGCGACGTCGCGCAGCTGCAGGCCGCGATCGGCGCCATCGGGCCGGTTGACGTGCTGGTCAACAACGCCGCCAACGACGACCGGCATGCGCTGGCCGACATCACGCCCGCCTACTGGGACGAGCGCATGGCGGTCAACCTGCGCCACATGCTGTTCTGCACGCAGGCCGTCGTGCCCGGCATGGCGGCGCGCGGCGGCGGTTCCGTCGTCAACCTGGGCTCGATCTCGTGGCACCTGGGCCTCGCGGACCTGGTGCTGTACGAGACCGCCAAGGCCGGCATCGAGGGCATGACGCGCGCGCTGGCGCGCGAGCTCGGCGGCCAGGGCATCCGCGTCAACTGCGTGCTGCCCGGCAACGTGCAGACGCCACGCCAGCAACGCTGGTACACGCCCGAGGGCGAGGCGCAGATCGTCGCGCAGCAGTGCCTCAAGGCGCGCATCCAGCCGGCCGACGTCGCCGCGCTGGTGCTGTTCCTCGCCGCGGACGACTCGCGGCTGTGCACGGGCCACGACTACTGGATCGACGCCGGCTGGCGCTGAGCCACGCCCGCCCGCCAAAACAGACCGGAACCACAAGGAATAACAGGCATGTCCAACGGCAACTCGTCCCTGGTGATGTCCCTGACGCTGATCGCCACGCTCGGCGGCCTGCTGTTCGGCTATGACACCGCAGTCATATCGGGTGCGATCAGTTCCCTGGACCACAATTTCATCGAGCCGCGCCACCTGGAGGAAGCCGCGCGCAACAGCCTGTCGGGCTTCACGGTCTCGAGCGCGCTCTGGGGCTGCGTGCTGGGTGGCCTGGTGGCGGGCCGGATCGGCGATGCGCTCGGCCGCAGGGGCGGCCTGCAGCTCGCCGCGGCGATGTTCCTGGTGTGCTCCATCGGTTCCGCCTGGCCGGAGCTCGGCTTCGGGCCGGTCGGCGGCATGGGCGCGAACGCCCTGTTCCAGTTCAACGTCTACCGCATCATCGGCGGCGTGGGCGTGGGCATGGCCTCGCTCCTGGCGCCGCTCTATATCGCCGAGATCGCCCCGCCGGCGCGGCGCGGCAACCTGGTCTCGTACCAGCAGCTCGCGATCGTCGGCGGCATGCTGCTCGTCTACTTCGTCAACCTCGCGATCGCGCGCCAGGGCGGCGAGGAGTGGCTGCATACCACGGGCTGGCGCCTAATGTTCGCCTCGGAGGCGATCCCCTCGCTGCTGTTCCTGGCATTGCTGTTCATGGTGCCCGACAGCCCGCGCTGGCTCGTGCTCAAGGGCCGCGACGCCGAGGCGCGCGCGCTGCTCGGTCGCCTGGGCGAGCCGGCGGAGGCGGATGCCGTGCTGCGCGAGATCGAGGCGAGCCTGGTGGTCAAGCACGAACCACTCATGCACTTCGGCGGCATGGTGATCTTCGTCGGCCTGATGCTCTCGATCTTCCAGCAGCTTGTGGGCATCAATGCGGTGCTCTACTACGCGCCAGAGATGTTCCGCAACATGGGCTCGAGCACCGACAGCGCGCTGCTGCAGACCGTCATCGTCGGCGTCGCGAACGTGGCGTTCACTGTCGTGGCGATGCTGATGGTCGACCGCTGGGGCCGCAAGCCGCTGCTGATCCTGGGCGCCATCGTCATGGCCATCTCGATGCTGGCGCTCGGCGCCCTGTTCCAGGCGCACGACATGGGGCTGCCCTCCCTGGCCATGGTGATCGTCTACATAGCGGGCTTCGCGTTCTCGTGGGGCCCGATCGTCTGGGTGCTGCTGGCCGAGATCTTCCCGAACTCGATCAAGGGCACCGCCATGGGCCTGGCGGTCGCCGTGCAGTGGCTGGCCAACCTGGTCGTGTCATGGTCGTTCAAGGTGCTGGATGGCAACTCGGCGCTCAACGCGACCTTCAACCACGGCTTCGCCTACTACGTGTACGGGGCCATGAGCGTGCTGGCCGCGCTGTTCGTCTGGCGCTTCGTGCCCGAGACCAAGGGCAAGCACCTCGAGCAGATCGAGAAGGTCTGGCGCAGGGCCTGAGCCGGCGGGCGGGCGGGGTTCAGTCGGCCACGGGCCCGCCGGGCCCGCGCGCCGTGCCCTGCTGGACCAGCAGAAGCGCCGGGATGACGGCGAGCGTGACGGCGGTGAGCAGCCGGAAGTCGTCCAGGTAGCCGATCATCTGCGACTGGCGGTCGATCTCGCCGTTGAGCGCCGCCAGCTGCACCATGCCGGGCGTGGCGCCGTCCTGCATTGCGGGCCATGCCGCCAGGTGCGCATCGGCCACCAGGCCGGCGTGGGCCGCCGCGGAGTTGCGCACCAGCATCGTCTGCACGGCCGAGATGCCGATGCTGCTGCCGAGGTTGCGAACCAGGCTGAACAGCGCGGTGCCCTGCGGGAACATGTCGGGCTCGAGCGTCGAGAACGTCGCGTTGCTCAGCGAGACGAACACGAGGCCCAGGCCCACGCCCTGCCAGACGCCGGGCCACAGCACGTCGGACTGCGACAGCACGAGGCTGTAGCCGCACATCTGCCAGAGCGAGAAGGCGGTCACCGAGAAGCCGGTGACCAGCAGCCAGCGCAGGTCGAGGCGCGCGACGAAGCGGCCCAGCACGAGCATGGCGAGCATCGTCCCCAGCCCGCTCGGCGCCGTGAGCAGGCCGATCGTCGCGATCGGGTAGTCCATCAAGGTCGAGAGCATGGTGGGCAGCAGCGCGCGCGTCGCGAACAGCACCATGCCGACCACGAAGATCATGAGCAGGCCGGTGATGAAGTTGCGGTTGCGCAGCAGCCGGTAGTCGAGGAACGACTCGCGCGCCGGCGTGCAGGCGGTGTGGGCGATGAACAGCGCCAGGCCCAGCAGCGCGGCGAGCGCCTCGACCCAGCTCTCCGTCGAGTTGAACCAGTCGTTCTCCTGGCCGCGGTCGAGCAGCAGCTGCAGGCCGCCTATGAACACGCTCAGGGAAGCGAAGCCGAACACGTCGAAGCGGATGCTCCTGCGCGCAGCCGTGCCGTGGATATGGCGCGCGATGCCGTAGAAGGCCATGGCGCCGATCGGCAGGTTGATGAGGAACACCCAGCGCCAGTCGTAGTTGTCGGTCAGCCAGCCGCCGATGGTGGGCCCGAGGATCGGGCCGACCATCACGCCCACGCCCCACATGGCCATCGCCTGGCCGCGCTGCTCTGGCGGATACACCTCGAGCAGCACCGACTGCGACAGCGGCACGAGCGCGGCGCCGAACATGCCCTGCAGCAGGCGCGCGGCGACGATCTCGGCCAGCGAGCCGGACAGCCCGCACCACATGGACGCGGCGGTGAAGCCCGCGACCGCGACGAGGAACAGGCGCTTGAGCGAGAAGCGGTCTGTGAGCCAGCCGGTGAGCGGCGTGGCCACGGCGGCGGCGACGATGTAGGAGGTCAGCACCCAGCTGACCTGGTCCTGCGAGGCGGAGAGCGTTCCCTGCATGTGCGGCAGGGCCACGTTGGCGATCGTGCCGTCGAGGGCCTGGATGGTGGTCGCCAGCATCACGGCGACCGTGATCATCGGCCTGTTGAGCGGACGGTCGACCATCAGGCCATCGTCGTGGCGGCCTGCAGCCGCTCGAGCAGCCGCGTGGCGACCTCCAGCACGGCGGGATCCTCCGCGGAGAGAAGCTCGCGGCGCAGCGCGTCGGCCTGCAGGCGCACGCGGGCATGGAGCGCACGGCCACTGCGGGTGAGCGAGATGCGCTTCACGCGCCGGTCGTCGGCGCAGGGCGTGCGCTTCAGGTGCCCTGCGCGCTCGAGGCGATCGAGCATCGCCACGACGGTGGCGCCCTCGACGCCCAGCTGCCCGGCCAGCCAGGCCTGCGAGGGCGGCGCGGGCGCGCGGGCGACCAGCGCGATGGTCATCCAGGCGGCCTGGCTGAGCCCCAGGTCCTTCAGCCGGCGATCGAGCGTGAGCCGCCAGCCACGCGCACTGGCGTGCAGCGCGCTGGCGAAGCGGTCTTCCAGCTTCGGCAAGGGCGTACCCTATATCGTTAGATCTCTAACGAATCATAGCATGCCGCCGGCGGCCAGCCAGCGCTCGAGGAACTCCTGCCGTGCAGCATCCGGATCCGGCTCCGCGCGCGCGCCGTCGTCGAGGAGCAGGCGCTGCCCGGACGCGAAGCCGGGCCATCCGGGCAGGCCCGTGCCGTTCGGGTTGCCATGACGGATGAACTGCGCGAAGTAGTGGCGCATGGTGGCGCTGAGCTGGAAATCCTCCGGCTGCCACGCGTACACGGCATTGGTGCCGAGGTTGCCCAGCGCGTACTCGATCTCGCCCGAATGCACCGCGCCGTCGGGCAGCAGGCGCGGCGCGGCCGGCCCGCCGGCACGCGCCGGGGGGCGGGGATGCGCGAAGTGGTACAGCCAGGTCGGTGCGCCCTGCCCCGCGTGCAGGTGCGCCCACAGCCAGGTGCTGTGCGCGATGAAGCGGTCGCCTTCGAGCCGGCGCGCCGAAGCAAGTGCCTGCGGCAGCGTGTCGCCCGGGTACACCGCCAGCGCCTCGCCGGCCATCGGCCCGAACACCTTGCCCAGCGCCTCGCGGTACGTGGCCAGGCCCGGCGCCTGGCCGTCGAACAGCGCGTCGTAGTCGCCTTCCTGCGAGTTGTAGCCTGCGAGCAGCGGCACGCGCGCGGCGCGCCCCGCGCGGAAGGTGGCCTGCGGATCCTCGCGCAGGAAGCGCCCATCGATGCACGGGCTGTACTCGCCGACACGGGCGGCGTCGCTCGCCGCCATGACGGCTTCGGCCGGCAGCGAGCGCAGCGCGGCCGCCGAGGCCACGCCCGCGGCGGCCAGCACCTTCGCGCCCACCTGCTCGCACTCCGCACGCGGCACGGCGCTGAGCGTGCCGAGCACGGAGCCGCTCTCGCCGATGGCGCCCGCGAACAGCCCGCGCGCGGAGGGCGCGGCCATCAGCGCGCTCACGGCGATCGACCCGGCCGACTCGCCGGCGATCGTCACGCGCCCGGGGTCGCCGCCGAACGCGGCGATGTTCGCGCGCACCCAGCGCAGCGCGGCCACCAGGTCCATGAGCCCGTAGTTGCCCGAGGCGCCGGCCGCGTCGCGCAGCAGCGGGTGCGCCAGGAAGCCGAAGGCGCCGAGCCGGTGGTTGACCGTGACCGTGACGATGCCGTCGCGTGCCAGCGCCGCGCCGTCGTAGCGCAGCTCGGAACCGTCGCCCGCCACGAAGCCGCCGCCGTGGATGTACACCAGCACCGGCATGGCCGCGTGCCGTCCCGCCGGCCGGCCGCCGGCCGCCACGGGCGCGCTTGTCCAGACGTTCAGGTAGAGGCAGTCCTCGCTGGGTCCGGGGCTGCGGAACACCATGTCGTCGAACAGCGGCCGCTGCATGCAGCGGGGCGCGAAGTCACGTGCCGCACGCGGCCGCTGCCATGCATGCACCGGCGCGGGCGGCTGCCAGCGGAGCCGGCCGAGGGGCGGAGCCGCGTACGGGATGCCGCGGAACTCCGCCAGCGTGCCCTCGCGCAGCCCCACGACCGGGCCGGCGTGCGTGCGCACGAGCGGGTCGTGCGCGCCCGCTGCACCGGCCGGGCCGCCTGCGGGCGCAGCCGGCGCTGCGATCGGCCCCAGGAGGGCCACGGCGAAGGCGAGCGCGACGGCTCCGGGTCTGCGATGCATTTGCTATGCTCCATGTCATGAAGAAGGATGCTTCGGCTGTCTGGCTGGGTGACCTGCGCACGGGCGACGGCACGCTGCGCTCGGGCAGCGGCCTGCTCGACAACACGCCCTACGGCTGGGCCAGCCGCTTCGAGAATACGCCGGGCACGACGCCCGAGGAACTGGTCGCCGGCGCGCACGCGGCCTGCTTCACCATGGCGCTGTGCACGACCCTCAACCACGCGGGCTTCCACGTCACGCGCCTCTCGACCCATTGCGTGGTCAGCTTCGAGCAGCAGGAGGGGCGCTGGAGCGTGACGCGCTCCGATCTCGAGGTGCTCGGCCGCGTTCCCGGCATCGACGCCGCGCGCTTCGCGCAGATCGCGGAGGATGCGAGGGCCAACTGCCCGATCTCGCGGCTGCTGCGCGCCGAGATCTCGCTCACGTCGGCGCTCGACCTGCGCGGCGACGCGCCGCTCGGCATAGAGCCCGACCCGGGCGCCTGAAGCCGACCGCTGTCCGGGCAACTGGCCGGCGCCGGCCAAGGCGCCCGCGCGGCGCACCTAGCCGCGGCGCAGTGCCATCACGGTGGCCATGCCCGCCAGCGTCAGCGCCACCGAGCCGACCACGTGCGCGGCCACGCCGAGCCCCGCGAGCCCGATGCGGCCCTGCTGCAGCAGGCGCGCGACCTCGCCCGAGAAGCTGGAGAACGTGGTCAGGCCGCCCAGGAAGCCGGTGACGAGCAGGAGCCGCAGCTCCGGCCCATGCACGCTCGGCACCGACAGGAAGGCGAGCATCACGCCGACGAGGTAGCCGCCGATCAGGTTGGCCGCGAGCGTGCCGGGCGGGATCGCCGGGAACAGCGCGTTGAGCCCGATGCCGAGCAGCCAGCGCAGCAGGGCGCCGGCCGAGGCGCCGCCGCTGACGAGCAGGATGGCGACCAGCGCGCCGGGCCCTTGTGATCCCATGCGCGCATCGTCCGACGAAGCGGCGCGCAGGGCAAGGGGCACGCGCATCCCGATGACAGCCGGGCGCGCGCGCCCTACACTGCCGGCCGCACCATGCAGGCCTTCCTCGTCGCCACCGGCACCATCGCCCTCGCGGAGATCGGCGACAAGACCCAGCTGCTCGCGCTGCTGCTGGCGACCCGCTTCCGCAAGCCCGTGCCCATCGTCGCCGGCATCGTCGTGGCGACGCTCGCCAACCACCTGCTCGCCGCCCTCGCCGGGCTCTGGCTCGGCCGCTGGCTGCAGCCGCAGTGGCTGCGCTGGGCCCTGGGGCTCGGCTTCCTGGCGATGGCCGCGTGGACGCTCAGGCCGGACGAGGCGGATGACGAAGGGCAGTCCGGCCGCTGGGGCGCCTTCATGACGACGGTCGTCGCCTTCTTCCTGGCGGAGATCGGCGACAAGACCCAGGTCGCCACGCTGATGCTGGGCGCGCGCTTCAACGCGCTGTGGCCGGTGGTCGCGGGCACGACGCTCGGCATGCTCATCGCCGACGTGCCGGCGGTGTTCCTGGGCGAGCGCATCACGCGCTGGGCGCCGGCAGCGACGATCCGCTACGTGGCCGCGGCCCTGTTCGCGCTGCTCGGCCTGGCGACGCTGCTGGGCGCGGGCCGCGCGTTCGGGCTGTAGCCGGGCTCAGGGCGCGCTGCCGGGCGGCAGCACCTTCACCTGCACCGTGACCGGGGCGGCGCGTTCGAAGCTCAGCCGCACCGGGAACTGCGTGCCCGCGACGGGCGCGGAAGACAGCGCGGCCAGCATCACGTGTGTGCCACCGGCGTGCATCGCCACGGTGACTCCGGCCGGCAGCTCCAGCCGCGCGAGCATGCGCATGCGCATCATGCCGCCGTCGAGCTTCTGCTCGTGCACCATGGCCTCGCCCGCGATCGGCGTCTGCACGGCGAGCAGCGCGTCGGGGCGGGCACCGTGGTTGCGCAGCTGCAGGTACACGGCCATCGTCGGCGCCCCGGGTGGCGGCGCGGGCGCGACGGCCGAGAGGACCTCGATGCCCGCGGCCGTGGCAGGGCTCGCGGCGGCCGGGCCCGCCGCGGCGCCGGCGCGCGAGTCGCCGGGCAGCCAGCACGCGGCCAGCAGGGCCGCGACGGCGGACCATGCGCGCGCCGTCGTCATGGCAGGAACACGCCTTCGCGGTCGATCATGCCGGCCGCGCGCAGCGCCGCGACGATCCGTTCCGCCGCCTGCTCCGGCGTGAGCTCTGCCGTGCGGATGTGCAGCTCGGGCGACTCGGGCGCCTCGTAGGGCGAGTCGATGCCCGTGAAGTTGCGCAGCTCCCCGGCGCGCGCCTTGCGGTACAAGCCCTTGGGATCGCGCTGTTCGGCCTCGGCCAGGTCGGTGTCGACGAAGATCTCGATGAACTCGCCGGCCGGCATGAGCGCGCGCGCCATCGCGCGCTCGGCACGGAACGGCGAGATGAATGACACGAGCACGATCAGCCCGGCGTCGCTCATGAGCCGCGCCACCTCGCCGACGCGCCGGATGTTCTCGACGCGGTCGACCGTCGAGAAGCCGAGATCGGCGTTCAGGCCGTGGCGCACGTTGTCGCCATCGAGCAGGTAGGTGTGGCGGCCCTGGCGGAACAGCTGCTTCTCGACCAGGTTGGCGATGGTGGACTTGCCGGAGCCCGAGAGGCCGGTGAACCACAGCACGCAGGCGCGCTGGCCCTTCTGCGCCGAGCGGTTCTCCTTGTTGATGTCGAGCGCCTGCCAGTGGACGTTCTCGCTGTGGCGGCGGCCGGCGTGCAGGATGCCGGCGCCCACGGTGTTGTGCGTGATGCGGTCGATGAGGATGAAGCCGCCCGTGTCGCGGTTGGTGGCGTAGGGGTCGAAGGGCAGCGGATGGTCGAGCCGCAGCTGGCCCGTGCCGATCTCGTTCAGCCCGAGCTCCGTCGCGCCCTGGCGCTCGAGCGTGTTGACGTTGGTCTTGTACTCGAGCCGCACCATCTGCGCCGACACGGTGGTCGTGCCGCACTTGAGCAGGTACGGGCGCCCGGTGAGCATGGCGTCGTCGCTCATCCACACGACGGTGGCATCGAACACGTCGGCCACCTCGGCCGGCGCGGCCGCCGCGGCCAGCAGCTCGCCGCGGCTCGCGTCGATCTCGTCCGCCAGCGTCAGCATGACCGCCTGGCCCGCCACCGCCTCGGGCAGGTCGCCCTGCTGCGTGACGATGCGCGCCACGCGGCTGCGGCGCCCCGACGGCAGCGCCACGATCTCGTCGCCGGGTCGCACGGTGCCGGCGGCCACCTGGCCCGCGAAGCCGCGGAACTCCTGGTTCGGCCGGCACACCCATTGCACGTGCATGCGGAACGGCTGCGACTGCGCCTGGCCCTCGCCCAGCGGAACGGCATCCAGGTGGCCCAGCAGCGTCGGCCCGCGGTACCACGGCATCGAGGGGCCGGGCTCGACCACGTTCTCGCCCAGCAGGGCCGAGACGGGGATTGCCGTGATGTCGGTGATGCCGATCTCGCCGGCGAAGGCCCGGTACTCGGACTCGATGCGCTCGAACACCTGCCG
>WBZN01002285.1_pt1 | contig 10799 bp, 6 predicted proteins | sample 5204281 | NCBI WGS metagenome assembly WBZN01 (sample SAMN12344347, study PRJNA552823) | activated sludge metagenome | biome: Activated sludge suspended growth; feature: Nitrification reactor; material: Wastewater; isolation source: activated sludge from nitrification reactor of wastewater treatment... | reverse complement strand
GGGATGTCCGCGAGTCGCAGCAGCTTCAGCTCGTTGCCGCGCTCGCGGAAGATCTCGAGCGCTTCCTGGCGCGACACCTCGACGCGCTCGAACGGCGCATCCTCGGCGACGATCTCGCGCATCTTCCCTTCGATCGCCGCGAGATCCTCGGGCGTGAAGGCGCGCGCGAAGCGGAAGTCGTACTGGAACTTCTCGCTGTGGTCCTTGCGCCCGGCGTCGTAGAGCGCCTCCGGCCAGAGCCGGGTCACGGCATCGGCGAGCACGTGCTCGGCCGAATGGCGGACGAACTCGCCGGCCTCCGGATTGCGGGTGGTGAAAAGCTTGAACGAACCGGAGGCGGCCAGCGGCTCGCGCAGGTCGATGCGCCGTCCGGCGAGCTCGGCCCCGACCGCATCCTGGGCGAGACGCGGACCGATGGAGCGGGCGACGTCGAGCGCGGTCGTGCCGACCGGCACCGTGCGCTCGGAGCCGTCGGGAAGGGTCAGTACGATGGTCATGGAATCCTGTGTCGGCTACGAAGCGTGGGGGACATCGAAAACCTGGTAGGCGCTCCCGGACTCGAACCGGGGACCTCTACCGTGTGAAGGTAGCGCTCTAACCAGCTGAGCTAAGCGCCCGCGTATTTCTAGCTGCTTGCCGAACGACGGGGGGAGAGACTTGGTAGGCCCGAGTGGGCTCGAACCACCGACCTCAACGATGTCAACGTTGCGCTCTAACCAACTGAGCTACGGGCCTCCTGCACTCCCACCGCTTTGCTGCCTGCTGCAGCTCTGCGCAAGCCGCTGCAGCCGAGAAACTTAGCAAGCGGCGCGCGGAGCTGTCAACCGGCCGGCGGACTTGGGCTACCGGGCCGGGGACGCGCGCTCGAGCGCGGCGAAGAGCTCGAGGTGCTGCTCGACGACTTTTTCGAGCGCCGTCTCGGTTCCCGCCCGGCGCAGCGAGGCGAGCGCCGCCTTCCACTGCGGTCCGCCGCAGGCTTCGCGCGCGCGCTGGATCGTCGCTTCGATCGACGCGCGATCGCTCTCGCAGTAGAACGGGTAGTCGTCACCCAGCAACTCGACCGCCGCGGCGTCGCGCATCGTCACCAGCGCTGCGCCGCAGGCAACGGCGTTCGCCACCTCCGCGCCCGGCTGGTAGAGCTCGGCGGGCCCGGGGACGCGCAGCGAGAGATGGCAGTTGAACTGCAGGGCGTGACGCAGAGGATGGCTGTCGATGAACGCCACGCCGCGCAGCATGCCGAAGCGCTCGCCGGCAGCGGCCGCCCCGAAGCAGGCGACGCGGAACTCGCCCGCCGCGACCGTGTGCGGCGCGAGACCGGGCTCGGCCTCGTCGTAGATCACGCGGCTCGTCCAGCGCGGCCGGTCGAGGTCCTTGTGCTGGCGCCGGCTGCGGAAGATGGCGCCGTCGACGAGGCGCGCACCGCCGGGGAAGCGGGGTCCGGCCGGGAGACCGCGAATGTCGAGAACAATGCAGTTGCCAGCCAACCGGGCACGCAGAAGGCGACCTGAAGCGGTATCGCCGAAGAAGACCGCGATTGCGCCGCGCAGGCCGCGCAGCTCGCTCGTCGAGACCGCGCGAGTGCTGCGCCCGCGCCCGGAGAGCGCCGCCGCCAACGCCGCCAGGCGTGGCGGCGCTTCACCGGCGCTGCCCGCGTGGACGAAGACTACCGACCGCGGCGCTTTGGGCGGACTCGAATGTGGCGGCGCCGCGGTCGTCACGGGCGCGTGCCTCGCACGACACCGAGCCAGCCCTTGAGGTACTCGCCCTGGGGATGGAAGACCGAGACCGGATGATCGACGGCGGCGGCGAGCGGGGCGAGCAACGCGAGGTCGACCCGGGCCTCCACCGCCGCGGCGAAGAGAATCTGCCGGAAGAGCTTGCTGTCGATCGCGCCGCTGCAGCTGAAGGTGAGCAGCAGCCCGCCCGGAGCGAGACGGCCGAGGGCCAGGCGATTGAGGTCCTTGTATGCGCGCGCCGCCTTGTCGAGATGGGTGCGGCGCCGGGCGAGCGGCGGCGGGTCGCAGATCACCAGGTCATAGCTCTCTTTGCGCTGGCGCAGATCCTCGAACACGTCGGCGGTGACGAACTCGGTGCGTCCGGGATCGAGATGATTCTCGATCACCAGCCGCTTGCCCAGACCGTGCAGGCGGCCGGCCGACTCGACCGCGGTCACGGTGCGGGCGCGGCCACGCAGCGCATAGAGCGAGAACGCACCACTGTGGGAAAAGAGGTCGAGCACGCGACGATCGCGGGAGTGGCTTTCGACGAGGCGGCGGTTGTCGCGCTGATCGCAGTAGAAGCCCGTCTTCTGACCGCCCTCGAGCTCGGCGACGAAACGCAGGCCGCTCTCCTCGAAGGCCGCTTCGCCGGGCAGCGGCCCGGCGATCGTCTCGGCGACGAGCGGCAGTCCCTCTTCGCGGCGGGCCGCGAGGTCGCCTGAATGCAGGATGGGCGAGCCGGGAAAGACGCGCGCCAGCGCTTCGTAGGCCGCGCCGCGCAGTCTTTCGAGGCCGGCAGAAGTGATCTGACTGACCAGCACCTCGCCGAACCGATCGACGGTCCAGCCGGGCAGACCGTCCCCCTCCGCGTTCAGCAGACGGTAGCCGGTGGTCCCGGCCGGCAGGAGGCGCTGGCGCCATCCGTCGGCGGCGCGCAGTTGGCGCTCGAAATAGTCGGCGTCGACCCGCGCAGTCGCCGGGCCGCGCAGCGGGTCGCCTGCCAGCATGCGCACGCGAATCTGCGACGCGGCGCTATAGAAGCCGGAGCCGAGTCTTCCGCCTTCGGAGTCGAAGACTTCGGCGACCGCCGCCGCGCGGTCGCCGATCTCGGACTGGATCGCGCCCGAGAAGACCCAGGGATGGCCGTCGCGGATCGGGCGCTCGCGACCCGGACTGAGGGTGACCCGCATTCCCTACTTCAGATAGCTCAACATCTCTTTGGCGGTGGCCGCGTCCGGGTCACCGGACTCGGCCACGGCGATATAGGCCTCGAGGTGTTCCCGCGCCTTGGCGTTTTCACCCTGACTGATGAAGCACATGCCGAGCATGTAGTGCGTCTTGCCGTAGGTCGGGTCGGCGGCGAGCGACTGCTCGAAGAGCTTCAGCGCGGCCGGCATGGTGCCGGCGTTGTACTCCCGCACGCCCTGGTTGAACAGATCGATCGCGGCGGCCTTCGGGTCGACCGCGGCGAGCGCCGTAGAAGCCTCCTTGGCCTTGGCGGTGTTGCCCAGGGCGGTGTTGGCTTCGACCGCGACCCGCAGCGACCTGGCGTCTTTGGGGTCGAGGGCGAGCGCCCGATCGGCGGCCGCCGCGGCGCCGGCATAGTCCTTGTCGGTGTAGAGCATTCCGGCGAGCGCCGAGTGCGCGACGGTGAGCTGCGGATTGAGCGTCGCCGCCTCGACCATCTTCTTCTTGGCGGTCTCCATGTCGCCCATTTGCGACGCCTCGGCGCCCTCGTTGAAGGCGATCACCGCCTTCTCTTCGGGCGTCGGCTCCTGCGGCGTCCCCGCTACTCCGCCGCCACGCTTGATGGCCTCGGCGTTGGAGAGCATCTGGAAGTCCTTGCGTTCGTTCGAGCCGATCGGCACCTTCAAGTCCGATTGCATCGTCTGATAGCCGGTCTTCTCGTACTTGTAGTTGTAGCTCTTCGTGGCGTCGATGAGCGTCACCGCCCAGTTGCCCTTGGCGTCGGTGGTCGTCTCCAACCTGAACGTCGTGACTGCCGGGCAGGTGACCGTGAGCTGGACGCCGTCGAGCGGCTTCTTGTTCTCGTCGGTGATCGTGCCGTAGAGACGAGCCTGGTTGAGCGCTTGCGCCGCCGAGGCTCCCCAGAGTCCGAAGAGGACGACGACGGCGACGAGCGACCAGCGCGAGGAGTTGCGGGTTTGGGACATTTTGAGCCTCCGGCGCGCCGCCGCCCCCCGGTCCATCTTCCTGCCGGCCGGATGCCGGGCGCGACGCTCGATGGCATTCTACTGCGTCCGCCCCCTGCCGACGCCTATACTTCCCCCGAATGACGATCCTCGCCTTCGTCCTGCCGGAGGGCGCCGGCGCCGCGGAAGCGGCTTCGGGCTCCATGAGCCCCTGGCTCGGCCTCGCCCTGGGCCTTCTCCTCGTCGCGCTGAACGGCTTCTTCGTCGCCGCCGAGTTCGCGCTCGTCAAAGTGCGGCCAACCCAGCTCGACCCGCTCGCCCAGGCGGGAAGCCGGCGGGCGAAGCTCGCGCGCCATCAGTTGGCCCATCTCGACGCCTACCTCTCTGCCTCCCAGCTGGGCATCACCCTCGCGAGCCTCGCACTCGGCTGGGTGGGTGAGCCCGCCTTCAGCTGGATCGTGGCACCGCTGTTGCGGCGGATTCCCGGGGTCACCGACACCCTGGTGCATTCGGTGAGTCTGACGATCGCCTTCGTCTGCATCACCGTGCTGCACATCGTGATCGGCGAGCAGGCACCCAAGTCGTTCGCGATCCGCCGCCCGCAGCCGACCGCGCTGTGGATCGCGATGCCGCTCTACGTCTTCTACTGGGTCAGCTTCCCGGCGATCTGGCTGCTCAATCACGCGGCCGGCGGCCTGCTGAAGCTGGTCGGCCTCAAGTCGGCCGGCGAGGAGGAGTTGTCGCACTCCGAAGAGGAGTTGCGCCTGCTCCTGTCGTCGTCGGAGATGGGCAGCCAATCGAAGCTCAAACGCGAGATCCTCGACAACGTCTTCGAGCTCTCGCTGCGCAACGCCCGCCAGGTGATGGTGCCGCGCGCCGACGTGACCCGCCTGTCGACGTCGCGCCCGATCGAGGAGAACCTCGAGATCGCGCGCCAGAGCGGCCACACGCGTTTTCCTCTCTGCGAGCGCGACCTCGACAGCGTCATCGGCATCATCCACATCAAGGACCTCTTCCGCACCACCGAGCGCATCGCCGACATCGCGAGCCTCGCGCGGCCGGTCGCTTTCGTTCCCGAGACCACACCGCTCGACCGGCTGCTCGGACGGATGCAGGCCGAGAAGCAGCACATGGTGGCGGTGGTCGACGAGTACGGCGGCGTCTCGGGCATCGTCACCCTCGAGAACGTCATCGAGGAGATCGTCGGCGAGATCCAGGACGAGTTCGATACCGAGCGCCCGGAGCTCGCGCAGCGGGGCGAGGGGGTCTTCACTCTGCAGGGGTCGATGCTGGTCGTCGACCTCGAAGACGAAATCGGTCTCGAGCTCTCCAGCCGCGACGAGGACACCATCGCCGGCGTCGTCCTCTCGGAGCTCGGCAGGAAGCCGCGGGTCGGCGACCGGGTGACCCTGGGCCGGGCGCAGTTCGAGGTCCTCGAGGTCCAGGGCAACCGGATCCGGTCGCTGAGCCTGGAGTTGCCGGCGGGCGACGTCCCAGCTGCCCCCTGAAACCGCGCAAAAACCAAAATCCCGAAGATCGATTCAAAGCCCTGAATTTTTCTGCCGTCCAACCGCGAATCCCTCCTCCGACTCGCCGATACCGGTCGCGCAAGTCTCTCGCTCTCTGTAAGTTAAGCGGCGTTGTCGAAAGTGCCGACTGGGGCGGTTTCTGGCACGAATCTCGTAATCAAGGCCGGTGGTTCGGGTACTCATGGTCGCATCGGTGGGAGGCGTCGCAAAGTCCGGAAAGGCCGATCCTGGGCCAGCCGGAGATGACACGGGGATGAACGACCTTGTGTTAGGCTTTTCACACCGCTGTAACCAAGTTGCGCTGGCTGGAATCGTTCCGCCGGCGGTCCCTATCAACCTGATGGAGGTTTGATGATGTTGAACAAGAGAAATTGGTGGAATGTCGCGGCCGTTGCGACCCTCGCCCTCGTGGCGTTGTTCGCGGTGACTCCGGCGAGCGCCCAGGAGCAGGTGGGTGCGATTCAGGGAACCGTGAGTGACGCGTCCGGAGCCGTTCTCCCGGGTGCAACCGTGGAAGCGGTCTCGACGGGTGGTACCCGCCTGTCGGGCACCACGAACGAGTCCGGCGCCTATCGCTTCCCCCGCGTTCCCCCGGGTTCCTACTCGGTGGTCGCCCGGCTCGACGGCTTCAACCCGGCCGAGGTACAGAACGTTGTGGTCGGCCTCGGCGACACCGCGACGGCCAACCTGGCCCTCGAAGTCGGCGCCGTCTCCGAGACGATCAGCGTCGTCGGCGAAGCCGGCCAGGTCGACATCAAGAGCTCCTCGACCGCCGCGTCGATCAGCGGCGAGGACATCGCGATGCTGCCCAAGGGTCGTGACTTCACGACCGTCGCCACCCTGGCCCCTGGCGTCAGCCAGGAAGGCTTCGCTGGCGGCCTGTCGATCGACGGCGCCTCGGGTTCCGAGAACCGCTTCGTCATCGACGGCGTCGACACCACGGACGGCCTCGACGGCACCTCCGGTCAGAACCTGATCACCGAGTTCGTCGAAGAGGTCCAGGTCAAGTCGGCGGGCTACCCGGCCGAGTTCGGCGGCTCCGTCGGCGGCGTGATCAACGCCGTCACGAAGAGCGGCACGAACGAGTTCAAGGGCTGGGTCGGCGTGTACTACAACGACCGTGGCTGGGATGGCGAAGAGCGTCCGACGCCGTACGACACCGGCACGAGCCTCTATCGCACGTTCAAGGAAGATGACATCAAGCGCGTCGAGCCCGGTTTTGGCCTCGGCGGACCGATCTTCAAGGACATGGCCTGGTTCTACGCCGGCTACACCTACACCGAAGTCTCCACCGACCGCACGCCGCCCGGACAGACCACCAAGTCCCAGACGGACAAGTCGGAGTACTACCTCCTGAACATCAAGGGCAACGTCGGTTCGAGCTTCCTCTATAAGGTGTCCGGCAACTGGGCGCCGCGGAATATCGACAACACGCTTCCCGCCCGCGACGGCTCGACGCCCGAGACGGTGAACCTCAACGTCGATACCGAGCTGCCGACGTTCAGCTATTCCGGCTACGCCGACTGGATTCCGAACGACAACTTCTATCTGAGCGGTCGGCTCGGCTTCTACTCGAGCGATACGACGGTCACCGCGGACTTCGCGCCGTACCGGATTTTCTTCCGTGACCGGCCGTTCCCGATTCAGGGCGATCCGCGCTTCCGTCCGACCAGCTTCGCGAGCGTTCCGGCCGCTGCCGTCACCGGCACCGAGTTCGACTTGTTCGAGCGTGAGGCCGCGTCCCTCGACGGCAACTTCTTCTTCGACGCCGCCGGCAGCCATGCCATCAAGGCCGGCGTGCAGTACGAAAAGGTCTCCAACGAAGTCGCGAGCGGCGAAGTTGCCAACCTCTACACCGTCCGCTGGGGTCTCGGAGCGCGGTTCTGCCCCAGTTGTATCGGGACGACCGGTGGGCTCGGCGTTCGTCGTTTCGGCACCTTCGGAACGGCCGCGAGCAAGAACCTCGGCCTGTACGTGCAGGACAGCTGGGCTGTCATGCCCAACCTGACCCTCAACATCGGTGTTCGGACCGAGAAGGAAGAGGTTCCGAACTTCTCCACCGCCGCCGCGAATGGATTGGCGAAGAAGAATGCCTGGGAGTTCGGCTTCGGCGACAAGGTTGCCCCGCGTATCGGCTTTGCCTGGGACGTCATGTCCGATCAGAAGCTGAAGGTCTACGGCAGCTGGGGCTACTACTACGACATCAGCAAGCTGAACATCCGCGGCTCCTTCGGCGGCGAGAAGTGGATCGAGTACCAGTACCCGCTCAATACCCTGGACTGGGAGAGCATCCCGACCCTGGGCAATTGCAGCAACGCGACCAACAACCCGAACATCAATCCGTGCCCCGGGTTCGGAACTCCGGTCACCATCGACTTGCGCGCACCCGCTGATCCGTCTGATCCGGTGTTCGGCGTCGATCCCGACCTCAAGCCGTTCCAGCAGGAGGAGTACCAGCTCGGAGCGGACTACCAGCTGACGAACACCTCGGTGATCACCGCCCGGTACGTCAACAAGAACGTGCTGCACGCGATCGAGGACCTCGGATTCCGCTACTGCGTAGGGAACAACTGTGCCGAGGGCTACAACATCGGCAATCCGGGCGAAGGCCTGAGCGGACAGGACATCCCGGGGCCGATTCCGGCGCAGCCGAAGGCGAAGCGGAAGTATCAGGCGATCGAGCTGGGCTGGAACCGCCGCTTCGCCGACCACTGGTCGGCGCGTGTCGGCTACACCTACAGCGAGCTCACCGGCAACTACCCGGGTCTGGCCAGCTCCGACGAGTTCGGCCGCACCAGCCCCAACACCAACCGTCTGTTCGACGCCGTGTGGAACTCGTTCGACCGCAACGGCAAGGCGGTGTACGGCAAGCTCAACACCGACCGGCCGCACCAGGTCGATGCGCAGTTCATCTACGAGTTCGGCTGGGGCACCTCGGTGGGCCTCAACCAGTACTATGGCTCGGGTACTCCGATCTCGACCCAGGTCAACTACGCCGACGTGCCGTTCTTCGCGTTCGGCCGTGGCGACAAGGGCCGTACGGCCTCTCTGACCCGGACCGACCTCTTGATCTCCCATCCGTTCAGGATCGGCAACTTCGGGCTCGAAGTGAGCGTCAACGTGCTGAACCTGTTCGATGAGAAGACGGTTGTGCTGGTCGATCCGAACCTGACCAGCGGCGACCTCTGCAGCGCGTCCGCCGGGAATGCGGCGTGCGAGGATGCAGAAGACACGACGGAGTATTTCTTCGCGAATACGCCGTTCAACATCGGCAATCTGAACCCCTCCGAGGCCAACCCGTACTATGGCAAGGCTGGCTCGGTGGGCTCGACGGCGGATCCGTACCAGACCCGTCGGACGATCCGCGCCGGACTGAAGTTCACCTTCTAAGTCGTACTGCTGAACGTCAGTCTTCGAGGCGGGAGCGCGCAAGCGCTCCCGCCTTTTTCTTTTGCGCTCAGCCGCCTTCAGCGGTGACCGGCCGGAGCGCCTTCACCCTTGTCGTCTTCGAGAATCAGCCTTCTCAGCCCGACGAGCTCGCGGAAGGCACGGAGAATGACCGTCGCATCGGCGCCCGTCTGCACTCCCGCAGTGCGGGGATAGTGATGAACACCTGGTTGCACGACGCGACATCCGCTGCGCGTCACCCGCGCCAGAATCTCGGCGCTGATCAGCGCTCCGGTACTGTGGAGCGGAGTCGAAGCCAGAATCCGGCGGCGGAACAGCTTGAAGGCGCAATTCACGTCACGGATGCGCATGCCGAGGACGAGATTCACCAGGCGCGTCCAGCACCACGAATTCACTTTGCGCATCCACGGGTCCTGCCGATTGATGCGCCAGCAGGCGACGAAATCGTACTCTTCCATGAGCGGCAAGAGCGCTGGCAACTCCCCCATGTCGAACTGGCCGTCGCCATCGGTAAAGAAGACGAGTTCCTTCGTCGCAGCTCGGATGCCGGACTGCACCGCCCCGCCGTAGCCTCGATTGCGCGGATGATGAACTGCCTTGATGCGCGGATTCTCACGGGCAAGGCGGTCAGCGATCTCACCGGTGTGGTCGACGCTGCCGTCATTGACGACGATCACTTCATAGTCAGCGGCGACCCTGTCGAGCACCGCGATCGCCTGGCGCACGGCATTTTCGACATTGGCTTCTTCGTTGTAGCAGGGGAAGAAAACGCTGATGGAGCCTGTCGCCATGGTCGCGCCCTCGAATCTTCCTTCGCCTGTGCCTGCAGCTTTCCAGTCCGCTCGTCGCGCCGGACGCTGCTTCCCGGTGAACGCTATCGCAGCTCGGAGTGCTGGATGCCAAGGCATGGAGCCATGCTTCTTCATCGACCTCCTCACCAGCACACGCCGACCGGGGCCGAGGTGCGCTAGAGTCGCTGCGCGATGAACGATCCGTTGCGCGGCGCGACGACGGCGGTGATTTTCTCGCTGCGGAATCGGGGGCGTCGGCGAACCCGTTATCGCGCCGCGAAGTGGCCCCAGACCAGCACGATCCAACATGCGCAAGCAATCGCATAAACGAAGATCCCGCACCGCCGAGCCACCGATATCGCCGCTGGCGGCTCCCGCCGATCCGGCCGCGGCGGAGGGTCCCAGGCTCGACTTGCTGGGCCGCGCGCTGCTACCGGCGCTCGTCCTGGTCATCATCACCTTGGCCGCCTATGCGCCTGTCGTGCAGGCCGGCTATGTCTGGGACGACGACGGCTACCTGACGGGGAATGCCCTTCTCAAGGACACCGCGGGGCTGTTCGACATGTGGTTCCGGCTCGGCGCCACGACCATGTATGCCCCGGCTTTCTTCTCCTCGCTCTGGGTCGAGTATCGGCTGTGGGGCCTCGATCCGCTCGGCTATCACCTCGTCAATCTCGCCTTTCACGCGGCGTGCGCGCTTCTCCTCTGGCGTTTCCTGCGGCGGCTCGATCTCCGCGGTGCCTGGCTGGCGGCCGCGCTCTTCGGGATCCACCCTGTGATGGTCGAGTCGGTCGCCTGGGTGGCCGAACTCAAGAACGTGCAGTCGGCGTTCTTCTGCCTCCTCTCCCTGCTGGCGTACCTGCGATTCCGACCGCTGGACGGGACGGCTCCGCCCGATGTGCGGACCCGGCGCCTCTCCTACGCGTTCGCTCTGCTGCTCTTTGCGCTGGCGCTCCTGACCAAGGCCGTGGCGGTGACCCTGCCGGTGGTCCTCCTCATCCTGGTCTGGTGGAAGCGCGGGCGGGTCCAGCGAGGCGACCTGCTGGCCGTCGCTCCCATGCTGGCAATGGGTTTCGCGGCCGGACTCGTGACGATCTTCGTCGAACGAAACTTCAGCGGCGCGATCGGGGCCGGCTGGGAGTCGTCTCTGCTCGAACGGACCCTGGTCGCCGGCCGCGCCGTCTGGTTCTATGCCGGCAA
>WBZN01002284.1_pt1 | contig 10800 bp, 8 predicted proteins | sample 5204281 | NCBI WGS metagenome assembly WBZN01 (sample SAMN12344347, study PRJNA552823) | activated sludge metagenome | biome: Activated sludge suspended growth; feature: Nitrification reactor; material: Wastewater; isolation source: activated sludge from nitrification reactor of wastewater treatment... | reverse complement strand
CAGCCGCAACAGCAGCCGTACGGTCAGCAGCAGCCGTACGGTCAGCCGCAGCAGCAGCCGTACGGTCAGCAGCAGCCGTACGGTCAGCCGCAGCAGCAGCCGTACGGTCAGCCGCAGCAGCAGCCGTACGGTCAGCCGCAGCAGCAGCCGTACGGTCAGCCGCAGCCGCAGCCATACGGTCAGCCGCAGCCGCAGTCACCGCCTCCTCGCGGCTACTGAGGACGCGGCGCGAGCGCGGCGAGATCGATCTCGCCGTCGAACACGTGCACAGCCGGGCCTTTCATCAGGACGTTCGAGAGGCCGGCCAGCACGGTGATCTCGAGCGCTCCGCCGGGCAGGTTGACGCGAACCGGCGTGCCCTCGTCGGCGCGGCCCGTGAGGATCGCCGCCACCGTCGTCGCGCAGGCGCCGGTACCGCACGCGAGCGTGATCCCACAGCCTCGCTCCCAAACGACGAGATCGATCTCCCGCCGGTTGTTCATGTACGCGAACTCGGCGTTGGTTCGCCGTGGAAACGCCGGCTGCACCTCGACCGCCGGGCCGATGAGCTCGGCGAGCATGCGCGTCTTATCGCGTGCCTCGACGAACGTGATCGCGTGTGGGTTGCCCATCGACACCGCGGTGAACTTGCGCGGGGTCGCTCCCGGGATCTCGAGCAGCTGCTCGACGCAGCGCTCGCCGGCAGGACCGCTCATCGGCACCTCGCCGCGTGTCAGGCGAGGCGCGCCCATCGTCACGGTCACCGAATGCGCCACGCTGCCCTCGGCATCGATCGCGCAGATCAGGCGACCGGCTCCCGTATCGATCGCGAGCTGGGCCTTGCGGACTCCGCCGCGATCGTAGAGCTCCTTCGCGACGCACCGGATGCCGTTGCCGCACATCTCGGCCTCGCTGCCATCGCTGTTGAGCACGCGCATCCGCGCATCCGCGCCCGGCGAGCCCAGGACCGCGAGCACGCCGTCACCGCCGACGCCGAACTGCCGATCGCATAGCGCGGCGACGGTTTTCGGATCCTGGACGGCGGCTGCCTCGGCCGCGGAGGCGGTCCGCAGGTCCACGACGAGGAAGTCGTTACCGAGGCCCTGGTACTTGGCGAAGCGCATGAGCGAAACCTAGCACGCGCACCGTCGGGCACGGCCAGGGCGCGAGGCCTGGAGCCGTGTCTACGGGTTCGGAGAGGGCGGCGTCGTCTCGGCGTCGGCGGGCTTGACGTCGGCGGGCTTGGTCGCAGCGGGCTTGGTCTGCTTGGCGTCGGCGGGCTTGGCGTCGGCGGGCTTGGTCGCAGCAGGCTTGGTCTGCTTGGCGTCGGCGGGCTTGGCGTCGGCGGGCTTGGCGTCGGCGGGCTTGGACTCAGCGGGCTTGGTCTGCTTGGCGTCGGCGGGCTTGGTCTCGCCGGTGGTCGCCGGGCCGATGCCCGCCGGCGTGGCCGGGTTGGGCTTGCTGTCGGGAGTTCCTGCCGGAACAGGAACCTCGGCCGGCGTCGGCGCGGTGCCGGTCGCGCCACCGCCTGGATTGCCACTCGGTACTGGCAGCTCGACGGCCGCGGAGCCCGAGCCCGTGGCAGCCGAGCCCGCTGATCCAAGGCTGGGCGCAGACATCGACGACGCCGATCCCGCGGCAGATCCCGCGGAGCTCTTCTTCGCATCCTCGGCGGCCTTGGCCTTCGCGGATTCCTTCTCGGCCGCCTTCTTGCCCTGGGTCTCGCCGAACTTCTCGAGCGCGTCGGCCGCGTTGTGGCTCGCGAGGAACGCCAGGACCATCGACGTGACCATGAACACCGTCGCGGCACCGGCGGTGAGCTTGCGGAGGAACGTCGACGCGCCAGAACCACCGAACACCGTCGCAGCATTGCCGCCACCGAACGCTGCGCCCATGCCACCGCCCTTGCCGCTCTGCAGGAGCACCGTGAGCATCAGGAACAGGCACACGATGACGTGCACGATGGTGATCAGCGTCGACATGCGGACCTAGCTTCTAGCCCAAGCTCACGGGCGGTGCAAGCACGCGGAATCGCGAGTTTTGCCCCCCACAACAGCCAGGTATGTGCAGAAGTTGCCTCGAGATCACGATGACTTCGCCGCTTTGACGATCGCGACGAAGTCGGCGGGGTCGAGCGAGGCCCCGCCCACGAGGGCGCCGTCGATATCGGCCTCGGACATCAGGGCCTCGGCGTTGCTCGGCTTGACCGAACCGCCGTATTGGATCCGGATCGAGGCGGCCGCCGCTCCACCGAGCCGCTCGGCCAACCACGTGCGGATATGGGCATGGACTTCCTGTGCCTGCGCGGGCGTCGCGGTGCGTCCGGTGCCGATCGCCCACACCGGTTCGTATGCGATCACGAGCCTGGCCGCCGTGCTCGCGTCGATCCCCGCGAGCCCACCCGCGAGCTGCTCGTCGACCACGGCCAGCGTGCGACCTCCATCGCGCTCGGCGAGCGACTCGCCAACGCACACGATCGCGCCGAGCCCCGCGGCGAGCACGGCGCGAGCCTTCTTGCCGACGGTCTCGCTGGTGTCACCGAAGAACTGGCGGCGTTCGCTGTGACCGACGATCACCCAGGTCGCACCCGCGTCCGCGAGCAGCGGGGCCGAGACTTCGCCGGTCCACGCTCCGGAGGCTTCCCAGTGGCAGTCCTGACCGCACGTCGCGATCGTCGAGCCCTCGAGCCGCTTCGCGACCGAGCTCAACGACGTGACCACCGGCGCGACGCCGACCTGGACTCCCTTGACGGCGCCGAGCTGGTTCTTGAGCTCGGTGACCAGCGCGAGGGATTCGGCGATCGTCTTGTTGAGCTTCCAGTTGCCGACCACGAACGGGGTGCGCATGGCCGCGTGTGTATCACGTGGTCCAGCTGAGCCGGAACTCGCAGTGCTCGTCGCCGTTGACCGCGCAGGTGAGGTGCGTCGCGCCCACCGCTCCCGCGCCGGTGAGCTCGACGATCCGCTCGAGCTCGGCCGCGATCATCTCGCAGACATCGGTCGATCCGGAGAAGCCCTGGAGCCGCACGTCGGCGCTCCCCGGGTGGACGATCACCTCGGCGCCGCCCCACGCGTGATAGCGCTCCCAGAACGTCGGCAGGGCGGCGAGCACGGTCTCGGCCGCGAGCGTGGTCGGGTCGGCGCCGAACAGCCGCGAGAACGTGGCGCTCATCGTCCCGCGGCCGACCTTGCGTGGCACGAGCTGGTTGGGGACCCGGGTGCGCGCGAGGTCGAGCACGGCGATCAGGTCGGTCAGATCGATCCACCCGAGCGGCGGCAACGTCGGTGCGAGCGCGCCCGCGAGCGCAGGCGTCTCGTTGATGAGCTTGGCGATCCCCGATTCGCCGAGGTGGTGCTGGAGCAGCTTCGAGAGCACGCGGAGGTGCGCGGCGCGGATCTGACCGCGCACCACGCGTCCATTGAGGCTCTTGAGCCCGCGCAGCCGCTCGCCGGCGATCCCCACGGACCGCCCGAGCACCGACGCGGTGACCCCGAGCGGATGCTCGCCCGTCTGGCGCGCCGGTTCGTGCTGGTGATCCGCGGGCACCCGTTCGAGCGCACGACCGAGGGCGAGCGCGAACGTGGATGCCGAGGCCCAGCGCTTCTTCGGCGTCGGCGACAGGGCCTTCGCGAGCACCGCGTCGACGGCGTCGGATAGGGTCGGGCGGAGCTTCGATGCCGGCGTCAGCGCCTCGGTGATCTGCCGCTGCACGACCTGGGGTGCCGGACCCGAGCCAAACGGCGGACGGCCGGTGAGCATGCAGTAGACCGTGGCGGCGAGCCCGTAGACATCGGTGGTCGGCGCATCGGCGTGCTCGAGGAACGACTCGGGCGCCGCGAACCCAGGCGTGCCCGCCGCGTCGCGCGCGTCGCCGGCGCGAACTGCCACGCCGACGTCGACGAGGACCGCGCGATCGCGCTCGCGGTCGAGCAAGATGTTCGCCGGCTTGACGTCGCGGTGGATCAACCCGAGCACGTGCATGGCATCGAGCGCGTCGCCGATCTCGAGCGCGATCTGCGCGACCGCGGCGGTCGGGAACCACTCCTTGCGCTCGATCGTCGCGCGCAGCACCTCGGAGAGCGGCTGGCCTTCGACGAGCTCCATCACGAAGTAGACCTCGCCGGCGTGCTCGCCGAGCGCGAACACCTGCACGAGGTTCGGGTGGTGCAGCGAGGCCAGGATCCCGGCCTCGGCGCGGAACCGCGACACCAGATCGCGATCGCTCGCGAGATCGGAGCGCAGCACCTTGATCGCGACGGAGCGGCCGAGCCCGAGGTCCTCACCGCGATAGACCACGCCCATCGCGCCGCGCGACAGCTCGTGAACGACGCGATACGTGCCACCGACCACGGTGCCGACCGAGAGCGCGCCGGTGTCGGCCCCCGAGTCGGCGTCGACGACTCGCTCGTCGGTCGGCACGACGCGGATGTCTCCGGGAGGTGCGCCGCGCAGCGCGCCGTAGCAGCGCGCGAACGCCGCTTCGCCGCTGCGCTCGCCGCCGCTGATCTCGGTGGCGACCGCACGGATCTTCACCAAGATTTCGATCGTGTCGTCGATCTTGATCGGCTCGTTCTCGCACTTGTGGATCAGCTTGCGGACGACGGTCACGGCCTGCTCGTCGTTGGTGCCGACGAGCAGCGTCGCGATCTCGTCGCCACCGAGCCGCCCGATCGGATCGTTGCCGCGGACGGTCGCCCGGATCCGGCCCGCCACCTGGGTGAGCACCTCGTCGCCGATCTTGTGTCCGTACTGGAGGTTGATGCGGCGCGTCCCGACGACGTCGAGGATCGCGAGGGTCAGCTTCTCGCCCCGCCGCGTCGCCGCTGCGATCTCGTGCGCGATCGTCTGCTCGAACGCGCCGCGGGTCATCGCGCCGGTCAACGGATCGTGCAAGCTCGAGGCGAGCAGGCGCTCGCCCTCGGCCACCAGCCGGCGGTGGCTCGCGAGCCAGGACAGCTCGCGCGTCAGGCGCGCCGCGATCGCCTTGAGATCCGTTCGCTCGGCCGCGGAGAACCGGCGCCCCGCATCCGAGACGATCGCGACCAGCCCGGCGACCTCGGCCGGGCCCGAGCGCAAGGCATCGGCGATCACCGAGCGCGGCTTCGGCCCGCCGAGGATCACCGTCCCCGCGGCGGCGGCGGCGATCCGTGCCGCGTTCGCGATCTCGGCGCGATAGGAGTCGGTCGGAAACGGCCGCGCGGCGGTCGGCGTCATCTGATTGCCGTCGCGCCACCACACGATGCAGTCGTGGGAGGTGAACCCCTCGGCGACGGCCATCAGCGTCTCGGCCGCGCGCCCCGTGAGATCGACCAGCGACGTCGCGATCAGGCCGCGCGCCCGGGCGAGGTCGAAGTCGGGCGACGTCGCGTCCGCGTGGGCGAGGGAGTCGATCGCCTCGTCGGAGACCGGGGTCAGCAGCACGCCCGAGGCGCCGGCCTGCGCGGCCGCGCCGGCGACGCGCGCGGCGTTGCCGCCGTCCCCGACGATCCATCGCGGTGGGCCATCGAGCGGCAAGGCGCCGAGCTCGGCGGCGAGGAGCGGCGCGACCAGGATCGCCGCGCAGCCCGCGGCGCTGTCGCCCTTGGCCATCGGCTGGAGCGCGACGCTGGCGCGGTCGGCCAGGGGCGCGAGGTCGACGAGCAAGCGACCCGATGGGTCGAAGATCGCCAGCCGCTTCGCTGCCATTCTCTCATCCTAACGCGCGTCTCCCGCCGAAGTCCGCGGCCCGGGCACCCAGAACGAGCCAGACCCACCCGCCGGCCGTCGCGAGCCTCGGATTCGGAGGCCTTGGGGCCCGCGGAGGCTAGCCAGGCTAAGGCCGCAGCGCGGCGATGCCGGGAAGATCGAGGCCCTGGATGAACTCGAGCGACGCGCCGCCGCCGGTCGACACGTGGGAGACCTTGTCCGCGAGGCCGGCGAGTCACCGCCGCCGACCACCGTCAACGCGAGCTTGTTGTCCGCGAGCGCGCGCGCGATCGCGATGGTACCCGCCGCGAACCTCGGCTTCTCGAACACGCCCATCGGGCCATTCCAGAACACGGTGCGCGCGGCGCCGAGCACCTTGCGGAAGGCCTCGACGGTCGCAGGCCCGATATCGAGCGCCATGCCCTCGGCCGGGATCGCGTCGACGGATACCACCTTGGCGCCGGCCTCGTCATCGAGCCCGACCGCGACGACCACGTCGGTCGGCAGATGAACCGTGACCTTGTTCTCGACGGCCTTGCGCAGGAAGTTCCGCGCGTTCGCGAGCTTGTCCTTCTCGACCCGGCTCTTGCCGACGTGCTTGCCCATCGACTCGAGGAACGTGTTCGCCATCGCGCCGCCGATCACGATCGCGTTGACGCGCTCGAGCAGGGCGTCGAGGACCGAGATCTTGTCCGAGACCTTGGCACCACCGAGCACGGCGACGTAGGGCCGGTCGACGTCGCCGAGCAGCCGCGACAGGAAATCGATCTCCTTGGCCATCACGTAGCCCGCGCCCTTCTCGGACACGAACTTCACCATGCCGGCCGTCGACGCGTGCGCGCGGTGGGCGGTCCCGAACGCGTCGTTGACGTAGACGTCGCAGTACGACGCGAGCTGGCGCGCGAACGTCTCGTCGTTCGCCTCTTCGCCCGGATGGAACCGGAGGTTCTCGAGCATCGCGATCTGGCCGTCGCGGAGATCGCTGACGACCTTGCGCGCGCCATCGCCGACCGGCTCGTCGGCGAGCACGACGTCGAGCTTGAGCAGCTCGGCGAGCCTCGCCGCGACCGGCTCGAGCGACAGCTCGGGCTTGACCTGCCCATCGGGACGGCCGAGGTGCGAGCCGAGCACGATCCGCGCGCCGCGCTCGATCAGGTGCGAGAGCGTCGGCAAGGTCGCGGTGATCCGCGAGTCGTCGGTGACCTTGCGGGTCGCCTTGTCGAGCGGCACGTTGTAATCGACGCGCACGAACACGCGCTTGCCGGAGGTCGCGAGCTCCTCGACGTGCTTGATCCCGCCAGGCAGCGCCATTACAGCCGCGCTCCGACGTACTTCGCGAGGTCGAGCAGGCGCTGCGAATAGCCCATCTCGTTGTCGTACCAGGCCAGGACCTTCACCATGTCGCCGACCGCGGTGGTCAGCGATCCATCGACGGTGGCGCTGTGGCGATCATCGTTGAAGTCGGTCGAGACCAGCGGCTCGTCGCTGACCGCGAGGATCCCCTTGAGCGCGCCGGCCGCGGCCGCGCGGAATGCCGCGTTGACCGCCTTGGCGTCGGCGGGCTTCTCGAGGCGGACGGTGAGGTCGACGAGCGACACGTTCGGCGTCGGGACGCGGATCGACATGCCATCGAGCTTGCCGGCCATCGCCGGAAGGACCTCCTTGAGGGCCTTCGCGGCACCCGTCGTCGTCGGGATCATCGACAGCGCGGCGGCCCGGGCGCGGCGCAGGTCCTTGTGCGGCAGATCGAGCAGCTGCTGATCGTTCGTGTACGAGTGGATCGTCGTCATGATGCCGGAGATCACCCCGAACGTCTCGTGCAGCACCTTGGCGACCGGCGCGAGGCAGTTCGTCGTGCACGACGCGTTGGAGATGATGTTGTGCGTGGCGGGCTTGTACATCTCGAGGTTGATGCCCATGCACAGCGTGACATCGGGGTGCTTCGCGGGCGCGCTGATCAGCACCTTCTTGGCGCCGCCGACGAGGTGCTTGGCGCAGCTCTCCTTGTCGACGAAGCGGCCGGTCGACTCGATCACGATGTCGACGCCGGCCTCCTTCCACTTGATCGCGGCCGGATCCTTCTCGGCGCTGATCTTGACGGTGTCGCCGTTGATCACGAGCGCGTTGTCTCGGACCTCGACCGTGCCGGGGAACTTCCGGTGCACCGAGTCGTACTTGAGCAGGTGCCCGAGCGTCCCGACGTCGGTGAGATCGTTGATGAGGACGAGATCGAACGCGTCGGGCGTTGCTGCGAGGCAGCGAACGAAGCCACGACCGATTCGACCAAAACCATTGATGCCAACGCGAACCTTCGCCATGGCGCGCACCCTAGATCGGTTTGAGGGGCGCTGCCAGCGACACGACGCGCGGACACCGCGAGGCGAGAGATAGGAGCCCCCGGCCGCCGGCGCGGGAACGTCCTACGCGACCGGGCGCGTCTCGGTCTCGGTCTTGTCGTTCGTTCGCGAGATCCGCGAGGTCACTTCGCTGATCAGCTCGGTCGCGAGGGAGACGATCTGCTTCTCGTCGAAGCCCTGCGCCTCGAGATCACGATAGATCGACTTCGCCAGGATCTTTACCGCGCGGGTCTTCGCTTCACGATCGGTCATTGGACCCAGCCAACAAACAGCACTCTGTGTGCCATTCCTCGGCGGTGTTCAAGTGCGGGAAATGACGAGGGCCTGCTGCGCGCCTGAGCCCATCGCGAGTCACTCCGCCCCAATCAGCTGCGTAACACTCCACCGGGTGCATAGCGCACTACGCACGCGGTCGGACCAATCATTCGTGGCGGTTGGGTGATGAGTCGATCCCGAAGAACCCGCGGATCTTGCCGAGCAGATCCTGCTTGGCCGTCTGCATCCGGTTGCGCTTCACCTCTTCCCGCTCGTCACGCGCCGCGCTGAGCGCGCTGCGGCGGAGCACCAGGATCTCGGCGATCTGCTCCGCGACCTCGGGAGTCTCTCGGAGGATCCGCTGGAACGACGGCTTGTCCATCCGGTAGCAGATCAGATCGGTCGCGGCGACCACGGTCGCGGTCCGGACCTCGCCGGTCATCAGCGACATCTCTCCGAAGAACTGGCCCGCGCTGAGGCGCGCGACCTCGCGTTCTTCCCGTCCGGAGCCGATCCGCACCACGGCCTCCCCCCCGACCAGCATGTACAGCCCATCATCGGCGTCTCCTTCGCGGGTGACGGCCTCCCCGGCCGCGAACGGCGCGAACACCAGATCCCCGGCGAGGTCGCGGCGCATGTCCGCTGGAAGGCCACCGAACAGGTCGACCGAGCCGAGGGCCTTCATCCGCTGCTCGAGCTCGTCGCTCGCCTTGCGGCTCTCGCGCGCCTTCGTCTCGTGGGTCACGAACACGGTGCTCGCCGGGATCGAGAGGGGAATTCCCGCGCGGCGCAGGGCGAACCACACCCGGGTCCGGATCTCGGAGTCCGCCGCATCATCGCTATTGAGATCGGTCAGCCAGTAGCGCACGACGTACTGCGCGAAGCTGTCGCGCACGCCGAAGAACAGCACCTGCGCGGCGGGCCGCTCGCTCATCCGCGGCACCGGATCGGCGCGCAGGGCGGACTCGACCGCGGTGATGACCTCCGTCGGCGAGGTCCGGAAATCGACGAAGAACTCGACCGTGCGGCGCCACAGCTCGGGCTCGCCGGTCCGGCGTCCGAGGATCATGACCTGGCTCTTCACCAGCGTCCCGTTCGGGATGATCACGGTCTCCCAGTTGCGGGTCTCGATCGCGGTGTAGCGCCAGCGGATCTCGATCACGCGGCCGCCCGGCTGTCCCGCCCCGAGCGTGATCCAGTCGCCGACGGAGACCGACTTGTCCATCTGCAGCGACAGCCCACCCATCACGTTGCCGAGCGTGTCCTGGAGCGAGAACCCGATCACCGCGGTGAGCACGGCGCTCGTCGTGATCAGCCCGGCGACGGAGAACCCGGCGCGCTTGCCGACGATGATGAACACGACGAGGATCGCGATCGCGGTCAGCAGGTCGATCATGATCCGCGGCAGCACGAAGCCGACGCGGGGCAACAGGATCCGGAAGCCGAGCGTCATCCCGAGCGTCACGACCGCGAGCAGCTCGAACGCGAGGCCGCACACCTCCGCGATCGTCGAGTCGTAGCCGCCGGCGGTCTGGACAGCTGCGACCACCATGGAGATCAGGTGTCCGATCAGGAGCGTCGCGGCGGCACGTAGGTGATATGGTTCGATCCGCGTGGCCGTGGTCGCGAGCCCGCGCGTCAGCAGATACGCGAGCACGACGAACGGCGTGCGCGCGTCCCACAGGTGCTTCCCGAGCGTGGCCCAGAACTCCACGCGACGATCCTAACCGACTAGGGCCACCTGGACTCGGCGTTGCGCGTCATCTTCCAGCCCTCCTGTGACGCGAGGAACGTCTGCACGAGCGCGAGGACCGCGCGATCCTGCGCGCGACACGCCTTGCGCCCGCGCAGCTTCGCGAGTGGGACCGGGGCCTTATTGTCGTCGGTCGCCCAGGTCAGCGTGCCGTCCGCGGTCTCGTTGATCACGTAGCGGTCGCGGAGGTAGGTGCGCGGGGTGGTGGGCTCGATCGAGACGAAGCCACGCACGGTCGCGTCGCCGGCGACCCGGTCTCTGACCCATCGGGTGCCGAAGCTCTGGGGCGCGGTGCCCGTGACGACGAGCTTGACCGGGTCGAGGTTCGTCGCCGGGGTGCCAGCGAAGCTCCATGGCTGACCGCGGCGCTTGTTCGCCACGACCTGGCCACCGGCGCTGACCGCCCACGACTCGAGATCGGCGGGGCCCACCAGATCGAGCACGAGCTCGTCGTCGAGCGAGGCGAGCGACAGCTTGATCTTGATCGACGGCGCGGCGACGATCAGCGCGCCGAACCAGCCGAGGGCCGCCTCGCGCTCGGTCCCGGTGACCTTGCCGAGCGGCACCTTCGCGCCGTCCTTCTGGATCAGCGTCGCTTCACCGGTGGTGCCGAGCTCGATCGCCCACGGGAGCTTCGGCACTTGGTAGCGCCGGCCGGTGCGCTCGACGTCCGTCCACGGCTGGCGCTCGCCCGCGAGCTCGACCTCGGTCGCGGTGACCTTGCCGGTGATCCCGCACGGCCCCTCGAGCGTGCCATCGGCGGCCAGCGCG
>WBZN01002283.1_pt1 | contig 10800 bp, 8 predicted proteins | sample 5204281 | NCBI WGS metagenome assembly WBZN01 (sample SAMN12344347, study PRJNA552823) | activated sludge metagenome | biome: Activated sludge suspended growth; feature: Nitrification reactor; material: Wastewater; isolation source: activated sludge from nitrification reactor of wastewater treatment... | reverse complement strand
TTATCTCTCCCGGCGGCGTCGGCTACGACATCAACTGCGGCATGCGCTTGATCCGCACCGACCTGACGCGTTCGGACGTCCAGCCGAAACTCGAACTGCTGATGACAGAACTGTTTCGCCGGGTTCCGGCCGGCGTCGGCTCGCGAGGCTTCGTGAATGTAAACCGGCGGGAGTTTCGAGAGGTCATGCGGAAGGGCGCAGCCTGGTGCATCGCCAAGGGCTATGGTTGGGAGGAGGACCTCGAACGGATTGAAGAACGCGGCTGCCTCGCAGGCGCCGACCCGACCTATGTCACGGATTACGCCATCGAACGAGGGATCAATCAGCTTGGCACGTTGGGATCCGGCAATCATTATCTGGAAGTGCAGGTCCTTTCTGACAAAGGTATCCACGACCGCGAGACCGCCGCTGCGATGGGACTGACCGGTCGCGATCAAATCCTGGTGATGGTCCATTGCGGCTCTCGCGGCTTCGGACATCAGGTCGCCAGCGACTATCTCAAAGTCTTCGAAAAAGCCATGCGCCGCTACGGGATCTCCGTGAAGGACCAACAACTCGCCTGCGCGCCGTTTCGTTCGCCGGAGGGGCAGGAGTATTTCGGCGCGATGAACTGCGCGGCCAACACCGCGTTTGCCAATCGGCAGGTCATCACCCATCAAATCCGCGAAGCCTTTGCCGCCGTCTTCGACACGACCCCGCATGCGCTCGGCATGCATGTGATCTATGATGTGGCACATAACATCGCCAAGGTCGAACGCTACCGGGACGGGGAGTGGCTGGTGCATCGCAAGGGCGCCACGCGCGCCTTCGGGCCTGGCAGCCCTGAATTGCCCGACTGTTATCGCGCAATCGGCCAGCCGGTCATTTGCGGCGGCTCCATGGAGACCGGCTCCTATCTCCTGGTCGGCACCGATCGCGCCATGCACGACACCTTCGGCTCGACGATGCACGGATCCGGCCGCACCATGTCGCGCGCGCAGGCCAAACGCACGGTGCGGGGCGAGCAGTTGATGCGCGACATGAAACAGCACGGTATTCTGGTGAAGGCCGTCTCGATGTCAGGGTTGGCCGAAGAAGCCGGATTTGCCTACAAGAACATCTCCGATGTAGTCAACACCGTGGAGCAGGCGGGAATCACAAAAAAAGTGGCGGAACTGAAACCAATCGGCAATATAAAGGGCTAGCGCTGTATGCAACCCGTCATCCATGCGCGACCCATCGGCAACCGGAATCTCTGGGTTTCAGTCGTCGCTCAACCAACGCCACCCCATCATGGACCAGCGCCAACACCATCGTTTTCCCGTTCGATTCCGGAGTTCCTTTAGTTCGGTCAACCGCGTCGAGGGAGACGGCGACGTGGTCGATCTCTCCCTGCGAGGTTGCGGGATCGTCAGTAAGACAGTCGTCCATCCCGGCACCACCCTTGCCCTCCGCATCCAAGTGCAGGATCACGAGACCGCGCTGACCATCCAGCAAGCCGTCGTGCGCTGGTGCCGCGACGCCCGTATCGGTCTCGAGTTCGTTTCGCTGCAGCCTGACGAATGGACTCGCCTTCAACACATCGTCAAAGAACTCACACGCCAACCCTACGAACGCACCCACGATACACAGGAAGGTCCCGGCACCTGAACGGACCGTTCTGTTAAGGAGGATACCGCATGGCTGACGCGCCCGTTTCCGCATCGCGATTGCCTCGCACCTGGGTCCCGGCGCTGCTCATCAGCGTGATCGTGTCCGCATTCTGTGCCGCCGCGCTTTATTACCTGTTGGCGGAACATGATCGCTCGCTGGTCGCCCAACGAAATGCCTCGGCCATGATGGCAACGGAGTACAGCGCGCGAGCCACAGCGCGGACCCTGGCCTGGTTCAGTGAATCGTTGGGCGAAGACAATCTCGCGTCCGTCCAACAGACGCTGGCGCAGCATGCTCACCAAGCCAATCTCCTCACTGCCGCCGTCATCACGGAAAACAATGTGGTGGTGGCCGCCAGCACCCCCGAGACCATCGGAGCCCGACTTCAAGATCCGGCCTGGCTGGCCGCGCGCCGGACACTGACCGGTGTCATCGCGCCCGGAATCGAAAACGGGAGACCGGCCCTGATCGTCGTCGAACCGTTCCGTCGGGACAATCGCATCGCCGGATGGGTCAGATTGGCCGTCGCCACACCCCCGGATGCAGCGGCTCCGCGATCGGAGCATGATTTAGGCAGAGACGTCGCCCTGGTCATCGGGCCGCTGCTCCTGCTGATGGCGGTCCTCTTGATGCTGACCATGCGCGGCCTCATGGCCCGGGTTCGCGCGATTCTCGCCGGCGTTCTTCTGGAAGCCAGAGCGCAGGCACACACCCGTTGACGAGAACGGTCGAGACCAGCGACAGGAGTGGTGTCGCATGAGAGCCCGTCTTTTCGGATTGTTCCGGTGATTTCTTGCCGACACGTTGGGGGTCCGCCCGATTGCACAGCTCTCAACAAGTGCTATTTCGCTGGCGGTTCTCTCAAATTTTGATAGGCTGGGACGAGTGCAGCACCGGTAGGCTGTCCCATAGCCGCAGAGCGTCATCGGCCAGGAGCCTGGTGCCGCCATCCGACAACTCGAACGACACCCATTTGAAACCAACACTATGAGTCAAGCCCGTCCGAGTATCCTTATCGCCGACGACGACCCGCTCGCCCGGCTCTTTGTGAAGAACGCGCTGGAACCGGCCGGCATGATCGTAGCCGAAGCCACCGGAGGACGGGACGCGTTGGTGAAGTTCGAAGCCCTCACGCCTGATCTTGTCATTCTCGATATCATGATGCCGGATTTGGACGGCTACCTGACCTGTTCCCGGATCCGCTCGCTTCCGCGCGGGAAACGCGTCCCCATCCTGGTCCTCACCGGATTGGATGACGCCAACTCCATCGCACAGGCCTATCAGCACGGCGCCACCGATTTCATCACCAAACCCGTCAATGCGACGATTCTCTGCCACCATGTCCGGTACATGCTGCGCACCAACAATGTGCTGCATGCGTTGATCCGGAGCGAATCCCGGCTGGAACTGGCCCAGCGCATTGCGAGGATCGGCAACTGGGATTGGAATCCCAAGACGAACCGGTTCTCCATGTCGAACGAATTGTGTCGCCTGGTCGGCGTGCGCCCGCAGGATTTCGCCGGCACCTTCGAGGCGTTCCTCAATCTCGTGCATGCGGACGACCGGTCGATCGTGACCGACGCGCTGCAGAAACTCGTCGGCCAACAGAGTCCCTGCGATATCGATCACCGCATCGTGCTGCCGAACAGCTCGGACTTCATCATCCACCTGCAGGCCGAAGGCGTGCGCGAAGAAGAGACCGACGAACTGACGGTCATCGGCACGGCTCAGGACATCACCGAGCGCAAGCAGGCGGAACGAGCGATCCACCAGCTAGCCTATTACGACAGCCTGACCGGCCTGGCGAACCGGGTGTTGTTCAAAGATCGGTTGTCCAATGCCCTTTCCTATGCCGCGCGACATCACCAGCACCTGGCCACGCTGTTTATCGACCTGGATCGATTTAAGATCATCAACGATACGCTGGGCCACACGGTGGGAGACCGGCTCCTGACCCACGTCGCGGAGCGCTTGAGCGAGTCGGTCCGGCAGAGCGATTCGGTGAGCCGGCATGCCGACCACGAACCGATGCATGCCCTTGCCCGCCTTGGAGGCGATGAGTTCACCATTCTCCTGACGGCACTGCCGCATCCCGAAGACGCGGGCAGGGTGGCGCGCCGGATTCTGGAATCCCTGGCCCATCCGTTCAGCATTGACGGACATGAAATTTTTATTTCAGCCAGTATCGGCATTTCGATTTTTCCGTCGGACGGTTCCACGGTGGAGGCGTTGCTCAAGAACGCCGATACTGCGATGTACCATGCGAAGGAACAGGGCCGGAACAACTGCCAATTCTATTCGTCCGGACTGAATGCTGCCGCGGCCGAACGCCTGGACCTCGAAAACGAACTCCGGCGTGCGCTCGAGCGGGAAGAGTTCGTCGTGTTTTATCAGCCTAAGCTGAATATTCACTCGAGGAAAATCCTGGGCGCCGAAGCGCTGGTGCGATGGAAACATCCCAAACGCGGTCTCGTGCCGCCGGGCGTCTTTTTGAATGCCGCGATCGACACCGGCCTGATTCGCTCCATGGACGAATGGGTGCTTCGCGAAGCCTGCCGCCAGGTCAAAGCCTGGGAGATGGCCGGCCTGCCCGCGATCACGATTTCCGCGAACGTCTCCAACTCCCTGTTCCACGGACGCACGCTGCCGTCCACGGTGGCCGACGCGCTAAGGGACTCCGGACTGAATCCCTCGCAACTCGAACTGGAACTGACCGAGTCCATCGCGATGCGTGACGTCGAGGCCTCCGTGACCATGCTCGAAGGTCTGCGGACCATGGGCGTGCGCCTCTCCATCGACGACTTCGGAACCGGCTATTCGTCGCTCAGTTATCTCCAGCGCTTCCCGTTAAGCCGGCTGAAAATCGATCAATCCTTCGTGCGGGATTTGCTGACCAACGAAAACAACGTAAAAATCACCAGGGCCATCATCGCGATGGCTCACAGCCTGAACCTGTCGGTGTTGGCGGAGGGCGTGGAAACGGAAGGGCAGCTGGCGCGGTTACGGGAAGAAGGCTGTGATGAAGTGCAGGGGTATCTCTTCAGCCGGCCTGTCTGCGCGGAAGACTTCGAAAAGCTGCTCAGGGGCGATGCCGATGCCCGTACAGCAGCGTAATGTTGATCCGCCGGTTGGTGAGACCTTCCTGAAACGCAATGTCATCGGTTTCATGAAACAGATCTGAGTTGAAGACGACGGCCCGATTGGCCCGGTAGGGAATCTTGATTTCCTGCGCGCCCTGCGATGTGAGCCACTCATAAATCCTGCCCCTGGCCTTGTCGCTATTGTAGGTTTTGAAATCCCACTCCTTCGGCGCTTCCTTGTCCCAGACCACCAGACCTCCGCTCTCAGGATTGAGATTGGCCTCGTCGGGTGTGATCCAGAAATTCACGTTCACCGCCGCCGCATCGGCATGAATGTTCAATCCGCGCCGGGCGCTATCGTGCTTGAAGGCCCAGGCCTGCGTGAGGCGCTGTGAGCCGAAAATGCGCGGCAGCTTTCGACGGAGCTCTTCGGCGATCTGCAGCAGCAGGGGACAGGCGAATCCATCGCCGAGAAAGGCCCCGATATACCCGTTTTCATAGTCTTTTTTCCAAATCGTCGAGGTCCAGCAGAACTCCCTCAGCCGTCGCAACGCTTCGTCCGACAGCAGCCCGTCGATATATGTCACCTCCGGCTGTGACGACACATACCGGGTCTCGATCGCCGTACTATCCATATCGGCGGCCAGAGCTCCTCCTGCGATCTCTTCACAAGGCGCGAGATACAGCAGCCGGTTGAACGAGGGCGCGACGGGCTGCAGGTCGGCGGGCGGGAGGACCACGCGATTCGGCGAGGGGACGCCCACTGCCGGTTCAAGTTTCGCGCACAAGTGCGTGAGCGCGTCATGGTAGGCTCGCCATTCCTGTCCCAGCAATCCACGCTCCAACAGATAGCCGACCTGCTCGGCATCGTGCTTGAGACGAGAGCGGAAGATCCCTGTCTCAGTGATTGGACGGCCGTGCGCATATTTCAGCCTGGCGGTCTCTGAAAAACACCGCAGGGCTTTAGGAATATCCTCCCGCCAAATCCACGCAATGCCTAGATTGTAGAGGGCGGTGACGTAGCCGGGGAGAAGTTCTAGCGCGCGTTCAAAACACCGGACAGCCTCATCCGCCCGTCCCTGCTCCAGGAGCACCAAACCTAAATTATTCTGCGCCTCGGCATGCGTCGGTTTCAACGCAATGGCCCGCCGGTACGCATCGGCCGCCGCATCGAGCCGGCCCTGTTCTTTTAAGACAACGCCCAGATTATTGTGCGCTTCGGCATGGTCGGGATTGAGCGCCAGGACCTGTTCATAGGTGGCTTGCGCCTCCGCAAGGCGGCCTAATTCTTTATAGGCATTGCCGAGGTTCGTACGGGGCTCTATGTAGCGAGGATTGAGCTCAAGGGCCCGGCTATAGGCATCTACCGCCTCGGCCGGCAAACCGGCGCGCTGAAGCACCACCCCGTGATTGAAGCAATAGACGGGATTACGAGAATCGGCGGCACGTGCCTGGGCAAGCCGCGCAAGTGCCTCCTTGAGATTGCCGCGCCGGTAGAGCAGGAGACCCAGGCCATGAAGGGCATCCGGCTGCGCGGGAAGCCGTTCAAGCAGCTGATGATACCCGCGCTCCGCTTCATCGAGGCGGCCCGCCTGATGGAGCAACTGGGTCTCGCGTAGGAATGCCGAGGCAGCCGCTGCGCCTCCTGCATGCTTTCCCTGCAACTTTTCTTTGCGGCGACGTTCCTCACGATTCATGCACCACCCTCCAGCGATCGGAAGACCGGCCGATCGGGAGAATATCGCACATCGGGTATGAGGGTCAAAGAGAGCGGTCAGGAGAGGGCGGAGGATCAGGCGGCCTTGGCGTTGTCCTGCCGTTTGCGGCGTTGGCCCAGAATGTCGAGGGCCGCGACGCGATAGGCTTCGGCAAACGTGGGAAAGCTGAAAATGGTATCGATGAACCGGTCGATGGTCGCGCCGTCCTGCAGGGCCATCTGTCCAAGATGAATGAGTTCCGTCGCGTTTTCACCGACGATCTGCACGCCCAACAGACGCTCGCCGGATGGATCGGCAACCAGTTTCAACAGTCCGTCGCAGGCACCGGTGATCTGGCCTTTGGCAATTTCCGTGAACCGGGCGCGTCCGACGATCGGACCTCGATAACGGGCGGCAGCCTGCTCCTCGTCAAGACCGATGGAGGCGATTTCGGGGATGGTATAAATTCCGATGGGGACCTGGTTGGCCGATTCGCCGACCGGAAGCCCGAGCGCATGGCTCACGGCGCGACGGCCGTCTTCCATGGCCTGTGATGCCAACGCGGGAGGGCGCCCCAGCATGTCGCCAGCCGCAAAAATATGCGAGACCGCGGTTTGCCCATACTCATCCACAGGGAGGCGGCCCTTCTCGTCCAGCGACAATCCCGCCGCCTCAAGATTCAGCTCTTCGACATTCGGTTGCCGGCCCAGGGCCACCAGCACTTTTTCGCTCTTGACCGCCATCCCGTTCGCCAGCCTGGCGACGACTGAAGACACGCCGTCCCATGCCACCTCTGTGACGGTGTGGCCGGAGTAAAACCGGCCGCCCTGGCGCTCGATGCTACGCTGAAACACCTCGACGATTTCCTGGTCCATGAACGCCAGCGGGCGCTTGCCTCGGTCGATGATGGTGACCTCCACTCCCAGCAGCGCAAAGGTCGCGGCATATTCGCAGGCAATGACGCCGCCGCCCAGGATCGTCAGGGAACGGGGCAGGTAGATCATCGAAAGGATCGAATCACTATCCAGCACATGTTCATGGTCGATCGGAACCTGAGGAATCGAACAGGGCCGTGATCCGGTCGCCAGCACGATCGTCTCAGCCAGCAGGGTCTGACAGGCGCCATCGACGGTTTCCAGCTGCACTTCATGGGGCGACAGCAGCCGTGCGCGTCCGTGCCGGTAGGTCACGCCGTTGCGCGAGAGTTGATTGGCCATATAACACTCGTGCGCTTTAATCACCTCGTCGAGACGGTGCAACAGAACGGACATAGGCACGTCCAGACGCATTTTGCCTTCGAACACTTCACTGGAGCGTTTAAGATGCTCGAACTGCAGCGCCGTCTCGCGCAGCGTCTTGCTCGGGATCGTGCCCCGATACACACAATTCCCGCCGATGCCTTGCTCCTGCTCGATCAGCACGACTTTTTTACCGGCCTTGGCGCCTTGAATGGCCGCCTTCTGGCCGGCCGGTCCGCTACCGACCACGACAATGTCGTAGGCGCTGGCTGGCATCACAATGGCATCGCCTCCACGACGCCTTGCACCTTGTCCCTGTGGGCCAAGAGGGCGTCGATGTCTTTGGGATAGAGGTTCAGGTCGGCAAACACGGAATGGTCCCGCACCGTCGCCTCGTCAAACCCTTCAGGATCGAGAAAGTGTTTAGCCAAACGACCAGCCAGACAGGTGGTCATGCACTCCTGCTTAGCCGTTTTGGCATAGTGATAGTCGGCATGAAACCCGATCGATTCCACCACCGGCGGCGGCAGGCCCCATTCGTCGGCGACCAGCAGGCCCACCTGGATGTAATACCCGTCGAGAAGTTGATGCAGCAGCTCCTTGCTGAGCGTCATGCCCTGTTCCTTTGCCAGCGCGACCAGTGTCTGCAACACGACCGGCCGGCCGATGCCATGCAACAGGCCGCACAGGTAGGCGCTTTCGACGTTGAACCGGCGCATGCGCGCAATTTCTTTGGCGTAGGCTCCGCTGGCGAGCGAATAGTGCCACAGGCCCTTGACTTCACCATCCCATCCCGGCACTTTGAAGGCACTGCCTTTGATGGAGGCGGAAAAGGCCAGTTCGGACATCAGGTTCATGCCGAGCATGGAGACAGCGTGCTGGAGCGAGACGACGGGATTGCGCGTCATGTACGCAGGGGAATTGGCAATACGGATGACATGCGCGGCCAGCGCCTGGTCTTGATGAATGAGCGTGGCCAGTTTGGCTGCCTCGGCATCCGGATCGTAGACCATGGCCAGAATCCTGGAGGCCACCTGAGGCAACAGCGGAAGCTCGATGGCACCCTTCCGGATGCGTTCGATCAGGAGTTGTTCCAAGGGGTCGGTGGGCGCTGGATCCGGTATCTGGGAAAGTTCAGCACTCATAGGGCTTACACCACAGGTCTAGGTTGCGGGAATGTTTTCGTTGTACATCCTTTTCGGTTCATGGTGCCGAAAACCTTAACGGGCTTTGGAAGAGTGGCCGGGCACGGAACATGCCGTATGAATTGACCTATTCCGATCGGCCGGAAACCCGCTCCATCCATACGCTCTGAACCAGAAAGAGTACCTCATGATCGTAGGAAAAACCCTGTTGTTCCTCTGTCTGATGGGCACCCTGCTCGCCATGGCCCCACGGATAGGTGTTGCCGGAGACCAACCACAACCGTCTACAGCCGAAAAGGTCCTACGGGACACGAAAGAAGCCGTCGAATCGACGAAACAGTACACACTCCAGCACAAGGAAACCTTTCAGAAGACGGTTCAAGCCGAGTTGGCGGAGATGCAGGTCAAGATCGGGGAACTCCAGAAGAAAACCAGTGCCGCGTCGGTGGAAGCCAGGACGGAGCTGCACAAAGCGCTTCAGGATCTCGAACGCAAAAAAGAGGAGGCCCGGAAGCAGCTCGACGAAATCAGCCACTCGACCAGTTCGGCCTGGAGCAGACTGAAGGACAACATGAACGCCGCCGTGGATGACCTCAGGAAAAGTTATCAGGAGACGGTTTCAAAACTTCCATAAACCAGACCTCGTCACCCGTCGATGACAACTCCTGCCGCGTGGAGGGGAAAAATCCGGCTGACCTGTTCATGAAGGGGGGAAATACGCTATGTTGGCACAGACAGGCCCGACAACCAGACCCCGACACCTATGCCGCTAAAATTTGCTCTTTATCCCGGTTGCGCAGCCAAAGGCGCCACTCCTGAACTCTTCCAATCCACCATGGCCATCGTCGGTCGGTTGGGCATCGAGGTCGTCGAGCTCGCCGCCTCGTCCTGCTGTGGAGCCGGGGTCATCGGGGAAGCGGATCCCGACCTCGCCCTTGCGCTCAACGCCCGCACCTTTGCTCAGGCCGAGCGGATGGGATTGGACGTCATGACCATTTGCGGCACTTGCCAGGGGGTGATGAGCGCGGCGAATCGGCGCCTGAAAAACGAACCGGCGACGCGTGAGCGGATAAATAAAATTCTTGCCCAGGACGGCATCACCTACGGCGGCGGAATCCAGGTGAAACATCTTCTGTGGATCGCCGTGCGGGATCTCGGCCTGACCCGCGTCACGGAGGTGGTGCAATCGCCGTTTCGAGATTTTCGCATCGCTCCCTTTTATGGATGTTACATGCTGCGGCCATCCTGGGAACTGGGTTTCGATGACCCAGAAAATCCCAGCTCGTTGGAAAAAATCATTCGCGCCGTCGGCGGAGAACCGGTCGCCTATGCGGGCCGGACCAAGTGTTGCGGGTTCCCCATCATCCTGGAGAAAGAGGCCATCGCGGTGGCCATGGCCGGCACCAACATGAAGGATGCGCGGGATCACGGCGCGGATTTCATGGTGACGCCCTGTCCGCTCTGCCACATGAGCCTCGATATCTACCAGGAACGGGCCGGGCGGGCGGTGAAGACCGAATTGAACCTTCCCATCCTCCATCTCCCGCAACTGCTCGGTCTCGCGATGGGCATTCCCGCGCAGGACCTTGGGCTCTCGCGCCATCTGATTTCAGTCGATCGTATCGTGAGTCGTTTGCAGACACCGGACACTACCCATTCATCCTTACCCGCGGAGCCCAGGACATGAAGGTCATTGCCATTTCGGATTTTCAGCAGTTCAGCCAGGAGAAAATGAAGAAGAATAACCTCTTCGAAACCCCCCGTTTTTTTTGCGACATCTATTGTTTCGAGCCGGGCCAGGAACAGAAGGGCCATATTCACGGCGAGCAGGACAAGGTCTACATTGTGCTGGAGGGCGAAGGCACCTTTCAGGTCGGCCCGGAAACGCGCGTGTTGGGAGCGGGGCAGGGAACCATGGCGCCGGCGGGTGAGGAACATGGCGTGAAGAATCACACCGCGCAACGGTTGAAGGTGCTGGTATTCGTGGCCCCGAACCCCTGGCGGACCG
>WBZN01001946.1_pt1 | contig 10803 bp, 9 predicted proteins | sample 5204281 | NCBI WGS metagenome assembly WBZN01 (sample SAMN12344347, study PRJNA552823) | activated sludge metagenome | biome: Activated sludge suspended growth; feature: Nitrification reactor; material: Wastewater; isolation source: activated sludge from nitrification reactor of wastewater treatment... | reverse complement strand
CGTACTGCCTTGTTTTTCACCGGCTTGTTTGTGTCCAGGTCCAGACAAGTGCTTGATCGCTTCACTGTGCAAGTGATTGTTGTGAGTTTCCGTTCTTGCGCCGCTTGCGTCGCCTTCTAGTCTATGTTGGCTATACATGTGAGTCCCAGTGTTTGCAGATATTGATCTATTTCTTGGTTACTTCGCAGTCCACATGTTTTTTGACCACGGGATGGGTGACCTTGTGGTGCACAATGGTGCGCTGATGTTCGACCACTGGTTCAGGTGTTGGCACCGGCTTTGGTGCTTCGACCGGTTTCGGTCGTGTGCGCTCAACGTCACCTTGATCGATTTGAAGCGAAGGCAGAGCCAGTGTTGTGTCTTTGCCGGTATAAACCTGTGCAATCGAGTCACATGCGCCTGCCTGTTTCAGTGAGCTGCCCGCGAACTGAGTCGCTACCGCCCCAGCCAACTCCGATACCGGCCGAGCTGCAGGGTTGGTGTTATACTCGCGCCCTGCTTGCAGGACCTTATCCATCATGTTGCTCGCCACCATTGCATCATTCACTGCTGTGTTGCACACGGTCTGCTGTTTGATTACTTCCTGTCTTTTGGCCATGCAATCAGCGTCTGGTCCGGATTCGCCGCCGCTCGCGCCGATTAAGCCAAGAATGTTGACGCCACTCGATTTGCTGCGGGTGCATTCCCCGCCACCTGCGAGACCGGGAGCATAGGCGCTGGAATTTAGAAACACCTGGCGATTCGTGATCGAGCCTGAAGCCGCTGCACTGGCATTGGCACTTGCATCAGAGGTCGAGCCTCCAACAGGTGGTTTGCCCGGCGGCTCAACTGGTGTGCCGATTGGTCCGTGCGGCTCGGTCGGGTTACTGGTTCGGGGCGCCGGCATAACGTCGCTGTATCCGATTCCCTGCCCTTGCGGTGCAGTTTGACGACCATCATTGATTTGCAATCTGTCTGACATGCCAACGACTCCTTGTCTCTAACGGGCTCTGCGTTCGGCGTTTCACTTCGAACTCATGACGCCATATTAGTGAGCCGTTTTGTCAAAGGTCGTTCAAAAGTTTGTCAAAATAAGACCACGCACATTAATCTCTAGAAGTCCCACGCTGTGGCAAAAAATGTAACGGCGCGCGTGATACCCTAGCAACAGGCGTCCAGTATTTTTATGAAATTTACCCTTCCTCAAAAAGCAATGATATTAGTGGCGGTGCCGCTTTTATTTGAACTGGGCTTTTTGGTTGGGCTCGGTGTGATTCTCGATCAAGCTGAGCGTGAGCGAGCGCAGGAGGCTCATGCGCGCGACGTGAGCACGCACCTGAGCGCCCTGCTGCGCCTGTTGCTCGAGCGCGAGACTGGTATCGTCGTGCGGCACCTCTCTGAAAATAATCCGAATCTGAAAAGTGGTTATGAAGATCTGACCCATAAAATGGTCAGGCAGTACGAAATACTCGAAGACCTTTGCAAGAACAACGAGCGCGAACGCAAGCAGATGGAAGATTTGACCAAGTTGCGGTCAAAAGTTGAGGAGCACTTCGCGCGTGCCAAGACGTTGATGGAGCACGACCAGAGAGTTATGGCGCTGAAGGAATGGATACTGCTGCAGAAGTATATCGGCGAGGTTCATCAATCCGTTGTCAAATTGGTCGAGGAGCAAGAGGAAATTCAGGAAGAGCGCAGACACGTTTTGAGCCAGTACCGAACTCAGATAAATGTCATTCTCGTTGTTGGATTCTTGATCAATATTCTCCTTGCAGTTGGATTGGCAAGTTATTTCAATCGAGGCACCACGAGACGACTGAACGTTCTTATGGATAACACTTATCGTCTGGCTGGTGGAGCGCCGCTGCACGAGCCGCTGTCGGGCGAAGACGAAATTGGTCGAATCGATAACACATTCCATCAGATGGCGCATGCTCTTCAAGAGGCGGAGGAAAAGCGCGCTCAAATCGAGAGGCTGAAACAAGAATTTGTTCAGATGGTCAGTCACGATCTTCGCGCTCCAGTAACGTCACTGCAGATGTTTCACTCGATTCTCGCCAAAGGTGATTTCGGACAGCTTGATGAAGATGGCAAAAAGCATCTTGCCGCAGCCCAGGAGAATACCGAACGCATGTTCACTCTGGTGTCTGATTTGCTTGAGATGGAGAAGCTCGAATCGGGCACCGTGACGCTCGATCGTCGTGCAATTGATGTTGACAGCGTCCTTGATGCGGCGGTCAATGCGGTGCAGGGTGCTGCGAAAAAGCGCGGCGTGGAAGTGGACATTATCGGGCATGACAATCCAACAATCTACGCTGACCGCGAGCGGCTCATTCAGGTTGCCGTTAATCTGATTGTCAATGCGATCAAGTTTTCTCCTGAGAATGGCTCCGTTTTGTTGTCTGTTAAGGAAATGCCTGCTCAGGTGGAAATCAGAATTTCGGATCAGGGAGCAGGAATTCCGCAGGAGCTGCTTGGCGAGATTTTTGAGCGCTTCAAACAATCAGGCTCGAAAGAGCAGCAGTCAAAAGGCGCCGGTCTGGGTCTGGCGATTGCGCGCTCCCTTGTTGAGCTTCACGAAGGACGAATCGGCGTCGAATCAACAGTGGGAGAGGGAAGCACATTCTGGTTTCGCATACCGCGCCCGGCTGTGGTATAAAACAAATCTCTATCACATGGAGCGCACGCGTCCCGCGTGCAAACAGACGGGGCAACATGGAACGCACGCGTCCCGCGTGCATACAGAGTAGGTGCAGTCGGAACCAGCAATGGCGAAAATTCTTATAGTTGAAGACGATCAGGAATTGTCGCAGCTTATCAATCGCTGGCTAACCAGCGAGCATCATCTTGTCGAAACAGTCGCCGATGGGGCTGATGGACTTTCGCGGCTGAAGGCATATGACTACGATTTGATCGTTCTGGATTGGAATTTACCCAATCTAACCGGTCCCGAAATTTTGCAGGGGTATCGCCAGGCGGGTGGCTCTTCTCCTGTGTTGATGCTGACCGGCAACAACACAATTGTTGATATTGAAAGTGGTTTCAGGGCTGGTGCCGATGATTATTTGACTAAACCTTTTCACGCACGTGAATTGACAGTGAGAATTGCCGCGTTGCTGAGGCGCAGCCCAAACTATCTTGGTGATGTATTGCGCGCAGGCAGTCTGGAACTGGATCGCGGCAACTACCTGGTGAGGCGGAACGGCGAAGAAATTCAGTTGCTGCCAAAGGAGTTCAGCCTGCTCGAGTTTTTGATGCGAAATCAAAACCGTGTTTTTTCCTCAGAGACGCTTCTTGGAAAAGTCTGGGTGAATGACAGCGAAGCCACAGTTGATGCGCTTTCCAGTTGCATGAAACGATTGCGTAAGAAAATCGATGTAGATGGGGCACCGCAACTGATTAAAACCATACATGGTGTTGGCTATAAGTTGGTGGCGGATACTTAGGTGCGATGCACGCGGGACGCGTGCGATCCATGTGCGTCCGAATCCTTCCAGCGTCCGAATCCTTCCAGCGTCCGAATCCTTCCAGCGTCCGAATCCTTCCAGCGTCCGAATCCTTCCAGCGTCCGAATCCTTACTAGCGTCCGAATTCTTCTACGAGGAAAAGGCGGTTGCCGGCGTATCTCCAACCGATGCCGATGACGTGCGCATCGCCATCCATAATGGCGGGTCGATGCTCGCCTGATGCCATCATTTGCTCGTGCAATACTTTCACGCCGGCCAGACCGCTGTTGCCAACGTTGCGCCCGATGTTTTCATTTTGAAAGTTGCTGATACCAGCTTGCTGTGCTCGTTCAAGTGCCAAACGACCATTTAAATCCTGGTGCGGATTGTTGTTTGGATCTCGCACATCGTATTTGCTAGCGTTTGCAGCCAGATAGTCTGCGTATGACTGAGCGTAGCGTGTCAAAGAAGGATCCGGCGTAAGCGCTGCGAGACCGCCTTGCGCTCTGCTTTTGTTTACAAGACCAAGCAAGAGCGATGATGGATCTCCACCTGCGGACGGCATTGATAGAACGTTCCGGCTGGTAATTGGAGCGGACTGACCGGTCGAAGCAGATGATGCCGATGCTGTAGTGGTTGGTGCTGATGGACCTTGCACAGAACCTGCTTGCACCTGTGCCTGTCCACTGTTGTCTGTAGCATAAGTGAAGTTGATCGGACCCGGTTTCGAGCGATGTGACAACCAGCTATCCACAGCCCTTGCAGATATCATCGAATAGTTGTCTACCGTCAGTAGCACCATACCCGGTGACAGATTCATTTTTCTTCCGAGGTCCGCAGTCGGTGCAGAAGTGATGAAAATGCCTTGATGAGCTACCTTGTTCAACATGACGTAGGCCGGAACACAATTGACGCCCAGCGTGTTCGAATATGTTTGTGTGCTCGAGGTTCTATAGGCGAAAGATTTTGGCTGCGCGACCGACTCGGTGGTTTCCCACAATCCGACTGAGCCGATAGCAAAAATAAGAGCGACAATCTGTTTGTTCAGTTTCACTGGCACGTCGTTCCACCATTAGTCAGTTTATTGTACCTTGCAGGCGGCATTGATGCTGGAACGTCCAACCAGTTTGAGTTTCTGGCATTTAACGACTCCATAACAGTTCGGTTTTAAAGTGAACTCACTGATTGACCCGCCGATATAGATCAATTGGATTGAGGTACTGGTTGATTCGCTAAACCCAGTGGGTCAACGAAATTACTACTAACACCCAGCTTTTTTCTGAGGGACCGAAAATGCCCCCCATCGATTTGACTCGCGACGTTAAAGAAGCCACCGAGAACAAAGACCCTTCCAAAATTCTTGCTGATCTCGACTTTCTTCACAGAGATCCCAAGACTTTGAAAGCAAAGGTCGATGCAACCAATCTCGATAATCAAGCTCTGATCGCGCGGAAAGTGATTCCGCCGCTAGAAATTGTAGACGACACTAAAACTGGCACGGAGACAGTGAAGTTTGGCGGCGCTTCGATTGAGTTTAAACAAGACGGAACGGTCATAAAGTTTGGAAATGCCGATCAACCAAATAATCCAACTGAGATTGAACGCACCGATGGTAGCACTTCTCGTATGACGTGGTCCGCCGAAGGCAACAAAATCACTGTGTTGGTGAACATCGATAAATACGGCAACCAGACTCAGGTTGAAGCGAAGGACGGTGTCACCATCGAATGTGATAAAGATTCGGGAGTAATCACGACTTCCAATCCAGACGGCACAAAGACTGTTCAACGCACCGATGGAGTGGTTGAGCACCGCGATCAAGACAACAACGTTGTCTCATACTCTGATTCTTCCGGACGCAGCATCGCCATGAACAGCGCTATGCAAGGAAGTGTCAATGCAGCTACTGGTCGCGCTCAGCAGGTGCTCGCACAAATCAGCAGCAGCGACCCTTCGCGACTTCGCGATTGCATGGACCAACTTTATGCGATTCTGGCAGAACTGGACCCTTACGTTGAAGCGCCAGATCCCTCTGTTGCTGCGGCAGCGCGAAGCGCCCACGTGTTGGTTTCGTCAACAATGGCGGGCGCCGAGTCTCGCATTAGTGTCCCTGGTTGAGAATTTCCTCTTTCTTTTTCTGCAATCCGATCAAGTCTTGAATTGCCAGGCTGCCACCAGCGGCGGTGACTGGAATTGAATTCTTGCCGAGCCAATCGCGCACTTGATACTGATTGGCGATTGCTTTGCCGATGCCGTGGCTTGCCATTTCTGGGAAACGCGCAATTGTGGCAGCTGGAGCGAGTTGCAACTGTTTCAACACTGGTGTCTTGATCGGGTCGACGTGCGGGTCGCCGGCGAGATATTTGTTGCCGAAGAAATCGGAGAACTCGTTGACTTTCGCCTGCGCTTGCATCGGATCCATGCCACCAGCAATCAGCTTGAGCATGGTCGGTTGTCCGGCGCCGTAGACGTGGGTCATCTTTGTGCTGTTGATATCGAACGGAACGTTCTCTGGTGTTTTGCCACTGTTGATGGCGTCGGTCCAGGTGTCGGAGAGACCTTCAATCTTGGCGTAATTCTTTCTCAAGTCAGGGAGAATTTCGAAGAAGGTGTGACCCTGCAAGCGTGGGAGCGGCGTGTCAACCTGAAGATTGACGAGGTCAGGCAAGAACTTCTTGAAGGACTCGAGTGGAATCGTGATTGATTGACCGGGAGCATCTTCGCTGGCAATCACGATATCGCCTGGTTTGCCGGCGTTCTTCGAGTACGCTTCGAGCGCATCTGCATGAGCCATCAAAGCTGGATCTGACGTGCCATCTTTGTTCATCGCCATCTTGCGAATCAAGGCAGCCTGGATTAATGGTCTGACTTTATCTACAGGGTGAGCTTCGATACCCATCGGGTTCTCAGCAGATCTCATACCTTCGGACATGACTGTTCCGTTGTAGAGCTGTCCGCCTTTTCTCAATGCCTGGAAGTAAGGCGCTGCTGATTGTCCTGTTTCGGCGGCCGCCAGCCAGTCTGCCACGGTTTCGTCTGCCCATGCTTTCGCCAGGTTGACGACGATTTCTTTCATCGGCATCTGGTCTGGAAGTGGTGGCATGTCTGATTCCACTGGTTCCGCAGGTGGTGCGCCCGGTTCCGGCTTGGCCTTTGGAATTGTGATCATTTCGTCGGCTTTCGGTCCGAGCGCTTTTTCAGCGGCTTGAACAAGTTTCGCGTCTCTGACTTGTGGGTCGAGCTTACCTAACTGACCGAACTGGTCGTGACCAAATTCGTGACCGTAAATGCCTGAAGTGAGGTGACCTCTTGTGCCGAGGTCGCGGACTGGATATTTGACCAGGTCGATTGGCCAGACCTGCTCTCCGTTTGGTCCATAAATTGCGCGAACTGTGTGTGGTCCCTGGTGCGATGTGATCACTTTGCCGGTCTTTGGATCGCGTCCAACAATCATCTGGTCGTCGCTCAGTTCCACAAGCGCCGGCAGTGGTTTCTGTGCCATTGCTTTGATCGGGTCGATTCCAGCTTGAATCATGTTACGCACATAGGTGGTCTGGTTTTCTGCGGCGTAGATATTCATGCGCCCGATATGCTGACCGTCCATGCCGTTGTTGTAGTTGTGCGCCTGGCTGGTTGCGTCTGAGAGTCGCTTGAAGAGGCTTTCTACCTGCATCCAGTTGCGTGGGTTGTCGCCAACTTGATTAGCCAGATCCATCATGGCGTTTCTGGCGAGCAAGTATCCAGGGTCAAGCGGCTTGAAATTCTGTTCGGTGGCAGCATGAACAACTGATGTCGGTCTGCCGACCGCGTCGCGAACAGCACTGGCTGTGTCACTTACGCTGGCAATTTGCGTTTTGATTACGCCGGCCAACTTGGTCATGTTGTCTGCGGTCATTGCTTCGGCTGTGGTGAATGTTTTCTTGCCACCACTTCCGCCTGCATCTGCACCTGGCTTCACCATTGCTTCTGGGGCACCAACAATTTCTGCTGGTCCTGATTCTGCAAGATGTTCCGGAACAAAAATTCCTCTTTGTTGTGTCCATCCAACGATTTGATCCATCGGACCGGTCTGCGAGGCATCACCAACGACGTTTGGTTTGGCTGCTGGAACTTCTTTAGGATGCACGCCGGTGAGAAGAGTTTCAACCGTGCCGTCCAAACCGTGCGAATGTCCATCAGCTCCGGTGACGCCTTGAGAATACATCTTCTCGCTGTAGTCGTGGCGACCGTGCGCTTTTTCGCTTGATACCAGCGTTTCCATGACTGCTTCTTGCGACATTCCGGCAATTGTCGGTTTGGGTGGATTCAACTTGTCGCCGAGGTTGCGCATGGTGCCGTCAACTTTGCCGACCAGGTTGCTCAGTCCGATGCCGATTGTTGAACTCGTGCCGAGATGTTCTGTCTTCCAGCCTTCCAGTGCGCGCCATTGAGTTGGAGCATATTTTTCACCGAGAACTGGTGTCATGCGACCGGTGAAGCCTGCGATCTTGCCGGTCATATATCCGTCAACGGCAAACTGACCGAGCCCGTTACCCATGTTGATTGCCGAATTCATCATTATTTCGTCACCACTCTTGGTGGCAACATTTTTCCAGGCTTCAAATACTGGAATCGCTGCGTCTTTGGCGAAATAAATACCCATTGCGGTTCCGGCGATGGCCTTAAAAGCGCCAGCTTCAGGAAGCGCAACACGCAGGGCCACACCAAGTGCGCCTGCGGTCAATACTTTAGTGCCAGTTTCTTGCCAGTTGGCCGGGTCGAGGTCATGCTTGATAGCGTTGATTGCGCCGGGAATGGAGTATGCCGCACCTTCTAAAGTCACCTGTCCAACGCGCAGTGCCTTTGTGCTCAGGCTCATGTCATTCGTGTTGGTGGCGTCTGCTCGCAGCTTATTGCTGGCATCCTGAGCTTCGGGCGGTTGTGCAGGTTGGTTTTGAACTACATCCTTAATCCCGTTTTCGCCCATTTGACTTCCTCCAGTATTCCCGTGGTTCCCATGCCTATGTAACGGTGAGTTAAGGCGGGCGACTGGGCGTCGCTTCCGTCGTATTTCTGAGTTCGCTGCAAGGGAGAACCGATGTCATGAATTTAACTTATAAAACCTGGCGCGTCACCTGGGAGGATTACGTACTCAGTGGTGAAACTCCCATGCCGCTCTGAGATAATTGGGAACTTCTTGACCGGTGGATGCGGATTTTGGAAGAGAAAGGCACACAGACGGCGGCGAATGCCTCTGGCTCTGACGAACGGGTTAAAGACAGAATACGTGGATTAATTTTTGGCGCCGCCTGTGCGAATTCGCTTGGCGGAGCCAGTGTGGGTTTGAAATATCGCGATATTTCAGGCTTTAGAAGCTCCGGCATAACCGGCGTTCGCGATTTTGCCGATGCTCTAGCCAAGAGTGGCGTGCCGGATCACAAAGCCGGTGAACTTCTTGCCGATTCCATGTTAGGTCTGGCGCTGGCTGATTCTTTAATAAGCACGTCTGGAAGGTTCGACGAAGCAGATCTGAGACAGCGCTTCGGTCAGTTGCTTGAATGCGATCACTTTCTCAAGACATCGCCCGGAGCTGCTTGCCTGACCGGATTGCGTAAGATGGTCGACGGGGCTGAACCGGCTGAAACCGGTGCTGAGTCCATTCATCCTAACGTTGCCGCCCGAGTGTTCGCCGCAGGTGCGCTGCCTGGCGGCGCCAGGTCCGACGAGCCCATCGATGTGGCTATTCGCCAGGCCAAAATGAGTCACGGCGATCTGCGTGCAGTCGCTTCTGCTGCGGTGATTGCTGACAGCATCCGTTACTTCATCGCCGGTGGAAAGCTTGAAGACGCCGAGCAGGTGCGGGCATACGTCAGCCATGAATTTGGCGTGGCGGAAAAAATTGATGAGAGATTTGCCGAAAATTGGGATGATGTGGCGCCCGACCTGGACTATGCCAATCCACCAGACGATCTGCCCTATTCCCTTATAAATGTAGAGCCGACTATTACAGAACTCGTGCCGACCGCGGTGGGAATATTCCTGATTTTCCGCCACGACCCCGAAGAAGCGATATGTGCGGCAGCGCGGTCAGGCGGCGATACCGACACTGTCGCGACAATTATAGGTGCGCTTTCGGGCGCCTATCACGACGCATCCAGGTTGCCTGAGCGCTGGACTGAAAAAATCAAAGATAGAGAAAAATTGGATGAAGTAGCGCGCCATTTAGCGGCGCTCTGGACTTAGTTGGTACGTACTACAGGAAGCAAAAACGAAAAGGGTGAACATTAGATGAGTAAGTTGGCTGATAAAGTCGCGATTGTGACGGGTTCCGGAAGAGGCATTGGCAGAGCGATTGCGGCTGCGTTGCAAGCGGAAGGCGCGAAAATTGTCATAAGCGACATCAACGAAGAACTTTGCAAAGAAACGAGCGCCGAGCTCTCGAAGACGGGCGATGTGATTGGCGTTGCTTGCAATGTGACCGACACGCCAAGCGTCGAGAAGATGGTTGCAGAAGTGATGGAAAAGTGGGGTCGCATCGACGTTCTCGTCAATAATGCCGGCATAACCCGCGATGACCTGTTCATGCGCATGGGCGAAGACAAATGGCAGGCAGTAATCGACACCAATTTGACTTCAGCATTCAAGGTGACCAAGCCTGTGCTCAAGGTCATGTCCAAACAGCGTTCTGGTCGCATCATCAACATTGCCAGCACGACTGGCGTGCACGGTAATTTCGGGCAGTGTAACTATGCGGCTGCCAAGGCGGGTCTGATCGGTTTTACAAAGACAATCGCACTGGAATATGCCTCCAGACAGATTACCTCCAACGCCGTAGCACCGGGATTTATCGATACTCCTATGACAGCGGCTCTGGGCGAAGAGAACATCAAGAAGTACGTCGATCGCATTCCGCTTGGACGCATGGGAACGCCTGAAGACATCGCCGGAGCGGTTGTTTTCTTTGCCGCCTACGCACCATATGTGACCGGAACCGTGTTGGAAGTAAACGGCGGTCTCTACACATAAAATCGAAAGCTGCGCCATCGGAGTCGCCCGAATACGCGACGCAGGAGGCGCACGAGAAATTGCAAAATCAATTGGAACTCAGGGCTCAAGAGGCTCTGGGTTCCTGTGCTTTGAGAGCGAGAACTTTCCGTCACATCTCCTTGTAAACTGCCAGCAGGCTGCATTATGCTAGGCAGGTCGCCCTTTTTTGACCTCGGCTCTGAGCCCGAATCTGAGCCGACTCGAACGTCGTCGGCGAGTCACCTGGTAACCCGCATGTCTAATCTAGTTCCACTTCTAGCGGTTCTCGGCTCCATAATTTCTTTGTGCGTCGGCACGTCTTATGGAAAGTCTCTCTTTCCTGTCATCGGTCCGTCCGGCACGGCGGCTGTTC
>WBZN01002281.1_pt1 | contig 10804 bp, 7 predicted proteins | sample 5204281 | NCBI WGS metagenome assembly WBZN01 (sample SAMN12344347, study PRJNA552823) | activated sludge metagenome | biome: Activated sludge suspended growth; feature: Nitrification reactor; material: Wastewater; isolation source: activated sludge from nitrification reactor of wastewater treatment... | reverse complement strand
GGCCCGCTACCGGATGGAGCACCTTGGCCAGCGCCGACTTCATGCGCTTACCCAGCCCCGCCGCCATGATGATGACGCCGAGCCCGGGAATGGAGGAAGACAATGCCTGGTCGTGTGATGCGTGAGTCATGGAGTTGTCACCATACGTAGTCGGCTCAGGGTTCGTCGAGTGACGCCGCGATCAGCCAACCTGCACGCCTGCGTCAGGTTGCTTAATGGGTGCCCAGGTTTTCCCCCCGGTCTGCGACGCGGCGCCCGACGGAGGAGTCGGGGTGTAGAGTCCTCCCGACACAATCAGCTTCATGGCCTCTTCTACCGTGATATCCACGGCGATCACTTCACGCTCGGGCACCAATAGGAAATAGCCGGACGTGGGATTGGGCGAGGTCGGCACATACACGTGCACAAGCGGATCCGGGGAAAGCTGCTGCATTTCGCCTTTCGTCACCCCGGTGACAAAAGCGAAACAATAGTGACCGTTCTTGGGAAACTGGATCAGCACCACGCGGCGATAGCTCTCGCGCTCCGCGAACGACAGAATATCCATCATCGACTTGATGGTGGAATAGATCCCGCGGACGACCGGCACACGATTGAGCAGCCGCTCCCACTGCCGTACCACCTGGCGGCCGATAAAATTCGCGGCGAACAGGCCGGTGATGAAAATGAGCAGGATGAGCGCGATGATGCCCAGGCCCGGCACGTAGTAACCTGGAGTCACCAGCCGTGCGGCTGCGTCGCCGAGGATTCCATCCAGGCTGACGAACAGCGTCTTCAGGATCAGAATGGTTCCCCAGATGGGGATCATGACCAGCAAACCGGTGAGAAAATACCGTTTTAATGAAGCTTGTACCATGCGCGGCTGAGGGGTCCTTGGTAGAGCGTCATGATACTGGGCTTTCACCAATCGTCGCAAGCCTTTTCTTGCTATTTTCAATCACTTGGAATAGGATTCCGCCCTCTTTCTCCCTGGATTTTTCAGACCCGAATGATGACGCGACGCAGCCGACCGCCCCGGGGCCTCTTCATTACGCTGGAGGGCATCGAAGGGTGTGGAAAATCCACCCAGACCAGGCTTCTGGGCGAATACCTACGTCGCCAGGGAATCGTGGTCGTGGAGACCCGGGAACCGGGCGGAACTCCGCTCGCGGAAAAAATCCGTTCCGTTCTGCTCGATCGCGCGGATGAACCGGTTACAGCCGAAACCGAGGCCTTTCTGGTCTTCGCCGCCCGACGCCAACATGTGGCCCAGGTGATCGAGCCGGCCCTCGCGCAGGGCGCCATTGTGCTCTGCGATCGGTTCAGCGACTCGACCCTCGCCTATCAGGGCTATGCGCGCGGGCTGAATCTCCCTATGCTCGAACGACTCAACCGCCTGGCAAGCCATGCCGTGACACCGAACCTGACGCTGCTCTTCGATCTCCCTGTCGCCACCGGGCTGGCGCGACGGCGCTCCGCCGTCGAAACGAACCGGCTCGATCGTGAGTCCCTCCGATTCCACCACAAAGTTCGTGCCGGCTTTCTCGATCTCGCGAAACGTCATCCCACGCGCATGAAAGTTGTTCCCGCGCGCGCCTCGAAAGAGACCGTTGCCCGCACAGTCGCCCGCATTGTGACTCTGATCCTCAGCCAGGTTCGCCGCGTCGAGCACGAGACAGCGACGCCGCCCGCACCATCACCTCGCACAATACAGGCTCGCCATGCCCTTCGCTGACATCATCGGCCATGACAGCACCAAAACATTGCTTCGTTCGGCAATCCTGCAGAACCGCCTGGCCCATGCCTATCTCTTCCACGGCGAGGATCGTATCGGCAAACGACTACTGGCCCTGCGCCTGGCGCAAGCCCTGCTGTGTGAGACGGTCTCGGATGCTCGACAACCGGACGCCTGCGGTGTCTGCCGGGCCTGCCATCAAGTGGATGCGCGCACCCATCCGGACTTTCTTGTGATCGAGCCGGATCAGGAAATGGCCAATCCCCAGATTAAGATCGAACTCATTCGCGACATCGAACATCAAATGATCTATCGCCCGCTGATCGGCAATCGAAAAATCTGCCTGATCGACGAGGCGGATCGCATGACCATCGGCGCCGCCAACGCCCTGCTCAAAACGCTGGAAGAACCGCCAGACCACAGCCTGTTCATCCTGGTGTCGAGCAGACCCCATGCGCTGCCGGCCACGATCCACTCGCGCTGCCAGGCCCTGCGACTCACGGCACCGGCACAAACGCAGGTGGAAGCCGCGGTGATTCTCAAACGTGAACTGCCTCCCGCCGATGCGCACTTCCTGGCCCTGCTCAGCGACGGGCAATTGGGCCGAGCACTGGAATGCGATCTCGAACAGGCGCGGACCAACCAGAAGGAATTCGCCGCTATTTTCTCAGCCAAGGGGCTTCAATCCTTCGCCACCGTCCTGGCTGCCGCAGAAGCCCTGGCAAAAGGCGACCGCGGCCCTGAAGCCTTCGATTGGTTGCTGCGCTGGTTGCGCGATGTCCTGCTCGTCGCCGTCGGCGCGGGCTCAGACCATATTCTCAATCTGGACCAACGGGCCGGGATGCAGGCGCTGGCCGCGCACATCAATATCGATGACCTTTTGGATCTGATCGGCGATCTCGAAAAAATGGAACGCCAGGCCCACAGGAACCTGAACGTTCAGATCGCACTCGAAACCATTCTGCTACGAGTCCGACAACTGCTCACACCACGGAACACCGCCGACGCGCCGCGATAAATTAGCAGTCTGTCCGTGTAAATCCCTGGAGCGAGGCGAAAGAGAGCCGGTAGATGTGAGACCTCAGGAAGCACGACGACTGAGGAGGTACATACCAAACTTCGTTTGACCCGTTCGCCGCTACAAATACTCCTGGCGAACGGATAAATCCCACCCGTAGTCCTCTTCTAGCACTAATACGGCGCAGGGAGGTGCGCGACCAGGAACGCCGGCAGCAGCCGTTCTCGTCAGCCCGCTAGCTTTCATCGTCGGCGTCTTGCTATCTTCACCCCACGATCATGGATACGCAGAATACCTTCTACATCACGACGCCGATTTACTACGTGAACGACGTGCCACACATTGGTCACGCCTACACCACGGTCGCCGCCGACGTGCTCGCGCGCTACCGGCGATTGCGTGGACGCGACGTGTTTTTCCTGACCGGTCTGGACGAACACGGCCAGAAAGTCCAACAGGCTGCCGCCAAGGCCGGCATCGACCCGCAAGTCCATTGCGACCGGCTCGCACCGCAGTTCACAAACCTCTGGCAACGGTTGAACATCTCGAATAACGCCTTCCTCAGAACCACCGACCGACAGCACCAATCGGTGGTTCAACGATATCTTCAACAGCTCTACGATAAACAGCTGATTTACAAGGCAGACTACACGGGATGGTATTGCACGTTCGATGAGCGGTTCTGGACGGAGAAGGATGTCGTCGACGGCCTCTGCCCGGATTGCAAACGGCCGATCGAACGACTGAGCGAGCACAATTATTTCTTCAAGATGGGCCAGTACCAGGATCGGTTGATCGACCACATCCGGCAACACGAAGCCTTCATTCGCCCCGCCTCCCGGCGCAATGAAGTCCTGGGATTTCTCCAGACGCAGAAGCTGGGCGACCTCTCGATCTCACGTCCGAAATCCCGACTCTCCTGGGGCATTGAACTCCCGTTCGACAAAGACTACGTCACCTATGTCTGGTTCGACGCGCTAGTGAATTACATCTCGGCGCTCGAATACCTGCCTCAGGGACAACCGGCCGGCTTACGTTACTGGCCCGCCGACGTTCATCTGGTCGGGAAGGATATTCTCACCACGCACGCCGTCTACTGGCCCACCATGTTGATGGCGCTGGAGCAACCGTTGCCCCTTTCCATTTTTGCCCACGGCTGGTGGACGGTGGACGGCGAAAAGATGTCGAAGAGTCGCGGCAACGTCGTCGATCCCAACGCGATGGTCGATCAGTTCGGCGCAGATGCCTTCCGGTATTTTCTGCTGCGAGAAGTACCATTCGGACAAGACGGGGATTTTTCGCATAGCGCGCTCGTCACCAGCATCAACAGCGCACTCGCCAATGGCATCGGGAATCTCCTAAGCCGGACACTCACCATGATCGAACGTTCCTGCGCCGGCGTGATCCCCGAACCGGGCCCGGCCGTCCTGCCGGAACTGGAACAACGAATCGAGGATTTGGCGAAGCAACTTCCCGGCAGAATCGAGGCAGGCTTTAACGCCCTGCTGTTCCGGGATGTGGTGCTGATGATTGAGGAACTGAACACCTGTTGCGACGAATATATCGACAAGAGCGCGCCCTGGAAATTAGCGAAGCAGCCGGAGACACAACCGCAATTGCACCGGGTCCTGAACACCTCCGCCCGCGCCCTTCGATTACTCGCACTCCTCCTCTACCCGTTCATGCCGACCGCCGCCGCACAGATGATTCAGCAACTGGGATTGTCGCTGGATCTCTCCCGGCCGCTGGCTGCCGCTGCCGGAGACTGGGACGCGCCGTTGGCCGGACGCCGAATTCAGAAAGGTGCATCCCTGTTTCCCCGTATCGAATCCAAACCACAAGGAGCCAAACCAGTGAGCGAGACACCTGCATCCCAGCAACCGACTGCCGCTGCCCAGACCGCGGCTCCCGCTGCATCACAATCCCCGACTCCAGCGACCACACCGGCTGCCACCCCCGCCGCCGCGCAACCGGCACAGATCACCATCGACGAGTTCATGAAGGTCCAGCTCAAAGCGGCCAAGGTTTTGGCGGCGGAACGCGTGCCGAAATCGGAAAAGTTGCTCAAGCTCCAAGTCAGCCTTGGCGCTGAACAACGGCAAATCGTCGCAGGCATCGGCAAGAAATACGAACCGGAAGCTCTGATCGGGAAAACCATTGTCATCGTGGCAAACCTGAAGCCGGCCAAACTCATGGGCATCGAATCGCAGGGCATGGTCCTCGCGGCGGGCGACAGCGAAGTGCGGGGACTTGCCACCTTCGTCGAAGACGTGGAGCCCGGCACCAAAGTGAAATGAAGCGCACCTTTTTCACCCAGCTGATCGGCACCGGCCTCCTCGTGTTGCTGAGCAGCACGGGTGCGGCGTTTACGCCGGAACCTTCCGACTCCGAAGTCGAGAGCAAAACCCACTACAACGATCCCCAGCCCACGACCGTCCTTGTGCGCGTCGTCGCGCACCGCTCATTGGTCCTGGGCCATGAGGTCGGCGGCGCGCGGGTGACGATCACCGATGTGGCGACCGGGCACCTGCTGGCCTCAGGTCTGCAGCAGGGAGAACCGGGCGACCAGACCCAGATCATGCGCACGCCGCATCTCATGGATGAACCGCTCTACAGCGCTCGCCCCGCAGCCTCCTTCACCACCACGCTCGAACTGACGCGCCCGACGCTGGTGGAGATCGCTGCGGAAGGGCCATTGGCCTATCCCGGCGCATTGCAACGAGCCAGCAAGACCGTCCTGCTGATTCCCGGTCACGACCTGACTAACGACGGCATCGTGCTGCACCTCTACGGCTATCTGGTGCAAGTCGAACATCCCAAGCCGGGCGAGCCCTTGATCGCCAAGGAAGATGTGATGCTGCGGGCCTCGGTGCGTACCCTGTCGGGAGCGCTGGTCCGGCCGCATAGCGACTGGGACTCCCGCAAGATGCATATCTATGCCGAATTGTTGATCGGGGACCGCATCGTCGAGCGACTGCAGATGTTTTATACGGGAGAGAAAAGCCGTTTCGAAGCGCCGTTCTTTGTGCCCATGTCCAAAGACGCGCCCGACGGGATCACCCTGCGCGTCATCGCGGCCGATGTCGCGACCGGCAACTTCGGTGTGGGAACCGCTCAATACCCGGTGCTGTCCGAGCGACTGAGGCCCAAGAAGAATTGATCCATTACATGATATGGTGTGGATAATCCAGTAACTGAGTACGGCATCAGACTCTGCTCCGTCACCAGAACGTCCAATCACTGAGCCATATATTCCGCCTATGGACCCGAAACAGCGACAATTCTCCATCTGGTACATGTTCATCGCCCTCTGGGTGCTGATCCTGATCCAGACGTTTCTCCCCTCGTTTTTCAATCCGACCGAGATCCCCTATAGCGAATTCAAACAGGCCGTGGAGGCGGGCAAGGTCACCGAGGTGGCAGTCGCACCGCAGATCATTCACGGGAAGATGAAAGAGGACAAGGTCTTTCACACCATCCGCATCGAAGACCCGGACTTATTGCGCAGCCTCGCGCAACATCAGGTCAAGGTCACGGGCGTCATCGAAAGCACGCTGTTCCGGGATGTGTTGTCCTGGATCGTGCCGATCGTCCTCTTCTTCGGCGTCTGGTGGTTCCTGCTGCGCCGCATGGGGCAGAGTCAGGGCTTCATGACGGTCGGGCAGAGCAAAGCCAAGATCTACGTGGAGAAGGAAGTGAAGGTCACGTTCGCCGATGTGGCAGGGGTCGACGAAGCCAAGCAGGAACTGGAAGAGATCATCGAGTTTCTCAAGACACCGGAAAAATTCCGGCGGTTGGGCGGCAAGATTCCAAAGGGTATTCTCCTGGTCGGCCCACCCGGCACCGGCAAGACGCTGCTGGCGAAGGCGGTGGCCGGCGAGGCCGGTGTACCGTTTTTCTCGATCAGCGGCTCGGAGTTCGTGGAAATGTTCGTCGGCGTCGGCGCGGCCCGCGTCCGCGACCTCTTTGAACAGGCCAAGAGTAAGGCACCTTGCATCATTTTCCTCGACGAGCTCGACGCGCTCGGCAAGGCTCGCGGGGTCGGCCCGATGGCCCATGAGGAGCGGGAACAAACCCTGAACCAACTGTTGGTCGAGATGGATGGTTTCGACTCCCGCGTCGGCGTCATTCTCGTGGCCGCCACCAACCGCCCGGAGATTCTGGATCCAGCGCTGCTTCGAGCCGGCCGCTTCGACCGTCAGGTGCTTGTAGATCGTCCCGATAAGATCGGCCGCCTCGCCATCCTGAAAGTGCACGCACGCAGCATCACCCTCGCCAACCAGGCGGATCTCGAAACCATCGCGGCGATGACGCCAGGCTTCGTCGGCGCCGACTTGGCGAACCTGCTCAACGAGGCAGCCTTGCTGGCCGTGCGGCGCGGCAAGGACACAGTGAGCCTGTCTGAATTGCAAGAGGCGGTTGAGCGAGTCATCGGCGGGCTGGAGAAGAAAAATCGGGTACTGAATAAAATGGAACGGGCCCGGGTCGCCCACCACGAAGTCGGCCATGCGCTGATGGCCCTCTCCATTCCAGGCGGCGATGCGGTGCACAAAATCTCAATTATCCCTCGAGGTATTGCCGCGCTCGGCTACACCATGCAGCTCCCGACTGAAGACCGCTTTCTCATGACCGTGTCCGAGTTGAAAAACAGGATCGCCATTCTGCTGGGCGGACGCGCGGCGGAAGAGGTCATCTACGGCGAGGTCTCCACCGGTGCCCAGGACGATTTGCGCAAGGCCACCGATATCGCCAAGAGCATGATCAAGGCCTACGGCATGAGCGAAAAACTGGGCCAGGTCAGTTTGGAGCGGGACCGTCAATCAATCTTCCTGCAAACCGGTCCGTCCCAAACGCCGGGCGACTATAGCGAACAAACCTCCCGCGAGATTGACTGCGAGGTTCGACTCCTAATCGATGAACAGTACGAACGGGCGCGCGATCTCATCAAGGCCCAGGAGGCCACGCTGCGACATGCCGCCCAAGTGCTGCTCGAAAAAGAAACGATTACCGGAGAAGAGCTTAAGACCCTCGCGGCGACTCATTGACCCGAATCCGGCCCCCTCGCAATTCCAGCAAGACCACACAACGGCTTGCCCTCCCCGACCTCTCATGAGACACTGAAGCTGATGCTTCCCCACACCTACCATGAACTCCGCTCACAGCTCAGAATCGCCCTGGCCGTCAATGCGGTCATCGTCATCGCGGAATTTGCCGGAGGCTTTCTCACCAACAGCATCGGCTTGATCGGGGACGCGGGGCACAACCTCGTCGATCAAGGCTCCTTGTTCCTCGCACTCTATGCCCACGTGCTGACAGCCAGACCGGCAACCGACAGCCGTACCTTCGGTTATCACCGGGCCGGGATCGTCGCCGCGTTCCTCAATTCGTTCATCCTGCTCCTCACCGCAGGCGGCATCACGCTCGTGAGCCTCGAACGCCTGATGACTCCCGTCCCGGTCCCGGGAGGATGGGTCATGCTGATCGCGCTGATCAGCTTTGCGGCGAATCTCTCCATTGCCCTGTTGCTGCAACATGGCGCGAAAGATGACCTCAATATCCGCAGCGCCTTTTGGCACATGCTGAGCGATGCCTGGGTTTCGCTCGGAGTCGTCGTGAGCGGCGGCATTATCATGGTGACCGGCTGGTGGATGCTCGACCCGCTCGTGAGCCTCTTCGTCGTCATCGCGATCATCCGTGGCGCCTGGCCACTCTTCAAAGAATCACTTGAGGTCCTTCTGGAGTCCACCCCGCCCGGCGTGAGTCCGGCGCTGGTGGCGGCGACTATCGAATCCATCCCCGGCGTGAAGAACGTGCATGACCTCCACATCTGGGCAGTCGAACCACGCCTCATCATGCTGACCACGCATGTGCAAGTCGACGGTGATGATGAAGCGCTCACGACCAACCTCCTCCAAACGATCCGCAACCGGGTGACCAGCGAATTCAAGATCAAACATCTGACGATCCAACTCGAAACAGAATGCTGCCACCCCGAAGCCGTGCACTGCGATCTCTCAAAGCTCCACGACCAGCATTCGCATTCGGAATTCCTGCACAGCCATCATTAGCTTCTACCTCGTGAGGTGTCGGATGACACTCTCAGCCGGATGATTCGGAAGAGGAGACCGATCAGACCCAAGTCTCCTTGCCCACGAGCGATGGAACTCACTTCGCCACGGTCGGGTTCAGAGTCAGGGAACGGCCTACATACCTGCTTCCTCGCTTCCACCTCCACAAGGCCGGCCAAGTCCCTCATCAATACCTCTCTCAAATCCGGAACCTTCCTCATTTCGAGCCGAAAGTCGTCTACCCCCATAACTCTGGTCACTATCTCGGTGGCACGCAGACGCTTCTTACCATTGACACTGCACGATTTAAGCAAAGCAGATTGACTACCTGCGTCATTCTTCGTAGTCTGTCGCTCTACGTGGAAATTTATTAACAAAATGACCGGACAAAGCCGATGAACAGTCTCAGCAGGCAGCGGAAGGGTCGCTTGATCTGCGGCGGACTGCTCTCCCTATCGATGAGTTTGTGGGGGTCCGCTCCCTCCCTGGCTGAAGACGGGATCGGCCAATCGCGGATGAGTGAAAGCCGCACGACGAATCCCGCGATAGAGATGAAAGATGAAATTCAATTTCTTCATGAGGAGACGGTCGTCACCGCCAACTGGCAGGAACAACCGATCTCCGAAGCCCCTTCGAATGTGTATGTCATCACGGCAGAAGATATCCGGCATTCCGGCGCCACGGATATACCGACGTTGCTGCGGCGAGTGCCGGGCATATCCGTGATCCAAATGACCGGTGGTCAATTCAACGTCAGCGCCCGCGGCAACAACCAGGATATCTCCAATAAAATGTTGCTGCTGATCGATGGCCGCTCGGCCTATATCGACGCGCAAGGTGTCGCCCCATGGACCCAGCTTCCGATTGTCCTGACAGAGATCAAACGAATTGAGGTGCTGAAGGGGCCGGCGGCCGCCATTTATGGCTTCAATGCCTTCGACGGCGTCATCAACATTATCACCAAAGCTCCGGAAGAGATGAAGGGCGCAACGGTTCAGGTCGGAGGAGGCGAATTCGGGACCATTCGAAGTTCTGCCGTGTATGCGAATCGTCATGATCGCATCGGCTACAGGCTTTCCGCGGGGCATGATCAGAACCAGCAATGGCGGGACCGAGACGCGCTCGCGCTTCGCAACAATCGAGTGAACGGACAACTCGACTACCATCTCACGGAGAACGACATCTTGCGCGTGGAAGGCGGGGTCGTCGATACCAACCGTTTGGATGCGCTCTCACAGATCATCCGGTTCAATACCCCGAATGAGATCTCATATGGCCGGGTCGGATATGAGCGGCCGAATTTTTTCATTCGCGCGTTTTGGAGCGAGCAAGCCAATACATTGACGAATTTTACACTCCAGCCTATGACGCCCTTCCTCACCGTGACCGATCGGCTCGGCCGAGATGCCGGCATTCCGATTATTAACGACACCTACGACATAGTATCCCAATACAGCCCCCAACTCGGCCTGTCGAACCGGCTGATTGCCGGTTTCAACTATCGCCAGAATACGTTATCCAGCACACAAGCGGTCGGATTCAGCCGTGAACAGCGGCTGGGACTGTACCTCCAGGACGAATGGCGTCCCCGCGACGAGATCACTCTCACGGCCGGGGTGCGGGCCGACATGCATTCGGAAATCCACCCGACCCTGAGCCCGCGTGTCGCACTGCTGTATTCTCCGGTCCCGCATCATACCTTTCGCCTATCCGGTTCAGTGGGTTATCGTCCGCCAACCCTACTGGAAACGAATCTCAGCGCGCAGACTGTGGTGACCGTATTCGGATTTCGCAACGCGAGCGCGACTCGCGGCTCATCGAACCTCGATCCTGAAAAAATAGTCTCGTATGAGGCGGAGTATCAAGGCTGGTATTTTAATCACCGCCTCCGTACCAGAGTCGCGCTCTTCTGGAATGAGATTTCCAATCTCATCGGCTCTGTCGTTACATCTCCGCAGACCAGCACCTTTGCGAATAGTCCGGGAATTGCCGATATTCGTGGAG
>WBZN01002278.1_pt1 | contig 10816 bp, 6 predicted proteins | sample 5204281 | NCBI WGS metagenome assembly WBZN01 (sample SAMN12344347, study PRJNA552823) | activated sludge metagenome | biome: Activated sludge suspended growth; feature: Nitrification reactor; material: Wastewater; isolation source: activated sludge from nitrification reactor of wastewater treatment... | reverse complement strand
GCGATCAGCGCAGGAACGAGAGAGTCATCGGCGATTCGTCCAGGCCCTTCAGCATGAACATGTGACCTGCGTGCAACCTGGCTGCGGCGGAGCGATGGACCTGGCCGATCACACTCCGCATAGTGCTCGCATCAAAACCTACGAAGCCACCTGCGAACGTTGTCACACCGTTGAGAAGATCACCGGCAAGGAGGAACACCATCCTTCCTGGGACGTGGCCTCCATCACCTTAATGGCGGAAACACACCTCCTCCACGATCAACCGACCTGTCCGTACGACGACACACCCATCACCTTCATCTCGCTACCCAACCCTCGCCGTAAAGCTCGGTATCGCCTCCTATGTTACTATTGTGGCCGACACACGGAAATGAACTGGCCACCACCAGAGGCGAAACGGTAACACCGAGATACCAATGAGCCTGTCCGATACATGCTCCCCGCGTTTGCCTCACGCATGGCACATCAGGTTTTCTGATTGCTGCCGCTTTCCTTAATAGCCCCTAACCGCTGCACGGCTCGATCGCCGGTAGAAATGTTTCGGCAAGACAGGAAGCCCCCCGATGGGATGGCTTGCGCCATTATGATAGTAGCTGTTGTCAATCCGACAATACTCGATCTGATAACCAGGGCATCCCATCGTTCGTCCTTTATGATACGAACGCATCAGCCGACCCCTCCTGTGAACAAAATTAGGATTTCATATAACCATATCTCCAAGGCCCTTGACGAGCATGGCACTGCACGCTGACCTGGGCTCCATCACGCGCTTATGAAGCTACCCCCATGATCATCGGTGGAGCATCATATCGTTCACCGGAGCCGATGACTTGCAATGCTGTGCATGATTCCCACAAACGATGGCTTGCACCCGTATTGCCCTAAAAAAACCGAATTAGCCGAACCTGAACATAATCATCCCTGCTCGGACCAATCAGGATGTCCGTCTGGGGTACATGAAAAAACGCGAGCGATTCCACCTCAATCTTCCAGTTGTCTCCGACCCTGCGACTACCTTTGAAACTTGCAACGGTCGCCCTAGTATCCACGTCAATCGTGACGCCGAATAGCACTTGGGAATTTTGCTCATCATTCAGCGCAAAGCGGATCCCTGCAAAGATGTCATTGTTATTCGGAGTCGGCAACGTATTCGTCAGCATCGTTCTTGAGAGCTTCTCTCGACCATCATATTGATATTCAAGCAGGAGGCCCAGGTCAGCACTGCTCCCCCAAATACTGGACTCAGTATATTCAAAACCTACGACCGCAGCCACGAAGCGTTTGCCTGGCACATCGCGCGTCATAGCTTCCAGCTTCAACAGCCATTTGCCCACCGCACCCTGGATATCCACACTGACCTGATTGATCAGCTCATACACGGGGATTAACGCTGTCGGTCTCAACAGGGAATTCGGGACAAGGCGAGGCTCCCTGGAGATGCCGCTAAAGTACGCAAGACCGACGTCCCACCGCCCAAAGGTGTGGCTCCAGCGTACCGCCCAATCCGGATGCCAATTGCTGGCATGCTGGATCTGAGCCTGATCCGTATCAACAGGTAATTCAAACCGAAGCCGGCCTTTTCCTGATGGGTACGTTCGCTCACGGAAGTACGGAAGATACAAGAGATTCAGATTTCCGTACCTTGTGGACACATTCAGATTCACCATCGGCTGCCCCAGCTTATCCTCACCTCGAATACTTTCGATTTCATCAGTTTGATTCACAATATCGATTAAATGTCGTGATTCCGTGACCCCCCAGAACACTTTCCCCACACCAGCTTGAATATTCCACCCATTCCCCTTATAGAGCCAGTTGGCTTCACGCAGGTCCGCATGTGATCGACGGCTGTCCAGGCTGTCGTAGCGCCCAAAGGGAATCAATGTCGCTCGGTGCGAGCCGTTACTCCATTCCTGTCGAATCTCCGGTTGCATGAATACAGTAGGGTCTACCACGCCAGGATTTTGACCTGGTAGCCCAGACTGTTCAGTAAATATTCGCAAGTCCATGGCGGCGAACCCAGAGAGATCAACCGCATACGCATTGCAGGCGATAACCAGTATTCCAACGACAGCAACGAGACGTATATACATAACCGAACATCGCGCTTGATTGACTACACACGCTACCGCACATTGCTCACTCAGCGAGTGCCTACTTCAGCCGCTACCCAGCCAGCCTCTTGGTCGCTCACGATGCGTCGCATCACGGACACGTACCTATCACGTCAGACCCTTCGTCTTTGAACCACGGGCCATCTCCGTTGACTTCACCGGATGCAGTGTGGAAACCCAACGCTGGCAAGACTCGAACGAGGGACACACGTCCCTCCCGCCACACACGACTCAAAGCAACGCACACTCCAGAACCGGTTGCGAAGAGCACGGAGTACCGTCACTTACACAGGCGATCGGAACGCCGGGCTCTCGCGCAGACTGACCCGCTTCCGCATCAGGCACACTCACCTACTGGACGGATTTCAATGCACTCTCAGAAAAGTCGCTCTCCTTGAATCCATTCTGGAATTTATAGTTTCGACGCGCCAGAGTCGTGCTTTTCCCATTCTGGTGGTTCACCATTTCCAATCTACTCGCTCGCCAATACTGGCCGAGATATTGTTGATATTCATAAAATGTGAGCGTTTTAAGTAAGGTATTTTTCCGGTCATAGAACTCGATCTTTCTGGGCTGGTAGATGGTTTTGTCAACCCATTCTACTTGCTTGGAGTAAGCCGAATATTCGTAGGCGGGAATATTTTCCACCACAAAACAGTCATTTCCTTCCAGCACCTCGTCTCGAAGGTACCGGTATTTGTATTTATCCATTTCCCAAGAAGCGATATCTTCGAAAGCGAATTCGCTGCCCAAAAATGGCCCGGATTTATTTACTGATGAAATCCTTTTAATTCGCTTCAATTCAGGCAAAAATAACCACTGATCGTCCTGCCTAAGACCATGTGAAAACGTCAACACCGCCGTCCCCTTTACATCGGCGGGCCTATGAAAGATACCGAGATCCTTATCCCCGTCTCCAGGAACCTCCAAGGTCTTGATGGTAAATTCGCGAATACTCTCCTCGCCTTGCGCGTTGCGCAAGACAAAAACCGAATCGTTTGAACTATCGCCGAACCCCGAGTCACGTTTGTCGGTTTCTTTTGCAATGGCGTAGCCCTTCTCTTCCGGAGTTTCTGCGTAGACCGATGGTGCCAGCAGGGCTAGTACGATCGCAATATTTACGAATGCGTTCATGTTCTCTCCTTTCAAGATTGAATGACCGGAACAGGCTTGGATAGCCAGTTGCGCACACCACGTTTGACGTCATGGCTGAGAAGAAGGATCAGGGGCAACAACAGAAACTCGGCAAACAGACCGAGTGCAAAAATAATAGAGGTTAACAGTCCGGTTTCGTAGTTGATTCGAAAATGGGACAACGTGAGCAAAGAAAAGCCCATGATGAGCACCGTCGACGTAACCCACAAAGCATGGCCGACAGCTGTAAAAGCATAGGATAGCGCTGATTGAGGATCCAGTTGTTGTTCTATTCTGGCGTATCGATATTTACCGAGAAAATGCACGGTATCGTCGACGAGAATGCCCAGGGTCATCGCCGCCACGACAGACGAAGCCATCCCAACCTGTCCAACCATCACTCCCCACACTCCGAACGCCATGCCGGCCGGCAGCAAATTGGGAACCAGACTGAGCAGCCCCAAGCTGACCGACCGTAACACGATAATCATGATCAACGACACAATCGCGATCGACATCAACTCACCGCTGATCATGCTGACAATGTTGCGTTGCCCGATATGCGCAAACAAAATCGTCGTGCCCGTTCCATCCGCCTGTTTAATAAGGGGGGCATTCGCCGCCAACCAGCCTTGGGCCCGCGCCTCCAAGTCAATCACTTGTTGACTGGAGATACTCCGCAACGTCACGGTCATGCGCGTCGCCGATTTCCCCACGTTGACCCGATTGTTTAAATCCAAACCGTACGGAAGTGACATTTCAAACAAGAGAAGGTACTGTGCCGCCAACTCCCGACTGTCAGGCAGGCGATACCACGCGGGATCATCTCCGTGCATGTTCTGGTTCAATCGCTTCAGAATATCGTTCACCGTATACACATGGATGACTTCTGGCTGCTGCCGATACCACTGGGCAAACCGCTCGACCTGATCTAAAAAAGCCGGCTCATTGATACCGCTCTGTTCTCCTTGTTCGAGAGAATAGTCGATGTTGTACATACCTGTTAAGTGTTCGGTCGTGTAGTCGGTATCGCTGCGGAATGCAATAGATTCGTCAAAATACTGCACATATTGATCATCGAGACGATTCAGCGGAATACATGCCAGTACACCCCCGATCAGAATAGGCATGACTGCTGCCAAGACATACCGATGTTTGGCAATCATGCCAGCGAATCCCTCAAAGGTTGTGGTAACAGAAGGAGCCACCTGGCCTCGTTTCGCCGGCAGCACCATCATCAAGGCTGGCAAGAAGCTGATGGTCAACATATAGGCTACGCCAACTCCCATTGCCGTGATGTTGCCCAAATCTCGAAACGGCGGCGCATCGCTAAAATTCATCGACCAAAACCCAACAGCAGTGGTGAGGTTCGTGAAAAAGATGGCTTGGAAGTTCACCAGGAGGCTTTCCTTCATCGCAGCCCGTTTATCGAGTCCCCGATTGAACCCCGCATAATAGGCGGTCAAAATATGAACTGAGTCAGCCACGGCCAAGGTGAGCAGAATCGTCGGTGCCGGAATACTCGATGGTGAAAAGGCGATTCCCAGCCACCCCGCTAAGCCGATCGCCGATACAACCGATAGCGTCATCATAGTCACAGCAGCCACCATGCCGATGGATGACCTCAGGAACCACCACAGTCCCACGATAATGATCGTTAACATCGTGGGCGTGAGTGTTTTTGAGTCTTGTTCCGATGACTCCGCAAAAGCTGTATCGATCATGAGTGCGCCTGTCAGCCTGAACGAAAGCCCCGGATAGTCCTGTTGCATCTCGGTTGCAAGTCTACGGATGAATGTGACCGCTTCCATTGTTTCCGCATTCTGGTCTTTCCCGGGTCGTCGCACGATCACGTTAAATCCCATCACGGCACCGTCTGGTGATACCAAACGATTGCGCAAGAGCGGCTCATTCAGCGCAACGCGCTTGATCCGCGCCAGTTCTGCTTGGCTCAATTGTTTGGCATCGCGAATCAAGTCTCCCACAAATAGGTCATCACCTTCGGCGGTGCTGTTCTGAAAGTTTGCGATCGAATCCACTCTTGTCGCATAGGGTGTCTGCCATAGCCGTTGTGTCAATTGCTCTGCGGCAGCCAAATTGTTCGATGTGAACACATCACCGTCTTGAGGTGTCACAACAACAAGGATATTGTCGTCTCGCGTATACGTCTTCTCCAATGCCTCAAAGTCGCGCAACTGCGGATTGTCTTCGCTGAAGAACATCCGATAGTCATTTTTAAAATGAACATATCGCACCCCGTAGCACGCCATCGCCGTCAGCGCGACACTGATTGCGATAATCACCCAAGGCCATCGCCCAATCCAGTCGGCATACTTGTTCAACACTGGTTCACTCCCTCTCATGTGAATAGCCAATATAGGACTTTCCCTCTACTTCAAGGCGTCCAATTCCTTCGCCAACGTATCCACCGTGCGCACAACTTCTTTTTCCGTCAAATTGCTCGTGATAAAAAATCGCAATCTGGATGCGGCTTCCGACACCGCCGGATACATAATGGGATGGACGTTAATACCGGCGCTCAGCAAGCGTTGGCTCAACTGTAAACACCGTATGGAGTTCCCGAGAATAATCGGCACCACGCCCGTCCCGGCGGCCAGCCCCGTGTCCAACCCATGCTGCGTTGCGCGTTGGAGAAAGAGCTTCGATCTGGCTCGCAAACGCTCCGCCCGTTCCGGCTCACGCATCATAATCTGTGCCGCAGCTAATGCCGCCCCAGCATTTGCCGGTGAAATTCCGACGCTAAACAGCACTGCGCCCGGCGCGTTATACTTAATGTTTTGAATCAGTTCCTTCGAGCCACAGATATACCCGCCGCAACTTGCAAATGCCTTGCTTAAGGTGCCCATCCAAATCTCTACTTGGGCGGCATCGATATGAAAATGATCATGCGAGCCGAATCCTCGCGGTCCGATCACACCCGCAGCATGAGCTTCATCGACCATCAACATGCACTTATGCTTATGCTTGACCTCGATAAACTTCGGGACCTCGGGAACATCGCCGTCCATGCTGTACACACCTTCGATAATGATCAACGCTCGTTTGTACTGGTGGCGATGCTGTTGAAGTAACTTATCCAAGGCTCTCCAATCATTGTGCGGGAACGCCAACCGCCGAGCACCCGAGAGCTGGCAGCCCGTAATGATGCTGTTATGAATGAGACTGTCGTGTATGAGCAAATCTTGAGGCCCGAATAAATGACCAAGCACCGCCACGTTGGTCGAATACCCACTGACCAAGGCCACGGCATCTTCCGTGCTATGGATGTGAGCCAAGGCTGTTTCTAGCTCCTGGTGCAGAGGAATCTCTCCAGACACAATGCGGCTTGCCGAAACCGACGTGCCATACTGATCAACGGCTCTCTTTGCGGCCGCCGAAACCTCGGGATGCCCGGACAGGCCCAGATAGTTATAGCCTGAATAATTGATGTACTCTTTGCCATGAATCATCGTTAGATGATCGCTGATGCCATCATGCGGACTAAAGTATGGGTTCTCTACCGCCAGTGCCTTGAGCGTAGCCGCATGTTCCGATAGGAGACGACATCCGGGGAACTTGTCGACACGGTACCACTCCTCAGTAATTACGCCATTGGCTTCCGTTTGAGTTGTGTTGCTCCCTTTACGGAGCAGGAGATCTTTCAACAAGGCACGCTTTTGCTCTTCGGTCATCGTAGTCATATTCATAGCTTGCTCCATCATGCGGCCTCCTTTCCCTGCAACATTTTGTCGAGAAGGATGTCGATATCCAAGGCCGACATCCGATCAATGATCGATGGATCCTCGGTCTGCGGATCAACACTCTTGTTCGTTACAGCCTGAATTGTGCGCTCCATTAATAGCTCCGCAAGATGAAGCAGGTTCTTGCTTCTCATGAGTTCCAATGTTGAAATCCGCACGCCAAACACCTGGTCGATCGCCGCCTGCAACTCGACGGACATCAGGGAATCCACTCCCATTTGCGCCAGTGAATGCTGTAGGTCGACCTGGGACAAGGGCATGCGCAGCACCCGTGCAACCTGCTCCGCAACGGCTTGCCCCATCGCAGCCACACGCTCATGCACCGGCAGTTCGCTGATAGCCTGACAGCGCTCAGTCATTGAGTTGCTGTTCTCACCTCCACCCGTGAGCGTGGAAAACCTTGGTGCATTCCCGCCAGTCGGCTCGAATTCTCTCCACCGTGGCCAACTACAATTCATGATCCCAACTTGCGGGAGATCGTTCTCACGCAGATGGGCCCACCCCTCTAAGGCTTGTTCGGCAGTAATGGCCGACATCCCCATCAGTTCCAGATGCTTTACGACGTCATCGTTCTCAGTCGCCATCCCTGTTGCGATTGCCCCCCAATTCACAGAAACACCAGCCAATCCCGCAGCAGAGCGATGATGCGCTAAGGCATCCAGGAAGGTATTCGCCGCTACGTAGCTCGCTTGCCGTGCATTGCCAATGAGCGAAGAGACCGATGAGAAGAGCACGAAATGATCAAGTTGAGACTTAAGAGTATGCGTATGCAAGTACCACGCGCTCAGGGCTTTCGCCTTCATGACCCTCGCGATACGATCTTGGTTGAGCTGTGAGATTGGCGCATCATCCAAGATGCCTGCTGCATGAAACACACCCTTGAGGGGAGGGAACTGATTAGCTACTTGTGCCAACGTCTCCTCCACCTGCGTTTCGTCCGACATGTCCGCCGCAATTGCCAGCACGTTGACCCCTTGTGCCTCCAGGGACTGGACTGCGGCTTTGGCATGTTCCGCTGCGGCCCCACGCCGCCCCACCAAGGCCAGATACCTCGCACCACGTTTCGCCAGCCACGTCGCCGTCTCCAGACCAAAGCCTCCAAACCCACCGGTGATCAAATATGTGCCGTCGGGTTTGAAGAATGGAGTGACGCGATCGTCAACGACCTCAATCGACGCTCGATCAATGAGTGAGACGATGGCTTCGCTGCTTCCTCTTTTCCCATTCTCTCTAGATGGTCCGCTAAGCCCCTCTTCCACTGAGACAATCTGCGACACCGAGGGGGCTGCAACTTGATGAGTAAGTATCTGTCCAACTTTGCCAAACAATTCCCCAAAAAGTTGAGGGGCCGTCAATGCCAGTTTCACCGCATCGATGATCGTACAGCTGCCCAGACCTCCCATTACTGACTGTCTGGTCGCCCCATCCGCAAAGATAAGTTCCTGTGTATCCGGTGACAGAGAATTGGCAATCAGCGTGTGCTCTTCAGTATGGATCCCATGGACCCATGCGCGGACATGCTGGAATTGCCTGATACCCTCCGACCATGACCCACTGTCAGGTTTGTTGAACAAGAGCATCACAGGTTCGCCGTTTAGGGCTTCGAGCCCCTCCGTGGTAGTGTAGAGATAGGGTTTGGCACTCAACCAGCGAGCAATTCGGTGAGTTGCGATGGCGCGAGCTCCCAATGCGGCATCGATCAGCACGGTCTCCCCAGGAACAAGACGAGCAATCGCCTGCAGCGCATAGTACGCAGAGAAGAACGTCGTGGGAACTGCAGCCGTTTCTGAATCGTCAACCCCCCGGTAGAGATCGACTGAAAAGACCCGTTCAATGGGACAGACGACATGCGACGCCGGCCGCCCTTCCGCAGCGATCAGCACCTTGTCTCCAATCTTCCACTTGCCGACTGCTTCTCCGGCGGCCGTAACTGTTCCCGTGGCAAAATACCCTCGCACCTCCTCTGTGATTGCACCAGCCTCGAGCTGAACACTGCTGCTGTTGATGTATTCGAGCCCCACCACGACTTCACCGACTTGCGGGATCGGTATTGGCATCGCCTGAAATGTGGGACGCCCCGTTCCATGAAGGCGGAACGCCTCTACCGCATCCGCCATTACCGTCCTCCGATCGGATACCGCTGCATCGATCGCCAACCGCTCCAGACGATGCACATACCGTCCATCGTCACGAAGCACCACGTCATCCTCCCGATCATCGGCAAGTATTTCGTGCGCTAATGCCCTGATATTGGGATCCATTGCCGTCACATCCAGCAAGGTGCAGCGCAGAGCGGGATACTCATTGAAGGCCACGCGCGCTAAACCAACCACCGGTGTTTGTGCCATACTAGAGATGGTGTCCATGTCTGAAACGACCTGCGCCCCTTGAGTCACGATATACAAACGTGGACAGGTCTCTGCGAACACACTCGTCAATAGTTGGAGAACCTCTACTGCCACTCCGGTTCGGGTTATGCCGACAGGATCTTTTGGGCTTGCAGGATCATCCAGCCCCCAACAGTACACAACACCTTCCAGACGCTGCCCCTCGAGATCTTGCAAGGCGAGCCGCAACTGATCCAGCTCGTGTACCTTGGGGACCTCACCAGTGGCGTTGGGCACACGGATGACGGTGTTCAAAGGATTCGTTTCCAGTTCATGGGAGAGGGCCTCACCAAGCCCCCTGGTATCGGTGAGAATAAGCCAGTTGCCGGTTTTGCCCTGACTCTGAAGCACTGGCTGCGGCGTCCACTGCCAGGCATAGGCCCATTGCTTCAATTGCTCAAGGGGATTGTCGCGTTGGCCGATAAGCCCACGGCAGCGTAACCCCTCAACCCGCACCCACAACTTCCCAGCATCATCAAACAGATCCACCTCGCCGACGATATCCTCGTCGGTGATACTGGTGAGCCGGCCATGACACCAAAACGCGTTGCCCGGTTTGCCATAATAGGTCAGACGCTTAATTCCCACTGGCATGTAGAATTTGTCGCTTCCCTCCAGCGTCACGATTAATGACTGGAAGCAGCCATCCAGGAGACTCGGGTATAAGTGGTATGCGGCCTCGTCCCCGCTGAATTCCTGGCTCAACTCAATTCGCGCCAGGACTTCACCCTGCCCACGTTGCAGCCCTCGAATGGTTCGGAACGAGGGTCCATACCACAAGCCGCGCTCAGCTAACCCCTCATACAACTTCTCAATATTCACGCTTTCGCCGCAGCGGCCAGTAATGGCACCCTGATCGATCACCAGACTTTCCGTCTCCTGAATGGCAAAGATATTCCCCGACGCATTGAGTTGCCAGTTCTGTTGCTCGGCACTTTCATGGCTGTAAAATCCATACTCCCCACTGGTCTGATCAAGCTCCACATGCACAATCTGATCAGCCCCACCGGTATTTGGCATCAAGGCTTGGTGAAACTGTAGTTGGACCAACGCGCATCGAGCATCCCCCGTGATCTGCTGAAATGCCGCCAACCCGGCCTCAACATAGGCGGCACCGGGCATCACGACTAATCCATCCACCTGATGATCATTGAGATAGGGGAGAGTCTGCCCATTGACTGCGGCCTCCCACATTGGTCGTGGGTTTGGCACACGACGGTCCAACAATGGATGAAGCGATTCGCCGATGCGATCTACTTGTGACTCCGCGTCCTCACTCCAATACACTTCTCGCTGCCAGGGATACGTCGGCAACTTCACATAGCGGACATCAGCCGAGTACTGTCGGCGCCAATCAATCGGGCAGCCCGCGATATACAACTGGGCAAGCCCCATGGAGAAGGTGCGCCGTTCCGGTTTC
>WBZN01002277.1_pt1 | contig 10817 bp, 11 predicted proteins | sample 5204281 | NCBI WGS metagenome assembly WBZN01 (sample SAMN12344347, study PRJNA552823) | activated sludge metagenome | biome: Activated sludge suspended growth; feature: Nitrification reactor; material: Wastewater; isolation source: activated sludge from nitrification reactor of wastewater... | reverse complement strand
ACGCGGCGAGCGTCGCGTGCAGGCGCGGGATCATCGCGGTGTCCGCTCGCCGGACATCGAGCACGGGGAGCTCCATCGCGTCGTGCACCGTCCACTCGACCGCGCCATAGCCCATCGAGCCGCGGCCGAGGGACTCGAGCGCGAGCGCGGTCGGCAGCGCGTTGAGGATCGCGGCGAGCGCGCCGAGATCGACCCCGGCGCGCGGATGCAGGGCATAGACCCGCTGGTCGCCGAGCATCGGGACGTCGGCGAGCCGCTGGACGAACCGCGGGCCATAGGCCTTCGCGAGAAACAGCCGGGCCGGGTTCGCGGGCAGCGACCACCACGGATCGCGGCGACGGGCGCTGGTCTGCAGCGCGGCGGCTTCGTGCCCGCGGAGCCACGCGGCGATCCGTGGGACCCGGTCGAGCCTGGCGTCCGGCGGGAGCGCGATCGCGACGAGCGGCGACTCCGCGGGTGCGATCGCGATCGGCGCCGGTGCGCCGTTGAACGGCGAGCGTACGACGGGCGCCAGGTAGCGCCGCTCGAGCCGCAGCGCGCTGGCCTCCGCGCGCTTGAGATAGAACACGTCGTTCGCGCCCGTCGTGACGCCGCGTCTGACCTCGGCGAGCTCGCGCAGGGGCACGATCGCATCGCCCGCGGCCGCCCGCCACGCGAACCAGGCCCCAGGTGCACGCAGCGCAGGGCCCCAGGTCTCGGGGCCAGCGGCCCGGCGTTCGTCGGCGTGCGCCGTGACCGCCTCGAGCCCGGCGGCGCGTGCCGCCACCGCGGTCGGCGCCGTCAACCGCAACAGCCGCGGCGTGCCCGGCACGGGCGCGCCGGCATGGCGCTGTGCGATGACCAGCATCGGGTTGACCGCGGCCTCCGCGAACCACCGCTCGCCCGGCGCGATGATCAGCGCCCGGACATTCGCGACACGCTCGACCGCCGTCCACAGCGCGGCGGCGCCGTCTGCGTCGAGCAGCGCCGTCGACACCACGAGCGCGAGCCGGCCGCCCGGCGCGACCAGCCGGAGCGCCCGTAACAGGCACGTCGCCGCGACATCCGCGTGCCTGGCGATGACGTCGATCAGGCCTCGGTCGAGCTCGGGCCAGTCCGCCGACAGCACGGCCGCGCGCGCGCGCTTGACCGCCGGGTCGATGCGTCCCGCGCGCACCCACGGCGGGTTGCCGATCACCAGATCGAACGCGCCGGCCGGGGCGATGCGCGGATCGGCGAGCGCGTCTCCGACGGTGATCGTCGCTCCCGGCAAGCGCGCGCGGGCGCGGGCGGCCGCCTCGCGATCGATCTCGACACCGGTGAGCGCCGTCAGCCCGGCCGCGCGGGCCGCGTCGAGGAACGCCCCGTCGCCGCAGGTCGGATCGATCACGCGGGCGCGGCGCTCGAACGGGGCGAGCGCCGCCATCGCGAGCTGGGCGACCGGTGCCGCGGTGAACCACTGGCCGAGCGCGCGCCGATCCGCCGCGACCATCACACCTCGAGCGTGCGGATCCGCCGCGCCGCGATCAGCGCCCACGCCGTCGCGAGCAGCGCGATCGCGATCGCCGGGGTACCGAGCGAGCCCTCGGTCCACTTGAGCCCGGACAGCGCGCGGATCTGGTGCGAGATGCTGAGCTCCTGGAGCTTCGCGGGGAGCACCCCGAGCGGAAAGTCGAAGAACAGCAGATACGCGACGGTGAGCGCCATGCCGTGCTTGGGCACCAGCGTCGCGAGGCCGGTCGACAGCAGCGAGATCGTGAGCGCTCCCGCCGCGATCGCGAGGACGCTCTGCGCCGATGGCAGGCCACGACACCCGACACGGATCGCGAGCACCCAGCTGATCACCGAAAGCGCCGCCGTGATCGGCACGAGCGCGAGCAGCTTGCCCGCGAGCACCGCCCAGCGCGGGATCGGGCGCGACCACAGGTACGTCGTCGTGCGCGCCTCGATCTCTTCCCCGATCGACGACGCGACGAACATCGGCGCCAGCACCGCGAGCACGACGATCTCGAACGCGAACAGCTCCTCGGCGCGGAGGGCTCCGGCGCCGCGCACCCCCGCAAACGCCACGGGTAACCCCGCGATCAGCGCGCTGACCCACAACGCGCGACCGCGGACCAACCGCGTCCAGGTCAGCCCGGAGATCGTGATCGCCGTGGACACCCCGCTCGGCACCCCGCGCTGCGTCATCGTCGCCCGCCTTCTCCGGTGAGGTATTCGAACACGGCCCCGAGGTTGTTGTCGGGCGAGCTCAGCGCCGTCACCGCGACGCCGCCGTCGATCACCGCCGCGGCGAGCTGGTCGTAGCAGCGGTCCGGGTCGCGGGTCTCGATCAGGACGCCGCCCCGCTCGAACACGATCCGCGCGACGTGATCGGCGGCGGCGAGCGCCGCGGCGACGATCCGCGGCTGATCGCACTCGATGCGGATCCGGTGCGGGTGGCGGTCGATCAGCTTGCGGATCTCGTAGACGTTGCCCTCGGCGAGCACCTGGCCGCGATAGATCACGACGATCTCCGAGGTCAGGGCTTCGATCTCGTAGAGCACGTGGCTCGACACGACGATCGTCTTGCCGTCGTCGCCGAGCTTGCGGATCCGCTCGACGATGTCGACCCGCGCCACCGGATCGACGCCGGTCAACGGCTCATCGAGCAGCAGGAAGTCCGGATCGTGGGCGATCGCGGTCGCGAGCTTCGTCCGCTGCCGCATGCCCTTGGAGAACCCGCGGACGCGCCGGTGCATCGCATCGGCCATCCCCATCTGTGCGAGCGCGGCCTCGGCCGCGAGCTTCGCGCGCTCGCCGGGCACGCCCGCGAGCTTGGCCATCACGGTGACGAGCTCGAGCGCCGTTAGCTCGTCCCAGGTCTTCTCGTGCTCCGGCGCGTAGCCGATCCGTCGTCGGACCCCGACATCGACGAACGGGCTCGCGCCATACACCGTCAACGACCCGCGCGAGGGCCGCAACAGCCCGGCCATCAGCTTGATCAGCGTCGACTTGCCGGCGCCGTTGGGTCCGAGCAACCCGACGATCCCGCCGCGCAGCCGCCAGCTGACGTCGGAGATGCCGAGCACGTGGCCGTACCACTTGCTGCAGTTATCGGCGACGACGATGCCCCCTCCGGGAGCTCCCTCGGGCTGCGGCGGCCTCGAGGTTCGGGCCGCGCCCTGCGGATCGGTTCCCGCGCCGTCGTCGCCGGGGCTCACGCCGCACCTCCGACACCGGAGCCGTGCGCACGCCGCACCTGGTAGATCACGAGCGAGATCGCGGCCGCCGACTGGAGGAGCAGCGAGGCGAGGGCGATCCCCGGCGGCACGTGCGCGGCCCGGCCCCGGAACAGCTCGAGGTGGAACAGCTCGAACGTGACGGACTCGAGCGCCGTCGCGAGATCGAGCGCGCCGATCCATCCGTTCGCTTCCGATGCGAGCAGGCTCACCATCAGCCCGAACACCAGGTAGTACGCGGCCCAGAGCGCCATCGCGTACCGCACGTTCGGCACGATCGCCGAGAACCCGAGCGGCACCGCGGCAAACGCGAGCGTCCCGAGCGCCCCGACGGCGAGCGCCTTCGGGATCAGCGGCAGCGCCTCGATCAGCTGATCGGTCGACTCGGACAGCCCCAGGCGCGCGACCGCGAGCACGAGCGGGCCCCCGATCATGATCGTGGCGACGATCACGCACATGCCGGCGAGCTTGCCGATCACGTAGTCGCGCGCGCGCACCGAGCGGGCGAAGTAGAACGTGAAGGCACCGCTCTGCATGTCACCGGCGACCACCCGCGAGCCGATCGTCAACGACACGAGGAACGCGGCGCGGATGAACCACTCGATCGACTTGGGCAGCGCCGCGTCGGCCATGGTCGCCGCGAACCCGCCGATCGTGCTCATGCCGCGCACGGCGCGGTCCTTGAGGATGAACATCACGCCGCCGGCGATGAACGTCGTGATCACGGCGAACCCGAGCGCGGCCTTGAACCGCCACCAGGTCTTCCACGCGGTCGCGACCTGGTTGCGCATGATCACGCGCCATCGCGTCCCCTCGGACTGCCGCATCCCGACGTAGCGCTTGTAGCCGAGGTCGTGGATGGTCCCTGCCGCGGGCGCTGGCACCCGCTCGCTCACGTCGCGTCCTTGGCGACGGGCCCATCGGCCTCACCGATGATCCGCATGAACGCGGCCTCGACCGTCTCGCGCCGGACGCCGATGCTCCTGACCTGAAGTCCTGCGTCGCGGGCGCGCTGGAACACGAGGCCGTTGGTCGCGGTGTCCGGCAGGTTCACGGCGATCGTCACCGGCGACATCACCTCGCAGGTCGCGCCCGCCGCGGTCAGCGCCTCGCCGAGCCGCGCCGCGTCCGCCTTCACCTCGACGAGGATCTCGGTATCTCGTCCACGCGCGCCGCGCAGCTCGTCGATGCTGCCGACGAACCGCACGGTGCCGTGATGCATGATCACCGCGTGGTCGCACACGCGCTCGACATCGGGCAACAGGTGCGTGGACAGCACGATCGCGCAGTTGCGCCGCGTGGGCAGCTCGACGATCAGCTCGAGCATCTCGTCGCGCGAGCGTGGATCGAGGCCGTTGGTCGGCTCGTCGAGGAACAGGATCTCGGGATCATGCACCAGCGCCTGCGCGAGCTTCACCCGCTGCTTCATGCCCGTCGAGTAGCCCTCGATCGGCTGGTACCGCTTCTCTTCGAGCCCGGCGTAGTACAGCGCCGAGTGCGCGCGCTGCATCGCCTCGGTGCGCGGCAAGCCCGAGAGCTGGCCCGCGTACGTGCACAGCTCGACCGCGCTCATCCCGGCGAGGAAGACCTCTTGCTCCGGCATGTACCCGACGCGATCGCGGATCTCGCTGCCGTGCGTGGCGGCGTCGAGCCCGAGCACGCGCGCATCGCCTTCGTACGGGATCAACCCGAGCAGCGCCTTGAGCAGGGTCGACTTGCCGGCGCCGTTGGGCCCGAGCAGGCCGATGATGCTGCCATCGACCACCGCGTCGACCCCGCGCAGCGCGGTGATGTTGCCGTACCGCTTCGTGAGCTTGCGGAGCCGGATCAAGGCTGGCGCGGCCGCAGCGGCCACGCCGGGCCCCGAGAGCTCGACGACCGCCGTCACTTCAGGACCTCGAGGTGGACGGGGATCACGCCGGCCTCGATCATGTCGAGCCGTCGCGCCGCGGCTTCGGAGAGATCGATGATCCGGCCGCGCGAGTACGGACCGCGATCGTTGATCCGGACCTCGACCTGCCGGCCGTTGCGCTTGTTCGTCACGCGCACCCGCGTGCCCATCCGCAGCGTGCGGTGCGCGGCCGTCAGCTTGCGCTTGTCGAACCGCTCCCCCGACGCGGTGGTCTGCTCTTCGCCATACCAGCTCGCCAAGCCATCCTGCTGGCCGGCAACGCTGCCACCCGTCGGGTGTTTCGGCGGCGGCTTGCTCGAGCACGCGACCAGGAACGCCGCGAGCAGCGCCCAGCGCGTCAGCGGACGCACCCAGCCCCCACCGTGGTCCCTGCCTTGTCGAGCGCGGCCTTGCGCAGCTGGGCGCCGGTCGGGCCATCGCCGAGCTGCTGGCGCATCTGCTCGCCGTGCCCGGGACCGGTCACGTCACGCAGGTAGGGCTTGAGATCGAACGTGTCGCTGTGCTCCTTGGTGTGGCACTGCGTCGCGCATAGCTCGGTCGGTGGATCGCGCTGGATCGAGGCGGGCTTCTCCTGGCCGCCCTTGGCGACGTGGATCGATCCCGGTCCATGACAGGTCTCGCATTGCACGTCGCGCAGCGGCTCGTTGTGCGCGAGGTTGGAGCCGCCCGGCTTCTGCCATCCGGTGACGTGGCAGCCGATGCAGTCGTAGTCGAACTGCTGCCCGCGCTCGACCAGCGTGTTCCACGCCCTGGCGTGCACGGTCTGCTTCCAGAACTCGACCGCATCGGAGTGGCAATCGGCGCATGCCTCGGTCCCCACGTAGCCGGCCAGGCCCTTGCGCGGCACCTCGACCGGCGTGTTCGCGGCGGCCTTGACGTTGGCCTCGCCGGCGGCCCGGAAGTAGCTCGTGACGCGGTCCTGGACGGGCACGCTGCACGCGAGCGTCTTGTTGATCTTGATCTGCTCGAGCGTGAAGTAGCTGCCGTTCGCCGGTGCGACCAAGGGACGGGCCTGGAGGTCGGCACGCTGCGCGGCCAGCTGCGCGCGCTCCGCCTTCTTCTGCTCGATGAACTGGCGATCCCCGTCCTGAGCGGCGCCGAACTTCGCGAGGTCGGCATCGAGCGCCGCGAGCTGCTTGTCGATCGTCGCGATCCGGGCGGTCGCCGCGGCCGGCCCGATCGCATCGAGGAGCGGCCCAGGTCCGCGCACCGTCAGCTCGACGCGCGAGATGACCTGGCCGCGATTGGCCGGGACGATCATCCAACCGTCGCCGATCTTCGTCGGCGCGATCTCGACATGCGCTGGCTCGGGTGCCTCGAGTCCGAGCCCCGCGACCACGATGTCGATCCCGCCGATGTCCCGCGATAGCCGGACCGCGTCCTTCTTGTTCGCGGCCTGGACCAGGCCGATCACCACCTGCGCGCCGTGCTGGCGGAGCTGGGCGATCGCGGCCTTGCTCGCGGCGATCGGCTCGGTGAGCGCGAGCCCGGGGACGGCGTCTGGCGCGATCACCCCGAACACGCCGACCTTGGTGCCACCGATCTCGACAAGCTTCGGCGGCTCGGTGGTCGCGGTCACGCCGGGGCCGAGGTTCACGACCTGGCGGGCCATCCTGACGTGCTCGGGCCCTTTGGCGAGGTCCGCCCAGCCGAGGCCGATCGCGGCCGGCTGCAGCGCATCCTTGTACGTGCTCGCGAGGAGGTCCGCCTTGAGCTCCTCCTGGGTCTCGAGGTGCGGGGGCACCGGGGACTTGGCATAGAGCAACGAGCCCGCGTCGACCACGAGCACCGGGCCGTGGTCGCGGGCGTCCGAGATCAGCTTCGCGGTCCGCGAGATGTCCCCCAGCGGGTCCGAGGTACAGCCGCAGGGCCCGATCTGGCCTCGCATCTCGGCGAGCGCGAACAGCGCGAACGTGGGCCTGGGGCTGCCGAGGGGATCTCCCGAGCTGGCGCCTTTCACCTCAGATTTCGAGCAACAAGCCGTTGCCGCGAGGATCGCGAGCAGCCCAACCCGGCGCGACATGGACGTCTCATATAGCACGTTGACAGGGGTGGCATGCCCCAGTAGATTGCCGCGCTCGCGTACCTACCGTTCGAGGAATCCATGGCCGTTGCGATTCGATTTTCACGTCAAGGCAAGAAGAAGTCTCCGTTCTATCGGATCGTTGCGGCTGACAAGCGCAAGGCCCGTGACGGTCGCTTCATCGAGCTCCTGGGCACTTACCACCCGGTCACCAAGGTCTTGAAGCTCGACGCCGAGCGCTACCAGAAGTGGATCAAGGTGGGCGCGAAGCCGAGCGGAACGCTCGCTGCGATCGTCCGTCGCACCACTCGTACCGCCGCGAAGACCGCCTGAGATGGCCGACGATCAAGAGGATCGCGACGATCGCTCGAACGGCGGTGGTCGGTCCGGCTCCTCGGGGCCGCAGGCGGTGTCTCCCGATCTGGCCGAGCTGATCCGCTACATGGCGGTCAACCTCGTCGATGCTCCCGACGAGGTTCGGGTCGAGCTGGTCGAAGAGCGTCAGGCGAACGTGTACGAGCTCGAAGTCGCCGAGTCAGATCTCGGCAAGGTGATCGGCCGTGGCGGCAAGACCGCCCGCGCGCTGCGCACCGTCGTTCAGGCGTGTGCACCCCGTTCGCGCAAGCGGACGCTCGTCGAGATCCTCGAATAAGATCGCGCCGGGCCTCTGTTTCCAGAGGCCAGCGGCGATGGTGATCCCCGATGCGCGGTGATCCGAGGCTCGAGATCGGCGGAATCGCACGGGCCCACGGGATCCGGGGCGAGGTCGTCATCGTCACCCACGATCCCGACTCCGAGATCCTCGCTCAGGTCGAGACCATCTGGGTGGACGGGATCGAGAGGAAGGTCATGGGCGCGCGTGACACCCAGCGCGGTTGGCTCGTCGAGCTCGATGGGATCGTCACCCGCAACGACGCCGAGGCCCTGCAAGGCAAGCCCGTGGCCGTCGATCGGGCGGTGCTCGAGCTCCATGACGGCGACGTCCTGCTCGACGACATGATCGGTTGCAAGGTCGTGCTTGTCGACGGCCGCGGGTGGGGCACGATCGCGGCCATCGAGCTCGGCATGCAGGACCTCCTGATCATCCACGATGGCGAGATCGAGCGGATGCTGCCGCTCGTGGACGCGTTCGTGAAGAACATCGACATCGACGCGGGCATCGTCACCATCGATCCGCCGGAGGGCCTGCCGGAGAACCGGCTGCGCAAATGAAGTTCTCGGTCGTCACGATCCTGCCCGAGCTGATCGCGCCCGCGCTGACGGCCGGGGTCGTGGGCCGCGCGCGCGAGGCGGGGGTGATCACCGTCGAGACCCTGAGCCCGCGCGAGTTCACCAGCGACAAGCACCGCACGGTCGATGACAGCCCCTATGGCGGTGGCCCAGGCATGGTCATGAAGCCCGAGCCGCTGCTCGCGGCGATCTCCCAGCTCGCGGGCGATCCCCCCGCACATCGGATCCTGCTGACGCCCGGGGGCACGCCGCTCACCCAGGCCCGCGTCCGCGAGCTCGTGACGCTGCCCCATCTCGTGCTCGTGTGCGGGCGCTATGAGGGCATCGACGAGCGGGTCATCGAGCTCGCGATCGATGAGGAGATCTCGATCGGCGACTACGTGCTCTCCGGCGGCGAGCTCGGCGCGCTCGTGGTGATCGATGCGGTGTCGCGGCTCGTGCCTGGCGTGCTCGGCGAGGCGACCAGCGTCGACGACGAGTCCCACTCCGCGGGGCTCCTCGAGTATCCGCAGTACACGCGGCCGCACGCGCTCGGGGACCGCACGGTGCCGGCGATCCTGACCTCCGGCAACCACGCGGCGATCGCGTCGTGGCGGCGCGCCCAGGCGCTCGAGCGCACCGCCCAGCGCCGCCCGGACCTGTTCGCACGGTTCCATCCGACCGCCGCGGATCGCAAGCTGATGCCGCCGCCGCTCGCCTCGCGAACCCACCTCGCGCTGGTCCATCACCCCGTGGTCGATCGCACCGGCAAGATCGTCACCTCATCGTTGACCAACTTCGATATCCACGACCTCGCGCGCTCGACCCTGACCTACGGGCTCGCCGCGTATCACATCGTCACCCCGATCACGTCCCAGCGTGAGAAGGCGCAGCACATCGCGAGCCTGTGGCTCGAGGATCAGGCGGGCGCACCACCGACGCGCAAGCCGCCGGCGAGCGGTAGCCGTGCCCACGCGCTGGCGCTGGTGCGCACCGCGGACTCGATCGACACCGTGATCGACGAGCTGACCGCCGAGTACGGCGTGGCCCCCCTGGTGGTCGGAACCTCGGCGCGTCCGGAGTCATTTCCAGCGGCGGCGAGGAGATCGCCTTCGGAGTTACTCGCCGAGGCAAGCCTGATCCCGGGGCCGGTGCTGATCCTGCTCGGCACGGGCTGGGGTCTCGCCGATAGCCTGATTCACTCTGTATCTCGAGTGCTTACACCGATCGAAGGCGGTTCGGATTGGAACCATTTGTCGGTCCGGAGCGCCGGAGCGATCCTGCTCGACCGTTTGTTCGATCGATGCGTCGGACGCCCGGCTTGACGCCAAGGGGTGATCTCTGGCAGAACCCTGCGTCCCATCGGCCTTTTTTCTGGCCTATGGATGCCGGATCAACACCATGAGCGCCCAGCGGATCCTCGAGTCCATCGACAAATCTCAACGCCGCCAAGGCAAGTTGCCCGAGTTTCGCCCCGGCGATTCGGTCAAGGTCTGGGCGAAGATTCGCGAAGGCGAGAAGACGCGCCTCCAGGCCTTCGAAGGCGTGTGCATCCGCCGCGTCGCCAAGGGAGCTCGCTCGACCTTCACGGTCCGCAAGATCTCCTACGGCGTCGGCGTCGAGCGCGTGTTCCCGGACAACTCGCCGAACATCGACAAGGTCGAGATCGTGCAGCGCGGTCGCGTGCACCAGGCGAAGCTCTACTTCCTCCGTGACCTGTCCGGTAAGGCCGCGCGCATCAAGGAGCGCGAGGGCTCGAACGAGCAGGAGTCCGCGGCCGCTTCTTCCGCCGAGGGCGGCGAGGGCGCTGCCGAGGGCGACAAGAAGGCGAAGGGCCGCAAGGCCAAGAAGAAGGACAAGGCCGCCTAAACGGCGACCTCGTCTTCCTCTCGTACTCGTACTCGTACTCGTACTCGTACTCGTACTCGCGAGTTACTTCGTCGACGGCTGCAAGATGCCGATCGGCGCTCCCAGCGGATCGACGAACACGCTGAACCGCCCCACGTTCGGGATGTCGGTCGGCGCGATCTTCACCTCGAACCCGAGGCGCTTCGCCTTCGCGCACGTCTCGTCGGTACTCGCGACCTGGACGTACGGTAGCCAGTGCTGCGGGATGCCCGGCATCGGCGACTTCAGCACGCCGGCGCGGCTCTTCCCGGCGCTCTCGAGCAGGTGGTAGGTGCCCATCGGCCCCATGTCCATCGTCTCCTCGGTGAAGCCGCCGACCTTCGTGTAGAACGCGACGGACGCCGCCGGCTGCTCCGTGTAGAGCTCGTTCCAGCACCACGTGCCGGCGACGCCGCGGTACTCCGCCGCTTCCGCCTTCGCGGGCTGCCACAGCGCGAACACCGCGCCGAGCGGATCGGCGACGACCGCATACGTGCCCATCTCGCCCATCGCGATCGGCTCCATCTTCACGCTGCCGCCCGCCGACTTGATCGCGGCGACGGTCTTCGCCGCGCTTTCTACCTGG
>WBZN01002275.1_pt1 | contig 10824 bp, 11 predicted proteins | sample 5204281 | NCBI WGS metagenome assembly WBZN01 (sample SAMN12344347, study PRJNA552823) | activated sludge metagenome | biome: Activated sludge suspended growth; feature: Nitrification reactor; material: Wastewater; isolation source: activated sludge from nitrification reactor of wastewater... | reverse complement strand
CATGGCGCGCGGCCCCGCGCGCTCACAGCCGCGCCCCGGGCTCGCCGCCGTCGAGCAGCGCCGCGGCGTAGGCCTGCGCATCGAAGCGGCCGAAATCCTCGGCGCCCTCGCCGAGGCCGATGTAGCGGATCGGCAGCCGCATGCGCCGCGCGATCGCCACGACGATGCCGCCGCGCGCGGTGCCGTCGAGCTTGGTGATCACGAGCCCGGTGACGCCGACCGCGGCGTGGAACTGCTCGGCCTGCGCGAGCGCGTTCTGCCCCTGGTTGGCGTCGAGCACGAGCAGCACCTCGTGCGGCGCGCTGGCATCGGCGCGCCCGAGCACGCGCCGCACCTTGCGCAGCTCCTCCATCAGGTGCTGCTGGTTCTGCAGCCGCCCGGCCGTGTCGCAGATGAGCACGTCGCAGCCGCGCGCGCGCGCGGCCTGGTAGGCATCGAAGGCGACCGCGCCCGGGTCGGCGCCGCCCTGCTGCGCGGTGATCAGCGAGCCGGTGCGCTCGGCCCACACGCCCAGCTGCTCGATGGCCGCGGCGCGGAACGTGTCGCCCGCCGCCAGCATCAGCCTGTGTCCCTCGCCGCGCAGCCGCGCGGCCAGCTTGCCGATGGTGGTGGTCTTGCCCGAGCCGTTCACGCCGACCACCAGCAGCACGTACGGGCGTGGCCCGTCGGCCGGTATGACGAGCGGCCGTTCGCAGGGCGCGAGGATCGCGGCGAGCTCGGCGCGCAGCGCCGCCAGCAGCGCCTCGCCGTCGGCGAGCTCATGCTTCGCGACCCGCCGGCGCAGCGACTCGAGCACCTCGTCGGTCACGGTCACGCCGAGGTCGGCGGCAAGCAGCCGCTCCTCGAGATCGGCGAGCAGCGCGTCGTCGATCCGGCGGCCCTTGAACAGCCCGCGCAGCTCCTGGGCGAGCGCGCTGGTGCCGCGGTTCAGTCGGGCGCGCATCCGCGCGAAGAAGCCCTGCGGGGCGGGTTCTGCGGATCCGGCGGCGGGGCTCGGGCTCATCCGCGCATTGTAGCTGCCCAGGCCATGGACCATGCCATGGACCATGCCATGGGCCGTGCCGATGGGCCCTGCAATGGACATGGCACCACGCGACGACCCGCTGCGGTACCCTTGCGCCTTCCCGCGGGGCCCACGCCCCGCGACCGCCAAAGGCCCCGGCCCCGTGCCCCGTTCCTCCGACAACCGGCCCGATCCGCCGCCCGCCCAGCCGCGCACGTCCCGTGTCGCGCGCGGCGCGCACGCGCGCGAGCTGCGCATCATCGCCGGCACGTGGCGCGGGCGGCGCTGGCGCTTCGCCGAAGGCGAGATCCGCCCGACCGGCGATCGCGTGCGCGAGACGCTGTTCAACTGGCTGCAGGGGCGCGTCGCCGGGCGTCGCTGCCTCGACCTGTACGCGGGCTCGGGCGCGCTCGGGCTCGAGGCGCTGTCGCGCGGCGCGGCGCACGTCACCTTCGTCGACACCAACGCGCAGGCGCTGGCCGCGATCCGCGCGCTGCTGCAGGAGTGGCGCGCGGCGCCCGGCGCGGGCGAGACGGCCCAGGGGGAGGCGCGCCGCTTCCTCGCGGGCCCCGCGCGGCCCTTCGACCTCGTGTTCCTCGACCCGCCGTTTGCGGCCGGCGAGCTCGCCGGCACGATCGCCGCGTTGGCGCGGCGCAACTGGCTCGCCGCGGGAGCGCGCGTCTACATCGAGCAGCCGGCTGCCGCGCCGCTCCCCGACCTGCCGCCCGGCTGGACGCTGCTGCGCACCGGCAAGGCCGGTGCGGTAGGCTTCCACCTCTGCGCCCACGCCGCCGACGAGAACGCCGCCAGGAGCGAGCCTTGACCAACCGCCGAACCGCCGTCTATCCCGGCACCTTCGACCCGATCACGCGCGGCCACGAGGACCTCGTGCGCCGTGCCGCGCAGCTGTTCGGCCATGTCACGGTGGCGATCGCCGCCAACCCGGGCAAGGCGCCGCTGTTCGGCATCGAGCAGCGCGTCGAGCTGGCGCGCGCCGTGCTCGCCGACCTCGGCAACGTCACGGTCACTGGCTACTCGGGCCTCACTGTCGAGTTCGCGCGCGAGCAGGGCATCGGCGTGATGGTGCGCGGGCTGCGCGCCGTCGCCGATTTCGAGTTCGAGTTCCAGCTGGCCAACATGAGCCGGCACCTGGCGCCGGAGATCGAGACGATGTACCTGACGCCCAAGGAGCAGTTCACGTTCATCTCCTCGTCGATGGTGCGCGAGATCGCGCTGCTGGGCGGCAACGTCGGCGAATTCGTGCATCCCGCGGTCGAGGCCGCGCTGCTCGCCCGGCGGCGCGCGATGGGGCGGGCTTGACGCGCGCGGCGGTGCGCGCGCTGCAGCTGGCGCTGCTGCTGGCGCTTCCGGGCCTCGCTGGCGCCAAGGACCTGCGCCCGCTGCACGCGCCCGCCCGCCCCGCGCAGGCGGCGGTCAGCAGCGCGCACCCCGAGGCGAGCGAAGCGGGCATGCAGGTGCTGCGTGCCGGCGGCAATGCCTTCGACGCGGCCGTGGCCGTGAGCGCGGCGCTCGCGGTCGTCGAGCCCACGGGTTCGGGCCTGACCGGCGGTGGCATCTACCTGCTGCACGTCGCGCAGGGCGCGCGCGACGTGGCCGTCGATGCGCGCGAGGTCGCGCCGATGGCCGCCACGCGCGACATGTTCCTCGACGCCAGCGGCGAGCCGGTGCCCGGGCTCTCGACGCGCAGCGCGCTGGCCGCCGGCGTTCCCGGCGAGCCCGCGGGCATGGCGCTGCTGGCCGCGCGCTACGGCCGCCTGCCGGTGGCGCGCAGCCTCGCGCCCGCGATCCGCCTGGCGCGCGAGGGCTTCGCGCTCACGCCCAAGCTGGCCGAGGCGATCGCCGGCCACCTGCAGCAGTTCGCCGCCGACCCGGAGGTGGCGCGCAACTTCCTGCGCGACGGCGCCGTGCCGCCCGTCGGCACCCTCATCCGCCAGCCCGAGCTGGCCGCGGTCTTGGAGCAGCTCGCGCGCGAAGGGCTGGGCGCGTTCTACAAGGGCCCGCTCGCCGCGCGCATGGTCGCCGGCGTGCGCGCGCAGGGCGGCATCTGGACGGAACAGGACCTCGCCTCCTATCGCGCACTCGAGCGCGCGCCGCTCACCGGCACCTACCGCGGCGCACGCATCACCAGCGCGCCGCCGCCGAGCGGCGGTGGCACGGCGCTGATCGAGTCGCTCAACATCCTCGCGCAGTTCGACCTGGCCGCGGCCGATCCGGCGCTGCGCAAGCACCTGGTGATCGAGTCCATGCGGCGCGCGTACCGCGACCGCGCGATCTGGCTCGGCGACCCGGACTTCGTTTCTGTGCCGCTCGCGCGGCTGCTCAGCCCCGACTACGCCGCGGGCCTCGCGGCCTCGCTGCGCGCCGATCGCGCGACCGCGAGCAGCGAGCTCGCGGGCCCGGCCACCGTCGCTCCGGTGGGCCCGCAGACCACGAGCTTCTCGGTGCTCGACCGCGAGGGCAACCGCGTCGCCGCGACCATCACGCTCAACTTCGGCTTCGGCAGCGGGCGCATGATCGCGGGCACCGGGCTGTTCCTCAACGACGAGATGGACGACTTCTCCGTGAAGCCAGGCACGCCCAACGGCTACGGCCTGGTGGGCGCCGAGGCGAACGCGATCGCGCCGGGCAAGCGCATGCTCTCCTCGGTCACGCCGTCGTTCGTCGAGTCGGGCGACCGGCTGATGATCACGGGAACGCCCGGCGGCAGCCTGATCAGCACGATGGTGCTGCTCGCCACGCTCGACTTCCTCGACGGCGGGGACGCGGCCCGGATCGCCGCCGCGCCGCGCTACCACCACCAGTACCTGCCCGATGTCGTGCGCTACGAGCCCGGCGCCTTCACGGAGGCGGAGATCGCGGCGCTGCGCGCCCGCGGCGACACGCTCGAGGCTTCGCCGCGCCGCTGGGGCAACCTGCAGACGATCGTCTGGGATCGCGGCACCGGCCGCGTCGAGGCGGCGGCCGATCCGCGCGGCGAGGGCGCCGGCCTGGTCGAGGCGGTGCCTGTTGCCGCCACGCCGGGCGCCGCGGCGCGTCCGGCCACGCGCCCCGCGGAGCGTGGCGCGCAGCACTAGCCGGAGGCGCCCCGCGCCGCCTACCCGGCCCGCGCGCGCCGCCGCACCGGGGTCCTGCGCGCCGGCGTCTTGCGCGGCGCCGCCTTGCCCGCGGCACCCTTGGCTGCCGCGGCCTTGCGCCGCTTCTTCCCCGGCACGCGCAGCCGCGGCTTCTCGCCGCGCGGCGCCGGCAGCTCGCCGGCCTTGTGCAGGTCGACCGCACGCCACAGGTACCACGCCGCGAGCGTGCGCTCCGGCGCCCAGCGCGCGCCGTGCAGCGCGAGCGCGCGCGGCGGCGGGAGCTTGCGCATGCCGTGCGCCAGCCGGAAGCCGTTGCGCACGCCGAAGTCGTCCACCGGCAGCACGTCGGGGCGCCCGAGCTGGAACATCAGCAGCATCTCCACCGTCCAGCGGCCGATGCCGCGCACCTGCGTGATGCGCGCGACGATCGCCTCGTCGTCGAGCGACAGCAGCTCCTCGCCGGACGGCACGACGCCCGCGAGCGTCTTCTCGGCGAGGTCGCGCAGCGCGCGCATCTTGCCGCCCGAGAAGCCGCAGGCGCGCAGCTGCGCATCGGTCGCGGCCAGCAGCTGCGCGGGCGTCGGGAACGCCGCCGGCGCGTGCAGCGCGACCAGCCGCCCGAGGATGCGCGCGGCGACCGCGCCGTTGAGCTGCTGGTGGGCGATCGCGCGCGCCAGCGCCTCGAACGGCGACTGGCCGGTGCGCGGCTCGAGCGTGCAGGGGCCCGCGGCCGCGACCAGCCGCGCCAGCATCGGATCGAGGCCGGCGAGCCGGCGCACGCGCGCGCGCAGCCTGCGCTTCGCCGCGGCCTGCGCCAGGCGTTCGGCCGCGTGCGCGCGGGCGGCCGCGGGGTCGTTCACCTCGGGCGTGGCCATGGTCGGGTCACTCCTGGCAGGACGGGCAGTAGTAGGTGCTGCGCGCGCCCTGCACGCGCTGGCGGATCGGCGTGCGGCAGCGGCGGCAGGGTAGCCCGGCTCGCTCGTACACGTACAGCTTCTGGCGGAAGTAGCCGGGCGTGCCGTCCGCGTGCACGTAGTCGCGCAGCGTCGTGCCGCCGTGGCGCACGGCCATCCCCAGCACGGCGCGCACGGCTTTCGCCAGCGCGCCGCACTCGGCGCGCGTGAGCGAGCGCGCCGCGCGCCCCGGGCGGATGCGCGCGCGGAACAGCGCCTCGCTCGCGTAGATGTTGCCGACGCCGGTGACCAGCCGGCCGTTGAGCAGCAGCAGCTTGATCGCGACGCGCCGGCGGCGCGTGACGCGCCACAGGTAGTCGCCGTCGAAGCCCGGCTCGAGCGGCTCGGGCGCGAGCGCGCGCAGCAGCGGATGCAGGGCGGGGTCGTCGGTCGTGTAGAGGCAGCTGCCGAAGCGGCGCGGGTCGTTCAGGCGCAGCAGCCCGCCGTCGTCGAAAGCGAACTCCAGGTGGTCGTGCGCGAGCCGCGCGCTGCCTTCCGCCAGCACGCGCAGGCTGCCCGACATGCCGAGGTGCAGGATGAGCGTGCCGCGCGTGAGCCGCAGCAGCAGGTACTTCGCGCGCCGCTCGACGGCGCGCACGGCCTGCCCGGCGAGCAGCGCGGGCAGCGTCGCCGGCACGGGCCAGCGCAGCCGCGCATCGTGCAGGCGCAGCGCCAGGATGCGGCGACCGAGCACGTGCGGCTCGATGCCGCGCCGCGTGGTCTCGACCTCGGGCAACTCGGGCAAGCGGTGCTCTCCCGGAAAAGGAAAGGCCCGCGCGGGGCGGGCCTTCGTCGATCAAGCGCGCTCGCGCGAGCTTACTTGATCTTGGTTTCCTTGTAGTCGACGTGCTTGCGCACGACCGGATCGTACTTCTTCAGCTCCATCTTCTCGGGGTGCAGGCGCTTGTTCTTCATCGCCACGTAGAAGTGGCCGGTGCCGGCCGAGGAGAGCAGCTTCACTTTCTCGCGCATGGTGCTGACGCTTCCGGGTGTGTCGTTCGGTGGATCGTGCGGTGCTTCAGACGCGCACGCCGCGGGCGCGCAGGTCGGCGACCACGGATTCGATGCCGTTCTTGTCGATCGTGCGCAGGCCGCTGCCCGAGATGCGCAGCGACACCCAGCGCTTCTCGCCCTCGAGCCAGAAGCGCTGCTGGTGCAGGTTCGGCAGGAAGCGGCGGCGCTTGCGGTTGTTGGCGTGCGAGACGGTGTTGCCCACGGCGGGGCCCTTACCGGTGATCTGACAGACGCGCGACATGGCGATTGATCCTTCGAATCCAGCAGTTCTGGGGCCACCCTGGGCGATCCCAACAGGGCAATCCAGAGGGGCCGGCTTTATACCAGTCCGGGCCTGCCGGGGCAACTCCCCGGGGCAATCGGCAGGGCAACCGGCGTGGAATCAATACTTGGGGCAAGTCCTTATTGACCCTGGGGTTTCCTGGGCCGAAAGTAGCCGCCACAGGGGTGCTTTTTTGCCCCGCCCGGTTTTCAACCCGCCCCACGGCCCGCAAGGGCCACGCAACAGGGCGAGACCCGCGAGCGGCCCTGGCTGTACGCGGTCCTGGTACCCCCCCAGGGCCCATCCCCCGCAGCCAGAGGTCGAGGGTCCCGCCCGGGGCGGGCTTCCTTCTCCCCCCAGGTCCAGCCAGGCCCCGCCGAGGGCCGGCGCGCGCGCCGGCTACGCCAGCCGCGCGAGCGCGTCCGCCGCGGCGGCCACCGCCCGGTCCAGGTCGCTCGCCGACGTCCGCCAGCTCGACACCGACACGCGCATGCAGCGGCGGCCGTGCCAGGTACTGCCCGTGAAGAAGGCCTCGCCCGTGGCGTTGATCGCCGCGATCACGGCATCGGTGCGCCGGTCGTGCTCCGCCTCGCCGGCGCCGGCGGCGCCGTCCAGGAAGCGCAGCAGCCCCTGGTTGATCTGCGGCCGGGCGACGATCGCCGCGCCGCGCAGCGCGCCGATGCGCTCCACCAGCTCGCCCGCCTGGCGGCAGTTGCGCGCCACGAGCTCGGCCACGCCGCGCCGGCCCAGCTCGCGCAGCGCGGCCCATGTGGCGAAGCCGCGCGCGCGGCGCGAGTGCTCGGGCGTCCAGTCGAGCGCGTCGCGCGCCTCGGTGGCGTGCTCGAGGTAGCTGGCGCGCGCGGCCATGCTGGCGCGGTGCGGGCCGGGGTCGGCCACGAAGGCGTAGCCGCAGTCGTAGGGCACGTTCAGCCACTTGTGGCCGTCGGTCGCCCAGGAATCGGCCGCCGCCACGCCGCGCAGCAGGTGGCGGTGCGCCGGGCTGGCCGCGGCCCACAGGCCCATCGCGCCATCCACGTGTACCCAGGCGCCGGCCGCGTGCGCGATCGGCACCAGCGCCTCGAAGTCGTCGAACGCGCCGCAGTTCACGTCGCCGGCCTGCAGCACGACCAGCGTCGGCGGCGGGTGGTCGCCCGCGGCCGGGCGCGCTGCCAGCGCCGCCGCCAGCGTGGCCGGCGCGAGCCGGGCATCGTCGCCGGCCGGCAGCAGCTCGAGCTGCGCGCTGCCGATGCCGAGCAGCCTGAGCGAGCGCAGCGTGGTGCCGTGCATCTCGCTGGAGCTCAGCACGCGGATCGGCGGCGAGCCGGCCAGGCCCTGCACGCCCACGTCCCAACCACGGCGCGCGAGCAGTGCGTGGCGCGCGGCGGCCAGGCAGGTCGCGTGCGCCATCTGGCAGCCGGTCACCAGGGCGAACGAGGCGCTGGCCGGCAGGCCGAGCAGCTCCTTCAGCCAGTCGCCCGCGGCCTCCTCGGCGACGGCGGCCGCGGGGCTGCAGGCGTACAGGCCGGCGTTCTGGTCCCAGGCCGAGGTGAGCCAGTCGCTGGCGAGCGCGGCCGGCAGGCCGGCGCCGATCACCCAGCCGTAGAAGCGCCCGCCCGCGCTGCCCTGCAGGCCGCCCTCGACGCCGCGCGCGAGCGCGTCGACGACCTCGACGGGTGCCATGCCCTCTTCGGCCAGCGGCGTGGCCAGCCGTGCGCGCAGCCCGGCCAGCGTCGCGGTCGGCGCCACGCGCGAGCGCTCGAGGCCCTCGAGGTACTGCACGGCGAGTTCGGCGGCGCGCGCGAGCGCGGCGCGTTCTGCGGATGTGACGGACGTCATGATTCCTGGTCCTGGTGGCGCGGGGCCGCCAGCATATGCCGCCCGGGTACCTACGACATGCCCGGTGGGCATGGCTTGCCGGCGGTGGAGCGGCCGATAATGGCGGCATGCAAGGCAAGCGGATCCTCCTCGGCGTGACGGGCGGCATCGCCGCCTACAAGGCGGCCGACCTGGTGCGGCGCATGGTCGAGCGCGGCGCGCAGGTGCAGGTCGTGATGACCCACAGCGCGCGCGAGTTCATCGGCGCGACCACCTTCCAGGCGCTGTCCGGGCGGCCCGTGCGCGAGAACCTGTGGGATCCGGCCGCCGAGGCGGCGATGGGCCACATCGAGCTGGCGCGCTGGGCGGAGCTGGTGCTGGTCGCGCCAGCCACGGCCGATTTCATGGCGCGACTGGTCCACGGGCGCGCCGATGACCTGCTTTCTACCCTCTGCCTGGCCACCAGTGCGCCAATCGCGCTGGCCCCCGCCATGAACCAGCAGATGTGGCAGAACGCCGCCACGCAGGCCAACGTCGCCACGCTGCGCGAGCGCGGCGTGCGGCTGCTGGGGCCGGCCAGCGGCAGCCAGGCCTGCGGCGAGACCGGCCCGGGGCGCATGCTCGAGCCGCTCGAGATCGCCGACCTCATCGAGCCGCTGCTGCACGCCGGTGGCCCGCTGGCGGGCAAGCGCGTGCTGATCACCGCCGGCCCGACGCGCGAGTGCATCGATCCCGTGCGCTTCGTCAGCAACCGCAGCAGCGGCAAGATGGGCTACGCGGTGGCGCAGGCGGCACGCGTTGCGGGCGCCGAGGTCGTGCTGGTCAGCGGCCCGGTCACGCTGCCGGCGCCGGCGGGCCTCAGGCGCGTGTGCGTGGAGAGCGCCGCGCAGATGCACGCCGCGGTGCTGGCCGAGCTGCCGGGCTGCGACGTGTTCATCGGCACGGCGGCGGTGGCCGACTACCGGCCGGCCGCGCCGGCCGCGTGCAAGATAAAGAAGCGCAGCGAGCAGATGAACGTCGAGATGGTGCGCACGACCGACATCCTGGCCGAGGTCGCGGCCCGGCCCGACCGGCCCTTCGTCGTGGGCTTTGCCGCCGAGACCGACCAGGTCGAGCAGCACGCGCTCGAGAAGCTGCTGCGCAAGAACCTCGACCTGATCGCCGCCAACGAGGTCGGGGCCTGCAAGGCCTTCGACTGCGACGACAACGCGCTGCTGGTGCTGTGGCGGGGCGGGCGGCGCGAGCTGCCGCAGGCGCCCAAGCGCCAGCTCGCGACCGGCCTGGTCGCGCTGATCGCCGAGCGCCTGGCCGCTGCGCGGGTGCCGGCCGCGGCACCGGCCCCCGCCGTCCCGGTCGCGGGCCGCGCATGAGCGCGCCGGAGGCTGGCAACGCCGGCGCCGGCCGGCGCGCACTGCAGGTGCGCATCCTCGATGCGCGGCTGGGCGGTGAATTCCCGCTGCCGGCCTACGCGACCGGCGGCTCCGCGGGCCTCGACCTGCGGGCCATGATCGGGTCGGCGCTGGTGCTGGAGGCGGGCCGCGCCGAGCTGATCCCCACCGGCATGGCCATCCACCTGGACGACCCGGGGCTCGCGGCCGTGATCCTTCCGCGCTCGGGGCTGGGCCACAAGCACGGGCTGGTGCTCGGCAACCTCGTCGGGCTGATCGATTCCGACTACCAGGGACCGCTGATGGTCTCGTGCTGGAACCGCGGCACGCAGGCCTACACGGTGCAGCCGGGCGAGCGCATCGCGCAGCTGGTGGTCGTGCCGGTCGTGCAGGTGCAGCTCGAGGTGGTGGAGGCCTTCACCGGCAGCGAGCGCGGCGCCGGCGGCTTCGGCCATACCGGCAAGGGCTGAGCGCGGCGTCGGCACCGGGCAGGCCGCCCGGGCCCGGGCTCAGTCGGGCTGCCTGCTCGTGAGCTCGCGGAAGCGGGCGATGTCCGCCTGGAACTGGCCGCGCACCACTTCCTGCTCGCGCGTGCGGTCATCGAGGGCGTGCTTCTGCGTGCGCACCTCGTTGGACGTGCGCACCAGTTCCTCGGCGAGGTCGTCCGGCATGCGGCGCGCGTCGGGCTTGGTGTTGTAGGGCTTGAAGTTCATCGCCCGCGCCTGCAGCGACTTGAGCCGCCCGCCGAGCGTCTCGATGTAGGCATTCGTGGCCTTGATCTGGCCGGTGATCTGGTCGAGCCGCTCGTCGCGCAGCCGCTCGATGTCCTTGGTCGAGGTGTAGGTCGTGAGCAGGAAGCGGTCGTGCTGCTCGCGCTGCGCGACTTCCTGCTCGCGGCGCCGCTGCTCGGCCAGCTGCTCGGCGTTCTTGCCGGCGCCGACGCGGTTGATCTCGACGCCGCGGTCGTTCAGCACGCGCTGCTCGGCCTGCGCGTACTCGGGCGGCACGGCGTCGCCGTAGTGGCGCTCGCCGTTCTTGTCGACCCAGCTGTAGTGCGCATCGCCGGCCTTGCCGAACCCGCCGCGCGCCTCCAGGCTGGCAAAACCGTGCACGCAGGAGCGCAGCGCACGCGCGGCGTGGACAAACCGCGCCCGGGGCAGCGCGTAACCCGCCAGCACTGCCGCCACCACCTCCAGCACCGCGTCGCTGGCGGCCTGGTGTTCAGTGTCTCCCGGGGCCGCGGCCTCCACCGTTGCGTCTGCCAGGCCGGGATGCGCCAGCACAAACGCGCGGT
>WBZN01000891.1_pt2 | contig 10825 bp, 8 predicted proteins | sample 5204281 | NCBI WGS metagenome assembly WBZN01 (sample SAMN12344347, study PRJNA552823) | activated sludge metagenome | biome: Activated sludge suspended growth; feature: Nitrification reactor; material: Wastewater; isolation source: activated sludge from nitrification reactor of wastewater treatment... | reverse complement strand
CCGAACAGGCTATAGATACCCGCGGTCGCGCCGACCGTGGAGAACGTCAGTGCTGCCGTCTCACGGAGTCGTAGCGAACGAGAGAGTTGTTCCGTCTGATCAGAGGACATCATTGTTCCTTTCAGGGGGACGGCAGGCGGGGTCAGCCCGCCGGGATCGATCTGGATCGCGAACGAGGTGATGCCGAGGGACTTGATCGTGTCGAGCACCCACACCACCCGACCGTGGGTGACCGACTTGTCCCCGGCGATGATCGCCTGGGTCTTCGGATCCTTGGCGACCGCGGCGCGGACGTCGGCGCGCAGCTGCTCGGGCGTGACGCGCTGGTCGTTGAGGTAGAGCGCGCCGTCGTGGGTCAGCGTCACCGCGAGCGTCGTCGGGGTGAGGGTCGTGCTCTGGCTCGCGCGCGGCAGCTCGACCTCGATCGCTTGCTTCGCGAGCAGGTGGGCGGTCAGCATGAAGATGATCAGCAGCACGAGCATGATGTCGACCAGCGGCGTGACGTTGATCTCCGCGATGATGCCGCGGCGCCGGGAGCTGCCGCCCGCCACTACGACTCCTTCACCGGCGGTGCGGCGATCTTGATGTGCGCGAGGATCTGGTGCGCGTAGGCCTCGGTCGTCGCCGTGCAGGTCTCGACGTGGCGGATGAACGCGTTGTAGGTCGCGACCGCGGGCAGCGCGACGAGCAGGCCGACGCCGGTCGCGACCAGCGCCTCGGCGATGCCGGACATCACCGCCTGCGTGCCCTGCATCGAGGTCGACGCCAGATCGTGGAACGCGCGGATGATCCCGAGCACCGTGCCGAACAGCCCGACGAACGGCGCGTTGTTGCCGAGGGTGCCGAGGAACGCGAGCCGGTTCTCGTAGCGCAGGCGCTCGTGCTCGATCGCCGCGGCCTTGTGCTCCTCGACGGAGCCGACGCCGTCCCCCGCGTGCTCGATCATCGTCCGCGCGACGCGAGCCTCCATCGAGCGCGCGTCGCCGAGCTGCTTCAGCGCGGCGGCCGTGCCCTTGTCACGGAGGACGCGGAGCGCGGCGTCGAGCTGGGCGCGCGGCGTGCGCTCCTGCACGAAGAACCAAAGCCGCTCGAACATCACCGCGATCGCGGCGAGCGAGAGGCCGAGCAGGAGCCACAACACCCAGCGCGAGCCCGCGCGGAGCATGAGGTCGAGGAGCTGGGCGTCGATGGTGTCGGTCTGAGGCATCCGTCTCTCCTAGAACCGTCCGCGCAGGCCGACGGTCGGCAACACGTAGCGAATCGCGGCCCCCGGGGTGACCTCCTCGGGCAGCAGCGCGATGTTGGTGATGTCGACGTAGAAGTCGAGCAGCCAGTCGCGCCACACCGCACGCTTGTCGATCCGCACATCGAAGCGCACGTAGCCGGCCGTGCGCGCCTCGTTGTAACCGGCGGTCGTCGTCACCGGCTTGCCACTCTGGTACTGCAGGCGCAGCCCGAGGTCCCAGTTGCGGCGGAGCGGCAGGCCCGCGACCAGGTTGACGAGGTGGGTGCGATCGAAGTCGTACGGCGACCAGCCGGTCGAGCGATAGCGCTCCGATCGTGACAGCGTGTACGACACCCACCCGAAGATGCCGGTCTTGGCCTGACGGCGCAGCAGCACCTCGAGGCCGTACGAGCGGCCGAGCTGGGGCTTGGTGAGGCGATCGATGAGCTCCTGGCCATCGGGCGGCGGGGTCACGACGTCGGTCGGGATCAACGTCTGGTTCGCGCCGGTGACCGCCGACTGATCATTGACCGACAGATCGAAGATCGTCGGATCCATGTAGTTGAAGTACCCCTCGGTCGTGAGCTGGATCCGGTCGCGCAGCGGGACCTCGAGCCCGAGGCTGGTCTGGAACGAGCGCAACAGCCCGTACTTGAGCGGCATCTGATCGAGGCCGGGGAGCGGCAGCACGAACCGCGGCGGCTGGTGATAGATCCCGGTCGATCCCTTGAGCCAGATCGCGCTGTCATCGCTGTCGGGCGAGACGTCCGCGAGGTCGCGGCGACCGAGCAGGTAACGCACCGTGAGCCGCGGATCGAACGCGGGCTTGGTGGTCGTGCCGTCGGCGTAGACGTCGCCGCGCACGCCGGGGCGGATCAGCCACTTGCTCGTCGGCCGCCACAGCGCCTCGGCGAGCGCGGTCCCGAGATAGAACTTGTCGAGCGACGCGGTGATCCTCTCGAACACGCCGGCCGCCGGCATCGCAGACGTGCCCTGGTTGACGTCGTGGTAGCTGCCCTCGAGACCACCGACGATCGTGAGCTCCTTGTCCCGTTTGAACCGGAGCTGGACCGACGGCTCCGCGACGAGCACCGAGAAGTCGGTGCCGTTCGAGTGCGTGCGGTCGATGCCGGTGACCGCGCGGTAGGTGATCGCGGTGCGGCCGTACGTCCGGTGATAGCGAAGATCGAGGCGGTGGAAGCCGAGGATCAGGCTCGGCTCGAGCGGCGGGTTGGGATCGTTGGGATCGGCGTTCGCGGCGACCGTGTCGAGCTGGTCGCGCGCCCCGAACGCGAACACGGTCCAGCCGTTGCGCGCGGTGCCGCCGTCGAGCCGGAGCTGGTAGTCCCAGTACGACAGCGAGACCTGGTTGGTCGCGAGCCCGAGCAGGAACCCGGGATAGCCGTAGCGCGCCGCGGCGGTGATCGTCGCCCCGATCGCCTGGATCGGCTGGCGCACGAGGCCGCCGAGCTGCAGGAGGTTGGCGTCGAAGTCGAGGAGGTGCTCGTCGGGGCGCGCGCGCGCGGTGCGGCCGTCGATGATGCCCGCCGTGTAGCCGCCGTAGATCACGGGCGCGCCGCCCGGATAGAACAACAGCTCGTCGATGAAGTCGGGGTGGATCACGCTCGGGCCCGACAGCAGGTGATAGAGCAGCGGCACGCGGGTGCCATCGAGCAGGAAGCCGGTCGAGCTCGGGCTCGCGCCGCGGATGATCGGGAACGGCAGCAGCGAGACCACCGACGCCACGCCGGGAAGCGCCTGCACGACGCGGAACGGATCGCCGAAGGTCCCCGGGATCTGCTTGATCTCGGCGCCCTTGAGCGAGATCCGCGAAACCTCCTCGCGCCGCTGCTCGCCGACGACGACGATCTCGTAGGGATCGTAGCGATCGCGCTCGACGTAGTACGACACCGCGAGCTCCTGCGCGGGCGCGAGCGTCTCCTGCTGGACGAACGGATTGTGACCGCCCGCCGTGACCGTGATCTTCGCGGGACCCGCAGGAAGTCGGAGCTCGAAGTGGCCGCGCTGGTCCCCCTCGGCGGTGTAGCGCCGGTCGCCGATCTGAGCGGTGACCGTGGCCCCGGTGACCGGTGCGCGCGTGCCGAGCTCGATCAGCCGGCCGCGCAGCACCGACGTCAACGCCGGTCCATGGTCGGCCTGCGGTGGCGGGGGTGGCGGCGGCGGCAGGAACGTGTGGGTGAACGCGATCTCGACGGGCACCGGGTTGCCCCCGAACCGCGCCGGCTCGAACCGAAACACCTGGACCGCGGCGAGCACGGCGTCATCGAACACCGGCTGAGGTGGCGTCTGGAGCTCGGCCTTCTGGACCGCGCCGGTCGCGTCGACGGTGATCTTCACCGTGACGACGATCGGGTCCGCGTGCGCGGGCGCACCGGCAGGATACGGCACGTCGGTCGGCGTGAGCGCGCGCGGCGGGTCGAAGCTCGGCGGCGCATCGGCGGGCGCGTCGACGCCGCCGTCTGCGGGCTGCGCGCGCGCCACCGCCGGCGCGATCAGCGAGATCGCCAGCGCGAACACCGCGCACCTCAGCGCCACGCGATCCCCCACCCGAACGTGAACCCGGTGTGAGGCCACCACTGGCGGCGAACGATCGCCTGTCCCGTGTCCGGCTCGACCATGCCGGTGTCGTCGACACAGCCGGTCCACTGGCCGAGCACCTCGAACGACAGCACGGTCTGCGCGCGCGGGCCGAGCACGTACGCCCACTCGACACGCGCCAACCCGGCGGCACCGACGCCGCTGCAGCTCGGCAGCGGCGCGCGCGCGTCCGGAAACGTGTACGAGCTGTTGAGGCTCGGCCCGAACGGCTCGACGTCCGGCCGATCGGTCCGGCCCTCGACGATGCCGCCGAACCCGAACCCGACCGCGAGGCTCAGGTGCCGGGTCGCGTGCCACGTCGGATCGAGCGTGCCCGCGAACCGCAGGCCTGACAGCTGGTGCGGCGTCACCGCCGACGCGTACTGGAACGACGCGACGAGCGACCAGGTCTCGTCGAGCCGGAGCCCGATCCGGATCGTCGGGCCGAGCAACCGGCCGCTCGGCGCGCCGCGGAGGCCGACGAGCTGGCCGTAGACGAGGCCGAGGCCGAGGCGAAACCCGCTGCGCGTCCACGCGACGCGATCACCCTCGGTCGGCAACGACAGCTTCGCCTCGCCATCGTCGTCGGCGGCCTTCTTGGCCGCCGGCGCGGGAACGATCACGACGCGATCTGCCGGCGCCGCGGTCGGCGGCGCCGGTGGAGCGGCATCCTCGGCGACCGCGGCCGCGCGGAGGGCGAGCACCGCGATCGCCACCGTCACGGGCATCCGCATCGCCATCACCGCACGCTCTGCGCCGTGCACGGCCACCACGCCGGCGGCGCCGCGCTGTGATCCCACTCGGGCTCGGCGCACGTGGGATCGTTGTCGCAGCCGCGCAGCACGAAGTGGGTGATCCCGCGACAGCGGTCGTCGGTCCGGCTCGACACGACGAGCTGGATGATCCCCGCGCCGTAGCCCGTGCCGAAATCAGGGAGCTTCGCGCAGGCCACGGCGCGATCGGTGAGATCGGGCGGAGCGTCGGGCGGCTCGCGGTACCGCAGGCTGCTGTCGGTCCGCGGCTCGGTGCACGCCACCTGGCGGACCTCGGCGGACGACTCGAGCGCGACCGTGATCGGCGCGGCGTCGGGCAGCGCCGCGCCGCAGGTCGCGGGATCTTCGAGCGGCAGCTCGCCACGCAACGAGGCGGCGATCGCGTCCGTCGCGGTGAACCCGCCGGCGGCCAGCACGGAGTAACCGGCGGGCGGGCCGGCGCAGCCCGCGCGTGGATAGAACGCGGCCTTGCTGTCGAACCCGCCCTCGCGAAACGCGATCCGCTGGTCGGGCCGGGTCATCGACACGAAGCTCGCGCCGAGGACGACGTCATCGGTCATCGGGGGCATGTCCGGACCGCCGCCATCTCCGCCGGTCTGCGGACGACGCGCGCGCGTGAGGTCGAGCGTGCCGTTGCCGTCGCGATCGTCGTAGACGACGACGCTCGCGTACGCGACCCGCGCGGTGACGTCGCCGACCATCACGTCGGCCGCCGGCAGGTCGAACAGCGGGAGCTCGATCGCGGTGTTCTCCGCGATCGCGACGCTCGCGGCGACGCGATCGGGATAGAACCCGAACGGATCGCGGCAGCCCTGTGCGAGCACCGCCGCGACCTCGGCCGACTCGGGTGGCAGGATACAGAGCGGCTCGATCAAGAACTGCGCGCCCCATACGAGCGCCGCCTGCAACTGGACCGGTGGCTCGGTCGCCGTGCCCGTCGTCGCGATCTGGATCGTCGTCAGCGGCGGGACCTCGCCGCCGAAACCGACGAGGTCGCCACAGCCGGCGAGCACGATCACGGCGAGCGCTTCGCGGGTCATGGATGCCATGCGACCCCCAGGGCGGCGTTCCAGCCGCCGTGTACGTGTCCCGAGACCAGCTCCGCCGTCGGCCCACCGCTGACCGCGAACACCCATGGGCCAGCGATGTGAAGGCCCACCACGACCTCGAGATCGAGCGCGGGCAGGAGCGCGAACGTCGACATCTCGAGCTGATCGCCGGTCAAGCCAGCGCGCATGCCCTGGTTGCGCACGCGCGCCTCGTGGACCAGCGTGCCGCCCGCACCGAGCCGCAGGCCGAACGTGCCGCGCCCCGCCGTGTGCTGGACGGCGCCGGTCGCGCGCAGGCGGAGATCCGAGTGCGTGACCGTCCAGGCAGGCGTCGACTCGGTCGCCGTCGACCACGCGATCCGGGCGCCGCCCGCCAGATCATGGCCATATGTGATGCCTCCACCGACGCCGGTCGACAGCCCGGTCGGCAGCGCCGCGGGAAATCCGACGACCAAGCCGCCATCGATCGCGAGGCAGCCGCACGACGTCACATCCCAGGTGTCATCGGACAACAGGGTGCCATCGGCAAGACTCGCGCGGGCCGACAACAAGATCGCGGCGACCACGCTCGGACGGTAGGACACGGGGCCCTAGTGTGAACCTGGGTGCGAGGTGTTTACCATTCGAGTCTCCGCCGTTCATCGACTGAAACAATCGAGGCGGTTTTTGCCGGGTCATGTTCATCGTCGCTTCATGTCCCCGAGCGGCGGAGCTGCAGACCGACCCGCACGGCCACTGTGCGAGAAGTCTCACAGCGACGAGCCGCGCAGGATTCGCTAGCGTTTGCGTCGATGAAAGCGAAGCGCCGCCGCTCCCGCACCAAGACCCAGGTCTCGACCGCGCCGCGCAGCTGCGGCTTCACCGAGGAAGAAGAGGCGTTCTTCCGCGCAGGCGAGCTGAACGAGGAGCACGCGCACGCGCCCGCCGAAACGTTCCGGGATCTCGATGACGGCCACCAGCGCCGGCCCGGGCTGCTGCGCAGGCTGTTCTCGCGCGCATCTGGGGACGCGCTCCACGAGCGCAACCTCGGACAGGCCAGGCGAAGTTGAGTTAGAGGAGAGCGTCCCCGAACGCGAGATCTTCGAGAGATCGGCGCGCGGCGCGCCGGTCCATGCGCCATGGTGCAGCCGTGAGGGCCGCGATCGTGATGGGCGTGATCGGCGCGGCGCTCGCGGCGGGGTGTCGCGAGGAGGTGCCTGCCGGGCGCACGGTGCTCCGCTACGCGGGGACGGCGGTGGGCGCCGAGGGTGCGGTGCTCGCGCGCCAGATCGCCCACTTCGAGCAGCTGCATCCGGACCTGGCGGTCGAGGTGATCGCGACCCCGGACGCCGCGGATCAGCGACATCAGCTCTACGTGCAGTGGCTCGGTGCGGCCTCGGCGACGCCCGACGTGCTGCAGCTCGACATCGTGTGGACTCCCGAGCTCGCCGCCGCGGGCTGGTTGCTGCCGCTCGACGCGCGGGGGCTCGACGCGTCGGCGTTCCTCGCGGCCGCGATCGCCGCTGACCGCTGGCGCGACCGACTCTACGCGGTGCCGCTGTTCGTCGACACCGGCATGTTGTACTGGCGCACGGACCTCGTCGACCACGCGCCGACGACGTTCGCGGAGCTCGAGGCGATGGCGCGCGAGGCGATGGCCACGCGCGCCGTGCGCCACGGTCTCGTGTGGCAGGGCGCGCGCTACGAGGGGCTGGTGTGCGTGTTCCTCGAGTACCTCGGCGGCATGGGTGGCGCGATCCTCGGCGACGATGACCGGGTGCTGCTCGACGGCGCACCCGCGCGGCGAGCGCTCGCGACGATGCGCGACGAGCTCCGCAGCGGCATCGTGCCGGCAGCGGCGCTCGCCTGGCACGAGGAGGAGGCTCGGTTCGCGTTCGCGCGCGGCGAGGTGGCGTTCATGCGCAACTGGCCGTACGCGTATCCGCTCCTCCAGGATCCGCGCCTGTCGCGCGTGGCCGGCAAGGTCGCGGTCGCGCCGATGCCGGCCGGGCCCGGAGGAACACCGACGGCGACGCTCGGCGGCGCGAGCCTCGGGATCAACGCGCGCACGCGTCATCCCGATGCGGCGTGGGCGCTCGTCACGTACCTGACCGCGCCGGCGCAGATGATCGAGCGCGCGCGCATGGCCGGGCTGTATCCGCCGCGACTCGCGCTCTATCACGCGCGCGCGCTCGAGGGTGCGCTGCCGATCGCGCCGGCCGACGCGGTCGCGGTGATGGAGCACGCGACCGCGCGACCGAGCACGCCGCTGTATGCGGAGCTGTCGGCGGCGCTGCAGGTCCAGCTGCATCGAGCGCTCGGCGGCCAGGTCGCCACCGAGGTCGCGATCGCCGCCGCGGCGGCAGAGATCGCGCACGTGCTGGCGGCGGCGCGGGAGCCGGCCGCGACACCTGGCACCGCGGCGCGTGTCGGGTTCGTCCTCATCGCCATCGCGCTCGGCATCGTGCTCGTGGTGCGGGCGGTTCGCGGGCTGCGGCGTCCACCGCCCGACGCGCTGCCCGGCGAGGAGCGCGCGGGCTGGGCGCTGATCGGACCCAGCGTGCTGGTGATCGGCGCCATCGCGCTCGTGCCGCTGCTGTGGACGGCGTGGGAGTCGCTGCACGGTCACGACCTGCGCATGCCCGAGCGAGGGCGGCCGTTCGTCGGCGCCGCGAACTACATCGACCTCGCGGGTGACGCGCGGATGTGGAGCGCGCTCGCCCACACCGCGTGGTTCACGATCGTCACGGTCGTGCTCGAGCTGGTGCTCGGCCTTTCGCTCGCGCTCGTCCTGCAGCGGGCGCGGGTGGTTCGCGCGGTCGCGATCCTGCCGTGGGCGCTCCCGACCGTCGTCGTCGCGCTGCTGTGGCGCTTCCTGTTCGAGCCCGGCGGCTGGCTGATCGACCCGACCGCGGCGTGGGTGCCGCTGATCCTCGCCGACGTATGGAAGACGACCCCGTTCGTCGCGATGCTGTTGCTCGCCGGTCTCCAGAGCATCGACCCGCGGCTCTACGACGCCGCCGCGACCGACGGCGCGAGCCCGTGGCAGCAGCTCGTGTTCGTCACGCTGCCGATGCTGCGCCCGGCGCTGCTCGTCGTGCTCATCTTCCGCTCGCTCGATGCGTTCCGCGTGTTCGATCTGGTCTACGTGCTCACCGGCGGCGGCCCCGGCACCGCGACCGAGTCGGTGTCGCTGCTCGCGTTCGAGGCGCTGCTGCGCGATCTGCGGTTCGGCCGCGGCGCCGCGATCGCGCTCGTGATCTTCGCGATCACGGTCGGCCTGGCGGTGGTCTACGCGCGCCTGCTCGGCGGTGACGAGGAGGACTCGCGATGAGGCGCGCCGCGGTCGTGGCCTTGCTCGTCGCGATCGTCCTGCCGCTCGCGTTCGCGCTGCGCGCCTCGCTGACGCCGGAGCGCGAGCTCTATGGCGAGCACGCGGTCGTCGCGGGATCGCTGACCACCGAGCACTACCGCGCGCTGTTCACGGAGCGCGACTTCTGGACCCCGCTGCGCAACTCGTTCGTGGTCGCGACCACGACGACGGTCGTGTGCACCGCGCTCGCGGCCGCGTGTGCCTACGCGCTCGCCCGCCTGCGGTTCCGCGGCCGCCGCCTCGTGCTCGGCGCGATGCTGGCGGTGAGCATGTTCCCGCAGATCTCGATCGTCGCGCCGCTCTACCTGGGGCTGCGCGACCTCGGGCTCATCGATACCTACCCCGGCCTGGTGCTGCCGTACCTCACGTTCGCGCTGCCGCTCGCGGTGTGGCTGCTCGTCAGCTACTTCCGCCAGCTCCCCGCCGAGCTCGAGGACGCGGCGATCGTCGACGGGGCGAGCCGGGTGCGCGTGCTGTGGGAGATCGTGCTACCGCTCGCGGCGCCCGGCATCGCGACGACGGCGATCCTGACGTTCGTCTACTGCTGGAACGAGTTCTTGTTCGCGCTCTCGTTCACGGTCACCCACGAGCGGCAGACCGTGCCGGTCGCGGTCGCGCTGTTCCGCGGCCAGTTCCAGATCCCGTGGGGCCAGATCCTCGCGGCGACGATCGTGACCACGTTGCCGGTGCTGGTGCTGGTCGCGGCGTTCCAGCGCCGGATCCTCAGCGGGCTCACCGCGGGCTCGGTGAAGTGACATGGCGACCTTGCACGTCGAGCAGCTGACGAAGACGTTCCCCGATGGCACGCGCGCCGTCGATCGCGTCGATCTCGACGTGGCCGACGTCGAGCTGCTCGTGCTCGTCGGGCCATCCGGGTGCGGCAAGAGCACGACGATGCGGCTGATCGCCGGGCTCGATCGCCCCACCAGCGGTACGATCGCGATCGGCGATCGCGACGTCACCGCGCTGCGCGCACAGGATCGCGACGTCGCGATGGTGTTCCAGTCGTACGCGCTGTACCCGCACAAGACCGTGCGCGACAACCTCGGGTTCGGGCTCCGCATGCGCGGCCTCCCTCGCGACGAGATCGCGCGCAAGGTCGCCGACGTCGCGCGCGTGCTCGAGCTCGAGCAGCTGCTCGAACGTAAGCCGCGCGCGCTGTCCGGCGGTCAGCGCCAGCGGGTCGCGCTCGGCCGCGCGATCGTGCGCTCGCCCCAGGTGTTCCTGCTCGACGAGCCGCTCTCGAACCTCGACGCCCGGCTGCGCGTGCAGACCCGCACCGAGCTCGCTCGCATCCAGCGCCGGATCGGCGCGACGATGCTGTACGTCACGCACGATCAGGAAGAGGCGATGACGCTCGGCGATCGCGTCGCGGTGATGCACGAGGGCCGCATCGAGCAGCTCGCGCCACCGCTCGAGCTCTACCGGCGCCCGGCCACGAGCTTCGTCGCGGGCTTCGTCGGCTCCCCCGCGATGAACCTGGTGCCGTGCACGATCGTCGATGGCGTAGCGCGGGCGGGCGGGCTCGCGGTGCCCGTCGATGCGCCCGCCGGCGACGCGGTGCTCGGGATCCGGCCACCGGACCTCGAGATCGTCGCCGGCGAGCACGCCGACGCGCGGGGCCGACTCGACGTGATCGAGGCGCTCGGCCGCGACCTGCTGTGCCACGTCGACCTCGGCGAGGCGACGCCCGACCTGCGCGTGCTCGCTCCGAGCGACGCCGAGCTACGCGAGGGGGACGTGGTCGGCCTCGTGCTCCGCCGCGGCGGCGACGCAGGGACGGTCCTCGCGCGGGCGACGCTCCCGGCGCGCGCGGGACAGAGCGGCG
>WBZN01002044.1_pt2 | contig 10826 bp, 5 predicted proteins | sample 5204281 | NCBI WGS metagenome assembly WBZN01 (sample SAMN12344347, study PRJNA552823) | activated sludge metagenome | biome: Activated sludge suspended growth; feature: Nitrification reactor; material: Wastewater; isolation source: activated sludge from nitrification reactor of wastewater treatment... | reverse complement strand
CCTCGACGGCCTCGGCGGCCGCGCGGCGCTGGCGCTCCTCCTCCTCGGCGGCGCGCACCTCGTCCTCGCCCTTGTGGCGGGCGGCGTCGAGCTGCTCCTGCTGGGCGCGGTTCTGCTCCTCGAGCACGTCGCGCTTCACGTAGGTGCGCTTGACGCGCACCTCGACGTTCACGGTGCGCGCGCGGCCCTGCTGGCCGGCGAGCTTGAGCTCGCTCTGCGTCTTGCGCTTGAGCGTGATGCGCGCCGGGGCCGAGCCCTCGGCCGCCGCGCCGGCGCCGGCGCCGTGGCTGCGGCGCAGGTGCGTGAGCAGCTCGAGCTTGGCGTCCTCGCTGATGAGCGCGTCCGCGCCGGTGGCGGGAATGCCGGCCTGCTCCAGCTGCACGAGCAGCTTCTCGACCGGCACCTTCAGCGCCTCGGCGAACTGGGTCACTGTCACGTCAGCCATGTGTCAACCTCAGGGGCTCTCGCCTGTCGTCATCCGGGAACCGCTCGTTCAACGCTGCGCCTCGAACATTCGCGCACGCGCCTTCATGATCAGGCTGCCCGCTTCCTCTTCCGAAAGACCCTCGATGTCCGAGAGGTCGTCGACGGCCTGGTCGGCCAGGTCGTCGCGCGAGCGGATGCCGCGGCGTGCGAGCGCGAGGGCCAGGTCGGGGCTCATGCCCTCGAGCGTGAGCAGGTCCTCGGTCGGCATCTGAGATTCGAGCGACTCCTCGCTGGCGATCGCCTGCGTGAGCAGCACGTCGCGCGCGCGGTTGCGCAGCTCCTTGACGATGTCCTCGTCGAACTCCTCGATGCCCGCGAGCTCGGCGGCCGGCACGTAGGCCACCTCCTCGACGGTCGAGAAGCCCTCCTGAACGAGGATGCTGGCGACGTTCTCGTCCACGTCGAGCGACTTCATGAAGGTGGCGATCAGGGCCTTGGCCTCGGATTCGCTCTTCGCCTCGGCGTCGGACTCGGTCATCACGTTCAGCTCCCAGCCCGTGAGGTGGCTGGCGAGGCGGATGTTCTGGCCGCCACGGCCGATGGCCTGCGAGAGCTTGTCCTCGGCCACCGCGATATCCATCGAGTGGGACTCTTCGTCCACGACGATCGACTGCACCTCGGCGGGCGACATCGCGTTGATGACGAACTGCGCCGGGTTCTCGTCCCAGGGGATGATGTCGACGCGCTCGCCGGCGATCTCGTTGGAGACCGCCTGCACGCGCGAGCCGCGCATGCCGACGCAGGCGCCGACGGGGTCGACGCGCGGGTCGTTGCTGCGCACCGCGATCTTCGCGCGGATGCCCGGGTCGCGCGCGGCGCCCAGGATGTTGATCAGGCCCTGGCCTACCTCGGGCACCTCGAGCTTGAACAGCTCGATCAGGAACTCGGGCGCCGTGCGGGTCAGGAACAGCTGCGGGCCACGCGGCTCGGAGCGCACCTCCTTGAGGAAGGCCTTCACCCGGTCCTGCGGCTTGAGCTGCTCGCGCACGATCATGTCGCTGCGCGGGACGAAGCCCTCGGCGTTGCCGCCCAGGTCGACGTAGATGCCGTTGCGGTCGATGCGCTTGACCACGCCGCTCACCAGCGTGCCGGTGCGGTCCTTGTAGGCGTCGACCACCTGCGCGCGCTCGGCCTCGCGCACCTTCTGCACGATGACCTGCTTGGCCTGCTGGGCGGCGATGCGGCCGAAGCCGACCGATTCCATCGGCTGTTCGACGAACTGGCCAGGCGCGGTGGCCGGGTCGATGTCGAGGCCGTCCTCGAGGCGCAGCTCGGCCTCGGGGTTCTCGATCTCGCGCGAGTCGTCGGCGAACACCTTCCAGCGGCGGAACGTCTCGTATTCGCCGGTCTTGCGGTCGATGGCGACGCGCACATCGACGACCATCAGGATCTCTTTGTTCATTTTCTCCTGCCTTTAGCCGACTGCTCTGGCCACTGCGGCACCAGCCGCGTCCGGGCGATCTCGCCATGCCCGGCGCCTACCTCGATTCCGTCCACCTCGACCGCGATGCCATCCGGGCCGCAGCGCAGCAGCCTGCCCGTGTAGCGGCGGCGCCCGTCGCGCGGCGCCAGCAACTCGACCTGCACCCGCTCGCCCAGGAAGCGCTCGTAGTGCGCCGGCACGCGCAGCACGCGATCGAGCCCCGGCGAGGACACCTCGAGCGTGTACGCCGACGGGATCGGGTCGTGCACGTCCATCAGCGCCGAGATCTCGCGGCTGCAGCGCTCGCAATCCTCGATGCCGACGCCGCCTGCGCGGTCGATGTAGACCGTCAGCTGCGCGCCGCGACCCGGCGAGAACTCCAGGTCGACCAGCTCGTAGCCGAGCCCCGCGAGCAGCGGCTCGAGCAGTGCGATCAGCTTCTCGTGCAGCGTCGTGGCCATGTCGTCGATCCGCATGCGGCCCGCATCCGGGCCAAAAGGGCTGGGCGAAAAAAAAGGGCCGCCCGGCCCACCAAAAAATAAAGCCCCAAGTGGGGCTTTGTGTTCAAGCTCCGGGCCGCAGGTACTGCGGCTGCGGTGGCTGGCCTGCCCACTGGGCTGGCCGGCTACCGTCAGGCCGGCGATTCTAGGCCCGCGGGCCCGGCAATTCAAGCATGCAGGGCGGCCTTGAGGGCGGAGAACTGCTCCGGCAGGGCCTCCCGCACCGGCTCGAGCGCCTCGGGCGCCAATCCGAGGCAGGCGAGCGCCGGTCCGGACAGCGCGCCCGCCGCCGGCTCCAGGTCGTAGGTCTGGCCGCAGGCCAGCGCCAGCCAGGCGCCCAGGTGCACCGTGGCCGCCAGGCGCGCGAACTCCGGCGGCGCGGCCTGCGGGTCGTGGTGGTGGCAGCACGCGGCCACCAGCGAGGGCGGCAGGTTCCAGGACTGGAAGACCACCTGCAGGCAGTGCTGGTGGCCCACGCCCACGCGGCCCGCCTCGAGCGCCAGGATGTCCTCGGTGGCGCCGGCCTGGCGGGCGGCGAGCATGCGGCCGACGCCGGCCGGGTCCAGCTGCAGCTGCACGGTGATGCCCAGGTTGTGCAGCAGGCCGCCGATGAAGGCGTCGCCTGCCGCCTCGGGCGCGTGCGCGCGGGCCAGTTCGCGGGCCGCTATGGCCGTGGCCAGGCTGTGGTCCACGAGCCGGCCCAGGTCCATCGGCGCGCCCTTCTGCACGCCGGCCAGCGTGCGGTCCATGCAGGCCGCCGCGGCCACGCCGCGCACGGCCTCGAGGCCCAGCAGGCGGATGGCCGCGTCCACCGTGCTGATCGCGCGCGACTGCCCGTAGAACGCGGAGTTCGCGATGCGCAGCACGCGCACCGACAGGCCGGGCTCCTGCCCGACCAGCGCCGCGACCTCGCGCGAACTGACCAGCGGATTGGAGAGCAGGGACAGCAGCCGCGGGGCCGCCTGCCCCGCCCCGCCGATGACGCCCACGGCGGCGGCGGCCCGCAGGATGCGGGCATCCGAATAGTCGGCCGGCGCGGCCAGTGCGTTGTTCGGTGGCATGCAGGCCGCTTATCGGGCCGGGCGCCGGAAGGCAGCGAGAACTGCTTCACGAAACACGCGCCGTGGCCCGGCGCGGCGGTCCGGTTCAGGCGCAAGGGGCCGTTAAGACCGGAGACGGGGACAGGGTCGTCCCGGACGGGCCGCGCACACGATGTCGAGCAGCGAATCCAACAGCAGCATCGGGCTGGCCGATGACACGCCGACGTCGGGCCACTGGGACGTTGCGCGGCGCCATGCCCGCTGGGAAGCGGCGGCGGTCGCCGCCGCCGGGCTGATGGTCGTCGTCTGCGGCGTGTTCGGCGTGCTGTTCAGCGCCCAGCGCTCCGTCGGCAACAACTACACCGAGCACCTGGCCGCGCTCGCGCAGGCCGCGGCCGTGCTCGTGGACCCGCAGGCGCAGGTCGAGCTGCGCTCGCCCGCGCAGACCAACGGGCCACGCTACACGCGCGCGGTCGAGCCGCTGCGCCACCTGCTCGCGGCCGTCCCCGAGGTGCGCTACGTCTACACCGTCGTGCGCGACGGCGGCCAGGTGCGCTTCGTCCTCGACGCCTCGCCGCCCGGCGCGCGCACGGACACCGGCCTGGCCGAGCAGGCGTCCGTGTGGGAGCCGTATGCCGAGCGCGAGCCAGCCATGGAAGCGGCCCTCGGGCTCGATGGCTCCGTGCCCAGGGCCGCGGCGACGACGCGCGTGTACAGCGACTCCTGGGGCAGCTTCGTCACCGGCTGGGCGCCGATCTTCGATGCCCGGCATGATGCGCAGGGCGCCGTGGGCGTCGACGTCGATGCCAGCGTGTACCTGGCACGCCTGCGCGCGGCGCGCATATGGTCGCTGCTCGGCCTGTTGCCGGCGTTCGTGCTGGTCTGCATGTTCAGCTACTGGTTCTACCGCCTGCGCCTGAACGCGCACAGCGCGGCCGTCGAGACGCGCCAGGCCGCGGAGATCGCCGAGTGGTCGGCTCGCCGGCTGGGCGAGGAACGCGAGCGGCTCGACGGCGTGCTCGAGGCCACGGGCGTCGGCACGTGGTCGCTCGACCTCGATGCCGAAACCTGCATCTACGACGACCGCTGCGCCACGCTGGTCGGCGACCGGCGCGGGCCGGTCGATCCCATGCCCCTCTCGGAATGGATGACGCGCGTGCACGAGCAGGACCAGGAGCCGGTGCGGCGCGCCATCCGGGCGGCGGCCGAGAGCGAGGACGGGCGCGCCCTGGCGGAATTCAGGATGCGCCACGTCTCCGGCCACTGGGTCTGGATCCTCTCGCGCGGCCAGGTGATGTCGCGCGACGCGGCGGGCCGGGCCCTGGCCCTCGGCGGCATCCAGATGGACATCTCCTCGCGCAAGCAGCTCGAGACGGAGCTCGAGAAGGCGGCGCAGGTCGACAAGCTGACCGGGCTAGCCAACCGCGCGCGCTTCCTCGAGCGGCTGAATGCCGCGGTCGAACGCGTGCGCACGGGCCGGCAGAGGCACCTGGCCCTGCTGTACCTCGACTTCGACCGCTTCAAGATGGTCAACGACACGCTCGGCCACGCCGCCGGCGACGACCTTTTGCGGCAGATCGCGTCGCGGCTCACGCACGCCCTGCGCTCGGGCGGCTCGCGCAGCGGCGAGGACCTGGCCAACGTGGTCGGGCGCTTCGGCGGCGACGAATTCCTCGTGCTGGTCAACGACCTGAAGGACACCGCCGACGCGGCGCGGATCGCCGAGCGGCTGCTCAATTCGCTCTCGCCCGCCTACGACCTCGCGGGCACCGAGGTGTTCTCCTCGGCCAGCATCGGCATCATGTGCTCGAGCTCGGGCGCGGAGAGCGCCGACGAACTGGTGCGCAACGCCGACCTAGCGATGTACGAGGCGAAGCGCGCGGGCCGGGCATGCTCGGTCGAATTCAGCGAGGTCATGCACACTCGGCTGCTGCGCCACGTGACGGTCGAGACGGCGCTGCGGCGCGCGCTCGGCTCGCGCGAACTGAGCCTCGCCTGGCAGCCGATCGTCTCGCTCGACACCGGCCGGGTGGTATCCGCCGAGGCGCTGCTGCGCTGGAACCATCCCGTGCTCGGCGCGATCCCGCCCGGGGAGTTCATCCCGATCGCGGAGGACTCCGGCCTGATCGTCGCGATCGGCCAGTGGGTGCTGCGCGAGGCATGCTCGCAGCTGGCCGCGTGGCGCCAGTCGCGCGCCCCCGGCGTGCCGGAGTTCGTGAGCGTGAACCTCTCCCGGACCGAGCTGGCGCTCGGCAACCGCCTGTACGAGCAGGTGCGCAGCGTCCTGCAGGCGAACGGGCTGCCCGGCGAGTGCCTGCAGCTCGAGGTCACCGAGCGCGAGGTGATGCGCAACCCGGCCGAGGCCATGAAGCTGATGCGCAGGATCCAGTCACTCGGCGTGCGCTTCGCGATGGACGACTTCGGCACGGGCACGTCCTCGCTCGCCTTCCTGCGCGACTACCCGTTCAACACCATCAAGATCGACCGCAGCTTCGTCAAGGACCTCGAGGACAGCAAGGACGTGCTGGCGGTCATCCACGCCACGATCTCGCTGGTCGAGAACCTCGGCATGGCAAGCGTGGCGGAAGGCGTGGAGACGGCGGGCCAGCTCGCGGTGCTGCAGTCGCTCGGCTGCCGCTACGCCCAGGGCTACCTGCTGAGCAGGCCGGTGCCGGCCGACGAGCTGCTGGCGGCGGTCGGACCGGGCCACGTGGTGGTGGCCGCGGGCTGAGCCGCGCCGTCGCGGCGCGCCTGTCGCCGCCGCTCGCGCCGCTGGCGCAGGCGGTCCATGTACAGGTAGACGACGGGCGTCGTGTACAGCGTCAGCACCTGGCTGACGATCAGCCCGCCCACCACGGCGATGCCGAGCGGCCGGCGGATCTCCGCGCCGTTGCCGTTGTTGAGCGCGAGCGGCAGCGCGCCCAGCAGGGCCGCCAGCGAGGTCATCAGGATGGGCCTGAAGCGCTGCAGGCAGGCCGCGTGGATGGCGGCGCGCGGGTCGAGGCCCTCGCGCCGCTGCCGGTCGATCGCCACGTCGACCATCATGATCGCGTTCTTCTTCACGATGCCGATCAGCAGGATGACGCCGATCATTGCGATCAGGCTGAACTCCGTGTCGAACAGCAGCAGCGCGATCACGGCGCCCACGCCGCCCGACGGCAGCGTCGAGAGGATGGTCACCGGGTGGATCAGGCTCTCGTACAGGATGCCGAGCACGATGTAGACGGCCAGGATCGCCGAGAGGATCAGCAGCGGCACGTTGCCGATCGCCTGCTTGAATATGCGCGCCGTGCCCTCGAAGCTGCCGTGTATCGACGCCGGGACGTGGATCTCGAGCATCGTCCGCTCGATGGCGGCCGTCGCCGTCGACAGCGAGACGCCCTCCGCCAGGTTGAAGCTGATGGTGCTGGCCACGAACGGGCCCTGGTGCGCGATCGCCAGCGGCGTAGTCGACGGGCCGAAGTCGCTGAACGCGGCCAGGGGCACCATGGTCTCGCGGCTGGTGCTGATGGAGGCGCCCGAGGATGCGCCGCCGCGCGCGCTGTTGGTGAGCTGGTTCTGCGCGAGGTTGCGCTGCAGGTTCGCGCTCGCCGCCTGCGAGGCGCTGCCCGCCGCGGCGCCGATGGCCACGGTGCCCGCCGCCGCCGCGCTCGCCTGCGTGCCGGAGAGCGCGCCGCCGGTCGTGCTGACGTACACGTCGCGCAGCACCTCGGGGCTCTGCCAGAACTCCGGCGTCACCTCCATGACGACGTGGTACTGGTTCATGTCCTTGAAGATGGTCGACACCTGGCGCTGGCCGAACGCGTCGTACAGCGTGTTGTCCACCTGCGTGAGGTTCACGCCGAGGCGCGCGGCGGCCGCACGGTCGACCCGCAGCGCGACCTCCATGCCGCGGTCCTGCTGGTCGGAGCTGACGTCCTCGACCTCGGGCGCCTTGCCGAGCGCCTCCGCGAGCCGAGGCGTCCAGGTCTTGAGCGCCTGCAGGTCGTCGGCCAGCAGCGTGTACTGGTACTGCGCGTTGCCGGAGCGGCCGCCCGCGCGGATGTCCTGCGCGCCCTGCAGGTAGAGGCGCGCGCCGGCGAGGTCGGCCAGCTTGCCGCGGATGCGCCCGAGCACGTGGTCGGTGCTGTCGTGCCGGATGCCGAGGGGCTTGAGGCCCACGAACACGCTGGCCGTGTTGGTGCCGCCGCGCATCGGCCCGCCGCCTCCGCCGCCGGCGAAGGCGGTGACGTTGGCGACGTCCGGGTCGGCATGCACGACGTCGACGACGTGCCTGATCTTCTTCTCGAGGGCCTGGAACGAGATGCTCTGGTCGGCGACCAGCGCGCCCTGCAGCGCGCCGGTGTCCTGCTGCGGGAAGAAGCCCTTGGGCACGACGCCGAACAGGTAGAAGTTGAGCACCACGGTGAGCGCCAGCGAGGCGAGCACGGTGCGCGGCCAGGCCAGCGCGGTATCGAGCGTGTGCCCGTAGATGCGCTGCAGGATGCCCAGGGCCCGCTCGATCGCGTCCATCATGCGGCCGCGCGGCGGCGGCCGTTCGCGCAGCAGGTAGGCGCACATGACCGGCGTGGTCGTGAGCGAGACCACCAGCGACACCATGATCGAGACCGACAGGCTGACCGCGAAGGACCTGAACGTGCGCCCCACCAGGCCGCCCATCAGCAGGATCGGCAGGAACACGGCGATCAGCGACAGGCTCATGGCCAGCACCGTGAAGCCCACCTCGCGCGCGCCGCGCAGGGCGGCCTGCAGCCGTGGCACGCCGGCCTCGACGTGCCGCGAGATGTTCTCGAGCATCACGATGGCGTCGTCGACCACGAAGCCGGTGGCCACCGTGAGCGCCATCAGCGACAGGTTGTCGAGCGTGAAGCCGAGCATGTACATCACCGAGACCGTGCCGAGCAGCGACACGGGCACGGCCACCGCCGGGATCAGCGCGGCGCGCCCGTCGCGCAGCGTGAAGTAGACGACCAGCACGACCAGGATGACGGCGGCCAGCAGCGTGCGCTCGACGTCACGCAGCGAGGCGCGGATCTGCTCGGTGCGGTCGTTGGTGATGGTGACCTGGATCGACTGCGGGATCGCCGCGCGCAGCTCGGGCAGCGCGTCGCGCACGCGCTGCGAGACCGCGATCACGTTGGCGCCCGGCTGGCGGCGCACGATCACCAGCACGGCCGGCTTGCCGTTGGCCAGGCCGATGTTGCGCACGTTCTCGACGCTGTCGGTCACCGTGGCGATGTCGGACAGCCGCACGCCGGCGCCGTTGCGGTAGGCCACGACCAGCGACTGGTAGTCGCGCGCGGCCGAGGCGGTGTCGTTGACGTACACCTGGAAGCGCTGGCCGGCGGATTCGACCGCGCCCTTGGGGCTGTTGGCGTTGGCGGCCGAGAGCGCGGCGCGCACGTCCTCGAGCCCGAGGCCGTACTTGAACAGGGCACGCGGGTTGAGCTCCACGCGCACGGCCGGCAGCGAGCTGCCGCCGACCGAGACGTCGCCGACGCCCTCGAGCTGCAGGAGCTTCTGCTGCACGATGGTGGAGGCCGAGTCGTAGATCTGTCCGGGCGTGAGCGTGTCGGAGCTGAGCGCCAGGATGACCGTCGGCTGGTCGGCCGGGTTCATCTTGCGGTAGTTGGGGTTGCTGCGCAGCGCGGCGGGCAGGTCGGCGCGCGCCGCCTGGATCGCCGCCTCCACGTCGCGGGCGGCCCCGTCGATGTTGCGCGCGAGATCGAACACCATGACCACCGTCGCGCTGCCGGCCGAGCTCGTGGAGGTCATCTCGTCGACGCCGGCGATCGCGCCGAGGTGCCGCTCGAGGGGCGTGGTGACGCTGGTCGAGACGGTCTCGGGGCTGGCCCCGGGCAGCTGCGCGTTGACGAAGATGGCGGGGAAGTCGACGCTCGGCATCGCCGCCACGGGCATCAGGAAGAAGGCGACGATGCCGGCGAGCGCGATGCCGATGGTCAGCAGCGTGGTCGCCACCGGCCGGTGGATGAAGGGCTCCGACAGGCTCACGCCCCGCCCTCGGCGGCGGCGGCCGCCTCCCGCCGCCTGCGCGCGCCCTGCGCGAGCCGGTCGAACCAGATGTAGATCACGGGCGTGGTGAACAGCGTCAGCAGCTGGCTGACCAGCAGGCCGCCGACGATCGAGATGCCGAGCGGCACGCGCAGCTCGGAGCCCGTGCCCCGACCCAGCATCAGCGGCAGCGCGGCGAACAGCGCGGCGACCGTGGTCATCAGGATCGGCCGGAAGCGCAGCAGCGCCGCCTCGCGGATGGCGTCCTGCGGGTCGAGCCCGCGCTCGCGCTCGGCGGTCAGCGCGAAGTCGATCATCATGATCGCGTTCTTCTTGACGATGCCGATCAGCAGCACGATGCCGATGATCGCGATGATGTCGAGCTCGTGGCCCGAGACCATCAGCCCGAGCAGCGCGCCGATGCCGGCCGAGGGCAGCGTCGAGAGGATCGTGAGCGGATGGATGAAGCTCTCGTACAGCACGCCGAGCACGATGTAGACGGTGACGATGGCCGCCAGGATCAGCAGGATCTCGTTCGAGAGCGACGACTGGAAGGCCAGCGCCGCGCCCTCGAAGGTTGTCGAGACGGCGCTCGGCATGCCGACCGTGCGCTCCGCCCTGCGGATCGAGTCGACGGCCTGCTCGAGCGAGGCGCCGCTGGCCACGTCGAACGAGAACGCGGCGGCCGGGAACTGCCCGAGGTGCGCGATCGCCAGCGGCTTGGGCGCCACCTCGACGCGCGCGATCGACGCCAGCGGCAGCTGCCCACCGCCGGCCGACGGCAGGTACACCTGCTGCAGCGACTCGGGCGTGTCGTGCACCGCCGGGTCGGCCTCGAGGATCACGCGGTACTGGTTCGACTGCGTGTAGATCGTCGAGACGATGCGCTGGCCGAAGGCGTCGTAGAGGGCGTTGTCGATCGAGGCCGCCGTCACGCCGAAGCGCGCCGCCGTGTCGCGGTCGACTATCACCTGCGCAGAGAGCCCCTGGTCGAGGTAGTCGCTCGAGACGTGCGCGAGCGCCGGCTCCTGCTGCAGCTGCGCCAGAAGCCGCGGCACCCACGGGCGCAGCAGCGAGTCGCCCGCGGCCTCGAGGATGAACTGGTATTGCGCACGCCCCTGCGTCGAATCGATGGTGAGATCCTGCACGGGCTGGAGCGAGAGCGAGATGCCGGCCACGCCCGCCCCGGCGGCGCGCAGCCGCTCGAGCGTGCGCGCGAGGTTGCCGCTGCGCTCGCCCTTCGGCTTGAGGTTGATCAGCATGCGCCCCGTGTTCAGCGTCGAGTTGCTGCCGTCGACGCCCACGAACGAGGAGAGCGCGGCCACGTCCGGGTCACGCAGCAGCGCGCGGGCGAGCTCCTGCTGC
>WBZN01002274.1_pt1 | contig 10829 bp, 9 predicted proteins | sample 5204281 | NCBI WGS metagenome assembly WBZN01 (sample SAMN12344347, study PRJNA552823) | activated sludge metagenome | biome: Activated sludge suspended growth; feature: Nitrification reactor; material: Wastewater; isolation source: activated sludge from nitrification reactor of wastewater treatment... | reverse complement strand
CGCCGTATTTGACCGCAATCTGGTCACGAAAGGCGATCATGTCGCGGAACTTCCATGTCGTATCGACATGCAGCAGCGGGAAAGGGATCGGCGCGGGATAGAACGCCTTCATGGCCAAGTGCAGCAGGACTGAGCTGTCCTTGCCGATGGAGTACATCAGAACCGGATTTTGAAACTGAGCGACCACTTCGCGCAGTATGTAAAGACTTTCGGATTCCAGATCCTTGAGGTGGCGGGACATGGTTGTCATGTTTGGAAAACGGTTCTCCTCGCTGCCGTATCGCAGAGTCGGATTGTTCCGGAAATGTCAGTCCTTATAGCATGTACTCTGTTGAAAGCGTCAATGACTGCAAGGACATGTGCATTAGACATGCGTATGCTGATACAGCGTTATTGTGTCACGAGGTTTAGATCTGGATCGGGTTACCGCTGGAGAAATTGTGGAGACCTCCACACCTTGCGAGTATAAACCGGCGAACTTCCGGCAAGGACACGCTAAACTGTTCGGGCTGGATGGTCTGTTGCGTTAGGGGCAAAGCTAGGGGTTAACGAGGGAAAGAATGAAAATCCTGGTCACAGGAGGCGCTGGCTTTATCGGCTCGGCACTCTGCCGGTATTTGATCGATGCGACGGGCAGCGGCGTGCTCAACATCGACAAACTCACGTATGCGGCGAACCTTCATTCTCTCGATTCGATTTCAGGCAACGCGCGTTACGCGTTCAGGCAGGCCGACATCTGCGATCGTGCGGCCATGGATGCCGCGTTCGCGAGTTTTTTGCCCGACGCCGTAATTCATCTTGCTGCCGAGAGCCACGTCGATCGTTCGATTACCGGCTCATCAGCCTTTATCGACACGAATATCAACGGCACGTATACGCTGCTGGAGGCCGCGCGCGCTTATTGGTCTGGGCTCAATGCCGCGCGTAAGTCGGCCTTCCGTTTTCTGCACGTATCGACCGATGAGGTTTACGGTTCCCTGGGTGGGGATGGTCTGTTCCGCGAGGATACGCCCTATGACCCAAGTTCACCTTATTCAGCCAGCAAGGCAGCCTCCGATCACTTGGTGCTGGCTTGGCACCGGACCTACGGCTTCCCCTCGCTCATCTCCAACTGCTCGAACAACTACGGACCATACCAGTTTCCGGAGAAGCTGATTCCGCTGATGGTTCTCAACGCGCGCGAGGGTAAGGCGCTGCCTGTCTATGGTGACGGCAAGAACGTCCGCGACTGGCTTTACGTCGACGATCATGTGCGCGCGCTTTATCTTATCCTGCAGAAGGGGCGGCTCGGAGAGAAATACAACGTTGGCGGCCGCAACGAGCAGGCTAACATCGATGTGGTGCATACCGTTTGCGATCTGCTCGACGGCATCGAACCGGCCAGCAGGCCCCGCCGCACTCTCATAAATTTCGTCACGGACCGGCCAGGACATGACCGGCGCTATGCTATCGACGCTAGCAAGCTCGAAACGGAGCTTGGCTGGCGCGCGCAGGAAACCTTCAAGACCGGCCTTGAAAAGACGGTCCGATGGTATCTAGCCAACGACGGCTGGTGGGGCCCGCTGCGCGACAAGCGCTATGCCGGTGAGCGGCTGGGGCTACTCGCCAGGGTGGGCGCCGGCTGACGGTTTAATCAGCATCGGCCCATAGCGGCTTTCAATCGATCCCGGCAAAGCGTAGTGCCCGATGCAAAACTTCCGCTTCGGCGAAACGGAAGACATGGCGCTCATCGCCAAGTACGAGCGTTGCGATCGCCTCACGGCCCTGCCGGGCAAGAAAGAGGTGCGGCGTTTCCGGATCGGGTAACGCCTGGACGCTTGCATTTGCCTCGCGCACGATGATGAGAGGTTTTCCGCTCCGCTCCCGCGCCAGCCGGAGGAGCGCAGCGAGGGCTAGCGCGCGCGCCTTGCCGTTCTCAAGATAAACGCGCACGCGATCAACGAATTCAGGATGGCAATCCAGCACCTTCAGCAATCCTTCGCGCGAGCGATACTGCCATGACGCGCCGAAGCTCTGTCCGCCTTTGTGGCCCACGTAAACGTCGCTGGCCAGCACATGGCGCAATCCTTGCGCAATGGCGCGCTGGCAGAAGTCGGTTTCCTCGCCGTAGCCGTGGCCGAATTGCTCGTCGAATGCGCCGACCTTAGTGAGCGCGGCGCGGGAAATCCCCATGCAGAATCCATTTCCTGACGGCAGGGTGATCTCGGATGCCACCGGCATCGCACGCACGCATGCGTCGATTGCTGCAACGGGCGCGGAAAACGGAAGTGCGTTTGGGTAGACGAGGTCGGGAAATCCCACGCAGTAGGCGCTGTTGGAGAACGGCGTCACGCTTGCGATATCCGGCGAGGACTGCAGTCTTCGCAGGATCCGGCCTACGGCACCTTCAGGAAGATCGATGTCAGTGTTGAGGATCACAACGTCGGCGCTCGAGGCGGCAATGCCCCGGTTGCACGTCTGTACGAAACCGAGGTTGACCTCATTCTCGAGCAGCCGCACCCGCGGATCGGAGGCAGCGAACGCGCGCAACATCGGTGCTAACCGCACATCGGGGCTCGCGTCATGCACAATGATGATGGCGCCCTCGAAAGAACGATCACGGCTCAAGGCGTCGCGCAACTGCCGCGTGTCGTCGTAATTATTGTAGACGGGGATGACGAGGTCCCCGTTCGGGGGCGTGCCGTTGGGCCGGTCTGCAGGATTTGCCTCTAGGATGCACGGCGCGGATTTGATGGTTTGAACGCGCGACGTGCGATTGTGCGCGATAAGCCGAAGATGCCGGGCGAGGAGATAAGGTGAGCGCGGACCGGCGATTTGCCAGCCAGACTGCGCCCAGCGGATCAGCCCATCCAAGGTCATGGCGCATGAGGCCTCAAGCTTTGCCGGCGATCTCGCCAGCGGCCCTCGGAGGAACGATTGCGGTAGCCGTCTTCACTTGCTGCGCAACTTTAGGCTTTGGATTAATATGCGTGTGATAGTAATCGAGCGCCTCGTCGACAGACCCATAAAAGACGCATCGCCCTTGGTTCAACACAAGACCATGCGTGCAGACGCGCTTCAGGAGCGCGTCGTTGTGAGAGGCCAGCATGAGACCACGCGCCCCGTCTACCAGGCTGTTCATACGTGCCGTCACTTTGTTCTGAAACGTTGCGTCGCCGGAGCCGATCCACTCATCGAGCAGCATGACTTCCGGCTGCACGGACAGCGCGATCGAGACAGCCAATCTCAGCCGCATGCCGGCGGAATAGGTGTTGAACGGCTTGTCGATGTTCTCTCCCAATCCGCTGAAATCAACGATACCGGGGATCTTCTCGCGGATGTCTTTCATGGTCAGGCCCATTTCGAGCCCGCGCAGATAGATGTTCTCCAGGCCCGTCGCCTCCTGCAGAAATCCCGTGGCGATATCGAATAGTCCTTTTGGGCAGCAGTTGAGGATCAACTCACCGCATGTGGGCTTGTAGACGCCGCCGATGAGCCTGAGCAGCGTCGACTTGCCGGCACCGTTCTGGCCGATGATGGCCAACCTCTCGCCCGCGCGAAGCGTGAACGTGATGCCGGCTAGAACCTCGCGGATGCGTCGCGCATGCTGGTTGGTATAGAAATCCGATAACAACGACATCGGATTGCTCATGATATTTCGTTCTTGCGGCAGATAGACGGGCATGCTGAACCCGACATGGCGCGCATCGATCAACACAAGTGGGTTCATCGTACAACAACGTCCAAAGTCGCGCCGACCGCCATGTAGAAACCGCCATATAGAATGGAGATAACGCCTTTGGCAAATCCTGAAGCCATAGGCGTTCACGGCTCTAAAAATTGCGCCATTTTTATGTACCAGTACCCTCTGTCTGACGCAGGGCCATATATGGCGCACGATTCAGACCAACAACACGCAAAACGCTGCGGTTCCGAACTTTTCAACAGCTCAAACAATCAGTTGGGCTTTGGCTGGTGCGGTTCGGATCAGTTCGCTATCTAAGGCGTGTGAGGGACCCAAGTGCAACACATGCCAGACGCCGCCGCGCGGCCGCCGGTACTGCTATTTATGTATCTGGGCCGCTTCGGCGCGCTCGGCCGCTTTACGTTGGAGCTGGCTGAGGCTGCCGCCGCGACAGCGGAGATCGATGCGCATTTTCTCGCATCCGCCAACAATGACCTCGTCAAGGCAGCGTCGTTGTCAGGAATCGCAGTGCGCACACTCGACACCTTCGCACGGCCCACGCCTCTGGCCTTGATAGCCGGATACCGCCGCGCGCGTGGTCAGTTTCTTGCGCAGCTTGACGTCGTGCAACCGACGGCCGTCGTCAATTTGATGGCGCACATCTGGTCGCCATTGCTCACGCGCGTTGCGCAAGCCCGCGGGATACGGGTGCTCACCGTCGTGCATGATGCGGTGGCTCATCCCGGCGATCCGACCGCCCGGCTCAACCGGTGGCTGCTGCGCGAGGCGCGTCATGCGGACCGGATCGTCACATTGAGCCGCTCGGTGGCACGTTCGCTCGTGGAGCAAGGCTATGGCACTGAGCGCGGCATCGACGTTCTGTTTCATCCCGATCTGCGGTTCGCAGCCCCGGGCACCGCACGCAAATGGGCTGGCGATCGTCCGCTCCGGGTTCTCTTCCTGGGGCGGATCATGGCGTACAAAGGCCTCGATCTTCTCGTGGAGGCCGTCGAGGATCTGCGCAGCCAAGGCCTCGTCGTTGAACTCGGCGTGGCGGGTTCTGGTGACATTTGTACGCGCACACGTAGCGCGCTCGATCGCATCGGCGCGGAAGTGACCAACAGATGGATTGACGATGACGAGATCACACCCTTACTGGCGCGCTATGATGCCGTCGCCTGTGCGCATGTGGAGGCCAGTCAATCGGGTGTTGCTGCTACCGCGTTTGCCCATGCCATGCCGGTGATCGCCATGCCGACGGGCGGCATCGTCGAGCAGGTGATAGACGGCGAGACGGGTGTTCTTGCAACGCAAGTCTCGCGCGAAGCTCTAGGTACGGCCATCGCGCGGCTGGCGGAATCACCTGAACTCTACAACGCAATCTCGGCAAAGCTTGCCGCATCAGCATCAACGCGCTCGATGGGCACTTTCCTGAGATCGATATGCCAAGCAGCGGTCCGCTGATTTGCCCTTGAATATGCGGGTTCGTTGTGACGATCAGGTCCACAGCACCACGAGATGACGGAAGCGCCGGTACATGGCGGCGGCAAGTGTGATGCCTAACGCCGCCATGGAAGCTGAAATGATCCAGCTTGAGGCGGCGATGGGTGTGCCAAGCAGAGCCCCGCGCAGAGGTTCAAGGACATGGTAAAATGGGTTGAAAGTAAGGTAGATGCCCACAATTGAACCGCGTCCGTCATCTCCGACCATCCAGATAATCGGTGTCGCGAGAAATGCGATGCGCATGATCATTTCCACCACTTCGGCGAGATCACGGTAGCGCGCGCCGAGAATGCCAAGAACGATCAGCACCCACATGCTGTGAATCAACGCCAGTGCAGCGGCGGGAAGGAGCAATAGCAGTGAGGCGGTCGGCGCGACGTGGTGCAGGGCCATCACTGCGATCACAACGACCATTTGGTGCAAGAACACGATGAGCGCGCTGCAGATCACTTTCAGAATGACATTGAAGTGGTTGACCGGGCCATGCAGCAGGGAGGCGCGATTGTGAACGTAGAGCCGTGGCGCTCCGTTCACGATCGAAGCCATATAGTTCCAGATCACGAGGCCAGCGGCCAGGTGAGGCACAAAGAGATGGTTGGAATGCGCCGCAACATTCTTGAATAATTCGCCCAGCACCAAAATAAACATGGCAGGCCCGATCATGATCCAGAGCGGACCAAGCATGGTCTTGCGGTACTTGATCAGGAAAGTGACCCAAGCCGAATAGAGCCAGACTCCCGGCGTGCCGAAGGCGGATTTCAAGTCAGCAAACACTAGAATTCGTCAGGCAGGATGTAGCCCTGCTTGCCCCCATTGGTCTCTCTTGCGTCTGAGCCCACATGCCCCAAACCCGGCTGTTGCGTCACTCCGGAACCGAGTTTACCCACACATCTGCGCGGTTTCACATGCCTGATACAGGCGCATGATACCGTCTGAGAATATCGAGTCCACACAACGTTGGCTTCCCGTCGGCGCATAGTGGCTTAGGCCTCGTTCTGCCGCCCTGCCCTCATTGCATGCAATGCTCGTGCGAATCAGTTGCTGGCGGCAGGGCCGTCGCACGTACAATTACGTAACGCTCTGGCATGTTTAGGCTCGTTAAGTTCCGGTTAAGAATCGAATTCCACATTGAGTTTTGAGATCGCACTAGTTCGTTGAGTCGGCCATGACCTCGTCCCGTTGACTGACTGCGAGCGTCTCGAACCCTGAAACATCACGAAAACCAAGAGAAGCTCCATGAACGCGCCAATCTCGATCGACATCCGCGGAATCCAACTCTTGGAGCGAATACTGGGGCCTGTCAGATCGCAGATGCGCCACATGACCGCCCTGGCGTCGAGAGCGCCCTCCTGGAATGCACGAGCGTTGAGGGCGCCCGCACGCAAGTTCGGACAGATGCGATCTCAGCCCAAATTCGCATCTGCGCCGCGCCCGATCTTCATCATTGGCGCGCCGCGTTCGGGCACCTCGATCACGACGTGGGCTTTGGGCCAGCACCCCAATATTCAGCCGATGCCGGAAACGGCGTGGATCGCGGTCATGGCGATCGCTGCGCAACAGGCCTATAGAATTGGCTCGGAGCGCGGTCGTTATTCCCACCTCTCCAACGTAGGGTTGCCGCCAGAACCCTTTTTGCGCCGGATCGGCGAGGCCGTAGACCAAGTTGTCAATGACGTGTTCGATGAACGCTGTACGCGTCTGCACGGCGATTGGCGCACCTTGGGAAAGATCAGAAACGCCCCAGATCATCCTAGTCCTGAGATGTTGTTGCGCCGTCACTCACGCGATCCCAAGAAGCGCTGGATCGATGGAACGCCCCTCAATAGCGAGTTCGCATGGGGTTTGGCGACAATGTTCCCAGAAAGCCGCTTCCTTCACCTGGTGCGTCAGCCCCACGAGGTCGTCGCCTCGCTCAGCAATTTCGACGCTGTCGGTGGCATTCGTCACGACATCGACGACGCTATCCAGAACTGGATCAATCATACAGGCCAGGCGTTTCTCGCGCAGCGCGCATTGGGATCCGAGCGCGTCCATGTGGCTCGCTTCGAGGAACTGAGTGCAGATCCACGCACGTTTTTCGGTGGCATACTTGAGTTTTTGGGTGAGGATTGGTCTGAGGACTGTCTTGCGCCGCTAGGCCGCAAGATCAATTCCTCCAACGTCGAGGATGAACGGGAAAACGTCCGCGAAGCAGTGCGCGACACCGACCTCTACCGCAGGGCGGAAGTTCTCTACCGGCAGGTTTTCGAATGGACCGGGGAAGAGATCGACGAGGCCGCTCTGGACGAATTGCGCGCCAGCACGCTCAGGAACGCCACTGAGCGCCGGCTAATCGGCTGATGGAAGGCTGCTCTAGGCTTTCTTCTCCCCCAGTCCGTTCGAACACTGGTGAATGCTAAGGCGGTAGTGCACGATACGGTGGCGCCCAGTGTCCGGGCGCCACGCATCCTGCCCGGTACCATGCTCGCCTTTCTGGTATTCCTCATCGGTTATACGCTCTCGCAGTTCTACCGGTCGTTCCTCGCGGTTATCGCGCCGGAACTATCGGCAGAACTGCACCTGTCGGCCACCGATCTCGGCAATATCTCCGCCTGTTGGTTTGCAACCTTTGCACTGGCTCAATTCTTCGTAGGAGCTGCTCTCGACAACCAGGGGCCGCGGCGAACACTGCCCGCCTTGATGCTTGCTGGGGTCGCCGGTGCAATCGTGTTTGCCCGCGCAAGTGATGCGCGCAGCGCGATGGTCGCGATGGGCCTGATAGGCATCGGCTGCTCGGCGGCCCTGATGGGGCCGCTGTTCGTCTTCGCGCGCACCTCGCCTCCCCACCGCTTCGCGCTTCTTTCCGCGTTGATCATCGGACTGGGGACGCTGGGAAATCTTCTTGGGGGGACGCCGCTGGCCATGGCAGCGGAGGCTTTCGGCTGGCGCAATGTCTTCTATGGACTGGCCGCCATTACCTTGGCCGCTGCCGCCTTGGTTGGATTGCTGGTGAAGGATCCGCCGCGTCTTTCGCACGCGGCCCATAGCGGCGATGGTGGCATTATCAGCGGTCTGCGTGAGATCCTGGCCATCCGCGCGCTCTGGCCGGTATGGCCGCTGATGGCGTTCGGATACGGCATCTTGATTACCGAACGAGGGCTATGGGTCGGTCCTTATCTGTCGGAAGTTCACGGCCTGGAGCCCATCGCGCGCGGTAATGTCATCTTTCTGATGGCGGCAGCCATCGGACTTGGTGCATTGGCCTACGGTCCGCTTGAGAGCTGGCTGAGACGGCGCAAGGTTCTCGCGCTCGGCGGCAGTCTTATCGCAGTCGCAGCGCTTGCGGCCCTCGCGCTGCCCACCAACTCCACCACCGCAATCACGACCATTTTGCTGTGCGTGTTTGGTTTTTCCGCCATGACGTACGGAACGATCATGGCGCACGTCCGCCTCTTTCTGCCCGATCCTCTTTTGGGGCGTGGAATGTCCTTTGCGAACTTCCTCTGCATGGGCGGCGCCGGCATCCTACAGATGTGGTCTGGCGTTTACGTCGATCACCTCAAGGCGCGCGGCCTGACGGCCGCTGAGCTGTTCTCGACGCTCCACCTCGCGCTTGCGGGCATCCTGCTGGTGGCGACTCTCATCTACGCATGGTCGCGCGAGAGCGGTGATTGAAGGCGCATCGCGCCACATAGGCGACGCCTGATGGTTGGCATGCGGTAAACGGCATGTGCTCGCTTCTTTGCCAACGTGCTGAGCATTTCAAGGTCGAATTTTCGCCACTTAATCAGCAACTTATGTCGCCAGGGGCTTGGAGGAGGTTGTCAGGTAACAATCGTGAGTACGGGGAATTTGATGTCGAAACACATAAGGGGGGCAGTATGCCTGGTTCTCGCTTCCGCAGCCGTCTTCAGCTTCGGCACGTTTGCGCACGCGGGCGCAAAATCCAAGAAGCGGCCTATCCAGCCACCGCCCGAGCAGGCTTCCAGCTGGCCCAACGACGCGATCGTTACACCCGCGCCCGCCATCTGGACTGGGATCTATGCCGGACTCTCCGTCGGCTACGGATGGGGCAAGTCAGAGCAGTCCTACGAACGCAATGACAATCACGGCCTCGCCTCGACATCTCCCAGCGGAGGACTCGCGGCGTTCACCTTGGGCTACAACTATGCGCTCGGCAATGGCTTCGTCATCGGTGCCGAGAGTGACTTGGGCCTGATGGATATCAGCGCCGACGACAAGATCGTCTACGACGGCCACATCTACAAAACGCGCTTTGGTCCGTGGTGGGGCACATTGCGCGGGCGGGCGGGCTACGCGTTCGGAGATACGCTGGTCTATGCCACGGGAGGCGTAGCCTTCATGGATGTCGATGAAGTTTCAATCGGCAATACGCCGGGGGAGACGGCGGTGAATGAAGACTGGCGCACAGGGTATGTGCTGGGCGCGGGCGTCGAGCAGGCTATTGCACCCGGCATGACCGCCAAGCTCGAATATCTCCATATGGATTTCGGCACATACTCCGGCTTCAGCGACAACAATGAGCCGTTCTCGTTCGATAATCGGGTGGATCTGATCCGCGCCGGGTTGAATTTCGCCTTCTAGCGTTCGGGAGTTGCGCCAAGTCCCGTGCGCGGTCTGGGCCGGTCTTGCCCACTGGTCCAGACCCTTTTTCTTTAGGGTGCGGATATACAGGCACGTCTCAGCCTAGAAATCGCTCGCGATGCCGCCCTTCTCCCAATCGCCATAGCGCACCGGATCGGGGCCGTCGCGACCGCCAACCTCGCTCGTTGCCCCCGGCTTGGCCGCCCCAGCAGATGCTTGCTCGCGCCGCCTCTGTTCGGCCTCCGCCAGCGCGCGGCGTGCTTCCGGAGGCAACGGGCGCTGGTCAGTTCCGGCTTCTTCTTTTCGCTCTTCGTTCGCCATACTGGTCACCTGCCATTGCTCGCCCTCCGGGCTTTTTCGTTCACGCGGGGAAACTCGGCCAGCCCCGGTGTCCGGGACTTATCCCGGACCTGGATTGATCTTATATAGATCCCGGGCGACGGTGGGGAGCGCGCGTATCGGCGCTTCCCGGATCGGACCTTAGGAAGGGACTATTGAGCAATGCCGATGAACTACGCAAAGACCGCGCTGTTACTCGCCGCCTTGACGGCGATTTTCGTGGCCGTTGGCGCGGCCGTCGGCGGGCGTTCGGGCCTCGTGTTTGCGTTTGTCCTGGCGCTCGGCATGAACCTGGTCAGCCTGTGGAAGTCCGACACCCTGGTGCTCAAGATGTTCAAGGCCCAGGAGGTCGATGACCGGACCGCACCTGAGCTCGTCGGCTTGGTGCGGCAGTTGGCGGATCGCGCGAAACTACCCATGCCGCGTGTCTACGTCATGAACACGCCCCAACCCAATGCGTTTGCGACCGGCCGCAGTCCTTCGCGCGCAGCGGTGTGCGCGTCGACGGGACTCATTGAAGCCCTGAATCGGGAAGAGCTTGCGGGCGTGCTGGCTCATGAGCTGGCTCACATCAAGAACCGCGATACGCTCACCATGGCCGTAGCAGCCACCATGGGCGGCGCGGTGTCGATGTTCGCCCAGTATCTGCAATTCGGCTTCATCTTTGGCGGCTCACGCAATGACGACCGTGGGCTGGGAGTTATCGGCACATTGTTTGCGATGATCGTCGCGCCGCTTG
>WBZN01002271.1_pt1 | contig 10834 bp, 8 predicted proteins | sample 5204281 | NCBI WGS metagenome assembly WBZN01 (sample SAMN12344347, study PRJNA552823) | activated sludge metagenome | biome: Activated sludge suspended growth; feature: Nitrification reactor; material: Wastewater; isolation source: activated sludge from nitrification reactor of wastewater treatment... | reverse complement strand
TTCACCGACATCGAGGTGGCGAGCAAGTCGCCCGTCGTGGTGCTGAACCATGCGCTCGCCCGTGAACTGGCGCCGGCGCGGGACCCGTACGCGATGGTCGGCCAGGAGGTGCGCGTGCGCCAGCACGTCCGGCGCGTGATCGGCGTGCTGGAGCCCACGGGGCTCGAGGACACCGACAACCCCGCGTTCGCGGCCTACGCACCCATCACCACGGCGTCGGCCGTGCTGGAGCCGCCGCCGAGCGGCCGGTTCGCGCCTTCGATCCAGTTGCTGGCGCCATCGGTGGAAGCGGTGGACGCGCTGAAGGACGATGCTGCGGACTGGCTCGCGCGCCGCTACGCGCGCTGGCCGCAGCGAGTGAGCGTGTCTGTGGGGCGCGAGTCGCTGCGCCAGGTGGAACAGGCGTTCCTACTCGTGAAGGGCTTCGTCGCCGCACTCGTGAGCATCTCGCTCCTGGTGGGCGGCATCGGCATCATGAACGTGCTGTTAGCCTCGGTGGCCGAGCGCACGCGCGAGATCGGCATCCGCAAGAGCGTGGGCGCACGCCGCTCCGACATCCGCACGCAGTTCCTCACCGAGTCGGTGGCGATCTCGTTGGTCGGGGCAGGGGTCGGACTGCTGGTGGGGTTCCTGATCGCGGTCGCGGTGACGGCGCTGTTCCGCCTGTGGGTGAAGGCGCCGGTCTACCCAGTGCTCTCGCTGTCGTCGGTGGTCATCGCCACGCTGTCGTCGTCGGTGGTGGGTCTCCTGTTCGGGACCTATCCCGCGCGCCGAGCCGCCGAACTGCCGCCCATCCTGGCGATCGCCCATGAATAGCCCGCGCGGTTGCGCCCACCATCATGCCCGTCTAGCGTCGCGCCCATGAGCACGACGCGCGACCTCGCCATCGAGACGCACCACTTGAGCCGGCGCTTCGGCGAAAAGCTCGCCGTCGCCGACCTGAGCATCGCCGTGAAGCGCGGCGAGGTGTTCGGGTTCCTGGGGCCCAACGGCGCGGGCAAGACGACGTCGCTCAAGATGCTGCTGGGGTTGATCGAGCCCACGTCGGGCCAGGGCACGCTGCTCGGCAAGCCGATCGGCGATCGCGCCGCGCGCGCCAAGGTGGGGTTCCTGCCCGAGCACTTCCGCTTCCAGGACTGGCTCACGGGCCGCGAGCTGTTGCGCTTCCACGGCCGGCTGTACGGGCTCTCCGGCGCCTCGCTCGAGCGAAAGGCCGACGACCTGCTGACTCGCATGGCGCTGCAGGAAGCCGCGGACCGGCCCATCAAGGGCTACAGCAAGGGCATGACGCAGCGCGTGGGACTGGCGCAGGCGCTCCTGAACGACCCGCACATCATCTTCCTGGACGAGCCCACGTCGGGCCTCGATCCGCTGGGCCGGCTGCTCGTGCGCGACGTGATCCACGAACTGCGCGCCGGCGGCACCAGCGTGTTCCTGAACTCGCACCTGCTGGGCGAGGTCGAGGCCACCTGCGATCGCGTGGTGTTCGTGAAGCAGGGCCGCGTCGTGCACGAGCTCGACATGGCGGCCACGCCCAGCGGGCTCGAGGTCGAGCTGCGCGTGCACGGCGCGCCCGAGGGCGTGCTGGCCGCGCACGGCACGGTGCTGTCGCATGCCGACGACGTGGCCACGGTGCGAGTCGAGAACGAAGAGCAGCTGCCGCTGCTCGCCGCCGCGCTCGTGCAGAGCGGCGCCCGGCTCTACGCGATGAAGCCCCACAAGCGCTCGCTCGAGGAGACGTTCCTCGCGGTGATGGGCGAAGACCAGAGGCCCGGATGATCCGCGACATCCTGGTGATCCTGCATATCACCCTGCACGAGGCCGCGCGCAAGCGCGTGCTGGTGGCCACGCTCATCGGCGCCGGCGCGTTCCTTCTGCTCTACGGCATCGGGTTCCACTTCGTGGCCCAGAAGGTGGCGCTGGACGCGGGACTCACCGTGGTGCGCCAGAGGTTGTTCCTCAACTTCCTCACGTTGGCCGGGCTCTACGTGTCGCACTTCCTGTCGATCATGACCGCGGTGCTGTTGCCCGTTGACACACTGTCGGGTGACATCGCCTCCGGGGTCGTGCAGACCGTGGCCACGAAGCCGGTGGGACGCTCGAGCATCGTGATCGGCAAGTGGCTGGCGTTCTCGCTGGTGGCGGTGGCGTACTACATGGTGGTAGCGCTGGGCGTGCTCGCGATCGGGTTCGTGCGCGGGCACTTCATCCCGCCCGGCCTCACCATCGCGCTGCCGCTCATGGCGCTCGAGGCGGTGGTGTTCGTGTCGATCTCGATCGCCGGTGGCGCGCGGCTCGCCACGGTCACGAACGGCGTGTTGGTGTTCGCGCTCTACGGCCTGGCGTTCATCGGCTCGTGGGTCGAACAGATCGGCACGATGGCGGGCAACTCGTCCGCCCGGACGCTGGGCACCGCGGTGAGCCTGCTCATGCCCACCGAAGCGCTGTACCAACGCGCGGCGTACTTCATGCAGCCGTCGATCATGCGCGACCTGCACATGACGCCGTTCGCGACCGCGTCGCTGCCGAGCCCGGCCATGGTGTGGTGGGCCGTGGGCTACGCGCTGGTGGCGCTGATGCTCGGCGTGCACGCGCTCCGCAAGCGCGCGCTCTAGCCCCGATCCCCGCGCTCGAGTGGGCGCGCGTGCCCACACGCTTCCTGCGACTTTCGCAGCCCTTCGCGGTCGCCCGTGTACGACAGGGCGTCATACCGAATGCCACTATTGCACGCGGACTGCACACATCTCGTGGTCGCGGTTATCACGAAGAGTGGACCCATCGCCTCGTGGTGAGACCATGCGTCGATGGGACAACGCGTTCCGGGCTCGGTGGTCCCAACGGCTCCCATGCGCCGAGTTGTTGCAGGCTTGACGAAGTTCAGCACGCCTGTTGCGGGGTGAATGGATGGACGAGCGCTGCGCCCACGACGCGCACGTCAGCAGTCACCCTTGCCAAGGAGCGCTCGCCATGACCATCACTCGCACGCACACGCGGATCGCTGTTGCCGCACTGCTCGCCGCCGGACTGTTGGTCGGTGCGGGGCAGGTGCTCGCCGACAACACCGGCCGCACTGGCCGGACGCAGTCCAGCACGGGCTGCAGCTGCCACGGCAGCACGCTGAGCACCGGCGTCACCGTGACCATCACCGGGCCGCAGAACGTGGCCACCGGCAGCACGAACAACTACACCGTCACCGTGAGCGGCGGGCCGGCCTCGGCGCTCGGTGGATTCAATCTCAAGGGCAGCGCGGGCACGTTCACGGCCGGCGCCAACAATCGCGTCTCCGGGCTCGAGGTCACGCACGCCAACTCCAGCGTGCGTTCGTGGACCTTCTCGTGGAAGGCTCCGACGACCGCGGGTGCGGTGAACTTCTGGGCGATCGGCCTGGCCGCGGATGGTGGCGACGACACGTCGGCCGATGAATGGAACTTCTATGGTGGCGCCGTGAACACGGCCTTCGTGATCAATGTCGCTTCCGCCACGGGTGTGGGCGACGAGCCCGGTCTCACCTGGATCGCGCCGCCGCTGCCGAACCCGTGCATGAGCCACACGCAGATCACCTATTCGCTCGCCACGGCCGCCGACGTTCGGCTCACGATCCTCGATGCCGCCGGGCGCCGCGTGCGCACGCTGGTGCAGGGTTCGCGTCCCGCCGGCCGCGAGTCGGTGGCGTGGGATGCGCGTGGGGACGATGGCTCGCGTGTCGCCTCGGGCGTGTACTTCGCCCAGCTCGCGCTACCGGGCCGTGTGCTGTCGACGCGGATCACCGTGGTCGACTGATCGAACTCAACGCTCCGCTGCCACGGAGTGCACATCATGAAGCCCGGGCGCGCGAACGCCCGGGCTTCGTGCGTTTGGAGGTGGGCGCTATAGTGATGTCTCCCCCGACCGTCATGGTGGGTCTCCCGGCGGCAGACGTGCTGCGCGCAGAAGACCCGTGCCGCACCGTCACGTCCGGGGAGTCGCATGCCGCTCTGGCCCACACGCCGATCATTCGTCCACCGGCTGCGCCGGACCTGCTGGCGTTGTTGCCTGTTCGCGTGGATCGCGATCCCGGCCGCCCCGGCGTTCGCCGACGGGGAGCGCCGCGACCACGAACCCGCGCCGGCCACCGACAGCCTGGGACTCGCGCGGGCCTGGCTTGCGAGCGGTGAATACGCGCGTGTCGAGCGCGTGACGCGACGCTGGTGGGACGCATCGCAGGACCCATCGCAGGACGCTTCGCCAGATGCTGCGTCCCGCGACCGGAGCCGGGATGTGCTCGATCTGCTGGTGGAGTCCCTGTGGCGTCAGGGCTTCGCCACCCGGCCCGAGACCTCCGAACTCGCCCGGAGGGCGCTCGCCGCGCGCGACACCGCGTGGTCGGCGGGGCCCGCGTCCGTGCCCGCCCTTCTCAATCTGGGCGCCGTGCGCACCCAGAACGGTGAGCTCACGGAGGCGCGGGATCTGATCGGGCGCGCGTGTGCGATCCGCCGCCGGTACCCGGGCGCCGACAGCCTGGAGTACGCCGCGGCGCTGCAGGAACTGGCCGCGCTCGATCTGCGGTCCGGTGCACTCGAGGCGGCGCGCGATGGATTCGAGCATGTCCTGGCTCTCCGCCGGCCAGCCCTGGGACCGCACCACCCGCTGGTGGCCTGGAGCCTCAACAACCTCGCCACGGCACTCGAGTCGCTGGGCGACTTCGTGGGAGCGCGCGCGTTGCGTGAGGAGTGCCTGCGTGTGCGCACGCGCGCATTGCCTGCGGACCACCCCGACATCGCGCGCGCCCTCCATGCACTGGCGAACGATCACTACGCGCTGGGGGACTTCGCACGGGCCCGGGTCTACGAGCAGCGCGCCATGGTGATGATCGAGCGCACCGAGGGACCCGACAGTCCGGAGTTCGCACGTGCGCTCACGAACATGTCCGGTCGATTGCGATCGCTGGGCGATCTGGACGGCGCCCGGGATGCGGCGGCGCGTTCGCTGGCGATCCGTCAGCGGCGGTTCGATCCCAACAATCCCGAGATCGCCACGGCGCTCCTCTCGCTGGGGCGGGTGTTCCAGGAGTCGGGTGCGTTGCGTGCGGCCGAGGACACGCTCCGCCGGGCGCTGGCCATCCGCGCGCGAGTCTTCGGTGCCGAGGACCCGATCACGGCCCTCGTCCTCGACGAGCTCGCGAAGACGCAGTTGCGCCTGGGTCGGGCGGACTCCGCTGAGGCCCTGTGCCGGCGCGCCATCCGGGGCAAGAGCCGAGGGTTGGGGCGCGGTCATCCCGACGTGGCGCGTACGTGGCGCGTGCTGGCGGACGCGCTCGCCGCCCAAGGTCGAACCCCCGAGGCGTGCCGGGCGGCGCTCGAGTGCGAGCGCATCATGCGCGACCACCTGGCGGCGTCCGTCGCGCGCATGCCCGAGAACGAAGCGCTCGCCTATGAAGCCACGCGGGTATCGGGCCTCGGTTGTGCGGCGCGGCTGGCGTTGCGCCCCGACGCTGGGCCCGACGAGCGGCGGTCGGTGCTGGATGCCATCGTGCGTTCGCGCGCACTCGTACTCGATGCCCGGCTCTCGCGGGGGGGCGGGACGCGCCCCAGCGAAGGGCTGCCCGAGGTGCTGCGCGGGCTCCCGCAAGGGTCGGCGCTCGTGTCGCTCCTGCGCTGCGATCCCGAGCCCGCACCGTTCCGTGCCGAAGCGCGCTACCTCGCGTTTGTGGTCGGCGCGGGGGATTCGGCGGTCGCAGTGGTGGATCTCGGGGCGGCGGGAGCACTGGATTCGTTGGTGGGGCGCTGGCGTGCGGCGATCACCAGCCGAACAAGCCGCCCGCAACGCGGCGTCGAGACACGCGCCGGGGGCGTGACGCTTCGGCAGCGGGTCTGGGAACCCCTCCAGCATGCGATCGCGGGCGCCCCGCGGGTGTTCATCGTCCCCGATGGCGCGCTCGGGGCCGTCGATTGGTACGCATTGCCGGCGTCCGGGGGCGGGTTCCTCGTCGAGTCCGGTCCGTTGCTCGAGCGGTTGTCGACCGAACGCGAACTGTCGGCGCCGCTCGCGCCTGCCAGAGGTTCGGGCCTGCTGGTGGCGGTCTGCGGAGGCGGAGCGACCGGTCTCGCTCCGCTCCCACAGGCCGCGCACGAGGTGCGCGACGTGACGCAGGAGTGGGGCGACACCGCACCCGGCACGCGCCGCGCGGTGGTCCTGAGCCATCCACACGCCACCGTGCCTGCGCTGCGTCAGGCGATCCAAGGTTGCGAAGTGCTGCACCTGTCCGCGCATGGGGTCTTCGCGGGACATGGCGTCGATCCCGTGCGTTCATTGCTCGATCCTGCCGGAGCCGGCGAACAAGGCGCATCCGTCCTCGAGCGTTCCGGGCTCGTGCTGGCCGGTGCGGCGGATCGTCTCAATGCCTCGGGGTTCCTCAACGCCCGTGCGGCCGCATCGCTCGACTTGCACGGTGCGCGTTGGGTCGTGTTGTCGGGGTGCGAGACCGGCCGGGGTCGGACCCTGACCCGGGAAGGCTCGCTCGGGTTGCAGCGCGCGTTCAAGTTGGCGGGCGCACGCGTGGTGATCACCAGTCTGTGGCCCGTCGAGGACCGCGCCACGCGCGAATGGATGGCGGCACTCTACCGGGCCCGCTGGCAACGCGGGCTCAGCACGGGTCAGGCCGTGCGCGCCGCCGCGCGCGAGCGCTTGCTGGAGCGCCGACGGCTCGGCTTGTCGGAAGATCCATCGGCGTGGGCGGGCTTCGTCTCGACCGGGTTCGACGACGCGGCGCTCACGGCCGGCGGCGTACGCTGAAGCGGGCCGACTGCGTATCGGCCGGGGCCCGGTCCGGCCGCGCGATGAGCCGCAACACGTAGTCCCCGTCGGGCAACGGCGAACGTGGATCCCCGAGCACCAGCTGTCGGTGCGGGTAGAGATCACCCTGTGTTCGCAGCATCCGCAGCGCGACCACGCCCGTGGCCGACACCACCTCGACCACGACCGGAGTCGAGTCCGCCACGTTGAATGGCCTGAGCTCCAGTGCCACGGCCTCGTGTCCTCGCGGTTCCGCCATGGTCACGGGCTCCTCGGCGCTTCCACGCATGACATCTTGCGGCAGCACTGGGGCCGGAGCGATCGTGACCGGCAGCGCAGGTGCGGGTGGCGCGGGTTGCCCGGCGTCGCGCACGGCGGGCGTTCGCCACCACGCGAGCGCGAGGCACACGGCCGCCGCCGTGGCCAGGAGCGCCCAGATGCGATCGGTGTTGATCGGCGTCACGCGCGGACCCAGCGAGACCTCGCGGCCGGCCGCCTCCCGTGCGCTGGCGGCGATGCGCAGCTCTTCGCGGCACGCATCGCATTCCTGCAAGTGCTGTGTGATCAACTCGCGTTCGATCGTGGGCAGCACGCTCGCCAATCGGGGCCAGCGGGCGAGCACGGAGGCGGGCACGTGCGCGCCGGGCTCCGGCCCCAGGCGGCTCATCTGGACGAAGGTGTCCCGGCAGTCTGCACAGGTCTGTACATGACGTTCGAGACGCGCCTCGTCGGCCGGGCTCAGCAACCGGGCATGCAGAAGCTCGAGGCGGGGCTGGGCCCAGGCATGTTCGTCGTGTTCAGCGTTCCGCATCATCAAGCTCCCGGCTCAGCCAGGGCCACACCGATCCCGAGACCATGAGCGCCCCACCCTGCCATGTCCGACGCAGGTGTTCCACGCAGCGTGACCACTGTTTTCGCACGGCCGCTTCGGCGATGCCCATCTGGGCCGCCACCGAGGCCCAGTCGTGACCGGTCAGGAACGCCCGAGCCAGCGGCTCGCAGGCCGAACGCTCGCGCGCGAAGAAGCGCACCACCGTGAACGCCAGCCGCTCCGCCGGGTCGGTGGCGCGCCAGCACGCCACGGCGCGCGGATCGGGCGCTTCGGGGTCGGGCAGGCCCACGGTGACCCAGCGGTCGCGCCGGCGCACGAGGTCGATCGCCTTGCGCTTGGCGAACGTGGTCAGGATGGCGTCGAGGTTCCGGATGCGCTCGCTTCGGCTCGTCCGGATGAGGTCGATGAGGGCCTCCTGGACCAAGTCCTCGATGTCATCCCCATCCGTGCCGGGCAGCAGGCGGCGCAGCCGGGCCCGCAGGAAGCGGGCGGCCGCCATCCAGTCCGGCTCGGGGTTCGCCCCCGGTCCTGCCGCTGAGCCGGTTGCGTCTGGGGGTGCGGAGTCCATCCAGTACGAATATCACAAACGGCCCGGATCGCCCCGAGGGGTCTCGCGTACCGAATTCCGGTCACAGGACCGGCGGGTCGTACGACGAACAGGGAGCCGCGAGATTCCGCCTTCGGAGGGGTCGGGGGACCCGCCGGGGGAGGGCTCGCGGTGATGTTCTTCCGAGTACGTCTGTCAGATCAGTCCGGCGTGCCGCCCGAACCCGTGTCATCGTTGCCCGATTGCGGCTTCTTCTTGCCACACCCGCAGTCGCCGCACTTGTGGTACGGGCCGGGTGGCATGTCCTCATAGGCGATCTTGTGTTCCGCGCCCTCGGAGTCGCGCACCCACACGGCTTCCTGGTAGGAGTCCGTGCGCGTGACGGTGACCGGGCCCTGGCCGGTGCTGATCTTGGTGCCCACGGGCGGCATCTTGGCCGCGCTGTCGCGGTACTGGGCCAGCTCGTAGCTCAGGCAGCACATGAGCCGGCCGCACGCGCCCGAGATCTTGGTGGGGTTCAACGACAGGTTCTGCTCGCGCGCCATCTTGAGCGTCACCGGATGGAAGCTCTTCATCCAGGTGGAGCAGCAGAACGCCCGCCCGCACGGCCCGCAGCCGTCGACCCTCTTCGCCTGGTCGCGCACGCCGATCTGGCGCAGCTCGATGCGCGTCTGGAACCGGCTCGCCAGGTCCTTCACGAGCTCTCGGAAGTCCACGCGCTGCTCGGCGGTGAAGTAGAACGTGATGCGATTGCGCCGGAACGCCACCTCGACCTCGGACAGCTCCATCTTGAGGTCGCGCAGCTCGATGCGTTGCCGGCAATAGGCGAACGCGTCCTCTTCGAGCTGGCGGTTGTGGTCTTCTTGGTCGAGGTCCTCTTCTTCCGCCTTGCGGATGATCTCGCGCGTGATGTTGCCGGGCTTCTTGAGCGCGACGAGCGTGGGGTCCTTCAAGAGCACCGTGGCGAGTGTCTCGCCGTGCTCGCCCTGCACCACGACCCGATCGCGCAACCGCAGCCACAGGCTGCGCGAGTTCAGGAAGAACTCCCGGCGCGAACCGCGCAGGGAGACCTGGATGATCTCCGACATGACGGGACCTCTATGGGACGGCACGCGGCCGTCGAACGCCACCCGAGCGAGGCGGCTGGAGGATTCACGGGGTATCACAGCGGGTACGGACAAGTCCGGGCCATCGGGGGGGCCAGGACCGACGTGCTATGGGAGACAGGCCCGGTGTGTACCGGGCGCGTGCTCTCGATGTTACCACCAGCGTGGGCCGGTCGGCAGCAGGTGGGACCCGGGCGCGGTTCGCTGCCGGAATTCGGGTGAACCGGGGCGGCAGGTGCGCCAGAATCACGCCTCGAGTGTCCGCCGCGCCCCCAGGCGAGCGGCTGCCCGGGGAGCCGCCGTGCGGGGCGGCCGGGGTCCATGCGCGCATGGAGGAGGGGCGGTGGGAATCGGGGGACAGGCGAGGTGAGCCCGGGAGCCGCGCCCGGGTCACGGGATCGCAGCATCGAGACGTTGCGCGGACTGGCCGCGGTCCTGGTGGTGCTGGCGCACGTGATCGGCCTGCCCGACACCGGGCTCGAAGTGGGCGACCGCTCCCTGCTGCGCTGGGTGTTCGCGCTCACGATCCCCTACCGCATGCCGCTGTTCACGGTGATCGCGGGCTACGTGTACGCGTGGCGGCCCGTCCAGGCCGGCCACACGCGCGAGTTCCTGGCCGGCAAGGCGCGGCGGCTGGTCTACCCGTTGGTGTTCGTCTCGACGCTCCAGTACCTCGTGAGTGCCGCGGTGCCGGGCACTCATTACGCGCATCCGCTGTCGCGACTCTGGCGGGTGTACTTCTTCTCGTTCGACCAGTTCTGGTTCGTGCAGGCGATCGTGCTGGTGTTCGTGTCGATGCCGCTGCTGGAACGCTTCGGCGCGCTGCGCACGGCGCCGCGACTGTTGCTCGCGCTGGCGGCCGCGATCGTCGTGCAGTCGTTCATGCCGCACCGGAACCTGCCGTTCAGCTTCGAGGAGTACTTCTACCTGCTCGCCGGGTTCGTGTTCGGCGTGGGCCTGAACCGCTTCCAGGACGTGTTTCTCGGCCCCCGCATGCGCGTCTGCGCGGGTGTGCTGTTCGCGCTCGCCGTGGGCATGCAGCAGTTGGTGTTCTACCACCGGCTCGACCTGGCGCTCGAGCGCGACCGCGGCCCGGGCATGCTCATCGGACTCGCCGGCAGCCTGTTCCTGTTCTCGGTCCGCGGCGGGGGCAACGTGTGGCTCGCATGGCTAGGGGGCTATGCGTTCGAGATCTACCTGTTCCATCGCTTCGGCCAGGCCGGCGCCCGCATCGTGCTGCGCGCGCTCGGCGTGCAGGCGGTGGGCGTCCTGTTCGCGGCCGGCATGGTCGCGGGGCTCGGCGTGCCGTTGCTCATGCGCGAACTGTTCCGGCGCACGCGGCTCACCCGGAGGTTGTTCCTCGGCGAGGCGTGAGCGGACGCCTACACGTCCCAGCGCGCGGTGGCGTGCGCGGGCCAGGCGCCTTCGCCCAGGCGCTGCCCGCCGACGCGCGACAGCGTCGAGAACAGCGTCAGGTCGGGCGAGATGTTGCCGTCGATGCTGCGCAGCGCTTCTTCGAGCACCATGAGCCGGCGGCGGATCTCGGTGGCGTCGATGCGCGTGGCGAGCTGCTGCAGC